>Ga0134125_10008623_pt1 | contig 11506 bp, 9 predicted proteins | sample KB31751_FD_96464 | JGI IMG/M metagenome (GOLD analysis project Ga0134125, IMG submission 96464) | Terrestrial soil microbial communities with excess Nitrogen fertilizer from Kellogg Biological Station, Michigan, USA - KB3-175-1 | ecosystem: Environmental > Terrestrial > Soil > Unclassified ... | reverse complement strand
TTATGGCTAGCATCCTGATACGTGCCACGTCGAATGCGTCAAGGTCATTGAGGATCGTCTTTTAAAGACGATTCTGCCGGCCGAAGAGGTCGCAGCCATTGTCGTCGAGCCGATTCAGGGTGAAGGCGGTTATCTTGTTCCGCCGCCGAAGTTTCAAGAAGAACTCCGGCGCATCGCGGACAAATACGGCATTCTTCTAATCCACAACGAAGTGCAATCCGGCATGGGCCGCACCGGCCGTATGTTCGCTTCCGAGCATTTCGGCGTGGCCCCCGATATCGTCACAATCGCCAAGGGCATCGCCAGCGGCCTACCTTTGGCGGCCACCGTAGCCCGCGCGGACATCATGGACTGGAAACCGGGAGCGCACGCATCCACGTTTGGCGGCAACCCGGTAGCCGTCGAAGCAGCCCTCGCCACTATCGAACTGCTGGAAGAGGACTTGCTGCGCAACGCAACCGAAATCGGAGCACACATTCTCGGCCGTATCCAAAGTTGGCCTCAGCGGTTCCGCTATGTCGGCGATGTGCGCGGGATCGGGCTCATGATCGGCTTTGAACTTGTCAAGGATCAGGAGAGCAAAGAGCGCGCTCCGGAGCTTCGAAATCAACTGGTACATCTTGCCTTCGAACGCGGCCTGCTGATTCTCGGCTGCGGGCAGAACAGTATCCGCCTCTGCCCGCCGCTGGTCATCACGAAAGACCAGGCGGACTTTGCTATCGACACACTGGAGCAGTGTCTGGACGTGATCTCGGCAACTTGACGCCGCTTGGCAGTCCACAGCGCTAGCGTGAGCGCTTATCCGCCTCCATGCGCTCTCGAAGGATCTCATTGATCCGGGACAGGTGCCCCTCGCCTTGCGATCTCAGCCAGGCGAGCACGTCTGCGTCGATGCGGACAGTGGTTTGTTTCTTAATGGGCCGGAAGAATTCGTCGCGGCGCATCGCGTGGGCCCATTTTTCCGGCGGAAGCATGGGCGCGTCCGGATCGTTGTCGAGACTGCGGTCCCGGTCTTCATAGAGTTTCCGGGTGCTTTCGCTGATATTAATTCCCTTCCTAGAACTGATCGGAGTACGCACTCTGCTCATAACGGTCTGCCTTTCGCGCTGGATAATTTCGCGCCCTTCCTTCGATCGATCCACGAATACGACGAGAAGGAGAAGCTCGGAATTGGCGTAGCCGATGGCCTGATATCGCACTTCACCCCGTTCGTCTTCGCGGTCTTCGAGGATCGCAGACACGGATCCGAAAACACCTGCTTAGCCGTTTCGAAGCTGACGCGATGCTTCGCGAGATTGCGCCGGGCTTTCTCCGACCTCCAGGTGAATTCGACATCCACGCCCATAGTGTAGCTACAAATATGTAGCTACACTAGAGGGCACTTGGCGGATTCAGCGGCGGCACATCAGGCGCCGCCGCTAAACTAAAGCGTGCCTCAGCCTTCCGGATCAATAGATACAACGCTTTCCAAGCTGCCCGTCCTCGACGTCGGCTGTGGCATTAACAAATTCCCCGGATCGATCGGCCTTGATCGCAGCTCCCGCACACGCGCCGACATCGTCGCCGATCTCGACCGCTTTCCCTATCCATTTCGCGATAATTCCTTTCGAGAGATCCGCGTTATTCATGTCATCGAGCATGTCGGCGACATTATCCGCATGATGGAAGAACTCCACCGGCTCCTCGCGCCGAACGGGCGCGTCGTCATCGCGACGCCCCACTATACGGATTTCAGTTCATTCTGCGATCCCACGCACCGCTGGCACCTGAACAGCTATTCGCTGCGCTATTTCGGCGAGAACCACGGCGGGTTCGGATATTATTCCGCCACGCGATTTCGTGAGATTTCCGTTCGCGTCCGGCTACTTGCATTGTGGCGGTATCTCGGATTTGAATTCCTGGTGAACCGGTTCCCTCATTTCCGCCGGTTTTGGGAGTTCTATCTCTGTTACACGATCCGCGGCAAAGTCATCGAATGGGATCTTCAGGCGATCAAGGAGACAGAGGCTTCCTCCATCCGCGGCAGCTCCTCTGGAAATTGACGGACGCCACCCGGCAACTCCGGCAGCGTCAGCTATTGACCGCGGATCAGGCATTGGGGCGCCAGGGGGAAGACATGGCGCATCGATATCTCCGCAGCAAGGGCCTGCAGATTATGACGCGCAACTTCCGGCTGCCGGATGGCAGCGGCGAGATTGATATCGTCGCCCGGCTGGCCGAAACGCTCATCTTTGTTGAAGTGAAGGCCAGGCGCAGCTCGGCTTACGGCGCTCCCGAACGCGCCGTCGATCCCGAAAAACAGAAGCGCATTATTCGTGCTGCCCGATCGTACGTGCTGCGCTGCGGCGCCGATTGGAGCCGGGTCCGATTCGATATAATCTCTATCGTCTTCACGAGCCCGCCTTCCATCACGCACTACGAAGACGCGTTCTTCCCCAAGCGAACGATATAATTGCGGAGTTCCGCTTCATTTGGAATTACTTCCCGCATAGTGGATGAGGTTTAACGGAGATTGCCTGAGTTTCGAAAAGAACCGGTCACCGGTCGATGGGTCATTGTGTCCACGGATCGCGCCAAACGGCCCCGCGATTTCATCCGCACGCAAGTTGTCGTCCAGAAGAAAGGGATTTGCCCGTTTTGCCCTGGAAATGAGAACCGTACCCCACCCGAAATTCTTGCGTTTCGCGCGCACGGCGGCCCAAACCAGCCCGGCTGGACTACGCGCGTCATTCCGAACAAATTCCCCGCGCTGCGTGTCGAGGGCGACTTCGATCGTGAGCCTGACGGTCTTTACGACCGCATGAACGGAATCGGCGCCCATGAAGTCATCATCGATTGCCCGGAGCATATAGCCTCGCTTGGCGAAACCACCGACACGAATATCGCCAACGTGTTCTGGGCTTTTCGAGAGCGTTTGGCAGACCTGAAGAACGACGTTCGCCTTAAATACACCCTCCTGTTTAAAAATCACGGCGAGCCCGCGGGAGCATCAATCGAACACAGCCATTCACAATTGATTGCGCTACCGATTATCCCAATGGCGGTTCAGGAAGAGTTGGATGGCTCCAGGCGTTACTTCGATCTCCATGATCGCTGCGTTTTCTGCGACATCATTCGCCAGGAGCGGCGGGATGGTAAACGAGTCGTACATGAGGACGAAGACGTAATCGTGCTCGCGCCGTATGCCTCCCGCTTTCCATTTGAGCTATGGATTCTGCCCCGGCGGCATGCCTCGCATCTGGAGTTTGCCCCGGCCGAAATCTACCGCGGTCTCGCCTCGACGCTCGGCAGATTGCTGCGGAAGATCGATCGCGCACTCGAGTGCCCCGCCTATAACTTTGTGCTGCACAACGGCACAATGAAAGAAACCGATTCGCCCAGCTACCATTGGCACCTCGAAATTATTCCGCGCTTGACTCGCGTCGCCGGCTTTGAATGGGGAAGCGGGTTCTATATCAATCCAACCACTCCGGAAGAAGCGGCCAGTTTCCTGCGCGATACGATCGCCTGACGCTATCCCTCCGTGGCTTTACGTTTCGAGCAGAACCCACGTGTCTTCCTGCTCCCAGCAGGCAACGTGGTGCGGAACATAGAGCACACCGTGCCCTTGCGGGCACAAAAATTCGGTTCCGGCCCAGTCGAGAAGCAGACAGCCAGGGCATCCGATCTGAATCGGCAGGCCAAGCAAGCGCTGGCAGACCCGGCACCGAGCGCGCTGATCGGAAATCGAGGCCAGCAGGACGGCGTTGCAACCCACAATGTAGAACCACATCAGAGCAGGTCCGCCGAGCGCTTCGCTCATTGTTTGTCTTGTCCCGGCGACAAACAACTCCAGCCCGACGATAAATACAAGCAGCAAGGCCAGCAGCGTCTTCACAAAGAAGAACTTCCACCACCGCCAGTTCTTCGACGGCAGCCAATCCGCGACGTTGTTCAGACGCATCCACCGCGGGCCGTGCGCAAGAACGGCGAGCGCCATAGCCAGAAAGCACGCCGCCGCGAATATGGAAATAGGCGCCCTCTGAGCGTCCGGCAGAAAGACCGCGTGGGGAGCGGTGCTGACAAACGCATAGCCTTCGCCCTCCGCCGCCTGAGCAAGCTCGCGTTCGAGCGCGCTCGTGGAGACGTGCGGCCGGCAATGAACAACAAGCAGCCCTCCAGCCTCATCGTCCATCGGCTGAAGCCGGTAGATGCCGATTGCTGGTGAAAGAAACCAGGCGTTTACGGGCAGGATGCCCGCAACCACCTCGGCTCGGCCTTTGATCAGCAGTCGGGTTCCAATAATTTGCGAATCGCCATGGAGTTGCTTCTCCCAGAAAGCATGCGACAAATACACGGCTGGCTGTGTATCGCCGCCAGCCGAATGGGATGCCGCGGGCGCAATGGCAACACCGAGCACATCGAAGAGATTTGAACTCGCGGTAACAAAAGATGTCGTTACGCGGCGGCCTCCGGCGATCGCGGAAACTTGTGTTGCAAACGAGGATGAGGCCATCGCGTCGATCAGATGGCTATTCCGTAGCCAAGCCTGCGCAATTTCCTTGGGAATCCCACGCCGGACAGGCTCCATGCGCCCGGTTCGCGACACGATCGCCATGCGGTCGCCATCCTGGTAGGGCAGCGGAAACAGAACGGTCCGCGTCGCGGGTAGAAATCCGCTTACAACGAAACAGATGAGGAAAAGCAGCCCTAACGAACTCAGACAGAAGCGCGGCGATCGCAATATCCGCGACAGACGCGACAGGGCGTGGCCGTCTTCCCGGAATTGCCACCAGGCATCCGCCAGGCTGCCAAATGAACTACAGTACAGCCGCCAGATACTTCGCAGCTCTCCCTTTTCGATTTCCGGCGCTCTCGACTGATGCCATATTTCCGACAGCCACTCGCGCCTCCAGTCGCGGCGCAGGGAGCTTGGCGCCAAAACACTCGCTATATAAACGATGGCCCGGCAAGGGATGAGAACCACTTCCAGTAAGCGCATCGGATGCCTTATCCCGCGTTACTTCTGCACGGGCGTCAATTTCTCAAGGAGAGGATATCTCTCGATCAGGAGAACCAGCGATTGTCTACCGGCGCGTGTCGTCCGATAATAACGGCGCGCAGGCCGTTCCTCGGCGAGAGCAATCGATTCGTCTTCCCATTTCCCTGCAACCAGACCGTCCCGCTCCAGCCGCCGGAGCGCCGGATAAACCGTCCCGCTCGGTAGTCCGGTTACGTCCATAATGTCGAACCCGTAGCGGTAGCCGCAATCGACGGTGCGGAGAATCAAAGCCGCCGTATGCGAAAGCTTTACGTTCTCGTTCATGCCTATGTAGCATTCTAAAACGACAAATTCGAGAATGGATACAAACCGTGCCGTATGAACCATCGCGCGCCAAAGGCGATGGGAACTATTCGATCCGTGCCGATGCGAACCAACCGAGTGATTTCTCGACCTGATTCGAAGCAAGCGACGTGCGCGCCCATAGGTACTCCCCCGTCCTGGAAGTACGAACTAAGTCAAGTCCGAATCGCAAAACATCCAAAAATGCTGCTATGGTTTGTAGATCCGTAGTGCAGTTCACGGCTGGCGTCGCTCGTCTCAGCGAGCGCGATAGCGTGCGTCTTGACTCATGTTGAACCGACTGTCCACAGGACTAGCTCTCGCAATGTCTCTTGCGATTGCTGCCATAAGCCCCGCCGCGGATGCTCCCGATTACTCAAAAGAAGCCGCCGTCATTCAGGACTTTACAACCAAAGTCAGTTTCTCCGCGACGGGAGCCAGGGAATGGCGGCAGAAAGTGTCTGTCCGTGTTCAGTCGGAAGCCGCAGTCCGGCAATTCGGAGTTCTTGGCTTCTTGTATAACTCAGACAACGAGCAGATGGAGATCGAGTACGTTCGAGTCAAGAACGCGGACGGCTCGGTCGTCGAGACCCCCGTTTCCAGTGTCACCCCCGTTTCCAGTGTCATGGATATCGCCACGCAGATTGCCGCCGCGGCGCCCACCTACAGCGATTTGCGGCAAAAGCAAGTTCCCGTGAAGGCGCTTGGGGTGGGAGACGTACTTGAGTACTCCGTCCGAAGCTCACAGCGGAAGCCCGAAGTGCCGGGCCAGTTCTGGTACCAGCAGGTCTTTATCGAGGATGCCGTTGTCTTGAATCAATCTCTTGAAATCGATGTCCCGAAGGACAAGTACGTTCAGGTGTCGAGCCCGGAGCTAAAGAGCGAAACTCGCGACGAGGGCGATCGGCGCGTCTTTTTTTGGAAACATTCGCAATTGGCGTTGAGCAAGCCGGACGGCAAGAAAGAACAAGCCACGACGGACAGCGAGCCGCCGAAGGTGCAGATCACGACCTTCAAGAACTGGGAAGAGGTCGGAAACTGGTGGGGAGCGCTTGCCTCGGAACAAGCGAAAGTTACACCTGCAATTCAAGAGAAAGCCAGGGAACTGACGGCGGGACTCTCCACGGATACCGAAAAAGCAAAAGCCATCTATCGGTATGTCGCCATGAAGTTTCGCTATGTCTCCATTTCGTTTGGCGCCGGTAGATACCGCCCGCACAGCGCGGAAGAGGTAATGGCAAACCAGTACGGCGATTGCAAGGACAAACATACGCTGCTTGCAACTCTTCTAAAGGCGGCGGGCATTCCGGCTTGGCCCGCGCTCATCGGAGTAGGCGTCAAGTTCGATTCGAGCGTTCCATCGCCCGCGCAGTTTAACCATGTGATCACGGTGCTGCCACGGGACGGGAAATACGTGTGGCTGGATACTACCGCAGAAGTCGCTCCGTTTGGATTCTTGCTCCAGGCCATACGCGATGAAGAGGCGCTCGTCATCCCTCCCGGCGGCAAGCCAGCTTTGGTGAAAACGCCTCTCGACGCTCCCTTTGCCGCGTCCGAAATCGTCGATGTAAGGGCTTCTCTCGCGGCGGACGGCACGTTGACCGGACGTTTCGATTTTCGCTTGCGCGGAGATGGAGCGGTTGCGATGCGGGGGGCATTTCACGAGTTGGCGCCCGCGCAATGGCAGGCGTTTGCACAACAAATGTCGTACACGGCAGGCTATGCCGGGGATGTAAGTGGCGTTGAGGTTGAAGACATTGAAGACGTCGACAAACCGTTGCATTACAGCTACGACTATAAGCGCAAAAACTACTCCGATTGGGCAAACCATAGGATCACACCGCCAACGCCGCCCCTTGGGTTCGGACCCGGCGACGAGGCCGACAAGCCGAAAGATTCTTTTTGGGCGGGCGCTCCTGGTGAATCGATCTACCGCGCGTCAGTCCAGCTACCGAATGGATTTTCCATCGAATTGCCCAAAGACACTACCTCGACCAGCGATTTCGCGGACTACTCCGCGCGCTACTCCGTAAAGGACGGAACGCTGTTTACGGAACGCAAAATGGTTTTCAAGAAGTCGAAGGTGGCGGTCGAGCAATGGGCCGAATACCAGAAGTTCTACAAAGGAGTTCGAACCGATCAAGGCCAGTATCTCTCAATGTCCGAGACCGGCGGAAATCAGAAGGCAGCAGTTTCGGAAAATAATCCGGAAGCGGAGAAATTGATTTACAGCGCCTTTGAGGCCGCGCAAAGACGTGATCTGACGAGAGCTCGAGATTTATTGGCGCGGGCTGAACACCTCAACTCTAAGCAGCCGAAATTGTGGGCTTGCTACGCCTTCGTTGACATCGCTGCTCAAAATAGCGAACAGGCTGTCGCGGATTTCCGAAAGGAGATCAAGGAACATCCCGACGAGATGCCGGCCTATCAGAGTCTCGCTACGTTTCTGGCCCACTTAGGGCAATCCGATGAGGCTCTCGCCGTCTGGCTCAGTGCTCTCGCTCAAAAACCCGATGATGAAACTGCTGCCGCGCGAGCCGCCAACCTGCTGCTGGAGGCAAAACGATATTCCGAGATTCCGCCTATGCTCGAAAAGCCGATCGCCGCGGCGCCGGACAACTACACCCTCCGGACGCTTCGCTTCGCAGCCCTATTACGCGTCGGCCAAAAGGATCAAGCCATCGTGGAGGCGCGGATCATCGCTAAGGCGACCTCCGATCCGCACATTCTGAACAACCTCGCCTATACCCTGGCCGATACCGATCTCGACAATGGCCTCGCCCAGACCCTTGCAGAGAACTCGCTCAATATCACGGAACAGGAATGCGCAATAGCCAACCTGAACAGCTTCGAAAGCTCGGACCTGGCGCGAGTAAATACCCTCGTCGCGATATGGGATACGGTTGGGTGGGTTTATTTCAAACGCGGTGACTTCGTGCGCGCTGAAAAATACATTGATGCTTCCTGGCGATTGGGTCAGGCTGCCGACTCCGCCGATCACCTAGGCCAAATCTATGAAAAACAGGCTAAGCATGAAGCGGCGATTCACATGTGGCGGCTCGCACTCGCCGCCAATGCCAATCAAAAGGACGCGAAAGAACGCCTGCAAAATGCGGGGGAGCCGCGCGTTGAACCCGTTCGGACCGGACGCAACCCGAGAAGCGCTCAACCGGCTTCACCAGTCGAAGAACTTAGTAAATTGCGCACATTCCCTATTCCTGAACTGCCCAAGCAAAGCGGAAGCGCCGAATTCTTTCTGCTCGTTTCAGGTCATGGAATCGGCGCCGCGCGGTTCATCGGCGGATCGGACCCTTTGAAAGGCGCCGTACAGACTCTTCAAAAGGCAAAATACAGGTTTGCGTTCCCCGATGAAGGGCCGGAAAAGATCATTCGGCGCGGCATTCTGTCCTGTTCGACTTTGACTGCGCCTAGCTGCCAATTCACGTTCTTGCTTCCTTCAACGGTTCGGAAGGATACCAAGCCCGACTGACGGCCGGTAGCCGCCGTTCCAGGCTGTCAAATCGGCAACAAACTCAACGCCGCTTCAATCTCCGACCGCGTATGCGCATCTACCTTGCGGTTGCACGCGTCGATTCCTCGTTCATAGAATCCTCGTGCTTCCTCAAGGCGGCCCAGCTTTTCAAGCACCTGCCCGCCGTGATAGTAGGCAGCGGTATACGTCTGGTCGTTTGCAAGTAAGGTTTCGAATTCGGCGATAGCATCTTCAAGCTGGCCGTTGTTTCCATATTCCATTGCCAGCCCGTAGCGGGCGAACGAATTTTTCGGGTCCTGCGCGACCATTTGCTTTAGCAGATCAAGGCGGTTCGTAGCCATCGCTAGTATTGTCGCAAGCGAAGGGGTCGCAAGCGATGGCCACAAGATGTATGCAACATAGACGTGAAGGTAATGATCGTCCGGACCCGAGCCATGATCGCAACGAAGTAAAGCATGGCCCTGCGGGCTTTCTAGCCGTCTAGATGATCTTTAGGACAGCGGACCCCTCGCCCTGATCCTCAGTATAAGTAAATACACTGGTTTGGTCGGTCATCGACAGAGAATATGCCACGACGCGAATCACCGCCCCAATCGGAAATACTTCAGGGGACAGCACTCTAGTTCGAAAGGACGTCTACATCATGAACACGATGCGATTGGTTGAGTCTCTCTCAGCGGCCTTTCGTTATTGGTTCCGGACCGTCCGCCACGCGCCTCTATTTGCGGCCACTGCAATTCTCACGCTATCGCTCGGCATCGGCGCGACGACGGCTATCTTCTCCGTGGTCAATGGCGTATTAATCAAGCCGCTGCCATATCCGAATGCGGATGAGCTCGTCAGCATCCGGCACTTTGCGCCTGGCATGGGGTTTCACGATGCGATTGGCATGTCGCCTTCGATGCTATACACCTACCGCGACGAAAGCCGCGTGTTTCAATCCCTCGGATTGTGGATGCCTGCCGCTGCGACCGTAACGGGTCTTGCCGAACCGGAGCGGGTGGGGGCTCTCGAGATTACATTCGGCACACTTCGGACACTGAATGTTCCACCGCTGCTAGGCCGGTGGTTGTTGCAGGACGATGACATGTCCGGCGCGCCAGAAGTCGTGCTGTTAGGCTACGGCTACTGGCAACGGCAGTTTGGCGGCAACCAGGATGTCATTGGCCGCAGCATAACAGTCGATTCGCGGCCGCGCCAGATTGTCGGCGTGATGCCGCGTTCCTTTTTTCGTTTCCTGGGCCAAGATCCAGATCTCGTGGTTCCCCTGCAATTCGATCGCAGCCGGCTTCACCTGGGGGATTTGGGTTTCCTTGGAATCGCCCGGCTGAAGCCGGGTGTCAGCCTCGCAGCGGCCAATTCGGATGTGAGGCGCATGCTCCCCATTTGGCTGCGAAGCTGGCCCACGCCGAGTGCCGGTTTCCCAAAAAGGTTGTTTGAGAATGCACGCTTCGCACCGGCTCTAACGCCGTTGAAAGATGAGGTGGTCGGGAATATCGGAAACGCTCTCTGGCTGCTGCTGGGCGCCGTTGGGCTCGTGCTTCTAATCGCTTGCGCCAACGTGGCCAATCTTTTCCTCGTCAACTCCGAGGCGCGCGCGCACGAGCGCAGTATCCGGCTTGCCCTCGGTGCGGGCCGCATGCAGATGCTGCGCGATGCGCTCGCGGAGAGCCTCTTGTTCGGGGCAGTCGCCGGGTTACTGGGACTGGCTCTTGCCTATGGTGGACTTTCCCTGTTGCGCTTCCTGAAACCGGTGGATCTGCCGCGACTCGACGAGATTGGCGTCGACACGCAGGTCATGCTGTTTACGATCGCCATATCGCTCTTCTCCTGTCTGCTGTCTGGATTGCTTCCTGCGTGGAGATGCGCAGGCTCGCAGCACTCCCTGGCTCTGCGAGTGGCCAGCCGTTCCGCCATTACCACTCGTGAACGGCGCCATGCGCGAAACCTCCTGGTGGTCGGGCAAGTCTGTTTAGCACTCGTCCTCCTCGTGACTTCGGGCCTGATGCTTCGAACCTTCCAGGAGATCCGCAAAGTACAGCCAGGCTTCACCAGCCCCGAGCAGGTTCAGGTCTTCAGCCTCGCGATTCCCCAATCGCACGTGGAGCAACCGGAGCGTGTGATTCGCATATTAAACAACATTCTTGAACGGCTCGCCGCGATTCCCGGCGTCTCGGCAGCCGGCTTGGCGAATTCCCTTCCGATGGACTACACCAAGAACCAGAACCCGGTGATTGCCGAGAATGCATCCTATGAACTACCGCAGAAGGCGCCGATGCGCACGTTCAAGTTCGTCTCGCCCGGGTTCCTGAGGGCAACCGGAACCCGACTGATCGCCGGACGTGATCTGACCTGGACCGATATCTACAACCATCGTTCCGTTGTCCTGGTGTCCGAGAACCTCGCCAAGGAACTGTGGGGCGCACCCCAGGCCGCTCTTGGCAAAAGAGTTCGCGAACTCGGCGACAAAGTCCACTGGCGTGAGGTCGTAGGAGTTGTGCAGAACGTGCACGACGACGGCGCGCAAACACCGGCTCCTCCGACAGTGTACTGGCCATTTGCGACCGGGAATTTCTCCGGACAACTCTTGAATGTTCAACGGAACGTGGAATTTGCCGTCCGGAGTAATGCAGCAGGAACAGAAGCCTTTATGGAACAAGTTCGCAGAGCTGTCGGCTCGGTCAACTCGA
>Ga0134125_10008622_pt1 | contig 11506 bp, 12 predicted proteins | sample KB31751_FD_96464 | JGI IMG/M metagenome (GOLD analysis project Ga0134125, IMG submission 96464) | Terrestrial soil microbial communities with excess Nitrogen fertilizer from Kellogg Biological Station, Michigan, USA - KB3-175-1 | ecosystem: Environmental > Terrestrial > Soil > Unclassified ... | reverse complement strand
TATCTCTACGAGGGCAACAAGGACACCCTGTACCGTATCCATGGCACCAACCAGCCGGAATACATCGGTCAGGCTATCTCGTCCGGCTGCATCCGCATGACCAACGAGGACGTCATCGATCTCTTTGATCGTGTAAGGGTCGGAACGATGGTCGTTGTGCTCGCGCCGGGCGCGAGCGGGTGGAGAGGGCCCTTCCGGAGCTAATCCGGCATTCGCCTGGACGTCGTCCGAATTCCAGCTCCGCGGGTCGCCTCCACAAATGGCCCTGAGCCGACCTCATCGTGAGCCAACCGCCTGCTCCTGCGTGAATGGTCGCGCCCATGCTTGCACCGTTCAAGGAGCGATCAGATTGACCGTCGGGAAATAGCTGCGATAACGCCTGACATCGCGGGTCAGGAGCGGGAGCTGCTCGACCGCGGCGTGAGCGCCGATAAAGAAATCCGAGAGAACACCGGTGCGAATGCCGCCGGCGGCGCGGTATTGAACATAGGCTTTACCTGCCAGGAACAGCGCCTCGCGTGGAATCCGAACGAGTTCGATCTTCAAATCCACGAGTATCGACTCGATATCGTCGACCGACGCATAGCGCGTCGAGACATCAGCGTAGATCACATCGTTGATGACCAGCGCACCCTTCAAGGCTGCCTGTTCGAGCTGCTCCTGCGACCAGTCGCCCCAGACCTGCCCGTCGGTCACGACGTCGAGCAGCACGTTTGAATCGACCAGCGTCATTCCGGCTCGCCGCGAAGCAGCTCCATCAATTCATCCGTCGTCATGCCTGGTCCCGCGGAGCCGCGAGCCCTTGCAAATCGGCTCGGTTGCTGGGTGCCGTCTGCCTTCTCGATCACGATGCTACCGTCCGCCGCGCGGCGGAAACTGACTTCGCTACCGGGGCCGATTCCCAGGTGATCGCGGACCGGTTTCGGAATCGTGACTTGGCCCTTGCGGGTGAGCTTGGCCGTCATATCCATCCTCCGAGTATTACCAGATAAAATATGGTAATACCTTGCAATCTGTCCAGTATCGTCGATGGTTAATCGCGTCTTAACCTCGCCGTATCTATGGTGGTTTGTCGCTTTCCGGCCGGTCTCGCTTTGCGATCGGCGGCCTCAAGACATGCTGGCGCTTTAACGTATGGCCATGACCGCTTCATCGCGCGCTCCCATGGGGGGCGGCCCCAAGGAAAGCGAACGCTCGCCTTTTGCGCGCACGACCGAGCTCCTGGCGCCGTATAAGCCTGCTAAGCCTTTGATTACGCTCTCATTGGGCGAGCCGCAGCATCCCGTGCCGAACTTTGTCGGACCTGTGCTTGCGCAATTTACCGCCGATTTCGGCCGCTATCCGCTGGCCAAAGGCATCGAACCGTTACGCAAGGCGGCCGCCGCCTGGGTCTCGACCCGCTTCAACCTGCCGCGCGCGGTCGATCCCGAGACCGAAATTCTGGTTTTGAACGGCAGCCGCGAGGGCCTGTTCTTCGCCGCGCTGACCGCCAAAGATTATGTCGGCGAGCGCAAGGGTCGTCCCGCGATCCTGATGCCGAACCCGTTCTACCCGGCCTATGGCGCCGGCGCGAAGGCCTCCGGCTGCGAGCAGATCTATCTGCCGACCACGGTCGACAACGGATTTTTGCCCGACCTCGAGGCGATCGACGAAGCCACACTGGCGCGCACCATCGCCTTCTACTTCGCCTCGCCCGCGAACCCGCAGGGCGCGGTCGCAAGCCCCGCCTACTTCCGCAAGCTGAAGCAACTCGCCGACCGCTTCGGCTTCATGATTCTGAGCGACGAGTGCTATTCGGAAATCTACACGGGCGAGCGGCCGGGCAGCATGCTCGAGCACGCCGGTCCCGATTTCAGGAATGTAGTGGCATTCCAGTCGCTGTCGAAGCGCTCGAACCTGCCGGGCATGCGCGTCGGGTTTGCTGCCGGCGACAAGAAATTCCTTAGCGCCTTCCACGAGCTGCGCAATGTCGCGGCGCCCCAGGTGCCGGTGCCGCTGCAGCAGGTTGCGGCCGCAGCTTACGCCGACGAGGCGCATGTCGAGGAGAACCGCAAGCTCTATCGCATCAAGTTCGATCTCGCCGACCAGATCCTCGCAAGCCGCTATGGCTACAAGCGCCCGGCGGGAGGCTTTTGCGTGTGGCTCGATGTGAGCAAGCACGGGGGCGACGAGCTAGCAGCCGTCAGACTTTATCGGGATGCCGGCGTCCGCGTGATTCCGGGCAGCTATCTCGCGCGCGCGCAGAGCGATGGCTTCAATCCCGGCGCGGGCTTCATCCGCCTTGCGCTGGTGTCCGACAGTGAATCGACGGCCGAGGCGCTGCACCGGCTGGTGGAAACTTTGGCTTAATCGCGAGGCTTTGGGGCACATGCCGGCGATCGAACGCGTCATTCCCCTGGTCGGCCATCTGCCGACCTCGATCCGTGACGCGCTGGCGCGGCGGCTGCGCGAACTGATGGGGCTGGGTCTGGTCGCCCTGGCGGGCGCCGCTGCGGCAGCCCTGATGACCTGGTCAGTGCAGGATCCCTCGCTCAGCCACGCCACTTCTCGCGCGATCCGCAACGTCCTCGGCTATCCCGGCGCGATCGGCGCCGATCTTCTGATGCAGATCCTTGGCCTCGGCGCCATTATGCTGATCCTGCCGATTGCCGTTTGGGGCTGGCGCATGATGACCCACCGCGATTTCGATCGCGAGGCGCTGCGGCTCGGCTGCTGGGTACTGTGCGCTGTGATCGCTGCCGGCTTTGCGAGCTGCTGGCCGCACGATACGGCCTGGCCGCTGCCAGCCGGGCTTGGCGGTGTTGTCGGCGATGCGCTGGTGCGCGCGCCGGAAGTCGTGTTCGGTCCACCCGGCTTCATCTATCGTTCCGCGCTCGGCCTTCTTTATTTCGCAGCCACGATCGTGACGTTCCTGATCGCCTCAGGCCTCGGCTCGCAGCCGAAGCAGGAAGCAGAACCGGCGCCGCTTCAGGATGACGACGAGCCGATCGAGGACGACGGCGAAGACCGCGGCTCGATTTCGCTCGGCTGGATCTTCCATGCGCTGATGAGCGCAAAGGCGCGGATCGGCTGGCTGCTCGGCACCGCCTATCGTTCGCTGGTGTCGAGCGCGCCGAGATCGCGCAAGCTTGCGTTCGAGCGCCAGGAGCCCAATCTCGGCGGCCGCCCCACACCGTCGATCGCGCCCGGGTCCGATGACGACGAACTGGAAGACGAGGCAGAGGACGAGGAGGAGCGGCCGTCCGCGCGCGCTCCGCGCAAGAAGGCCGCGCCAAAGACGCCAGCGAAGAAATCCGACAAATGGGAATTCCCGGCGATGTCGATGCTGGCCGCGCCGAAAGCCGCCGACCGCCAACCGCTTGCCAAGGCCGAGCTCGAGGCCAATTCGCGGCGCCTCGAAGGCGTGCTCGGGGATTTCGGCGTCCGCGGCGAGATCGTCAAGGCCAATCCCGGCCCGGTCGTCACGCTGTACGAATTGGAGCCCGCGCCCGGCATCAAGTCCTCACGCGTGATTGGCCTTGCCGACGACATCGCCCGCTCCATGAGCGCGCTGTCGGCGCGCGTCGCCGTCGTCGCCGGCCGCAATGCGATCGGCATCGAATTGCCGAACGCGCATCGTGAAAAGGTTTACCTGCGTGAGCTGCTGGTGGCCAGGGAAGCAACCGAATCCGTTGCGAAGCTGCCGCTCTGCCTTGGCAAGACTATCGGCGGCGAGCCCGTCATCATCGATCTTGCGCGTACGCCGCATATGCTGATCGCCGGCACCACCGGCTCCGGCAAATCGGTCGCGATCAATACCATGATCCTGAGTCTGCTCTATCGGCTGAGGCCGGATCAGTGCCGGCTGATCATGGTCGATCCGAAAATGCTCGAGCTCTCCGTCTATGACGGCATCCCGCATCTGCTCACGCCCGTCGTCACCGATCCGAAGAAGGCCGTGGTTGCGCTGAAATGGGCGGTGCGCGAGATGGAGGAGCGCTACAAGCGCATGGCCAAGCTCGGCGTGCGCAACATCGACGGCTACAATGCGCGGCTCGTTGAGGCCAGGGCCAAGGGCGAGGAGCTGTCGCGCACGGTGCACACCGGGTTCGACAAGGAGACCGGCAAGGCGATCTACGAGGAAGAGAAGCTCGATCTCGAGCCGCTGCCCTTCATCGTCATCATCGTCGATGAAATGGCCGACCTGATGATGGTGGCCGGCAAGGACATCGAAGGCGCGGTGCAGCGCCTGGCACAGATGGCGCGCGCCGCGGGCCTGCATGTGATCCTCGCCACCCAGCGGCCGTCGGTCGACGTCATCACCGGCACGATCAAGGCGAACTTCCCGACCCGCATCGCCTTCCAGGTCACCTCCAAGATCGACAGCCGCACCATCCTCGGCGAGATGGGCGCCGAGCAACTGCTCGGTCAGGGCGACATGCTCTATATGGCGGGCGGTGGACGCATCAGCCGCGTGCACGGACCCTTTGCGTCGGATGAGGAAGTCGAGAAGGTGGTGCGTCATCTCAAGACACAAGGCTCGCCCGAATATCTCGAGGCCGTCACCGCGGAAGAACCGAGCGAAGAGGACGGCGCGGTATTCGATGCGACCGGCATGGGCAGCGATGGCGGTGGCGACTTGTTCGCGCAAGCGGTTGCGATCGTCAAACGCGACCGCAAGGCTTCGACCAGCTACATCCAGCGGCGCTTGCAGATCGGCTACAACCGCGCCGCCTCGCTGATGGAGCGCATGGAACAGGAAGGCATCGTCGGCCAGGCCAACCACGCCGGCAAACGCGAGATCCTCGTCGCCGAAGAGGAAGAGGGGTTCTAGAGCGTGATCCGGACCCGAAGGGCCGCGCTAGCGCAAAGTGGGCACGGGTTTTCACGAATCTGGAACGCGATGGCTTGCCATGGCGCTGCAGAGCCAGGTCATGCAGAAGCCAGGTCATGCAGAACGCGGCAACCTGATTTTCACGGAAAAACGATACTGCAATGCACCGAAAACGCGGTAAGGTAAAATGGCCGCTGACCAGTCAGGATTACGCGTTGAAAAGTAATCAGAAATCCCGAATCACTGCCGCGCGCGCACGCCGCTACACAATGCCCGCAGGCGCGCTCGTGATCGTCATCAGCATGGTCGCCGCGGCGCCCTCGATCGCGCAGCAGGTGCCGCTCCCAAGACCCGCGCCAAAGGCCCGCGACAATCTGCACATGAGTGCGGCAGCCAGCAGCCGGTTGACGACGGGATCAACGCAGACCACGCCGCCGGATCCGATCATCCCCGATCCACATCGCAACGTGCCGACCAACATCTTCGCGACCTTCGATGCGAACCAGAAGGCGGAAGCGGCGAGGGTCAGCAGCTATCTCTCCTCGCTGCAGTCGCTGGTCGGGAATTTCGTCCAGGTCGGGCCAGACGGCACCAAGACCAAGGGCGATTTCTATATCCAAAAGCCCGGCAAAGTCCGCTTCGAATATGATCCGCCGTCGCCAATCGACATCATCGCCGACGGCTCCTCGGTCGCCGTGCGCGACCGCAACCTCGCGACGCAAGACATCTATCCGCTGTCGCAGACGCCGCTGCGCTTCCTGCTTTCCGACCGCATCGACCTGATGAAGGACACCAATGTCGTCAATGTCACCGCCGACGATATGTTCATCAGCGTCACCATCGAGGAGAAGCAGGCGCTGATCGGCACTTCACGGCTGATGCTGATGATCGGCGCCAAGGACGGCCAGCTCAAGCAGTGGACCGTCACCGATCCGCAGGGCTACGACACCACCGTCGCCGTCTATAATCTGGATACCACCAAGAAGCCTGATCCCAGCCTGTTCAAGATCGACTTCACGAAGTATCCGACCGCGCCGGGCTGATTCCAATCTCCAAATCCGTAGGGTGGGCAAAGGCGCGCATGCGCCGTGCCCACCATTCATCAACAGCATTTCCGTGAATGGTGGGCACGCTTCGCTTTGCCCGCCCTACGAATTCGTCATAAGTGCATACATGCGCCTGTCACTTACCACCTGGAACATCAACTCGGTGCGGCTTCGCATCGATACCGTCGCCAAGTTCATCAAGGCGCACCGGCCCGATGTGCTGTGCCTGCAGGAAACCAAATGCATCGACGATGCTTTCCCGAAAAAGCGCTTCAAGCGGCTCGGCTATGAGCACATCGCGCTGAACGGACAGAAGGGCTATCACGGCGTTGCCGTGATCTCGAAGCTCCCGTTCGACAATACCGATATCCGCACCTTCTGCGACATCGTCGACTCGCGTCACGTTTCGGTCTCGTTCGGCGAAAAGGCCCAGCTTTCAAAGCCGCTGGTGCTGCACAATTTCTACGTGCCGGCCGGCGGCGACATTCCCGATCCCGCACTCAATCCGAAATTCGACCACAAGCTGAAATTCCTGGACGAGATGAAGGCATGCGAGCCGTTGCATCCGCGTGGACAGGATCGCCACATCCTGGTCGGCGATCTCAACGTCGCGCCGCATGAGAACGACGTGTGGTCGCACAAGCAGCTCCTGAAGGTGGTTTCGCATACGCCGATCGAATGCGAGAAGCTGCTCGCCGCGCTTGCCGCCGGCGAATGGCACGATATCGCGCGCGAGCGGATTGCGTTTTCGGAGAAGGTCTATACCTGGTGGAGCTATCGCGCCGCCGACTGGACCGTCGGCGACCGCGGCCGCAGGCTCGACCACATCTGGGTGTCGCGCGCGCTGAAAGACGCGGTCTCCGACTTCCGCATCCTGCGCGATGCACGCGGTTGGGAGCGGCCGTCCGACCACGTCCCGGTCACGGTGACGCTCGAGGTTTGATTGCCTAAATGCTCAGCTTCCCGCCGGCAATCAAAATGTCGCTTGCGATCTGGCTGGTGCGGGTGGCGAATTCGTCGCGCAGGCGGCGCGCCGCGGCAGGGTCGCTCTCCAGCACACGCTGGAACAGGCTGCGGTTGATGCGGATGACGCTGGAATATTCCAGCGCGGTGGCGGTCGACGGTCGGCGCATCGCAACCACCAGCGCGAGCTCGCCGAGCAGTGCGCCCGGGCCGACGGTCATCTCGGCGCCGGCGCCGTCATCGATCCGGAACGCGCCGCGCTGCACCACAAATCCGGAATCGGCGTCGTCACCATGCTGAAACAGCAAGCCGCCGCGCGGCACGTCGCGCTGCTCGGAGCCGATCGCCAGCATCCGCAGCGATTCGCGGCCCAACAGACGCAAGGTCGGGACGCGCTCGAGCAGCGCCACATCGTCATCGATGGACATCAGGTGACCGATACCGCCTCATGGTTGGGGCACGATCTATCCGGTACCCACTTCGCGCTGACGCAGCCCTCCGGGTCCGGATCATGCCCTCACGATTCGCCATTCCCGCGAATCGTATCACGGCACCAGCTTGTAGCCACCGGCTTCCGTCACCAGGATCTCGGGATTGGCGGCGTCTTTCTCGATTTTCTGGCGCAGCCGGTAAATATGGGTTTCAAGGGTATGGGTGGTGACGCCGGAATTATAGCCCCAGACTTCCTGCAGCAACGTTTCGCGCGAGACCGGGAGCTGGCCGGCTCGGTACAGAAAGCGCAGGATCGCGGTTTCCTTCTCGGTCAGCCGCACCTTTCTTGAATTGGCGCCGGTCAGCATTTTCGAGCCAGGGCGGAAACTATAGGGGCCGACCGAAAACACCGCGTCCTCGCTGGCCTCATGTTGGCGGAGCTGAGCCCGGATCCGCGCCAGCAGCACTGCAAAGCGGAAGGGCTTTGCGACATAGTCATTGGCACCGGATTCGAGCCCGAGGATCGTATCGGACTCGGTATCATGGCCGGTCAGCATGATGATCGGGGCCTTGAAGCCGCCTTTGCGAAGCGAGCGCACCACCTCGCGCCCGTCAGTATCGGGCAGGCCGACATCCATCAGCACCAGATCGGGCGAATTGGCCTTCGCGGCGCTCGCGCCCTTCGCGCCGGTGTCGACGGCGGACGCTTCGAACTCGTCGTGTAGCGACAGTTGCTCCACGAGCGTATCGCGGAGATCGGTATCATCATCCACGATAAGGATTTTGCGGGCATTGGCCATGGGTACATCCTAGCGAAGCGCGGCGGGTACGGATATGCGTCCCCGGCCGCCAGTTGGCAAAGTTGAGTAGGGTCGTCGCTCTTTATCTTGGCGCGTTTCCGGCTTGTTTTTTCTCAGGTAGGGAACCGTAGCCGATTCACAAGCCGACGACAGTTTACCCCAGATTTCGAAGGCGTTTTGATGAACGTCCTGTAATGAAGCCGAAGTCCCTTCCACGTTACAAACCTAAGGCTGTATAAGAAGATAAGCATATTCAATGACTTATGACAACGCACCAGATCGGCCGGCTTCCTTGATCAGGATTCGGCCAAGGGCCGGAAATTCCCGGCAAGGCTGGCTCACCGCTGGCGGACTCACCATTCCTGTAGCGCTTGGACGCGGCGGTATCCGCGCCAACAAGCGCGAAGGCGATGGCGGCACGCCGCGCGGCACGTTTCATCCGAGGCAACTCTGGTGGCGTGCCGACCGTCATTCGAGGCCGAAGACGTTCATCCCGGTGCGCGCGATTCGCCGCGAAGACACCTGGTGCGAGGACCCGACCGACCGCCATTACAACCGGCCGATCCGGCTGGCGCGTGACGAGGGCGGCGATCGCCTCACGCGCAACGATCATCTCTACGATTTCATTGTCGAGATCGACCACAATACGCGCCCGCGCATCGCGCAGCGTGGCAGCGCCGTGTTCCTGCATCTGGCGCGGGCGAATTTTGCACCGACCGCGGGCTGTGTCTCGATGACGCAAGCGGCGATGCTGCGTCTGTTGCGGCGGCTTGGACCGAAGACCCGGATTGTGATCGGATAGAGCATGATCCGAAAGATCATGTCCAGAGCAGAGAGGGCCACGATGCTCGACTTCAACCAGATCGATTCCGCTTCGCGCACGCTTGTCGGCCACTGGCGCGCCGGCACCAAGCTCGGCAATCTCGATGCCGCGATGCGCCCGCAGACGAGAGCAGAGGGCTATGCCGTCCAGGCCGGGATCGAGCGCTGTTCGCGCGCAAAGCTGTTCGGCTGGAAGATCGCCGCCACCAGCGAGGCCGGGCAGAAGCACATCAACGTCGCCGGTCCAATGGCCGGGCGCATCCTGGCGGAGACGCTGATCGAGGACGGCGGCACGGCGCCGATGACCGGCAACGCAATGAGCGTCGCCGAGCCGGAGTTCGCCTTCCGCATGCGCATCGATCTGCCGCCGCGAAAGGCCCCTTATTCGGTTGCGGACGTGTTGGACGCGGTCGACAGCTTGCACCCGGCCATCGAGATCCCGGATTCGCGCTTCGCCGATTTCGTGGCCGCCGGCGAAGCGCAACTCGTCGCCGACAATGCCTGCGCGCATCTCTTCGTCCTCGGCAAAGCCACTTCGGCAGACTGGCGCGCGCGCAACCTCGTCGAGGAGCGTCCGGTGACCATGCTGCGCAGCCAGCGCTATGTCGGTCACGGCAAGAACGTACTCGGCGATCCCCGCGTCGCGCTCGCCTGGCTCGCCAACGAATTGCGCGGTCTCGGCCTCACGCTGCGGGCAGGAGAGGTGGTCACGACAGGGACCTGCCACCCGCCGCTGCCGATCCGGTCGGGCGATAGAATGGAAGCGGATTTCGGCGTGCTGGGAAAGGTGTCGGTGGGATTCGAGTAGGACGCCATTCGCTCCGTCGTCATTGCGCTGCTCCGCCGTCATTGCGAGCGAAGCGAAGCAATCCATCTCCGAGCTTGCTGAGGCGTGGATTGCTTCGTCGCTTCGCTCCTCGCAATGACGGCGATGGGCCGTCTGCTCAGATCAGTGTTTCGTAGAGATCCTTCCATTCAGGGTTCAGGCTCTCGATCAAAGCAAGCTTCTTTGCCCGACTTCCTCCTTTGATCTGCTTTTCGCGCGCGATTGCGTCGATCATCGTCGCGTGCAATTCGTACCAGACCAATATCTTGCAACCGTATTTCGCCGTGAAACCCTTCACCAGTCCTTCTCGGTGCTCGTAGGCGCGGCGGGGTGGATTTGACGTTACAACCGTGTAGAGCGTTCCATGTCTCTTGCTTGCGACGATATAGACGCACGGTTGCTTCATCGTTCCTCCGGCGTGGTCGAGTCTTACGTCGGCTGACGCCGTCATTGCGAGGAGCGAAGCGACGAAGCAATCCACTCTTTCCTTTTCGCCGAGACATGGATTGCTTCGCTTCGCTCGCAATGACGGAGCCTACCCCCGATGCCCGAAGATCGCCGAACCCACGCGGATATGCGTGGCGCCGAACTGGATCGCCATCGCGTAATCCGCGCTCATGCCCATGGAGAGATTCTTCAACCCGTTGCGCGCGGCGATCTTCGCGGTCAGTGCGAAATGCGGGGCAGGGCTCTCGTTCACCGGCGGGATGCACATCAAGCCGGAAATCTCGAGCCCGTACTTGTCGCGGCAGGTCGCGATGAAAGCATCGGCGTCCTGTGGCGCCACGCCCGCCTTCTGTGGCTCCTCGCCGGTATTGACCTGGACGAAGAGTTGCGGCTGCCTTTTCTGCGATTCGATTTCTTTGGCTAAAGCCTGGCAAACGCTGGCGCGGTCGACCGAATGGATTGCATCGAACAGCGCGACCGCCTCTTTCGCCTTGTTGGATTGCAAGGGACCGATCAGATGCAGTTTGAGTCCCGGGTAAGCCGCCATTAACGTCGGCCACTTCCCCTTGGCTTCCTGTACGCGATTTTCACCGAATACGCGTTGTCCGCTTTCGATCACGGGCTTAATCGCGTCGGCAGCAAAAGTTTTTGAAACTGCGATCAGGCTGACCGAGCTACGGTCGCGCCTGGCCTCTTCGCAGGCGCGCGCGATCTCCACTTCGACGGCGGCGAGCGCGTTGGGTGAGTGCGAGGTCACGGCGTGGGTGTGTTCCGACATCATGTCCATCTGCAGATCGTAGAAGTACTGTCTCACCTCAGTTTCAACCGCAGAAAAGCACGAAACTCAAGCAACTTCTCGGCATACGTGCACGGCTCGCGCTGCTCGCCGTGATCCCGGTCGCACCTTGATGCTCGCCACGCCTGATTTGCCCGACGCCTCTGATTTTCAGAAAGCGTGTCAAGCCCTTTCGAAAAAAATAATTCGCTTTATCGGAAGCCCGAATCAACGCTATCTTCCGCCCTGTCCCGCGCCGACCAAGAGGGGCGCTTCGCGATCGTCACGAACGTTGGGCGCGGGATGCGATGGACGCGTTGGCATCAACTGACGAGTGATGTGTAACGCGGACGGCGAAATCGCGTGGTCCTGATGCCCCGACGCTGGCATCAAGCCTTGGGTGATGATCCCAAGGCGACGGAGGCTAACAAGCCCGGCACTCCGGGGAGATCGCGTATAAGCCGTAAACCATCGTGCAGGGAATGCCGGTTGATTTGGCTGCCCTGTTGTTGCTTGCGTGCGCAAAGTGCACTTTTCCTTGCACGCAAGGCTCACGGGTGCGGCCTGCATCCGGCATTCCCT
>Ga0134125_10008621_pt1 | contig 11506 bp, 12 predicted proteins | sample KB31751_FD_96464 | JGI IMG/M metagenome (GOLD analysis project Ga0134125, IMG submission 96464) | Terrestrial soil microbial communities with excess Nitrogen fertilizer from Kellogg Biological Station, Michigan, USA - KB3-175-1 | ecosystem: Environmental > Terrestrial > Soil > Unclassified ... | reverse complement strand
TCCCCTCGCATCTGCGAGGTCGCGACGAACGGTCTGCGGGGGGAGTCGGGGATCACGGGAGTCGTCCCGTGGTGGGCCAATGCTGGAGCCGAGGCAGGAGCCCGAGTTCTCCTGCCCTCCAGCGGCGTATGCCTGAATCCACCCCGACGCGTCGGCGGGACGAAGGTCCCATAAATTGCCGACTACCGGCTCGGACCCAAGTCCCGCCGAGGCCGCTAAATACGAACCGCGGCCGGTTCTTTGACATCGCCGGATGGGCCGGCGGACGCTTCCGCTCGCCCTGTGTAATCCGACTACTCAACTAGAGCGCCGTTGCACCCTGGTCGACGAGCCAGGAGATTTTGTTCCACATGTCGTCGACATTGGTCGCGAACTGCACGTAGCGGTCGTGGTTTGGGATCGAATTGGCAATGATGTCGGCGGCGTAGCCGCGGACGACCTTGAAGGCGTCGTGGTGGTCGAAGAACACCACCGGCTTGCGCCCGGCACCCCCGCCGCCGCGAACCCAGCTCAGATAGAGGCTGGATGCAGAGGCCAGTGACCCAGGCAACGCCAGGTAGATCTGCGACAACGCCGCGACACGGGCGAGCCGGGCCTCGCGATCGGGCACGTGCTCGACGGTAACGCCCTCGAATGCCGAAGGCTCGCTATAGTCCTCGGCGGTGATCAAGGTCACGGTGGCGCCGGCGGTCCGGGCGCTCGTCAGCAGCGGCACGGGCACGGCCCCGCCATCGGCAAGACAGACGAGCCGCGCTCCCTTGCGGGCAAGGAAGCTTCCCACCTGCGACATCAGCGAGGCGCGGTCGACATCGCCGGGCCCCCGGTCGGAGGCGAACACGCCGAGCGTGGGGTGTACATCGGGCGACATCAGAGGCCCTTGCTCAGGCCGCCGAGGATGCCTCGCACCAGCTCGCGTGTGACGGAACGGGTGAGTTGCCCGGTGACGTTGCGGGCCACCGATTTGATGACCGCCTCGGTGACGGTTTCACGATTGGAGGAGTGAGGCGGTGCCGCAGACCGGCGCGGTGCCGGGTCAGGCCGATCGGCAGGCGGCGGACCCCACGGTGAACCACCGGACGAGACCGGCGGGAGACCGGATGTCGGCACGGCCCCCGGGGCCGTCCGGGTCTCTGCCTTCTTGTTCAGCACTTCATAGGCGGACTCGCGATCGATCGTCTGGTCATAGGCGACGCCGACGGGCGAGCCCTGCATCACGGCCTTGCGTTCCTCGGGTGTGATCGGCCCGACGCGCGACGACGGCGGCCGGATGAAGGTGCGCTCGACGATCGCCGGCACGCCACCGTCCTCGAGCACGCTGACCAGCGCCTCGCCAACCGCAAGCTGCGTGATCACCGCTTCGGTCGAGAACGCCGGATTGGGCCGAAACGTGTCGGCCGCGACCTTCACCGCCTTCTGGTCGCGCGGCGTGTAGGCCCGCAGCGCGTGCTGCACGCGATTGCCGAGCTGCGACAGCACGTCGTCGGGGATGTCCGCCGGGCTCTGCGTGCAGAAATAGACGCCCACGCCCTTGGAGCGGACGAGCTTCACCACCTGCTCGACCTTGTCGACCAGCGCCTTGGGCGCGTCGTCGAACAGCAGGTGCGCTTCGTCGAAAAAGAACACCAGCTTCGGCTTGGCCGGATCGCCCACCTCCGGCAATTGCTCGAACAGCTCGCTCAGCATCCACAACAGGAACGTCGCATAGAGCCGTGGCGACTGCATCAACTGGTCGGCCGCGAGCACAGAGACGGCGCCGCGATTGCCGGGCGCGATTCGCATCAGGTCCGAAATCTCGAGCGCCTTTTCGCCGAAGAAGTTCGAGGCGCCCTGCTGCTCCAGCACCAGCAGCGCCCGCTGCACCGCGCCGATCGTGGCCGTCGCCACGTTGCCATAGGTCGCCGACAGCTCCTTGCCGCGACTCTCGACCTCGACCAGCAGCGCCCGCAAATCCTTGAGGTCGAGCAGCAGCAGGCCATTGTCGTCGGCGAACTTGAAGGCGACGTTCAGCACGCCTTCCTGCGTGTCGTTGAGGTTGAGGATGCGGGACAGCAACAGCGGCCCCATCTCGGAGATGGTGGCGCGGACCTGATGGCCCTGCTTGCCGAAGAGGTCCCAGAAGATCACCGGGAACCGATCGTTCTTCCAATCGTCGAAACCGATCTGCGTGGCGCGGGCGACGAAGACGTCCTTCTGCTCGCCGATCTGCGACAGGCCGGCGAGATCGCCCTTCACATCGGCGAGGAACACCGGCACGCCGGCGCGGGAAAAGCCCTCGGCGATGCCCTGCAGCGTCACCGTCTTGCCGGTGCCCGTGGCTCCGGTGATCAGGCCATGACGATTGCCGTATTTCAGCAGCAGGTATTCCGGCTTGCTGCCGACCCCCAGGAAGATCCGGTCGTCGAGAAGCATGTTTGGCACGGCGGACATCCTCGGATTCGGTCGCTGCCGAAACTATATCGGCCCCCGGTTGGTGCCGCCACCCCGCTTGCCGGCCGCTTGCGGCGTTCCTATGTCACCGCATGACGGCACGGAGGACGAGGATGCTGGTATCAACGACCGAGGAATTGCAGGGTTTTGCCATCACCGACTATCTCGGGCTCGTGCACGGCGAGGTCGTCTCGGGCGCCAATATCCTGCGCGACGTGATGGCGACGGTGACCGACTTTGTCGGCGGGCGTTCGGCGGCCTACGAGGAAGAACTGCAGACCTCCCGGGAGGCGGCGCTGCGCGAGCTCACCGACCGGGCGCAGCGGCTCGGGGCCGATGCGGTGGTCGGTGTCGGCATCGATTTCGAGGTGATCGGCAACCGCGGCGCCATGATCATGGTCACCGCCACAGGCACGGCGGTAAGGCTCAGGAAAATCTAGCATTCACCAATCGGCGCGGCGGAAATGGCATTCGGCGCCGGTTTCCGCGACAATCAGTGGATGATCCCAGTTCGCTTCAGCCGCCGCCAGGCCATCGCCGGTCTCGCCAGCAGCCTCGCACTGCCCGCGATCGTCACTGGTGCGCGCGCCGCGCAGCCGATCGACGCCGCTGCCGATTTCGGGCTCGACCCGAGCAATCCGGGCGACCAGAGCGCCAGGCTTCAGGCGGCAATCAACGCCGCCGCGACCGAGGGCCGGCTGCTGCTCCTGCCGGCCGGCACGCTGAGTGTCGCCCGGCTCGAGCTGCCGAACGGCCTCCACCTCCTTGGCGTCCGCGGCCAAACCATTCTCGCCACGCCGGGCGAGGCGCGGCTCGCGCACATCGCCAACGCCAACGCCGCGACGATCGAAGGCATCGTCTTTGCCGCGCTCGCACCGGAACATGCGGCCGGCGTGAACGGCCTGATCGAGATCGAAACCAGCACCGGCATCACATTCCGCCAATGCGAGTTCCGGAACGCTGCCGGCAACGGCATCGCGGCCGGGGGCTCGGCGCTCAGCATCGAGGATTGTACGTTCGACGGCGCACAGGCCGCGGCGATCCACTCGCAGAACGGCCAAGGCGTCATCGTTCGCGGCAATCGCATCGCCAATTGCGACAATGCCGGCATCCGCATCTGGCGCGACGACGACGGGCCGGACGGTTCGATCGTCACCGGCAACCGCATCGGTAGGATCGCCTTCGCCGATGGCGGCAACGGCCAGAACGGCAATGGCGTGTCGATCTACAAGGCCGACGAGGTGATCGTCGCCGACAATGTCATCGACTCGTGCGCGTTCTCGGCCGTGCGCGTGAACAGCGGCCGCAACTGCCAGATCCGCGGCAACACCTGCACCAATTCCGGCGAGGTCGCGATCTTTTCCGAATTTGCCTTTTCGGGCTCGGTGATTGCCGACAACGTCATCGACGGCGCGGCGACCGGTATCTCGATCACCAATCTCGACAGCGGCGGGCACCTCGCCACCTGCACCGGCAATATCGTGCGCAACATTGCGCCGAAATCGCTCAACAATCCGGACACGCAGCCGGTCGGCATCTATGCCGAGGCCGACGTCGTGGTCGCCAACAACACGGTGGAGACGGTGCCGGGCGCCGGGATCGTCGCGGGCTACGGCCCGTATGTCCGCAACGTGATCGTCAGCGACAACATCGTGACCGGCGCGATGATCGGCATCGGCGTCAGCGTGGTGCAGGAGAAGTCGCCGGGCCCGGTGCGGGTCGACGGCAACATCGTGAGCGGCGCCCAGCAGGCGATCGTCGGCATGGAATGGGACAAGATCGTCAGCAAGGACCTGGCCAAAGACGCCGGCCGCTATCCCAACGTGACCGTAACCGGCAACACCGTCAGCTGAGCTTGGGCCGCATCGCAGCCGTGGCCTTGATCAGCCCGACATCGAGGCCGCGGACATTGCGCACCACCTGCACCGCAAAGCGCTTGAGCACATGCTCCTGCGCAGCGTCGGGGTCGGCGATGGCGAGCAGCAGCGTGGCGACCATCGCGTGCGAGGCGGCCATATTGCCGTCGTCCACCTTGAGCGCGTAGCCCCAGCCCTTGTCGCGGACGGCGCCGCACTGCACGCCCTCGGCACCGCCCTTTTGCATCAGGCGGCCACCGAAGGCCCGCATGACTTCGGTATCGAGGTTGCCGGTACCGCCGACCAGCTCGGGATGCGAGGTCGCCGCATCGAAGATGCGCCGCGCGCCACGTGCGAAATCCTCCGGCAGTCCCTCACCGGTCGCCATGCGGGCAAAGCCGGCGGCGAATTGCCGGAGCGGCGCGGCCCAGGTGGGAATGGAACAACCGTCGGTGCCGCAGCGATCGGTGTTGAGCGGCTCATGGAGGATGGTCTCGATGCCCGAACGCACCTCCTGCTGCACGGCATGGTCGCGATCGACATAATGCGCCGTCGACACGCCGAGCGCCTCGGCCACCGCCAGCATGCCGGAGTGCTTGCCCGAGCAATTGTTGTGAACCGCCGACGGCGACTGCCCGCTGTCGCGCAGCTTCTCCCGCGCCGGCCCGAAGGTCGGGGCATGCGCGCCGCATTCGAGATCGGAGATGCCGAGACCGATATGCGACAGGTACGAAGTGACGCCGGCGATGTGGATGTCCTCGCCCTGGTGGCTGGCACAGGAGAGCGCCAGTTCTTCGTCGGTGAGATCGAACTTGTCGATCGCGCCCGAAGTCACGAGCGCCATGGCCTGCATGGACTTCACCGCCGAACGCGGAAAGACCGGCCGGTCGATATCGCCGGCCGAGGCGATGACGTTGCCCTGCGCATCGGAAACCACGAACGCGCCGCGGTAGCGGTTCTCCACCCAGTTGCCGCGAACCAGCTCGGCAAGGATCGGATTGGCGTCCATGAAAAAATCGGCCTCCGTGATGCCTTGGAGGGACATCAGGAGGCCGGCAAAGTCAAGAAGAGGAGGTCAGGCACGTTGCATGGGATCGGCCCGAAGGCCGGGGAGGAAACTAGTTCTGCGGGAGGAGGCGGAGGGTAAGGATATCGTAGGAGGGGCCGGCCAGCGACGAGCCCGCCTTGAGGTCGGCCTTGCCGGCAAGCGCCGGCTGGACCGCGAAGGCGCCGGCTCCGACGATGATGATGCCGGCGAGGATGCCGATCAGCAGCTTTTCGTGGGTCCTGGTCATGGTGAGCTCCCTCGGAGATCAAGTTCGTTGCGCCCGTTCTACGCAGGCGAGGCTGAGCCCAGCGTGAGGCCGGCGTTCAGTTTCCGTTCATCGGCGTACCGCCCCCACCGGGGTTCGGCTTGTCAGTTCGCGGCACGGATGGAATGATCGCGCCATCGGAGGACTGAAATGACCAAAGTGATCGTGACCGGCGGCAGCGGAAAGCTCGGGCGTGCGGTGCTCAAGGACCTGGTGGCCAATGGCTACGAGGTGCTCAATGTCGACCAGGTGCTGCCCAAGGAGCAGATCGTGCCCACGGTGCGGATCGACCTCACCGATTTCGGCGAGGTCGCAGGCGCCATCCTGAGCGGCGTCGACGAGCGCAAGGGACCGTTCGATGCGGTGGTGCACCTCGCGGCGATTCCGGCGCCGGGGCTCTTCGCCAATGCGCGGACCTTCGCCAACAATGTGCCCTCGACCTACAATGTGTTCGAGGCATCGCGGCTCGCCAAGATCAAGACCGTGGTCTTTGCGTCGAGCGAAACGGTGCTCGGCCTGCCGTTCGACATCCCTCCCCCCTACGCCCCCGTCGACGAGGAATACTATCCGCGACCCGAGAGCGCCTATTCGCTCGGCAAGCTCGTCGACGAAACTATCGCGCGGCAATTCGCGCGCTGGGATCCGGAGCTCAAGATCGCCGGCCTGAGGTTCTCCAACGTCATGGACGTCGAGGACTACAAGGCGTTCCCGAGCTTCGATTCCGACCCCAAGAAGCGCAAATGGAACCTCTGGGGCTATATCGATGCCCGCGACGGCGCGCAGGCGGTACGCAAGGCGATCGAGGCGGATTTCAAGGGTTTCGAGCCATTCATCATCGCCAACGCCGACACGGTGATGAGCCGGGCCAATGCGTCACTGATGGCCGAGGTGTTCCCCGGGGTCGAGACGCGGCCCTCGATGTCGGCGACTGGAACGCTGCTCTCGATCGAAAAGGCCAAGCGCATGCTCGACTACAATCCGCAGCATTCCTGGCGCAATCACGTCTGAGCGCGAAGCCGCGCCCAGTCGGTCCGGAACCAGTCGACGAAGGCACGCGTGCCCTCGTCGATGCCGACGCTCGGCACGAACCCCGTGAGTGCCCGCAGCAGGGTGGTGTCGGCCCGGGTATTCGACATGTCGCCGGCCTGCATCGGGACGAGCCGCTTGACGGCCTCTTTGCCCATGGCGCGCTCGAGCGCCGCGATAAACGCCATGAGCTCGACCGGCCGACCGCCCGCGACATTGACGGCGCGCCACGGAGCGACCGGCGACACCGGATCGGTGGCCGCCACGCTCTGGCCGGCAACCGGCGGCGTGTCGAGCAAGCGGACCACCGCCTCGACGACATCGTCGATATAGGTGAAGTCGCGCGATTGGCGGCCCTCGCCATAGACCCCGATCGGGGTCCCCGCTTCGATCGCCCCGGCGAACCTGAACAGCGCCATGTCGGGGCGGCCCCACGGACCATAGACGGTAAAGAAGCGCGCCATGGTCACCGGGATCGCGAACAGATGGGCATAGGAATGCGCCATCGCCTCGGTGCCGCGCTTGGTGGCGGCGTAGATCGACAGCGGGAAGTCGGTGCGGTCGGTCTCGACAAAGACCTGGTTCGGCGTCCCGCCATAGACCGAGCTCGTCGACGCTAGGATCGCGTGACGCACCGGCGTCCGGCGCAACGCCTCGAGCAGGTTGAACGTGCCGACACTGTTGCTCGCGACGTAAGTCTCGGGGTGTTCCAGCGAATAGCGGACGCCGGCCTGCGCGGCGAGATGTACGACGATCTCGGGCTTGGCGGCGGCAATGGTCGCCTGCACCAGATCGGCATTTTCAAGATGGCCGGCCACGGCACGGAACGCCCGGAATTCACCAAGGACAGCGTGACGGGCCCGCTTCAGCCGAACATCGTAGTAGTCGGTCAGCGCATCGAACCCCAGCACCTCATGGCCCTCGCGCAGCAGGCGCAGGGCGAGGTGGAAGCCGATGAAACCGGCGCTGCCGGTGATGACGATCTTCATGCGGGCGCTCCGAGGCGCCCTCTAGCTATCGTCTGGCGACCCGAGGGACAAGCGGCGGCTGACGCCAGCCGCCGCCTTGGCCCTAGCGATGCACGTAGAGCTTGGCCATGTCGGTGCCCATGGTCACGCCGACCACGTCTTCGGCGTGGAAACCGTGCGCGGTCAACACGTCCATGAGGACGGGGTTGCCGGCGATGGCATTTTGCAGCGGGAGCGCCTGGCTGTTGTCGATCTTGGCTGAATGTCCGACGCCCGAATTGCAGAGCGGCACGACCGACGCGCCCGGCTCGTTGCTATAGGCTTGGACGAGCTTCACCGACACCTTGGCGAGGCTATGCAGTGCCGCGTTGCAGACCTGCTCCATGCTGGAGCGCTGCTCATCGGGCGTGGGCTGGGGCAGATCGGGGCCGCCGCCCGGATTGTTGGTGCCACCGTCCGGAGTGGAGGATGAGGTGGTCGGAGGCGGCGGACAGAGGCGAGCGCATACTTGCGCCGCCGATGGTGGAACCGGCAATGTGATTGCAACGATGGCGAGCGCCGCCATCGCGGTTACAGTCGCTTTGAACATCATGCTGGTCTCCTTTGTTGAGGAGACAGGCCGCGGAAGCGGTCGGCCTCCTTGGTGCAACGCCGCCTATGGCGGCCAACAATCGATAGAGGCGGGCACGTGAACTGCCGCAAAGTCAGCAGTTCATATGATGTTCAGACGACAAAGCCGCAGAAGGAGGACGAGCGTGGAGGCGGCTCGTGAGGCAAAGCCGCCCCCGGACGCGGTCAGGCGGCGCCCCGGTGGACGTAGAGCGTCGCAACGCCGTCGGTCATGACGACACCGACGACATCTTCGGCATGGAAGCCGTGGAGCTTGAGGACGGCCATCAGCGCCGGGTTGTTGGCGATGGCGTGCTGCAGCGGCAGAGCCTGGCTCGGGTCGATCTTGGCCTGATGGCCGGCCCCCGAATTGCAGACCGGCACCACCGACACGCCCGCTTCATTGGCGAAGGCGACGACCAGCTTCGGCGGCACTTTGGCCAGCCTGTTCAGAGCGGCGTTGCAAAGCTGCTCCAACTGCGAAACCTGTTCAGGGGTAGGCGGCGCGGGAAGGCCGGGGTCGCCGCCTCCTGGCCCACCGTTGGGCTGGCCGGGATTGTCCGGCGGCGTGCTGGGATTGCTTGGACCGCTCGACGCACTCGAGCCGCTCGAGGAACTCCCGCTGGCCGAAGCGGCCAGAGCTGAAAGGGGCAGCACTGCCGGCACAACCATTGCAAGGATGGCGGCCGATGCAGCGGCGGCCATCACATGTTTCATCATCATGTTTCGTCTCCTTCTCTCGGGGGGCTGCCGTAGAACGGGGCCCCACGATCATCGCCGGATCGGCGACGCGCGCTGTTTAGGGGCCGTCGCCTGAATTGGCTTTGAGAGGAGATGTCAGGAAGCGTTCATCGGAACGCGGCAGCCGGACCCGGAGCTAGGCCGGCACGCCCAGACGGATGATGCCGCGGATCTCGTCTTCGACGATGTCGAGGATGTGGTTGATCGCGACAGCGGCGGCCACCGGATCGGCGTCGACGATTGCATCGGCGAGGTCGCGGTGCGGCGGGAACGATTGGAGGCCGAACTCGTCGCGGCCGAACGGGGATTCGACCGAGCGCTCGAGCGCGTGGTCGAGCTGGAACAGGATCTGGCCGAACATCGGATTGCCCGACGCGTCGTTGATGGCGTTATGGAAGGCCCAGTCGGCTTCGCGCCACGGCTCGCCGGACGCGACGACCTCGAGCAGCACGTCGCAGAGGCGCGAGATTTCGGTGCGCTGCTTCGGACGCGCCTTGCGAGCCGCCCGCTGCACGACGTCGTTTTCCAGTGCGCGGCGCACCTCGAGCAGGCGCAGCAGCGCTTCACCCTCGAGCCGGATCATGGTCGGCGCGAGGCCCTTGGGCGACGGCGGGCGCGCCGACAGGAAGGTGCCGGCCCCGCGCTTGCGCTTGATGATGCCGAGGCCTTCCCAGCGGTTCAGAGCTTCCCGGATGGTCGAGCGACCGACGCCGAGCCGATGCGCCAGCGTCACTTCCGGCGGGATGCGGTCGCCCACGCCCAGCCCTGCCCGCTCGATCATGTCGGCCAGCGCATCGAGCACAGCGACGCCACGCGTGGTGGTATCGATGCGCTCGAGGTAGTCGAGGACATCGCGGCCGTCGCGCTCGATCAGGACGTCATCCATCAGGCTTGACTGATTTTCCGGTGCTGGGTGCGGAGCCCTAGCAGATCAGTGAGGGCGTCGACCAGCAAATCCATCTGCTGGCGGGTGTTGTAGCCCTGGCACGACAGGCGGACGAAATGCTGCCCCTGCCAGGCGATGACGGGAATTTCGATGTTGTAGTCGCGGATCAGAGCGTCGTGGACCGCCTGCGTGTCGCAGGGCGGGATCGGCATGGACACCATCTGCGGGGCGCAAAACTCGGGCGAGGAGATCGCCGGCAGGCCGGTGAGATCGCGCAGGCGCGCCGCCGTCTCCTGTGCGAGGCGGGTGCATTCGGCGCTCACCGACCACCAATCGTTCTGGCGGCGGAACTCGAGCGCGGCGGGGACGGCGAGCCAGGCCGACGGATCGCGGGTGCCCTGCATCTCGATCTCGTCGACGAAGGCCGAATTGCCGAATGGGCCCCTCACCCCGGGTTCCTTGTTGTCGGCGGTCCAGCCGTGGCTGATCACGAGTGGGTCGAGCATCGACTGCCACTCGGGGCGGCAATATACGAAGGCCGAGCCTTTTGGCGACATCAGCCATTTGTGGCAGTTGCCCGAATAGAAGTCGGCGCCGATCTTTTCGAGATCGAGCGGGATATGTCCAGGCGTATGGGCGCCGTCGATGACGCTCCAGACCCCGCGGGTGCGCGCCTCGGCGATCAGGCTCTCAACCGGAAACAGCAGCGCCGTCGGCGATGTGATGTGGCTGAGGAACAGCACCTTCGTCCGGTCGGTGAAGGCAGCGGCCACCGCGTCGTGGAACTGCTGCACGCTGGTCAGCGGCAAGGGTACGGTGACGACCACGATTTTGGCGCCGGTCTTGCGGCTCACATAGGCCCAGGTCTTTTCGAGCGCGTTGTACTCGTGGTTGGTGGTGAGAATTTCGTCGCCCGGCTTCAGCGGCAGCGACTGGATCACGACGTTGAGCCCGGTCGTCGCGTTCGAGACCTGGGCGATGTTCTCGGGCGAGGTATGCAGCTCCTTGGCCAGCGCTTCGCGCGCCGCGAGCAGATTGGTCTTCAGTCCGCGACGGGAATCCAGAAACTCGACCGGCTGGCGCTCGAGCTTGAGCTGCCAGCGCTGGTAGTCCTCGAACACCGGCCGCGGACAGGCGCCGAACGAGCCGTGATTGAGGAACGTCACCTCCGGATCGAGCAGGAATTGCTGGGCAAGATTGGTGCTCAAGATCAACGGCCTTTCAGTGTGGGATCGAGGGCGTCGCGAAGCCCGTCGCCGAGCAGCGAGGCCGCGAGAATGGTCACGGCGAGCGCCGCGGTGGGGAACACCGCCATGTGCCAGTAGTAGAACATGAAGTTCATGCCGACATTGATCATCTGGCCCCAGCTCGGCGTTGGCGGCTGGACGCCGATGCCGAGGAAGCTGAGCGAGGCTTCGAGCATCATGGCCAGCGGGATGGCGAGCACGAAGCCGACGATGATCGGCGACACCGAATTGGGGATCAAATGGCGCCACACAATATGCCAGGGCGAGGCGCCGAGCGCCTGCGCCGCCATGATGAATTCCTTCTCGCGGAAGGACTTCACCTGGGCGCGGACCAGCAGGCAGACGTCCTTCCAGCCGAAGATCCCGGCGATCAGGATGATAGCCCACACGCCGCCGCGGGTGACGGTGGCGAGCAGCAGCGCCGCGAGCAGCG
>Ga0134125_10008619_pt1 | contig 11508 bp, 11 predicted proteins | sample KB31751_FD_96464 | JGI IMG/M metagenome (GOLD analysis project Ga0134125, IMG submission 96464) | Terrestrial soil microbial communities with excess Nitrogen fertilizer from Kellogg Biological Station, Michigan, USA - KB3-175-1 | ecosystem: Environmental > Terrestrial > Soil > Unclassified ... | reverse complement strand
TAAGCGTATCAATACCAGGAAATAAAATTACAAAACAACTTGCCTGCGTTTTTATTTTTAAATAAAACTACATTACTTTTTATTTGGAACAATTTTTTTTCGGTTATTAACCTTTTGCCAAAATATATCGCTCGCTGGTATTTTTCCATCCGGTATAGTTGTCATAATAATTACACCTGTGATATTTGAAAGAGAAAGCCAAAGCGAGTTTGATCGAAAATAAAAATCATTAGAATTTATTGCTTTGCTGTAAACTTACACCAGGACTTAACTATTAAGCTATAAACTTTTTTAGGACAAGTCAATCCCCGGCCCTTAATTTCCGGATTTATTTTTATCAAAGCTGAGTAACCAGTGATTCCCAAACTTGTCAGTAAGGTCGCCGGACTTTGCTCCCCAAAAGGTGTCTTCCAATGGATGGTCGGCGCTGCCGCCTTTAGAAAGTTTTGCGTAATAATTATTTATTTCATCTTCGCTGCTGCAGGTGAGAGATAGAGAAACTGAATTTCCTTTTCGTAAACCTTCTTCACCCACCATGTCGGAGCCCATTAGCGCCAGGTTGCCTTTTTTAAGAGTTGAGTGTAGTATGCAGTCTTTCATCCTCTTTGGCATTTTGCCAGACAGCGGTGATTCGCCAACTGTTTGAAACGTGAGTGTGCCACCCAGGCATTTTTTATAGAAGGTCATGGCTTCGCGGCAGTTTCCATTGAAGGTGAGATATGAAATAATCTGCGCCATTTCATTTTACATTAAGCTTTAAAATTGTGCTCAACCTTTTGTACTACTATTCTCAATCCAATCTTATTTATTCCAATAATCATTTTCCATTTTCAATTTACGGTAATCGGAAATTTCTTTACTTTAAAAAGTCCTCCAAATAACCTAAAATTGTATTCGTCTGCATCATCAGGCTGACATGCCCCTGTGATGGCACAATGGCTAAATGAGATTTTGGCATTGGACTCAAATCAGAAACACCACCTCCCAATAATTGATATGTTTTCATCAACTCAACTTTATCCAATCCATCATTATCACCTGAAATAATCAATACCGGCGAGGTAATTTTTGCAATATTGGAGTCTCCAACATTAAAAGGCACGCCGGCGAAAGCAATCATCTGCTCTACAAAATTTCTCCATTTTGTTTTATCAGGTGCTACAGCATCGTATGCTGTTTTCAGAGGGGTGTTATCAAAAAATTCAGGCTTAAAACCTTTAAATGCACCGTTTACAACTGGCAGCCAACCACTGGTTTTGTAGGTAGAAGAAATAATCGCTAATTTTCTTAATCGTTTAGGGTATTGCACAGCAAACTGGTAAGCTACAGAGCCGCCCATACTATATCCTGCTACATCAGCGCTATCAATTTTTAAATAATCCATTATTCCTTCAACATCTTTTGCCAATGTTACAATGTCTAATTTTCTGTCTGAATAAGGTGTGTGCCCATGTCCCTGAAATTCAATAGCAATTACTTTTCTTGTTTTTGATAATTCAGGTATTAATTGTCCCCAATTCATTTGAATGGTATAAAAAGCGCCATGCAATAAAATAAGAGGCTCACCTTCGCCATATACTTCGTAATACATTTTTATTCCATTCACCGGTGCATATCCGCTTGCAGTTGGTTTTATTTGCTGGCTGAAACTGTGCAATGAAAACAGCAATAAGATAGCAATTGCCGAAACTATTTTTTGAATATTAAATCTGTTGATTATCTTTTTCATACATAGACCTGGTGGATGATGAATAATTATTGTTTTTGGAAATTAAGTAGGAAGTCTATTAAAAGGTTTATTCATTTTTTGGTTTGAAGCTTAAAACAGTTTTGCCGCCTGGATAGAGCTTTGATTGTATAGGTGTAAACTTTTCTATTCGGTCAAGGGAGTTAAAAATTGTCATGCCGTTGCCCATTGCTGTTGGATTTATGATAAGATGATACTCGTCAATCAGGCCTTCTTTTGTTAGAGAGGAAACAAAATCTGCACCGCCAAAAACAAGAATGTCTTTACCGTTTTCTTTTTTTAACCTGGCAATTTCTTCTGCAAGATTTCCTTTTGCCAAAGTAGTATTGTTCCAGGTTGATTTGTCAAGTGTTTTAGTGAAAACAACTTTTGGAATATCAGCAATTTTTTTTGCAAATGGATGAGCGGGATTCTTCTCCGCTGTATTCTCCCAAAATGGAATAATACCTTCTGCCGTTTTTCGTCCAAGCAAAAGGGTGTCTGACGAATCAATAAGTGAACTGAGAAACGCTATAAATTCATCATCAGGATTCCATGTCATCCAATCATTTTCTCCATTTAGTCCGCCAACATATCCGTTAATGGTCATTTGCATTTGCAATTTTAATTTTCTCATTGTGTTTTATTTTTCGATGCTGCGGGATTTTTACGATTGCGGTTGATTTGAAACATTAAACATCCACCGGATCCCGAATTTATCTTTGCATGTTCCCCAATATCCCCAAAATTCATCGTGAGGTGCAACACCGTCTGCTCCGCCCTGCGAAAGCTCTTTATACAGCCTGTCGGCTTCTTCTTTTGTGTCGGGATTCAAACTGATAGTAATATTATTTCCTTCTATCAATTTATGTCCCATACTTTCCAGCATATCGGTTCCCATCAGTTGTGTTCCGCCAAGAATCGGTAATGCCACATGCATTACTTTGTTCTTCTCAGCTTCAGAAAGTGGCGGCATCCCGTCCTGTTTCGGGATGTCTTTATTTCGCATGATGGGAGCTGAAAATTCGGTTTTAAAAACTTTTTTGTAGTGATTAAATGCTTCTTCAGTGTTGCCCATGAAGTTTAAATAAATTGATACGTTTGCCATGATGATTCAATTTTAATTGTGATTATTAATTTTATTGTTTTATTGTAAAGCAGTTTTATAAACTATGCATCAGGAATTTCGGGTTCCACTAATTTTTTCAATTTGTCTAAAGATTCCTGCCATCCTAAATAACACATTTCTACAGGTATCGCTGACGGGATGCCCTCCTGGGTAATCTTGAGGTCTGTGCCGCATAAAACCTTCTTAAACCAAACAGAAGTTATCATTTCTCCCGGCAAATTCGGGTCATCAAATTTGTCGGTGTATTTTAAAAACTCTCCAGGTTTTATTTCAAGAAATTCTCCGCCAAAGGAATGTCCGTTACCTGTTGAGAAATTAGTAAAAGTCATTTTGTAATTTCCGCCAACCTTGAAATCCAGGTGATGTGTTACGCACAAAAATCCATACGGTGGAAGCCATGATGAAAATGCTGTAGCATCCGAAAAGGCACGAAATATCTTTTCGGGAGAAGCTGTAAATACCCTGTGTAGTGTTACGCTGTTGTTTGACATGATTTTTTGTTTTTATGGTTAATTAATTAATACCTGAAAGATGATTTATTTGTTTGAATAATGATACAAAGATGCAGCGCAAAATTAAAAAGAAGCGTGTATGGTACTGACAATAAAAGGGTGCTTTGCGACAGGCTATTTAATTATCTTTACTTCTTAAAAACATTTTAGTGCAATGAAAAATGTAAGCATTCTTGTGCCTGAATCATCAGTGATGCAGGCCATCGCAGACCCGCAGTATTTATTTTCTGCGGTTAATCAGTTCCTGGCGGTATCGGGCAAACAACCATTGTTCCATGTTCAGTTGGTGGGTGCCAAAAAAGAAGTGAAGCTGAATGACGGTATGTTTTCCGTTCATACAGACAAACAATTGAAAGAGGTAAAGAAAACGGACCTGGTGGTTATTCCCGCTTTGTTTGGCGATATGAAAACGGCCGTTGATAAAAACAAAAACCTGGTTCCATGGATAAATGAACAATATGCAAAAGGTGCAGAGGTGGCTTCTCTTTGTGTGGGCGCTTTTTTGCTCGCAGCCACCGGTTTGCTCAACGGAAAGAAATGCTCCACACATTGGGGATTTCAAAATGAGTTTAGAGAAATGTTTCCCGAAGTGGAAGTGGTAGATGGAAGTATCATTACCGAAGAGCATCGCATTTACTCAAGCGGTGGCGCTAACTCTTACTGGAATTTATTGTTGCATTTGGTAGAAAAATATACTGACAGGCACACCGCTATTCTTGCATCTAAATATTTTGCTATTGATATTGACAGGGATAGCCAAACCGCATTTGCCATGTTCAAAGGACAAAAGAATCATGCTGATGCAGCCATAAAAGAGGCGCAGGAGTTTATCGAAAAAAATATTGCCGAAAGGATTTTGATTGATGAACTGGCCGGTAAAGTTGCGGTAGGCAGAAGAAGTTTTGAACGCCGGTTTAAGCAGGCTACTAACAACACCGTGTTAGAATATATACAACGAATAAAAATGGAAGCTGCGAAACATAATTTTGAAACCAGCCGTAAAAATATAAACGAAGTGATGTTTGATGTTGGCTATTCAGATTCCAAAGCATTCAGGACAACTTTCAAAAAGATAACAGGGCTTACGCCTGTTGAGTACCGCAATAAATACAATAAGCAGCCGGTAATGGCGTAAGGTGTAAAAGAAGCCTGTAGTTATGATATTTTCAGGTCTTTTGCGGAAGCAATCTCGTCATATCGCGTCATTGCGAGTTACTTTATTTCGTCATTGCGAGGAGCCTGTAAAATTTTTTTCGATTTGATAAATCTCATGGCCACGAACCTGTCCGCCTCAGGCTGAGCAATCTCATTTGCGCTTCGCGATGACGTTCAGATGGCTGTAACAGTTTATAACAGGGATGATATTTGAATTGAAGAGATTGGCCAGCAAATAAAGCCCGTCTGGCTGATGCCAATCGGACAGGAAATAAATCGTTTTTCTATTTTTTGTTGTTGTGTAACATGGAAGGTTAGACGGAAATGAGAGTGAAAAGCCGTCTTTTTTAATTATGACTATCCCTGCTTTACTATAATTTGTTTGATTTCGCCGGTTGTTCTACCGTCCTTATGGGGTTGTTAATTGTAAATTTTGGTAGCTTACCTGTAAATTTTGGTCGGTTGGTTATCATTGTCCGGCGCCAGAAAAGCTGATCTTTTCTCTGCTTCTGGAATTTTTTGGCTGATGGTTTTGGCATTACTGGTATCAAAGGCGATAAACAGGAAAGGCAAGATCGGGATAGAATTTGATTGGTGATTTTTAATGCTTACCCCTATTGAAAGATCAATTCATAACTTAGGGAAAGGTCATAGTTATTTAGCGTATGTTATTATTTTAATGACATTTTTTAAATAAGGGCCAGGTAACGCTCGTACACAGGCTAGGGAGGACTGCGCCAGAGGGGAGAAGGTGGGGCAGTAAACGAAGGAATAAATAATTTTCTATTTTTTTATTGCTGGATAACAGGGAAGGATAGACGACAAAGATACATTTCGATAAAAGGAAAAAATTATATTATTGAATTGCTTTCATTGCGTTCTCCCAATTCTTTCTAAGGATCGGTTTTGCGAATGTTGTTTCGCCATTTGATTTTTCACCTGAAAAATGACAATACTTTTCATGATAATCCTTGTTGCTAAATTTCTTCCAATTTGCAAATGCAGATTCACACATTGGGTTCTTTGGATTAAATGGTATTTCCGCGCCAGTCCTTATGCAATAGCCAATTCGTTTTATAGATTGTCTCGGTGGAATAAACTCTTTTTTTATAGTAGTTCCAGAAGTTTTTTGGGATTTGAAAAAGTCAGATAACTTGTCAACCTCTATTATAGAATTTGTGTAACGGCTTGAAAGCCCTAACATTTTGTCTTCATACTGTGGTATTTTCTGAAAAAGTAAATCAGACTGATCTATTACTCTTGCAAAATAGCTGTAAGCTTGATCTTCTAATTTGTCATGGCTGGCTATGCTTCCTAATATTCCTTTTCGATTTGTTAGAACACCGGCTTCAATATTATTATCTTGTGAATATGTATATAAATTCATGGAGGTCAGGATAGCAGTATCTTGATTAGCATAATATTTTGCATGAAGACGTTTTTCATAACGAACTTCTATGTTTGGAAATTCTTTAAAGAAATTAAAGTCCTCCTCCTTCATGCTTTTTGAAAAGTCGTTCTCATTCTTTCCAAAGACGACTGTTATTTTGAGTTGAGAATTATGCATTTTTGCTTTCAAAGCTGAAGCATAACGATCGTGTAATTTTATAAATGGAGAAATAAGAATGAGATATTCATCTGCTGTCTCAAAAATGTTTTCTAATGCTGCATTCAGCTCATTACTTGTCAAAAAATCTGCCATAATAAATTTATAGATTAATATTAGTTTAGATGGCTAACGCCGAATTCTATAGATAAATTTTGCTAGCCTGTTAGTTCCTTGAAAAAAAAGCAGGATATAAGAATATATTTAACTCACCCTTTATAAATTTTTTCATTATGCCATTCTATGAATCTTTCATTAGGCCTGTCTATTTCTTTATTAGGTAGATACAATAATTCCTTACCATGATATTGGTAATATTCTTTTCCATTTTGATACTCTTCTTTTATGCGTGAACTTATTTCTACTTTTCTATCTTTTGTTATGGTTAAATAACCGGAATCAAAAAGCTTGTGCATATCGGATCTCAATAAAATTCCATTGGAAAGTGAATGTGGGCCTGCAAATACATAAGGTTTGATATGAGCCGCTTCCAGAACAGGCAATGTTTTTTCGCCGGTAATAGAACATCTTCTGGAATAACCATCAGTTACCAATACTCTAAATGCACCTTGCCCGATTCTAACTTTTGTCAATATCGAATTACCATACAAAGGATAATCCGGTTCTTCAAAAATAAATTCGTTTTTATCGTTCCTGTTATTCTGTTTGTATCGATATTTTTCTACTAAACTTTCTACAGCCTTCCAGATATTTTTTCCAATCAAATCATCAGTGGTGTATGACTTTCCCTGAACGATACTGTTACTCCAATTTTCAGGCGTTTGGATCCAATCTTCCTGATCAAAAAAGATTGGGTCCGTAAGAACAATACAACCTATGGTAGGATTAATATTTTGCTTATCATTTCTATGGTTCAAAATCATTCTGCTAAATTCATCAAATGTCTCACAACCATTTCTGTTTTGAAATGTATCCCAGGCAATAGACAATGGCAGGAAAGTATGACTTGAGAAAAACCCTATTCCACCAATAGCATTAAGTGGATATTTTAATTTGAAAAGAAACGGCGCGCCGGGCTCTATTACTTTAAAAGTAGTATTGCCGCCCGGTTGCCAAAAATTTACATCCTCAGGGTTTCGGTGCGAGAGATACTTAAACCATTTATTATCGGTTACTCCTAAATAATATTTCATTTGTGTATTATTAGCAATTGAACTTTTTGAACTATTTCCTTTGCTGGTACCAGTTTCTCCATTACAACTTTAATAATGAGAACACAATTTATGTAAATAAATATTGAGATTGCAGTCAGAAGAACAAGACTAGAAAAATGAACCAAGAAATATTGCGGATTTGTATTTGTCTATAAAGGTATTATATTATTTATGACCCTTAAAGTCCGTTGACTTATAAGCCACAATTGTTGACCTTTCCCAAATGAATATCAAACTTAAAATAGGGCAACGTATTCGTGAACTTCGGAAAGAATTACAAATCTCCCAGGAAGCTCTTGCTTACAAGGCGGAAGTAGATAGGACTTATGTAACTGATGTTGAAAATGGGAGAAGAAATGTATCTATAGAAATTCTTGAAAGACTATTAAACGCTCTTGATGTTTCCTTTTCAGAGTTTTTTAATAACAAAGATTTTAAATAAATAGCTTAATAAAATTTAATAAATCAAAATGGCAATTACTTCAAATAATAAAATGACTGACAACTCTGATGAGTTATCATATAATGACCTTTTTGTTCAATCAATGCAGCTACAGATTCCTGTTTTTCAAAGAGAGTATAGATGGGGGCAGAAGCAGTTAACAAGAATGATGGAAGAAATAGATTTTATTATAGAAGGAAGAGACGATAGTCGATTTTTAGGTGCAATCATAGCTGTAAAAAGAAATTCAAATCCATCTAAACCGCAAGTGTTTGAAATTGTTGATGGACAACAAAGATTAACAACATTATATTTAATAGTATTAGCTGCCGCTTATACTCTGGCGGTAAATAATCATACTGAAGATGCAAAAGGGATTATCAATAAATATATTTATAATGATTGGTACGAATTAGGTACAAATACAAAACTCTTACCATCATTTAAAGACAGAATTCAATTTAAAAATATTCTAAATAAAGTTATTCAAGTTGGCGATCTTCAAGATAGATTTCAATATAGGATCAAATTTCCTGAAACAACCGGCTCATCAACAGGAAAAATGACAGCTCAATTTGATGGGATAAAAAAATTATTAATTAAAGAATATAAGGAAGCGGGGTACGAAAGAATCAATGATATCGTAAATATTGCAATTTCAAAATTAACTTTCATTTTTATTTTATTAAAAGATGCATCAAATGCAACAACCGTTTTTCATGGACTTAACGACCCAGGAGAACCTATTGGAATTGGAGATTTGGTAAGAAACGAAGTGTTTTCTTATATATATGACGATCCTGATTTAGCGCAATCTGTTTACAATGAAACGTGGGAACCATTTCATAGAAAATTAGGTGAGTATTATGATAAATATTTCTTCCCATTTGGAATTATCTTTGAACCGTCAATAAAAAATTCTGACTTATTTAGAGGACTTAGAAAAATCTGGGGAGAAATAAGTTCGCCCACAAAAATCATAGATGAATTAGAAAAATATACAACGCCATTTCTTTCAATCTGTTCCGAAAATGCTATTAATTCTTATGATAACGAGATTAATAAATCTTTAAGTAGACTTCGTAATTCAAATAGTCCTACATCTATTTACCCCTTTGTTATGAGAGTACTAAAAGAATATGAAATTAACAAATTGGATTCTAAAACGACAGTCGAGATATTAAAAATAATTGAATCCTTTTTAGTAAGGAGAGCAATTTGTGGAATCGAACCTACTGGGCTTTTATCAGTGTTTAGATTTATGTGGAAGAATCTTAATGGAGATATTACCGCATCGAAAATAAAAGAAGTGATTCTTTCAAGGGCTACTATTGATTGGCCAGATGATGAAAGATTAAAGTTGGCAGTTCTAAGCAGAAAAATATATGGTACTTCAATTTGTAAGTATGCGATTCTAGAATATGATCGTTCATTTGATTCTGATTTTCCTGAGGGAAATGATCCATGGATAGAACATGTACTTCCACAAACATTAAATGCATCATGGAAAAAGATTGTAAGCGAAGAAGACCATAAATTATTATCGAATACGTGGGGGAATTTAATTCCTCTTTCTTCTAAAATGAATCGTGAATTATCTCAATCCTTATTTGAAATTAAAAAGCCTATTATTAAATCTGATTCAATGTATTCTTCTGCAAGAAGACTTGCTGAAGAAGATGATAATTGGACAGCAGTAGAGATTAGAAAAAGGTCAAATACTATAGCAAAATGGGCTATTCAAAGATGGCCTAAGTAATTTTTTATAATATACTAATTCACGAATATGTCACGTAATCTTGCTTGGAGTAAAGAAGAAATAATTCTAGCACTTGATTTGTATTTCAATCCGCAGAGGGGTACTATAAGTTCAACCAATACAAAGTTTATAGAGCTATCAGCACTTTTAAATCAACTAAAAGCAACTACAAAAATCAATGATGAAGAAAAGTTTAGAAATCCTAATGGAGTATGTTTAAAACTATCAAACTTTTTAGCAATTGATCCTAAATATGAAGGAAAAGGTATGAGGAGTTATTCTAAGCTAGATTTTGAATTATTTGAAAAGTATAGTAAGAATCTAAGTCTGCTTAAATCCAAAGCAACTGAAATAAGAAAAAAAATAAAATAGATTTATATTAGATTGTATTTATGAAGGCTTTTATCGTGAAGTTTGTAATGATAACCATTGGAAAAAAGAGATTTTCGCCCGTTGTTGTTACCGGAGTCTTGCTGGGGGCTTTATAAACAGAACACAATTTATGTAAATATTTTTTTGCTCTTAAGATTATGTCTTGTATCTGAATAGAAATATGGATTCATTTATTTGGTTTGCAAAAGCAGTTTGTATTTGTTGAATAGAAAATGATAATAAGCTTTCTTTAAATTGTTAGTTTATATTTTCCACAATCTAATAAATTCTTCATCTTCTTCCTCAAAACAAATAAAACCACAATCCTCATTCAAACATTTTTCAACAAAAGATTTTGGATTGGTATGATAAAAGCTGGCGAGTTCTTCGCAGCGCGCGCCACAATGAGGACAAGCGAATGGCTGGTCATTCATTAAAAATATCCGAGTGATTGGGAGAGTTGTTGATGCGTTGCATAAAGTTACCAAAATAAGAATCGTGAGTATTCCTGGGTTTGCTGGCGAAAGTATTGTCTATCATCATTAAAAGACTTTTATACTTTTCAGTAAGACGAAACCTGGAAATCTTCCGTTTTGTCATAGTGGCCAGTCAAAACATCACGGGCAAGCATGACCGTTACATTACAAAATGGAATACTTACCAGATATGAATCCTGTCCTTCTCCGGTAAATACATCGAATCACCGGGCTGCACATTGAACGCCTTATAAAAAGGAGTTGTGTTCATCAACGGGCCATTTACCCGCCATATAGGAGGAGAGTGTGGATTGTTATTCATCCAGTAGCGCAGGAATTGATCTTTCATTTTTACCCGCCATATCCGTGCAATAGAAATAAAGAATCGCTGATCGGGAGTAAAGCCGTCAATCTTTGTAGTATCATGCCCTTCTTTGGTCATTTTAAAAGCATCGTAGGCAATGGAGACACCGCCTATGTCTGCAGTATTTTCGCCAAGCGTCATTGCGCCTTTTACATGTACGGTATCCAGCACAGTAAAAGTATTATACAGGTCCACTACCTGCTGTGTTTTTGCTTTGAATTTTGCGTAATCCTCTTTCGTCCACCAGTCTTTTACATTGCCATATTTGTCGAACTGTGCGCCCTGGTCATCAAATGTATGAGTCATTTCGTGGCCTATTACCATGCCGATACCGCCGTAGTTGAGGGCATCATCTGCATTGTTATCAAAATACGGAGGCTGGAGGATGGCTGCAGGAAAAACAATTTCATTGGCAGAAGGATTATTATAAGCCGTTACTGTTGAAGGCGTGGTAAACCATTCTGTCCTGTCCACCGGTTTATTCAATTTTGCCAAATCATATTGGTAATCGCCGGAAGCCGCCGATACCACATTCTGAAAGTATTTTCCTTTTACGATTGTTACATGGCTGTAATCTCTCCACTTGTCGGGGTATCTTATTTTCTTAGTCATGGCAAATAGTTTTTCTTTCGCTTTTTGTTTGGTGCTGTCGCTCATCCAATCCAGCTTGTCTATTCTTGCTGCTAACGCCTGTTCTAAATTATTAACGAGTTCGAGCGCACGTTTTTTAGCGGCTTCCGAAAAATATTTTTTTACGTACAACTGTCCAAGCGCCTGGCCTAATGACTGGTC
>Ga0134125_10008618_pt1 | contig 11508 bp, 5 predicted proteins | sample KB31751_FD_96464 | JGI IMG/M metagenome (GOLD analysis project Ga0134125, IMG submission 96464) | Terrestrial soil microbial communities with excess Nitrogen fertilizer from Kellogg Biological Station, Michigan, USA - KB3-175-1 | ecosystem: Environmental > Terrestrial > Soil > Unclassified ... | reverse complement strand
TTCGGCAGCGTGCCTTTGCCGGTCTCGCTGTGGAACGGCGTGCGCGTGCCCCACGTGGTCCAGACACCTTTGCCTTTCCAGCCGGCCTTCGGGTCGTCGATGCGGCCGTCCATGCCTTTCGCGAAGAAGCCCAGCGGATAGGGGACGCGCAGCACCACCCACTTGCCTTTGACGAGCGCGAGGAGGGCGTCGGAGGAATTGCCGGTTTCGATCGGCGTGTTTTTGCCGAGGCCGAGCGTGTCGAACACGTCGACCCAGTCGTAATAGTGCGAATCGGCCGAGCCGCTTTCCTTCACGTTTTTGAAATTCGGACCGGGGCTGGGGTAGAGGGTCCAGCCTTCGGGACAGTGTTGTCCGGTGGCATTGGGGCCGTTCAGCGGAGCTTTGCATTTGCGGCGATCGAAGCTGGCGAGATGTCCGCTCCCGAGCGCGACCCAGGCGACGCCGTTGCCGTCGACATCCATGCCACGCGGCGAAAAGCCCTGCACCTTCGCTTTCGGATTGTTATAAGGCACTTCGTAGAATTCCGCGAGCGCGGTCTCGGGCGGATTGCTGCCCGGATTGAGACGCACGATACCACCCGGGAAGCCAAGAACGGAACCCCAGACCGCGCCGTCCGGCGCGATGCCGATGCCGTAGAACGCGGCGTTCATGCGGGTGTCCTTTTTGGGATCGATCTTCGCGTTCATGATAGCCGCGGTGCCGAAGCTTTCGCCGCTGGGCGCGGCCGCCACGTTCTGCTCGCCTTCTGTGTAGTCATCGCGCTTGCCGTTGCCATTGGTATCGAGCACGAGCGCGGTCCAGCCCTGCGATTTCGCGGCGTCATGCGTCTCGTCCCACACTTTCGTGTTCAGCCAGCCGACTACGCCGCCGCCACCGCCGCTGGTCGTCCACAGAGTATTGTTGGCGTCTTTCGCGAACATCAGGTGATGGGTGGAGAAGCAGGTATCGATCATCTCCGATTTCTTCGTGGCGGGATCGTAAACACCCAGCTGGCGGCCGGATGAGGAGAGCGGCGTGAGTTTGGCGGAGATCGTACCGGACTTGCAGAAATCGGGCTCGCGATTCGACGGGCGGATGCGGCCGGTGTACCAGACGCGGCCTTTTTCGTCGAACATCGGATTGTGAACGGTCGTGTGGGAATCCCAGATGGCTTCGTCACCCCATATATTGGAGGGCTGCAATGGCTTCGGCTGGCCGGGCGTATCGGGATCGCGATAAGGGACCTTGACGGTGCTGGTGGTGTTGTGGACGGGATCGAGCACCGGCAACACATCGCGGCTTTCTTCGGGCGAGCCGTAGATCATGCCGTTGGCGTTGACGGACGGGTTGCGCTTGTCGGTGGCGATTTCGTCGTGCAGGTAGGACTTCTCGTCGGCGTAGTCCCACTGCGTGATGACAACGTTACGTTCGATGCCCTCCGGGCGCGGCGGAGCTTCGGCAGGGATTTCGCCTTTCGCGATGCGGGATGTCCAGTCGCCGAAGAGGGTGAGAGCGCGTTCGGAGCCGAGCTGGCTGATGCCGCCTCTCATCGCGTTTCCAGCCTGCCCGGACTGGATGCGGCGGCCCCACTGCTGCGCCGGGGAATCGAGACTGGCGAACATTTGCGGGATGGTGCGGGTGTAATGATTGCCGAGCTGGTGGCAGGATTCGCAGCTATCGGTCTTGATAAGGTGCAGCCACTGGTCCTGACTCTTCACATTGGGGTTGATGCCGTTGCCGCTGGGGCCAGTACCCGGGAATTCGGATTTTTCGGGCACGTTCATCATGGCGTACCAATAGAGCCCGGGGTAGAGCTGGGCGGCCGTCTTTTTGTCGGGCGCAACAGTGGGATGGAGTGTGATGAGCTTGCCGGGGTCGGTGGTGATTTTCGGCGAATCGACAAGGCCGTAGCCGCGAGCCCAGACGGCGTATTTGGCGCTCGGGAGATCGGGGATGACGAACTGGCCTTTGTCATTCGTGACGACTTCCTTGATGTAGCGAGTGGGGAGGTCGGTGGTTTCGGCGATAACCCAGACGCCGGCTTCGGGGCCGCTGGGGCTGGTGACCGTGCCGCCGATGTCTTTCGCGGAAATCTTCACGGCAGCATTCTGCTGTGCATTGCTTTGTTGGGCGTGGAGGAAGAGCGCCGCGGCGGCGCTTACCGCGAGGGCGCTGAAACCGAGGAATCGTGCTGAAGGCATATGGCCCCCTGAGGCAGGTTAATCCCGCGGCCTCATTATATAGCGAATTTTGGGCGTCAGTTGTCGTGGCACGAGGGCGGAATTTCAGTGCTTCATCGTATGGCCGTTGGCGCCTTTGCGGTGACCGCGTTTGCGTGAGTCCGCCGTTACCCTGGCCGGCTTCGCGCCGGGCGCGGCGGGCCTCACGCCGTACACGTTGATTCGCCCCGAGAACGTCGCCATGTAGACACGTCCATTGGCTATGGTGGGCGGCACGTCCTTCGCGAAATCAAAATAATCGCTGCGGTCGTTTTCGATGCTGCTCCAGAGCGGCCGCGCTTTGACGTTCTCCGCATCGAAGGCGTAAAGGCAGCCGCGGACGATCTTCACCCAGGCGTCGTCCTCGCACGGAATGGAGGCCCAAAGAACGCCGTCCTTGCCCTGATTCGCCGAAATGGAGAGAAAGCCTCCGGGCATGCCTTTATTGCCCATCATCCCCTTTGCCGGGTGGGTGTCGAACTTACCCGGCGTTGCCTCGTAAGGGTACGAGCGGAGATTGTCTTCTTCGGGCCAGACGTAAATGTGCGGGCCGGACTTATCGCTCCTCCAGTAAACCGGCGAGCCGTGAATGTGGTGGTAGCCGATGTTGAAAATCGGCGGGTAGATCCAGGCGAAGAGCGCAAGAAACCGCGGACGCCAGTTTCGCGCCGCCTGAAAAATCTGAACGCCCGGCTGGAATCCGGAGCCCTGGCCGGTGGAGGGACGCTGGGTCGGGTCGGCGCCTTTGAGCAGATAAATCCGGCCCTCTTTGGAGGCGATCATGACTTTGCCATCCGGCAGGAGCACGGGGCCGCTCGAGCCGAGATCGATATCGTACGTATTCAGCTCGTTGACGTTTTTGGGCGCGAACCACGAGGCGATCTTCAGTCCTGGCGTGAGGCGAATGAGGTTGTTCCCGAATTGCTGGCCCGGCACAAAGGTGCCGTTGCCGGTGGCGGCGTAGACATTCCCGTTCGAATCCGCGGCCAGTCCGTTGCCGGCCTGCCAGATGCCGCCTTCCGTACCTCCTGGCGTGGTGCAGAATTGCGCGATTGGCTGCAGGGTGCCGGCATCGAAGGAGAAAATCCAGCCTTGCCACGGCGGCGCGTCCTGATGAGAGCCGAAGGCGACGTAGATGCGCCCGTCGGATTCGAGAAGCGCTGCCCGCTGTAATTCGCGGCGAGCGGCGTCGGCGGGGGGAATCGGGGAGACTGCGGACTCTCCGTCGAGCGGCGGGGGCAGGGTGATTTCCTGCATCTTCGAATCGCCGGTTTTGAGATCGAAAGAGAAGAGACGGTAGTAGACGGGGCAATCGTCGGTGGCCTCCGAGCCGTCGTTTGGCGCGCAGGGATAGTGGGGATCGGCAACCTTGGCGACGGCATACATGCGGTTGCGCGCGCGGTCGATGACGGGCGTGCTGGTGACCCCGATGTAGGGCATGATGTTGTACGCGCCGAGTTCGGCGCCCGCATCTTTCGGGATGCGATCGAAGGGGAGAGGCTGGCCGAGGTCCTTCGTCCAGAGCAGAGGATGTTCCCGGCCGGCGTTCTTTGAAGCGTCGAAGGCGTAGACCTGGTTTCTCATGGTGGCGACGTAGAGGACGTCGCGCGCGGCGCCGTCGTCGAACTCAAGAGCGGAGACGAAGAGCGGCTGCGCGTAGACCTGGCCGTCGACGCTGTACGAAAAGAGGCGCCCGAATTCGTGCTGGACTTTGGCGGGGGTCAACTCGGTTTCATCCAGCACCGCGCCGCGCCGGGTCACGTCGTTGTGATGCGTCAGGACGTCGCCGGCGAAGCTGGGGAGGGTGAAGAGAAGGAGAACGGGCGCGAGGAGGAGCGCCGTGGATGGAGCCGGGGTCCCCAAACCGCAACTTTACACTATCGCTGCGCCCATTTGGAATGCCGGGCGAGTCCTTTAATTCGGCAGCTTCCTGATCTCGGGATAGTTCAGGAGATACGCGCGGCGCTGTTCGAAGAATGGCTTCAGGCCGAGACGCGGCGCGCCGGTGGGGCCGCCGAAGCTGTTGGGGTTTTCTTCGTAGAGGCCAACCCTGAACATATCCGCCGGGAAGAGCTTGTGGCCGTCCGTTTTTACATCCGCCGCGATCATGGCCTCGTAGCGCCTGACGATGGGCTCCATCTTTGTCCAATCGAATGAATCGCGGGCGATGTCGCGCAGATAGGTCAAATATTTCACGCGCAGCGCGGGGACGGCTACCAGGCGGTTCAGCAGAGCTTTGCGTGAATCCTCGGCGCCGGCGAAGGGATCGAGTTCGGCGTTGTCCGGCTCACGGGCTCTGCCCCTGCCACCGCCTTCGGGCTCGCGGAAAGTTTCATTGGCATCGTGCGGGATGATGTGGAATTTCCCTCTTGGGTCTTCATAGATGCTGTAGTCGCTCATGCGGACCCAGAAGCCGTCGGTGTTGATGGTGGCTTTGTCCATCGCGAGAAACTTCAGCGCACCATCGACGTCGAGAATCGGCTCAAGGGCATTCTCGAGCTGGTCGGGCGGCGTCTGTGAAAGAACCTTCGTCAGGTTGATGAGATCGGCCCAGGCCTTCGGGTCGTCCTTCGTTTTGATTTCGTAGTGATTCTTATAATCGGCCACATTGTCGCCGATCCAGGATAGCCCCGCCTGCGCGCCGGGATTGCCCGGCACTTTCCAGCGATTGCCTTTCTTCGTCTGGAAATTGTCCTGAATGAGGTCGGCGTTGAACGCCTGGGTGTTCTGGTAGATACCCCAGCTTTCGCCGTTGATCACGACGCGCACGAAGTTGGCTTTGGGCGAGACCAGATATTTTTGCGCCATCTGATCAAACAGGACCGCGCGCATGAAGGTGGGGTCGCCATTGCTGTTGAGCAGTTCGAGCGATTTGTAGCCGAGAAGGCGCTGCTGCTTGTCGCCGTAATCGACATCGATATTGATCGAATGCTTGCGGCCGGCCGGCACCATCATGAATGACGAAGAGCCGCGGAAGTGCACGGCGACTTCTTTGATGACTTTGCCATCGACCGTCATCTTCGCGGGCACTTCGACGTCGGTATGCCAGAAGGCCATTATTTCGGATTCCCAGTTGGCGTCTTCAAACTCCAGGAAGATGGTGCGCAGAACGTTCGGATCGTAGAGAGGCTCATTCGCGTACTGTTTCACATCGGCAGGCGTCAGCTTCGGCCCCTGGCGGACTGGTTCCTGATCGCCGCCTCCGCCAAAACCACGCGGGCCGAATCCACGGCGGCCACGGCCGCTGTTGCCTATTCCGGCAAGGGCTGCGGCGCGTTCTTCTTTATTCAGTTTGCCGTCGCCGTCCTTGTCGTATTGCTTCAGGATTTCGGTGCGCTCGCTGAAGCCGCCGAACCCGCCACCCGGGCCGCCGCGCCCTCCGCGCGGACCGCCAAATCCGCCCGGGGGTTGGGCTAAAGCCATCACGGCTGCGCCGCCCGCTACGATACCGGCGAGCCACCATCGGTAAGTCATGTTGCCTTGATGTTACAGCGAACGCCGAAAGGGCTGCGTGAATGTTTGTATGGGCATTTGTGGAATGAGGGACGCAGCGCCGGGGAAATACATTGTGCGATGGTCTGCTGGAGATGCGCGGCGAGCGGCAGTTACGTTAGTATCGGGCGCGAAAGGAAGCGCTCGGGCCGATTGGCGAGACGCTCGAGATGATCTGGGCGCGATGCGGTTCAACGGCTCACAGTCGCGGCGGAACTGGAAGCGCGCCGGGGCGGGGCACTGCTTATCGATTGGGTTGCGAAAGGGCCAAACGGCGCGGAGCGCATGAGCGGCGTGAGGTGCTCGCTCTGGACGCGCCGGGAAAGATTGTATCCTGCACGGAATTCGCGAAGTAGCCGCTCCCGGGTCAACCACAGACTTTCTGCATTGAGCACTGTTTGAACTCGGTTACAGGTGGTACGATATCGGCGTCATCGGCAGGAGGCGGTCAGCTGTGCTTTATACGCTTCTACGCAGGATATTCAAAGAACATAGCGGGGCTCATCTGTGGGTTCCGCTCATAGTCGTAGCCATCCTTTCCGCTGTATCGAAGATCAGCGGCATTTTAATTGTCGATAACCAGATCGCCTGGCATAACATGCTGAGCTGGCGCTATTTCTGGGAACCCTGGCTCTACGCAAGTTCTGACGAGCTGATGCACAGCGGACGTGAACTCCTGGGTATATATCTCGCGTTCGCGTGGATCATGTGGAAATCCATCCAAAAGGCAAGTGATATTCGCTGGACAATGATAGGGGATCTTTCAGACTGCCTGGCAGAGGCAGATCGGTATTTTGCAATTGGGACGATACCCCTCCGCGAGTGGTTCGAGCCGAATTCCCTCGTGTATCTGGCAACAATCATCCAGTGCCAGATAGGACGCAGTGCACCACCACTGGCCGCGGTAGCTGGCGGAACACCTCGAGCACAAAGTATTCCGTTTCGACATGAAAGGGTATTGCTGTTTTTTGATGAAAACGATTTCGATGCGCTGCAGGCCTCTTACCTCGATCAACACTATGCCCGCTCCTTCTCGGCCATCCATGATCGTTTTAACATCTCTTTGGCCTACATGCGACCGAAGGAGGCGCGAGAGATATTCCACAAGCTTTCACCAGTGATGCGCTGGAATCTTACGCGATACCGCTGGTACGCTCGGCCCAGGTCACTCTGGCGGAGTAAATGGCTGCAACGGTTCGCGAAGAGTCCATCCGACCCTCAACCGTTCGCGGTGATCTACAAAGGCGCTTCTCAAACGTTCGTGCGTTTTTCAAAGAACGGCTACAGCCTCACTGTTGAAAAGATTCTCGACCAGGCCGAGATAGAAGCCTGCCGTGCTTTTGTCAATTCCATAGAAGCCACAATCTACCGGCCCGAAAGATCAGGCGTGCCGGCAACAGAGTTATTCGAGCGGTATAAGTTCAATAAATATTTGTGCCCGTGAGGCGTAAGTATGACATACGACGTTATTGTTATCGGCGTTGGCAGTATGGGAAGCGCAACGGCGTACAACCTTGCGACGCGCGGATACCGCGTACTCGCTTTGGAACAGTTCAATATTGGCCATGAGTTGGGATCTGCTCATGGCGTCAATCGAATCATCCGCCTCGCGTACGCCGAACATCCAGCATACGTTCCGCTTCTGCGAAGGGCATACGAGCAGTGGCGCAAACTGGAGTACGCAGCGAATGAGCGTTTATTGGTGATAACCGGGGGAGTGGATGCCGGGCCCACGAATGGAGCCATCGTGCAGGGTAGCCTCCGGGCTTGCCGGGAGCACGGCATCCACCACGAAGAATGGGACGCTAAAAGGCTTCGGCAACGCTTTCCCGGTTTTCGGTTGCCCAAAGAGATGACGGCCGTCTATCAACCCGACGGGGGCTTTATTCTTTCGGAGCGCGCCATCATCGCATATGTAAAGGCAGCACAGGCCGCAGGCGCCGACATTCATGGGCGGGCAAGCGTCAGGAAGTGGCGTATCGAACGAAACCGCGTGTTTGTCACCACTGACCGCGGTGCATACTCCGCGTCGAAACTCGTGATCACAGCCGGGGCATGGGCGGCGAAGCTGGTCAGGCAATTACGGGCTCGCAAGCTTGCAATTCCGGAACGTCAGGTTCTCATCTGGACTCAACCAGTCCGCCCGGATCTCTTCGATATTGGAAAGTTCCCGATTTTCAATATGGAGGCACTGGAAGAGTCTGGCATGAATCGCTACTACGGATTCCCGATCTATGACGTCCCCGGTTTTAAACTCGGCAAGTACCACCATCTGGGTGAGACTGTGGATCCTGATCGTATGGATCGCGAATGTCACCCTCAGGATGAAGTCACATTGCGAAAAGCAATCGGACGTTACTTCCCCGATGCCAATGGCCCCACCCTATCCATGAAAGTCTGTTTATTCACGAATAGTCCGGATGAACACTTCATACTTGACGTTCATCCTGAGTTTCCACAGGTCTCGATCGCTGCCGGGTTCTCTGGCCATGGATTCAAATTTGCCAGCGTGGTCGGTGAAATCATGGCGGACTTCGCCACTTATGGTCAGTCGGAACTCTTGGGCGAACTTGACCTTTTCTCGTTACGACGACGGCGAACGTGAAGAACAGCCTGCCCGCGATTTGGGGCGGTGGCTCACTGAAGGTTCTCACCTCCGCATTCTGAACCAGCGTCTTCTAGACGTCCGACTTGTGCCCGGCACGGATGAGCTGATCGACACTGATCAACTGCGTCGGATACTCGCCGGTATAGCAGGCGTAGCAGTATTCGCCGTGCTTATCGTCGACCGATCGCTGCAGCGCCTCGAGTGAGAGGAACGCCAGCGAATCGGCTTCGACGAAGCGGCGCATCTCTTCGATGGAATTATTCGCCGCGATCAGTTCGCTCTTATTCGGCGTATCGACGCCGTAGAAACAGGGCGAAATCGTCGGCGGACAGGAGATGCGCAGATGCACCTCGCGCGCACCCGCGTTTCTTACCATGCGGACAATTTTGCGGCTGGTGGTGCCGCGCACGATCGAATCGTCGATCAGCACCACGCTCCTGCCTTCGAGCAGGCTGCGAACGGGGTTCAGTTTCAGCTTCACGCCGAAATCCCGAATCGCCTGCGAGGGCTCAATGAACGTGCGGCCCACGTAGTGGTTGCGGATCAGCGCCTGGCGGTACGGCAGGCCGGATTCGGCGGCATAGCCGAGCGCGGCGGCGTTGCCGGAATCGGGCACCGGTACGACGATATCGGCCGGGGCAGGCGTCTCGCGCGCCAGCCGGCGGCCCATTTCATCGCGCGAATCCTGCACCTGACGGCCGAAAACCCAGGAATCCGGACGCGAAAAATAGACGTGCTCAAACACGCACTGCGAATGCGGTTTCTCCGGCGCGAAGCGCTCGTGCGTCACGCCCTCGGGCCCGACGATGACCATTTCGCCCGGCTTCACGTCGCTGAGATAGACCGCGTTGATCAGATCGAACGCGCAGGTTTCGGAGGCGAACACGTACGCGGGCTTGCCGCCGGAAATTTCCAGCTTACCCATGGCGAGCGGCCGGAAACCGCGCGGGTCGCGCGCCACGATGATGCGATCTTCCGCCAGAAACACCAGCGAAAACGCGCCTTCGAGCTGGAGGAGGGCGTCGCGCAGCGCGGCGGCCATGGTCTTTTCGCGCGAGTGCGCGACGAGATGCAGAATGACTTCGGTATCGCTCGAGGCCTGAAAGATCGCTCCCTGCGCTTCGAGCGCGCGGCGCAGTTCCGTGGCATTGGTGATGTTGCCGTTGTGCGCCACCGCGATGCGGCCTTTGTTGCAGTGCACCGAAAACGGCTGCGCGTTGCGCTCCACCGTATCGCCGCTGGTGGAATAGCGGGTGTGACCGATCGCGAGGGGACCAGGCAGTTCCTCGATGACTTTGTTGGTGAAGATATCGGCCACGTGACCCATGGCCTTCTTGGTGTAAACCTGGGTGCCGTCGCTCGAGGAGATGCCAGCGCTTTCCTGCCCGCGGTGCTGCAGGGCGTAGAGCGAGAGGTAGGCCAGCTTGGAGGCTTCCGGATGGCCGTAGATTGCGGCCACACCGCATTCCTCATGAAGCTTGTCATCTTGCGGTGACAAATCAACGTCGCGTGCCAAATCAACAACAACGCCGGAGCGAGCGGTGGATTTAATCATGTTGGGCTTGAAGCAGACGGGGAAGAGCTGTTTCGAAAGCCTGTTGCAGACCGGAAGTAGAGAGGTCAATCAGCATTTGACGATCAGTCCCGATCTGTAACCGCTCTTTCATTATAGCGCCGATGGTGGGGCAATCGACCCCGAATCTGGCGGCAATTTGGGCCGCCTTCGGAACATCGTTGACAGTAATGAGGATACGGGACGGAGCTTCGCCGAAGAGGGTGAAAAGCGGACTCGCACTTTCCGGAACAGTGACTTTTGCGCCCAGTTCCGGGGTGCAGCATTCGCTGAGAGTTACCGCCAGGCCGCCATCGCTCAGGTCATGCGCGGATTCCACGATTCCGGCTTCGAGCATGGCGCGCATGGCGTCATGGACGCGTTTTTCGGCCTGCATATCGAGCCGCGGGGGTAGTCCCCAAAGCTGGCCGTGGATGACTTTGGCGTACTGGGTGGCGCCGAACCGCTGGGCATCGCATTCGCCGAAGCCGCCGAGCAGCAGGAGAGGCGCGCCCTCGCGCGAGAAGCGAATCGGCGTCGGCTGGGCGGTCTTCATCAGACCGATGATGCCGAGTACCGGCGTGGGATATATCCCTTCGCCCAGCGTTTCGTTATACAGGCTGACGTTGCCGCCCGTTATTGGGGCTTCGAAAAACGTGCAGGCGTCGGCGATGCCTTCGATCGCTTCCACAAGCTGCGCCATGATTTCGGGGCGCTCCGGATTGCCGAAATTCAGATTGTTGGTGGCGGCGACGGGGACCGCGCCAGCGGTCGCGAGGTTGCGGCAGCATTCGGCAACGGCCAGTTTCGCGCCTTCGCGCGGGTCGAGATAGCAGTAGCGGCCGTTGCCGTCGAGCGACATCGCGATGGACTGATCGGTTTCCTTCACGCGGACAACGGCGGCGTCCGAACCCGGGCCGGCGATGGTGTTGGTGCGCACCATGTAGTCATACTGTTCCCAGATCCAGCGCTTCGAGCAAAGGTCGGCCGAACCGGCGAGTTTCAGCAGATCGGCTGCGTAGTCGGACGACGTGGGCAGCGCGACCGGCGGCTCAAGCGGTGCGCGGCGATGCGGCTTCGTATTGTGCGGACGATCGTACTTCGGAGCTTCATCGGCGAGCGCGGGATTCGGAATTTCGGCCATGACCTGGCCGTGGTGACGAACGCGCAGCTTGCCATCGGCGGTGACAACGCCGATGGTGACAGCGTCCAGTCCCCACTTGCGGAAGACGCGGAAGACTTCTTCTTCCCTGCCCTTTTCCGCCACGATCAGCATGCGCTCCTGGGATTCGGACAGCAGCATTTCGTACGCGGTCATGCCGGTTTCGCGCTGCGGAACTTTATCGAGATCGATATCGATGCCGACGCCGCCGCGGCTGCCCATTTCGCAGGATGACGAGGTGAGCCCGGCCGCGCCCATATCCTGAATGGCGACGATGGCGCCGGTCTTCATGGCTTCGATGCAGGCTTCGAGAAGGAGCTTTTCGAGGAACGGATCGCCCACCTGGACATTGGGGCGCTTCTGCTTCGACTCCTCGGTGAATTCGGCGCTCGCCATCGAGGCGCCGTGGATGCCGTCGCGTCCGGTTTTCGCGCCCACGTAAATGACAGGGTTGCCGACGCCGGATGCTTTCGCGTAAAAAATTTCGTTCTCT
>Ga0134125_10008617_pt1 | contig 11509 bp, 9 predicted proteins | sample KB31751_FD_96464 | JGI IMG/M metagenome (GOLD analysis project Ga0134125, IMG submission 96464) | Terrestrial soil microbial communities with excess Nitrogen fertilizer from Kellogg Biological Station, Michigan, USA - KB3-175-1 | ecosystem: Environmental > Terrestrial > Soil > Unclassified ... | reverse complement strand
TGCGCAGCGACGTACGCCGCGTGCGCCACGACGGCCGCCGCGTCCTCGGCGTCGACACCGACGGCGGCCCGCGCGACGCCGCCCACGTCGTCATCGCGGCCGGCGCCTGGTCGACGCGGCTCGACGGCGTGCCGCTGCCGCCGGGCGCGGTCACGCCGGTACGCGGCCAGATGATCGAGCTGCGCGCCGCGGCGCCGCCCCTTCGTCACGTCGTCTTCGGCGCGGGCGGCTACCTCGTGCCGCGCGCCGACGGCCGCGTGCTCATCGGCTCCACCGAAGAGCGCGTCGGCTTCGCCAAGGAGGTCACCGCCGCCGGCCTCGGCACCTTGTGCGCGCGCGTCGCGCGCCTGTGCCCATCGCTGGCGACGCTGCCGGTCGCCGATCACTGGAGCGGCCTGCGTCCCGCCTCCGCCGACGCGCTGCCATACCTCGGCGCCACCGCGATCGCGAACCTGTGGATGGCCAGCGGCCACTTCCGCAACGGCGTGCTGCTGGCGCCGCTCACCGGCGAGATCGTCGCCGCGCTCGTCACCGGCGCGCCCGTGCCCCTCGATCTCACGGCGGTCGCCCCCTCGCGCGCGTAACCTCCGTCTCCGGGCGCAGCCCTTGCACGGTCACAGGGCATGGATCTGCGTTGTAAAGTCTTCCGTGGCCCCGACCACGGCGCGCTCGAAGAGGAGATCAACCGCTTCCTCGCCCAGGAGCTCGCCGACGACAACGAGGTGCAGCTCGAGGAGATCACGCAGTCCGAGGGACCCGCCGGCGTGACCGTCACGCTCTGGTACTCCAAGCTCGCCCTCGATGCCGAGCTCGTCGACGAGTTCGAAGGCGAGCACCCCGCCGGAGATCTCAGCTGATGCGCATCCGCCACATCCTCGTCCCCACCGACTTTTCGGAAGGCTCGACCCAGGCGTTCGACACCGCCATCGACATGGCGCGCGACTCGGGCGCCCGCATCACGCTGTTTCACGTGCACCACCTGCCGGCGTCGGTCTTTCCCGACGTGATCCTGCCGATCGCGCCCGAGATGTTGCGCGACGTCGAGCGCTCGGTCGAGCTGGTGCTCGACAAGTGGCGCGAGCGCGCGCACGAGGCCGGCATCGAGACCGACACGCGCACCTCGTTCGGCGGCACGCCCGACGAGATCTGCGCGGTCGCCGACGAGCTCGGCATCGATCTCATCGTCATCGGCACCCATGGCCGCGGCGGCCTGTCGCACGCGCTGCTCGGCTCGGTCGCGGAGAAGGTGGTGCGCAAGGCACCGTGCCCGGTCCTGACCGTGCGCCCGCACATGCACTCGACGTTCGCCCACGCGTGAGCTAGCCTCCCGCGGCGATGGCCGGAATCCTCGAGCGGCGTCATACGCTGCGGCGCGCGCTGTGCGGCGGGGTGGTGCTCGGCACCGTCGCCGGGCTCGGCGTCGGCATCATCGAGGTCGTCTACGTTCTGATGACCGCGGGCGCCTCGTTCGATGGCGCCTGGGAGACCGGCCGCTTCGTGGCGCTCGGCATCGCCACGCTCATGGGCGTCGGCGCGGCCGTCGGCGCCGCCGAGGGCCTGGTGGCCGCGGCCGTGACCATGGCCGCGTCCGCGCTCGGCGACGAGCGGCGCGACCAGCTCTGGCAGGCGCGCCTCTACACGGCGCTGGCGGTGCCGCCCGTCGCGCTCGTGTGCGCCCAGATCTTCCGCGGCCCGCACGCGCAGACCATTCCGCATCACGACGCCTACGCCGTGGCCATCGGCGTCGCCGCGCTGGCGCTCGTCTGGGCCGCCGTGCGCGTCTGGCAGCGCGTCTATCGCGACAACGCCGCGCCCGCGCTGGCGTGGCTGACCGCCGCCGTCTGCGCCGTCGGATCGGTGCTGCTCTATTCGATCGATCAGAAGATGCTGGTGCGCCTCTACCCGTTCTTCCACGTCGGGCTCGGCGTGCTCGTCTTCGCCGCCGCGCAGCTCGCCGTCGCCATGGCCGCGCTCGGCACCGGCCGCCGCCTGGTGCGCCTGCTCGAGCCGCGCAACGCCGCCATCGTCGGCGCGATCGCCGTCGCCGTCGGAGCCGCCGCGCTGACCACGATCGCCCGCGCGCGCGCGCTGCGCGCCGTGATGCTCGATCGCGCGGTCATCGGCGCCCCGATCGTCCGCGTCGTGCGCCGCGCGCCGCCGCCGCCGTCGAAGAACGGACCGGCCGTCGCCGAGCGCGCGGTGGCGCTGCCCGAAGGCCCGCACCTCGGCCCCGTCGACGTCTTCCTCATCACCGTCGACGCCATGCGCGCCGATCGCCTGGCACCGCGCACCGCGCCGACGCTGGCCGCGCTCGCCAACACGGGCGTCGTCTTCGATCGCGCCTACGCGCAGGTGCCGCACACCTCGTTCAGCATCGCGACGCTGCTCACCGGCAAGTTCGTCTACGCGCTCTCCGCGCTCGGGCTCGATTCGGCCAGCCACCAGACGCTGCCCGAGGTGCTCAAGCGCGAGCGCTACAAGACCGCCGCCTTCTATCCGCCGTCGGTGTTCACCATCGATCGCGATCGCCTGCGCCCGATGGAGGAGTCGCGCTACGGCTTCGAGTACGTCAAGTACGAGCACCTCGACGCCGCCGGCCGCACCGACCAGGTCATCCATTTTCTCGACCAGGAGCACCCGGCGCGCGCGTTCGTGTGGGTGCACTACTTCGAGCCGCACGAGCCCTACGAGCGCCACCCCGGCCACTTCGACGGCGCCCGCGACGCCGCCGGCCTGTACGACGGCGAGGTCCACTTCGTCGACGGCGAGATCGCGCGCCTCTTGGCCTACCTCAAGAAGACGCGCCCGCACGCGCTCGTCATCCTCGCCGCCGATCACGGCGAGGAGTTCGGCGAGCACGGCGGGCGCTATCACGGCACCACGCTCTACGAAGAGCAGACCCACGTGCCGCTCGTCTTCGCCACGCTCGACGGCAGCGGCCTGAGCGCGCACCACGTGGCCACGCCGGTCGGCCTCATCGACGTGGCGCCGACGATCCTGTCGCTCATCGGCATCCTGCCGTCGGCCAAGCTGCGCGGCCACGATCTCGGCCCCTGGCTCGGCCCGACCCCTTTGCCGTCGGGCGCGGCCGCAAGTCATGGGCCGGTCTACGGCGAGATCGATCGCCAGAAGATGGTCGTCGACGGCGACCACAAGCTCATCTGCGATCTGTCGACCGACGCCTGCAAGGCCTTCGATCTCGCCGCCGATCCGGGCGAGCGCAAGAACCGCATCGAAGAGCCGTGGGCCGCGACCCTGCGCGCGCGCCTCGACGCCTGGATGAACGACGAGCAGCGCTTCGAGTCGCAGGGCGCCGATCCGCGGGTGCAGCGCATCCTCGATCGCGCCCGCCTGGGCGACGCCGCCGCGGCGCACGAGCTGCCGCCGCTCTTGCCCGATCCGTCGCTGCACAAGGAGGTGGCGCGCCTCCTCGCGGTGCTGCCGCCCGATCCGGCCAACCGCCGCGTGCCCATGCGCGGGCTCGATCCAACGAGCAACGACTGGATCCACATCGCCGGCGCGCGCCTCGGCGAAGCGGAAGAGCAGCTCGAGGTGCGCCGCGCGCTGCCGCGCCTCTGCGCCGACGGCGGCGACGCCGAGCAGTGCGCCCGCGCCGCGCTCGCCGTCGAAGACGTGCCTTCCCTGTGCGTCGCGCTCGATCGCGGCGGCCTCGACGAGCCGCTCACGCGCACCATCCTCGCCACCCTCGGCAAGTCCAAGGATCCGCGCGCGTTCGATTCGCTCCTGATCGCGCTCGGCCAGGTGCGCACCCGCCTCGACGCCGTCGCCGCGCTCGCCATGCTCGACGACGCGCGCGCGCTGCCGACGCTGCTCCGGTGGACGCCGAACGAGCCCTACGTGCCGGTGCGCGCCGCCATGGTCGCGCTCGTCGCGCAGCTGGCCAAGAAGCAGCCGGCGCCGGCACGCGCGATGCTGACGTCGCTCGCCACCGTCGAGCGCGAGCCGCCGGTGATGGCCGCGCTCCTGCGCGCGCTGCACGCGCTCGGCGCGCCCGCGGTCGTCGATCTGGCGCACGGCGCGCCGCGTACCATCGCCGGCGGCGAGCTGTGGATCGCCGGCAGCGGCAGCGGCACCCTCGACGTCGCCGGCGCCGCCGCCGCCATGGCCGACGGCATCGCCCGCCTCGACACCGCCCGCGCGCAGCCCGCCGCCGTGCGCGCCAAGGACGGCGACGCCACGCCGCGCCTCGCCTTCAGTCGACCGAAGCCATGATCCAGGCGAGGTAGGGCGCGTGCCCGGCCTCGATCGGCAGCGCCACCACCTCCGGCACCTCGTACGGATGCAGCTCCACGACGCGCGCGCGCAGCCGCTCGAGGGCCGCGCGCGTGGTCTTGCAGACGCACAAGATCTCGTCGTCGCGCTCGATCGTCCCCTTCCAGCGATAGATCGATCGCACTCCGTCGACGACGTTCACGCACGCCGCCAGCCGCTCGCCGACGAGCGCCTCGCCGAGCTTGTCGGCCGTCTCCGCGTTCGGCACCGTCACCAGCACGACGACTGCCTCGACCGATTCGCTCATGCGCTCATCTTGACACGTTCTTGACGCACTGCGCCGCTCCTTAGTATGGTGCGCACTACCATGCTCGTGGTGCAAAAGTACGGCGGCACCTCGGTCGGCTCGGTCGAGCGCATCCGCGAAGTCGCCAAGCGCTGCATCGCCACCCAGAAGGCGGGCCACGACGTCGTCGTGATCGTCTCGGCGATGTCCGGCGAAACCAATCGCCTCCTCAAGCTCGCCAAAGAGGTCAACGACGAGCCGCCGCCGGAGTACGAGCGCGAGCTCGACGTCATCGCCGCCACCGGCGAGCAGGTCTCGGTCGGACTCGTGTCGCTGGCGATCCAGAAGGCCGGCGGCGCCGCGCAGTCGTTCCTCGGCTCGCAGGTGCGCATCATCACCGACTCGGCCTTCACGCGCGCGCGCATCCAGTCGATCGACGGCCAGAAGATCCACGACGCGCTGAAGCAGGGCAAAATCGCCGTCGTCGCCGGCTTCCAGGGCACCGACGCCGACGGCAACATCACCACGCTCGGCCGCGGCGGCTCGGACACCAGCGGCGTGGCCATCGCCGCCGCGCTCAAGGCCGACGTCTGCGAGATCTACACCGACGTCGACGGCGTCTACACCAGCGATCCCAACGTGGTGCCGAACGCGCGCAAGGTCGCGCGCATCAGCTACGAAGAGATGCTCGAATTGGCGTCGCTCGGCGCCAAGGTTTTGCAGATCCGCTCGGTCGAGTTCGGCATGAAGTACGGCGTGAAGATCCACGTGCGCTCGAGCTTCAACACCAACGAAGGCACCTGGGTCGTTCCCGAGGAGAAGCAAATGGAAGCGGTGCTGGTCAGCGGCGTGACCGCCGACAAGAACGAAGCGAAGGTGACCCTCATCGGCGTGCCCGACAAGCCGGGCACGGCGGCCAAGATCTTCCAGCCGCTGTCGGAAGCCAACATCATCGTCGACATGATCATCCAGAACATCTCCGACGCCGGGCGCACCGACCTGACCTTCACGGTGCCGCGGGCGGACGTGAAGCGCGCGGTCGATCTCATCAAGCGCGCGGTGCCGGAGATGGCGGAGCAGGGCATCAAGACCGACGACAACATCGCCAAGGTCTCGGTCGTCGGCGTCGGCATGCGCTCGCACGCCGGCGTGGCGCTGCGCACCTTCGAAATCCTGGCGCGCGAGGGGATCAACATCCTCATGATCTCGACGTCGGAGATCAAGATCTCGGTCGTCGTCGAGGCCAAGTACGCCGAGCTCGCGGTGCGCGTGCTCCACGACGGCTTCGACCTCGGCAAGCCCGCGGCCTAGATCTTTTTCCGCAACTTTTCTCCGCGCCCCACGAAAACGTCTGCATGAATGTTGCGCGGGCCTTGCTCGCCGTCGGGATGGTCTTGTCTGCGCTCGGCTTCGCGGTGCGTGCGCTGCGCGCGCCGGGCTCGCTCGGACGCGCCGGTCCGCCGTCGCCGTGCGCCATCCCCGTCGAGCGGCCGGGGCGCGGCGTGGTGTGCGCCGACGGCACCAGCACGTACCGCGCGGGCGATCGCGAGGGCGGCGGCCGCATGGCGCCCGATCGGCTGGCGGCGTGGGGCGCGCCCGTCGACCTCAACCACGCCTCCGTCGAGGAATTGGCCTCGCTCGAGGGCATCGGGCCCAAGCTCGGCGCGCGCATCGTCGCGGCACGGCCCTTCGGCAGCGTCGAGGAGGTCGCGCAAGTACGCGGGGTCGGCCGGCGACGACTGGCACGTCTGCGGCCGCGCCTCTTCCTCGACGAGGGGGCGGTTGATCGCGTAAGATAATGCGGGGTCAAATGGCTGGCGAAGATATAGAGAGGCTGCGCCAGGCGGCGCTCAGAGATCCGGCGCAAGTGGTCAAGCTGGCCGACGCGCTGGTGGCCAACGACCGCGCCGAAGAGGCAGTCCAGGCGTGCCGCACCTGGCTCGGCAAGCGGCCCGACGACGTGCCGTTGCGCCTCGCGCTCGGCCGCGCCCTGTCCGCGGCCGGCCACCTCGAGGAGGCGCAAGCGGCGCTGCTCGAGGCCGTCTCGCGCCAGCAGAAGGCACGCGGCCCGGCGCCTCCATCACGCGGCCCGGCGCCTCCGCCGCAGCCGACGCCGCTCTCCCGGCTGCAGCCGATGGACGACACCTCGCCGGCGCTGCCCTCGTTCTCCGACGGCGAATCGACCGAGGAGCGCGCCACCCAGACGCGCGAGCCGGTGGCACCGCGCAAGGCGACCAAGCCCTATCCGCCCTCACGCTACGAGGAGTTCTCGCCGACACCGGTGCCGCCGCCCGAGCCGTTCGGCCGCACGCCGGAGCCCCAGCGCCATCCCGATCCGATGGAGGTCGAGCCGATCCGTGTGCCCGAGCCGCCGCGGCGGCCGATGCCGCGCGCGGCCGAGCCGCATCCGCAGTACGCGCACACGCATCATCCGCAAACCGAAGCGGCGCCGCCGGAGAACGTCGATCTCGACGCCATCGCCGACAAGCTCTTCGGCGGCGGCGACGAGTCCGAGGAGGCGCGCTGGCAGACCGAGCTCGTCGCCGCGGGCCCCGAGCCCGATCCGATCGACGCCGCCTGGGATCTGCGGCGCGCGCGCGCCTTCGTGTGGCTGTGGGTCTCCTTGGCCCTCATCACCATCGGCATCGGCGCCGGCTGGATCTGGCGCGCCAAGGAGCGCGTCAAGCTGCTCGCCGCGACCGTCGAGCGCGCCGACGCGCGCACGCTCGAGGCCACCAACGAGGCCGACCTCGCCGCGCGCGACGGCTACGCGAGCGCGCTGCGCGTCGAGCCGCACATGCGCCGCTACGACGCCATGGTCGCGCTCGCCGATGCGCGCTTGTGCGCCGATCAGGGCGAGGACACCGACGCCGCCGCCTGGGCCATGCTCAAGCGCGGCGAGCGCGAGCAGAAGCGCAACCCGACCGAAGATCCGCGCGCCGATCGCGAGATGCGCCAGGCGCGCGCGCTCATGGCGCTCGAGCGCGGCGAGTCGTGCACCGAGACCAACCCCGCCGAAGACGGCGACATCGCCGCCCGCTGCGCGCTGCAAAAGGGCGACGTCGACGGCGCGCGCAAGATCCTGTCGCAGACCGTGAGCGTCAACGGCGAAGGCAAGAGCGTGCGCTCGCTCCTGGCCCAGGGCTCGCTCGAGCTCGGCGCCGGCGATCTCGACGCCGCCCAGGCCGCCTACGGCAAGGTGCTGGCGCTCTACCCGCAACATCCGCGCGCGCTCGTCGGGCGCATGCTGGTCGCGCTCGAGCACAACGAGACGCCGGCGGTCGAGATGCCCAAGGGCCGTCTCGGTCCGACGACCGAGGGCTGGTTCCACCTCGCCGCCGGCCTGAGCGCGATGGGCCGTGGCGCGCCCGACGCGCAGGCGAGCTACGAGCTCGACCAGGCGCGCAAGAACATCGTGCACGACGGGCGCCTGGCGCTGCTTTATGGCCGCGCGCGCCTGCAGCAGGGCAAGGTCGGCGAGGCCGAAGAGGCCATGCGTGTCGCCGAGCGGCTCGATCCCAACGACGGCGACGTCGCCGTGCTCGACGCCGAAGTAGCGCTCGCCAAGGGCTACGAGGACAAGGTGGCGCTGGCGCTCGCGGCGCGCCCGCCGACGCCGCGCAGCCTGGCGGTGCTCGGACGCGCGCAGGTGCTGACGCAAAAGTACCGCGAGGGCGCGGCCACGCTCGACGCCGCGCTGGCGCGACGCCCGGGCGACGCGGTGGCCATCACCTATCGCGCCATCGCGCGCGCCCACCTCGGCGACTCGTCGGGCGCGATCAAGGAGCTGGAGAAGGCGGCGAGCACGCTGTCGTCGACGGCGCCGCGCTACGGACTTGGCCTGCTCGCCTACGAGCGCCACGATCTCCTGCGCGCGCAGCGCGAGCTCGGCAAGGCGCTCGAGCACAACTCGGAGTCGTTCCGCGCGCGCGCGCTGCTCGGGCGCGTGCTGCGCGATCTCGGCAAGGAGAAGGAGGCGCTCGCCGAGCTCGACGCGGTCATCCGCGAGGCGCCGGCGCTCATGTCGGCGCGCGCCGCGCGGGCGCGGCTCTACCTCGACCTCGGGCGCGCCCGCGAAGCGCGGACCGATGCGCGCGAAGTGCTCGACGCCGGGCGCGCCTCGCCCGAGGACAAGCTGACCTTCGCCGAGGCCACGGCGCGGCTCGGCCACGTCGACGAGGCCGATAAGGCGCTCAAGGACGCCACCGACGCCGGCATTCCGGCCGCGCGCGCGGCGCACATCAAGCTGATCGTCGACTCGTGGCGCAACCCGAAGGACGCCATGGCCGCCGCCCACGCGATGGAGAAGGAGCGCAAGGGCGCCGCCGTGCACGACGCGCGGCTGGCCATCGACACCGCCGACGCCTATCGTCGCGCCGGCGATCCGCGCAAGGCGGGCGATCTTCTGCGCGCGGCCCTGTTCGGCGATCCGCTGCACGCCAACCTCGGCCTCGGCCGCGTGCAGATGGCGACCAACGCGTACGCCGATGCCGAGGCGTCGTTCCGCGCCGCGCTCGCCGCCTGGGAAAAGGGCGCCTTCGCCGTCGACGATCAGACCGACGCGCGCATCGGCCTGGCGCGCTCGCTCGTGATCCGCGATCCGAAGAACAAGGAGGCGCTGGCGGTCCTCGAGTCGGCGGTTCGCGACGACAGCGGCTCGGCCGAGGCGCAGTACTGGCTGGCCAAGGTCGCGCACGAGCAGGGCGACCAGGACAAGGCGCGCACCCACGCCGACAAGGCGATCGAGCTCGACGACGCCTACGGCGAAGCGCTCGTGCTCGACGGCGATCTGTGGCGCGCCTCGAACAAGGACAAGGCCAAGAAGGCGTACAAGAAGTACCTCGAGGTCACCCCGTCGGGCGCCGAGGTCAAGGCCGTCAAGCGCGCCCTCGGCCAGCTCAAGTAATCCTGGAAGATCGCTATCGCCGCTGCTTGGCGATCACGTACTGCTCGATCGACTCTTTGCGCGAGCTCTCCGGCTTCATCGTGCGCATCTCGCCGAAGCCCTCGCGCGCGCGCTTGAGCAGGCGCTGCCAGTCGGGGCCCTGAAACAGCTTGCCGACGAAGTGCCCGCCCTTGACGAGCGTGAGCTCCGCGATCTCTAGCGCGCGCTCGAAGAGGCCCTCGGAGCGCGCCTGGTCGAGCGAGCGCACGCCGCTCGTGTCGGGCGCCATGTCCGAGAGCACCACGTCGAAGCCCTCGAGCTCGCCCTTGAGCTCCTCGATCGACACCGCGAACACGTCACCGACGAGGAGGCGCGCCCCCGGCACGGGCTTGTCGAGCGGCGTGCGGTCGATGCCGACGAGCGCGCCCTCGGGCCCGACGATCGTCGCCGCGTACTGCAGCCACGACCCCGGCTTGCAGCCGAGGTCGAGCACCCGCCCGCCGCGACGGAAGAGGCGGAACTTCTGATCGATCTCTTCGAGCTTGAAGACCGAGCGCGCGGCGAAGCCTTGCTGCTTGGCGCGCCGGTGGAAAACGTCGTGTCGGTGGGAGCGGTCGCGGAGCTTCGACAACGGAGGCTGTTACTTCTTGGCGGGCTTCGCGGCCGCAGGCTTCGCCGAGCCCGCGCCGGCCTTGGAGGCCTTCATCGGGTTCTTCGACTTGACCTCGGCTTCGCCCTGGCCCTTGAGCTTCACCTTCATCCCCGCCTTCTTCTTGGCGTTGCGGATGACGACGTAGCCGTTGCGGGCGCCGGGGATCGAACCCTGGATGAGGAGCAGGTTCTGCGTCTCATCGACCTCGAGGAGAATGAGGTTCTGCACCGTCTTCTTCACGTCGCCCATGTGACCGCCCATGCGCTTGCCCTTGTGGACGCGGCCGGGGGTGAGGCGGCAGCCGATCGAGCCGCCGTGACGGAAGAACTCGTGCGTGCCGTGCGTCGCGCGGAAGCCCGGCATGTGGTGGCGCTTCATGACGCCCTGGAAGCCCTTGCCCTTCGAGGTGCCCTCGACGTCGATGTACGACATCGCCTTGAACACCGTCGTCAGCGGCACCGGCTGCCCGACCTCGGGGAACTTCTCGAGATCGGCGGCCTCGAGGCGAACCTCGCGCACGAAGCGCTGCGGCGCCGTCTTGGCCTTGGTGAAGAGGCCGAGCTCCGGCTTCTTCATCAAGCGCAGCGCCTTCTCGCCGAAGCCGAGCTTGACGGCAGCGTAGCCGTGCTTTTCCGGCGTGAGCTTATCGAGCACCACACACGGGCCCGCGTGCACTGCGGTGACCGGCGCGCGATCGCCCGTAGCGGTGAAGATCGAGGTGATTCCCAGCTTCTTGCCCAACAGACCAGTGCGAAACGGCATGCGACCCTTCCTCGTAAACGAGCTCGTAAAGAGGGGCGTAGCCTACGGTCCGACCCTCAGGTTGTCAATTACTTAGTGCAGGCGAAAGAGGGCGCGGCAATTGGCCGTCGTGGCGGCGCCGAATTCCTCGGGCGAGAGCCCGCGCAGCGCGGCGACGGCCGCGGCAGTATGCGTGATATACGCGGGCTCATTACGCTTTCCGCGCAGCGGGACGGGCGCCAGGAAGGGACAGTCGGTCTCGACGAGCAGACGGTCGAGCGGCGCCCAGGCGGCCGCCTCGCGGATGGGGGCGGCGCTCTTGAAGGTAACGACCCCCGACAGGCTGATGTGAAAGCCGAGGGCCACGTAGCCCTGCGCGTCGCGAAGGTCACCGGTGAAGCAGTGGATGACCCCGCCGACCTCGTCCGCGTGCTCCTCTTTCAAGATGCGCGCGGCATCGGCGTGGGCGTCGCGGATGTGCAGAGACAGCGGGCGCCTCGTGCGGCGGCTGATGGCGATGAAGCGGCGCAGCGCCTCCTGCTGCTCGGCGACCGGCGAGTGGTTGTAGTGGTAGTCGAGGCCCGTCTCGCCGACGGCGACGACGCGCGGGTGCGACGCGGCCAGCCGCTCGATCTCGTCGTAGGCCCCGTCGGGGATGCGGGCGGCGTCGTGCGGGTGGATGCCGACGGCGGCCCAGACGTCGGCGTGCTCT
>Ga0134125_10008616_pt1 | contig 11509 bp, 9 predicted proteins | sample KB31751_FD_96464 | JGI IMG/M metagenome (GOLD analysis project Ga0134125, IMG submission 96464) | Terrestrial soil microbial communities with excess Nitrogen fertilizer from Kellogg Biological Station, Michigan, USA - KB3-175-1 | ecosystem: Environmental > Terrestrial > Soil > Unclassified ... | reverse complement strand
GGCGATGCGGGCGCCGATACCCTCGGTCACATCGCCGCGCACTGCGCCGGCGGCCGCGTGCCCGGTCGTGGCGAATTGCGTCTGCCCAATCTGGCGCGGCTTGGGCTCGCCGCCGCCGCCGGCGAGAGCGCCGGCACGTGGCCCGCCGGCTTCCCCTCTCCCACGCCCGTCGGCGCTTGGGGCTACGCCGCGGAAACCAGCCGCGGCAAGGACACGCCGAGCGGACATTGGGAAATGGCCGGCGTGCCCGTCGCTTTCGACTGGGGCTATTTCCCGCGCACCGTGCCGTGCTTTCCCGCGGCTCTCACGGAAGGGCTGGTGCAACGGGCGAAGCTGCCGGGCCTCCTCGGCAACCGTCACGCCTCGGGCACGGCGATCATCGACGAGCTCGGCGCCGAGCATCTCGCCACCGGGCAGCCGATCGCCTACACCTCGGCCGACAGCGTCTTCCAGATCGCCGGGCACGAGGAGGCATTCGGCCTCGAGCGCCTCTACGCGGTCTGCCGCATCGCCCGCGAGTTGGTCGAGCCCTATCGCATTGGGCGCGTCATCGCGCGGCCCTTTGTCGGCGTGCCCGGCGCCTTCCGCCGCACCGCCCGCCGCCGCGATCTCGCCGTGCCGCCGCCGGCGGCGACATTGCTCGACTGCTTCCAGGCGGAGGGCGGCAGCGTGGTGTCGATCGGCAAGATCGGTGACATTTTCGCGCATCGCGGCACCGGCCGCGAGATCAAGGCGGACGGCAACGAGGCGGTGTTCGACGCGACGCTCGCCGCGATCCGCTCGGCCGAGGCCCGGTTGCTCGTGCTGGCGAATTTCGTTGATTTCGATACGCTCTACGGCCATCGCCGCGACGTTGCCGGCTACGCCGCGGCACTCGAGGATTTCGATGCGCGGCTGCCCCAGCTCTTGGCGGCGCTGCGTCCGGGCGACGTGGCGGTCATCACCGCCGATCACGGCTGCGATCCGACTTGGCCGGGCAGCGATCACACGCGCGAGCACGTCCCTGTCCTCGCCTTCGGGCCGGGCGTGGCTCCGCGCCCGCTCGGCCGCCGCGAGACTTTCGCCGATATCGGCCAGAGCGTGGCGCGGCATCTCGGCCTCAAGCCGCTGGCGCACGGCACGGCGTGCTTTTGAGCGGCGCTAGAGCTTGCCCGCGCTGCGCAGCCGCTCGAGGCGGCGCGGGATCGGGATGGCGGCATCGGCGCCCTGCTCCACCGGTGAGGCGCTCAGCAGCATCATCGCCTCACGGTAGCCATGCAGCGTGCCGACATCGACATAGGCGCGCCCGGCGCGCACGCCATAGGCCAAGCCGCCCTCGGCAATGTAGGCGTTAACGAGAGTGCCGATATACTCGTCGCGCTGGCCGCGCGCGAGCCACAGGCGGTGGAGCGCATGGAGGACGGCGCCCGGCATCTTGAACGCGCCCCAAATCCAGTTGGAGCGCGCCTCGGGCGACTTGACCTGGATCTCCGACACACGGCCATCGCCCTCGGTCACCACGGCATCGAAAAAAGCTGGATGCTCGACCGGGAAAAGCAGGAAAGACAGCGCCTCGTCACCGAGCGAACATAGGCCGTCATCGGGAAACCAGATCGTATCGGGGAGACCGATGACGACGGGCTCATGGGGATCGACCAGCGGCACGGCACGGAAGATCGCATCGCACAGCCCCGCCGGCTGCGGCTGTACGACATAAGCGATGGCAGCCGCCCCGATCTTGCCGCCATAATATTCCAGAATATCGGACTTCCCCGACGATATGACGAAGCAGATCTTCGTTACGCCAGCGCGGATCATGCGCTCGACGAGATACTCGCTGACCGCGCGCGGCCGCTCATCGGCGCCGTCGGCGCGGCTGCCGACCGGCAGCAGCTCCTTGGAAAACGCCAGCGGCTGAATACGCGTGCCACCACCCGCGGCCGGAATTATGCCCCACATATCAATCCCCCAGTACTGCCACAGTCTCACCACTCCTTGCATTCTCGATGAGCGCAATCAACGTGCTGGCACGCCGCTCGGCGGTATGCTCCTCGATGGTGCGTTCGCGGGCGCGGCGCGCCATGGCGCTGCATTCGGCATCGCTCATCTCGATCGCCGCGAGCGCTTCCTCGGTCGAGCGGGCGACGACGATCTCGGCGCCTGGCTCGAAGAAGCCGTCAAGGCCGGTCCACCAGTCGCTCACTATCGGGGCGCCGCAGGCCGCTGCCTCGAACATCCGGCCCGACGGGCAGAACCCCATGGCGGCCATCGACCGCCGCGTCACGTTCAGAGTGAGCCGCGAGGACGAAAAGAACGCCGGATGTTCGCCCGGCGGCAGATGACGGACAAAATGGATATTGCAGGTCCAGGGAAACGCCGCCGGGTATTGCGCGCCACCGATGACGAAGCGCCGCTCGGGCAGTCGCCGTGCCGGCTCGATGAAGAGGCTTTCGAGCGTATCCTGGCGATCCGCCGCGTAAGTGCCGAGATAGGAGAGGTCGGCACGATATTGTGGCTTCTCCGGCTCCGGCCGATGCAGCTCGGGATCGACGCTGCCATAGAGTGGCGCGGTGCAACGGGCACCGAGGCGGGTCTTGAGCGCCTCGAGCGCGGTGCCGCCGGTATAGCTCAATACCAAGTCGAAATCGCCCAGCCCGCGCGGACCGATATACTCGACACTCTCACCAGCAGCGAGCCGCGCAAGGGTCACCGGCGTGTCAAGATCGTAGAAGCACCGGCAACGCACTGGCGACGACAGCGCAAGCTCCGTAGCGGCGATGCCGTCGGGACAGTAAGATGTCACCATGACAACGTCGGCATCCGCGAGATCCTGCCGGGCGATGCGATATATCTCGCTCCAGCCTGTGTAGAGCCGCAAACATCCACCGCCCGGCAGCTCTGTCAGATCGCGATGCCCGGCGTAGTAGGGCATGTCGCGTTCGTAAAAGACGACGCGATGGCCGTTGCGCGACAGCGCCCGGCACAGGCCCCGCCACAACGTCGCATGCCCATTGCCCCAAGATGAGCTGACGGTCAGCCCGAAGATCACCAGCTTCATTCCCGTCCCTCATGCGGCCTATCGGGCAACGACGGCCTCCAGGCGGGCCGCCGCCTTTCCCGTTTCACGGCGTCACACCTGTCCATCGTATTTGACGTTAACCGCAAGGATCTGCGGCTCGCCCTCCTCGAGCAGAATGGTGCTCACTGCCGCCGGACCCACTTCGATGCGCCGGATGAAATCGAGCGGCTGACCGGCGAGCTGGGTCAGCACGCCACGGATAATGTCGCCATGACTCACCAGCACGAAACGCCCCTGCGGCACGCGCTGTCTCAGCTCGTCCATCAATCGCAGGGCGCGCGCTTGCGCTTCCAGTAGCAACTCGCCGCCGGGGACCATGGCAATACCGCGAACATGGTTGAAGCGGTGCCAACGCGGATCGTTATTGAGCTCACGGAAACTACGCCCCGTCCACTCGCCGAAATCGATCTCGTCGAGCGCTGCCGTCACGGTCACGGGACGCTCCCGTCGCGCGGCGATAGGATCGGCGGTTTCGCGCGCGCGCTCCTGCGGGCTGGAAACGACCCCGTCCAGCGCCGTCTCGGAGAAAATGGCGGCCAATCGCGCCGCCTGCCCGCGCCCCTTCTCATTGAGGTGCACGCCCGGGCGCCGTCCGACCAGCTCATGCCCGAGCAAATCGTGCTCGGCGTGCCGGACCAAATGAAATATCGTCATCCCTGTCACGCCCTCAGGCCGACGTCTCCCCGCGGATGAAGGCCTCGGTCTTAAGCCGCGCCTCGGCGTCGGTGCATTGCACGGGCGGGCTTTTCATGAAATAGGCGCATGGCCCAAAGAGCGCACCACCGATCTTGCGGTCGAGCGCCAGCTTGGCGCAACGGACAGCATCGATGACGACGCCGGCCGAATTCGGCGAATCCCACACTTCGAGCTTGAGCTCGCAGTTCAAAGGCACGTTGCCGAAGGTTGTCGCCTCCAAGCGGATATAGCACCATTTTCGGTCGCTGAGCCAAGGCACATAGTCGCTCGGTCCGACATGCGCGTCCTGCATCGAGAGCGTATGGTCGAGCTGGCTGACGACCGCCTGGGTCTTTGAAATCTTCTTCGACTCCAATCGCTCCCGCTCGAGCATATTGTAGAAGTCGGTATTCCCTCCGAAGTTGAGCTGATAGGTGCGATCCAGGCGTACGCCGCGCTCGCGCATTAGGTTGGCGAGCACGCGATGGATGATGGTCGCACCGACTTGCGATTTGATATCGTCGCCGATGAGGGGTAGGCCACGCTCCTCGAAGCGGCGGCGCCAGTGCTTCTGCGACGCGATGAAAACCGGAATACAGTTGACGAAAGCACAACCGGCGCTCAGCGCCTGCTCTGCATAGAATTCCGTCGCCCGCTCCGATCCAACCGGCAGATAGGACACGACCACGTCTGTGCGCGTCTCTCTCAATACACCGGCGACATCGGCCGGCGGATCCCCGGACTGTTCGATCACTTCCCGCAGGTATTTGCCGAGGCCATCGAGGGTATGACCGCGTTCAACGCGAACGCCCGTCGCCGGAACGTCGGTGAAACGAATCGTATTGTTGGGCTCAGCGAATACCGCGTGGGCCAAATCCCTGCCGACCTTGGCGGCGCTGATGTCGAAGGCCGCACTGAATTCGATATCACCGACGTGATAATCGCCGACCCGGACATGCATCAGCCCCGGAACATGGTCGGACGATAGGGCGTCACGGTAGAAGCGCACGCCCTGAACCAGCGCGGATGCGCAATTGCCCACGCCGACGATGCCCACGCGTAGCTTTCTCGTCCTCACTGGCCGACCTCGCAAGAGCCCCTGAAAAGCGAACAAGTCGCGCCGTGGCAAAACATTCGTCGGTGATTCGAATTCAGAAAGCATTCCTGGAAACGAGGGCGGTAGCACGAGGTTCCGCACTGGGCGTGCAGAAGGTATGTAGTTTTCCAGATTAAAGCAGCGCGTGAACGGTGTCTCGCCCGCCAGTTACGTGGACTCGCGCGCTACCGCACGCCCGTAGATAGAACTGCTTTCGCGGCTGGAACAAACCTTCGGTCGCCCTGTTAAGCAGACAAGTCTCCGCGGGGCGCCACGATGGCAAGGAAAGTTCTCATTACCGGCGGCGCGGGCTTCATCGGCTCGCATGTCGCCGATAATTTATTGCAACGGGGTTACGACGTGCGTGCGCTCGACAACCTGTCGCCGCAAGTTCACGGTTTGCAAGCCGGGCGCCCCCAGTACCTCAACCGCGACGTCGAGCTAATAGTCGGCGATATCCACAACCGTGAGATGGTAGAGCGCGCGTTGCGCGGGATCGATGCGGTCTTTCATTTCGCCGCTGCGGTGGGCGTCGGCCAAAGCATGTACGAATTGGCCCACTACACCACAACCAACAACCTCGGTACGGCAGTTTTGCTGGAAGCCTTGATTGCGCGGCCGGTCGATCGGTTGGTGGTCGCTTCGAGCATGAGCGTCTACGGCGAGGGGCTATACTGTGATGCAGCCGGCGCGGCCGTCGCGGGGGAGCGCAGCAGCGCGCAACTGCGACGCGGAGAATGGGAACCGGCAGGTCCGGATGGCGCACCGCTCACGCCGGTGGCGACGCCCGAGACGAAGCCACCCTCGCTCGCCTCGGTCTACGCGTTGTCCAAGTACGACCAGGAACGCCTCTGCCTCATGGTCGGCAGTGCTTACGACATCCCGACGACGGCGCTGCGCTTCTTCAACGTGTATGGCCCGCGGCAAGCCCTCTCCAATCCCTATACCGGGGTCCTTGCCATATTTGCCGCACGCCTGCTCAACGGCAATCGGCCGCTTGTCTTCGAGGATGGCGAGCAGCGGCGGGATTTCGTCAACGTTCGCGATGTCGCCGAATGCTGCCGGCTGGCGCTCGAGGTACCCCAGGCCACCGGACAGGTTTTCAACGTCGGCAGTGGGCAGTGGGTGACGGTAAATCAGATTGCCCGCCGGCTCGCTGAGCAGCTCGGGAAGCAGCATCTCGCGCCCGAGATCACGCGCAAGTACCGCGTCGGCGACATCAGGCACTGTTTCGCTGATATCTCACTGGCGCGGCGCGTTCTCGGCTATGCACCGCGCGTTAGTCTCGATGATGGGATCCGCGATCTTGCCGCTTGGCTCGAAGGACAAATCGCAGCCGATCGGGTCGCCGAGGCGCGGCAAGCGCTGGAGACGCGGGGGCTCACGGTATGAGCCGACCGCGGACCCTACAATCCGCGAACGGTCACGGCCGGCGCAGGGCGGCTCACCGCCCGCTCGCGCTGATCACCGGCGGTGCCGGTTTCATCGGCACCAATCTTGCCGCCCGCTTGGCCGCGAGCGGTGTTCCGGTATTGGTTTACGACAATCTCTCCCGGCCAGGTGTCGCAGGGAATCTAGCCTGGTTGCGCGCGGCATATGGCGACGCCCTTGTCGCCGAGATTGCAGATGTCCGCGACATCACGGCTCTGCGCGCCGCGGCAGCGCGTGCCAGCTCAGTGTTTCACTTTGCTGCGCAAGTGGCTGTTACCACCAGTCTTGCCGATCCCGAGCAGGATTTCGCCGTCAACGCGACCGGCACCTTCAACCTGCTCGAGGCGATCCGCGCTTGCGCCGATCCACCGCCGCTGATTTTCACCTCGACCAACAAGGTTTACGGCGCGATCGATGATCTCGAGCTCGAAAATCGCGGCCAGCGCTATGCGCCGGCCGCCGGGCGACCGCTCGGCATCGACGAGACACGACCACTCGACTTTCACAGTCCTTATGGCTGCTCCAAGGGAGCGGCCGACCAGTATGTGCTCGACTATGCCCGGAGTTACGGACTGCCTGCCGTCGTCTTCCGCATGAGCTGCATCTATGGCCCCCATCAGCGCGGAACGGAAGACCAAGGGTGGGTCGCACATTTTCTGCTCCGCGCGATGGCCGGTGCGCCCGTCACCATCTATGGCGACGGGCATCAAGTGCGCGACATTCTCTATGTCGACGATCTCGTCAACGCCTTCCTGCTGGCACAGCGCAAGATGGACCGTCTGCGCGGGCAAGCCTTCAACATCGGTGGCGGCTCGACAAATACGACGAGCCTTATCGAGCTGATAGATCACATCGAGGTTCTGGACCGACGACGGCCGAAGGTTGCGTACGGCGCTTGGCGGACGGGCGACCAGAAATACTATGTCTCCGATACCGCCAAGTTTACCCGAGCGACTGGTTGGCGGCCGCAGGTGACCGCGAATGAGGGCGTCGCTCGCCTCTACCATTGGCTCCGTCAAAATCTCGGCGGCAATGCGGCGGCGCTCCTCGAACCGGAAAAAGTGCGCAGGACCCATACAGTGAGCGCTGCGCCATGAGGATAGCGCTCGTCAATCCGCCCTGGGCCTTCACCGGTTCGATCTATTTCGGCTGCCGCGAACCTCACCTGCCACTCGAATACGGCTACGCCCGACAAATGCTCGCGGCCGAGGGGCACGACGTCGTGCTATTCGACGCGCAACTCGATGCGCTGTCTCTTCAGGGCTTGCGCGAGGCGGTGACCGGCTTTGCGCCGGACATGACCGTGGTCACCACGGCGCCCTCCTACCTCTTCTGGCGCTGCGCGCCGCCGGAGCTTCGCATACCGCAAGACACAGTCCACGCGTTGAGAGAGGTTGGCGGCTTGATGGTGGCGATCGGCCCCCATGCCTCGACCACACCGCGTCGCACCTTGCAAAAGCTCGGCGTCGATATCGTCGTCATGGGCGAGGCCGAAGAAATCCTGCTGCGGCTGGCCGGCATGGCGCGGCGCGATTGGAGTGCCGTCCCGGCGATCGCCTATCGACAGGGCGCCGAGATCGTGGTGCAGGGCGGACCCCATGCTGGCGACATGCGCGCACTGCCCTCGCTGATTTGGCCGGACGCGGCAGTCAGGCGCCACGCCCACCATCATCACCGCTTCGATGGATGCCCGCAGGGACCGGGCGCCGAGATGGAGACGTCGCGCGGTTGCCCCTATCACTGCACCTTCTGCGCCAAGGAAAACTTTCGCGACGCTTATCGCCGCCGGCCCTTGTCCCGCATCGTCGACGAGCTTGACGGCCTGCTCGCGCAGGGTGCCGACTATATTTATTTTATCGACGAGATTTTCCTTCCGAACCGGCCCCTACTGGATGCACTCGCACAGCGACGGCTCAAATTCGGCGTCCAGACACGCATCGATTTGTGGAATCACGAGATGCTTGAGCTCTTGGGCCGTGCCGGATGTGTGTCGATCGAGGCGGGCGTTGAGAGCCTATCCCAGGAAGGACGCGAACGCCTAGACAAGAAATGTCGGATGTCGACCGACGAGCTGACCGAGCGCCTGCTCTTTGCCAAGCGACACATCGCTTTTGTCCAGGCCAATCTGATCGAGGCGGAGGTCGACGACGCCGGTGAAATTGAGCGCTGGCGCGACGGGCTACAGGCGCATGGCGTATGGGCCAACGAGCCGGTGCCGCTTTTCCCCTATCCCGGTACGCCCGACTATCGGCGGCTCTGGGGCCCGCCGGACGACTACGCCTGGGAACGTGCCCATGCGCACTACCTCGCCCAATTCAGCGACTTCAGCGACATACAGGATCAGCGTCCGCTGCCGCTTCACGTGCTCGAGCGGAGCGATACCGCGATCATGCCATGACGGACGAATCGCGGCCTTTGCGCATCCTCATGACGACCGATGCCGTCGGCGGGGTGTGGTCTTACGCGATCACGCTGGCCGAAGCGCTCGGCCGTTTGCCGTCCCCTTACCGTGCCGAGGTATGCCTTGCGGTGATGGGCCCCCCACCCGCGGCGGCGCAACGTCGGCGCGCCGCCGCCGTGCCGAATTTGCGCCTCTGCGAGGGCGGTTTCCGACTGGAATGGATGCCCGAGGGTAAATCCGATCTGGGGCCGGCAGCGGCATGGCTGCGTGAAATCGCGGCTGGATGGGCTCCCGACATTATTCACTTCAATGGCTACATGCTGGCGGCCGAGTCATGGCCCGCGCCCGTCGTCGTGGTCGGCCACTCCTGCGTTTTGTCATGGTGGCGCGCGGTCCACGCTGCGCCCGCACCGCCCGAATGGGACGACTACGCGCGGCTCGTCGCACTCGGCCTTGCTCGGGCCGATCGAATAGTTGCCCCAAGCCGCACGATGCTTCGCGCACTCGCCCGCCAGTATGGCCTGCCGCGCGGTGGGCATGTTATAGCCAATGGGTGCTTTCCTGATCGCTTCCTGCCGGCGCCCAAGGAGGATTTCGTGCTCGCCGCCGGCCGGCTCTGGGACGACGGCAAGAATATCGGCGCACTCGACAGCATCGCGGCACAGCTTCGCTGCCCCGTCTATGTCGCCGGCGACATCACGCATCCGACCGGTGCGCTCGTTACGCCACGGGCGGTGCAGTCACTGGGCGTGCTCGCGCCCGAGACACTCGCGCACTGGATGGCGCGCGCATCGATCTATGCTTTGCCGGCACGCTATGAGCCCTTCGGGCTGTCCGTCCTGGAGGCGGCGGCGTCCGGCTGCGCGCTCGTGCTCGGTGACATACCGTCTCTGCGCGAGTACTGGCATGGTGCCGCCGTTTTCGTGCCGCCCGAGAACCCGGATGCCCTCGCGCAAGCGATTTCCGCATTGCGCCGCGACCGGGGGCGCCGGTCGTGGTTGGGCAGCGCGGCGCGACAGCGGGCGCAAGATTTCTCGGCCGGGCGGATGGCCTTCGGCTATCGCCAGCTCTATAGCGAGCTGATCGACGCGCAACGCTCATCTACGGCCGCATTGGCGGATGCCGTCTGAGATGCGCATCGTCCTGTTCTGCCATTCTCTCGTATCGGACTGGAACCACGGCAACGCGCATTTCCTGCGCGGCGTGGCACGCGAGCTGCTGGAGCGCGGACACCCGCTGGATGTTTTCGAGCCACGCGACGGCTGGAGCCTGCGCAATCTGCGCCTTGATGTCGGCGAGGACGCGCTTCTCCCCTTCAGCGAGGCGTACCCGATGCTGCGCAGCCATTTTTATGAGCCCGCCGACATTGATCTCGACGCTGCGCTCGACGACGTCGATCTGGTGCTGGTCCACGAGTGGACCGATGCCGCCCTCGTCCGTCGCCTGGCCGAGCACCGCCGGAACGGCGCGCGCTATCGCCTGCTCTTTCATGACACCCATCACCGCTCGATCACGGCACCCGAGACCATCGACGCCGACGCCCTTGCGGCGTTCGACGGGGTGCTTGCCTTCGGTGATGCGGTTCGCCGCGTCTATCTGTCGCGCGGCTGGGTGGAGCGCGCGTGGGTATGGCACGAGGGCGCCGATACGTCGCTTTTCCGGCCGCTTGCCCGAGAGCGGCACGGCAGCCTCGTATGGATCGGCAATTGGGGCGACGACGAACGGACGCGGGAGCTGCATGAGTTCCTGCTTGAGCCAGTGCGCACCTTGCGCCTCGCGGCCACGGTACACGGCGTGCGATATCCCGCGGAAGCCCGGCGAGCCTTGGCCGACGCCGGCATCGCCTATCGCGGCTATTTGCCCAATGCATGGGTGCCCGAGATTTTTGCCCGCCATCACGTTACCGTCCACGTGCCGCGACGTCCCTATGCCCAGGCGCTTCCGGGGATACCCACGATACGCGTCTTCGAGGCGCTGGCTTGCGGTATCCCGCTGGTGAGCGCGCCGTGGGACGACGCAGAAGGTCTGTTTGCGCCGGGCGAGGATTTCCTCCTGGCGCGCGACGGCGCCGAGATGACGCGGCACCTGCGGCTTCTGCTCAATGAGCCAGACTACGCGGCCTCGCTTGCCGAGCGCGGCAGGCGCACGATCCTGGCGCGGCACAGCTGCGGCCATCGTGTCGACGAGCTGTTGCACATCTGCCGCGAGCTCGGTCTTAACGATGAGAGACTGCCATGCGCAGCCAGCTGACCATCGCTTTTTTCGGCTCCAGCCTGGTCTCCGCCTATTGGAATGGCGCCGCGACTTACTACCGGGGTATCATCCGGGCGCTGCACCTTCGTGGCCATCGCGTCACTTTCTACGAGCCCGCTGCGTTCGAACGGCAGCAGCATCGCGACATCCCTGATCCGGAGTGGGCAACTGTCGTCATCTACGACCCGAGCAACGGCGCGGCGGTGACGAAGGCCCTCGATGAAGCCGCACGCGCCGATGTCGTGGTGAAGGCGAGCGGAGTCGGCGTGCTCGACGTGGAACTCGAGGCCGCCGTCGCCGCTTTGAAGCGCTCGTCCACCACGACCATCTTCTGGGACGTCGACGCCCCGGCGACGCTGCAGCGCCTGCACGATAATACCCTCGACCCCTTCCATGCGCAGATCGCCACGTACGACCTCGTGCTCACCTATGGCGGCGGCGACCGGGTGGTCTCAGCCTACATGGCGCTGGGCGCACGCCACTGCGTGCCGATCTATAACGCGCTCGATCCGACAACGCATTTTCGCGTCGAGCCCGATCCGCGCTTTGCCGCCGACTTGGTCCTCCTGGCCAATCGCCTGCCGGATCGCGAAGC
>Ga0134125_10008615_pt1 | contig 11510 bp, 13 predicted proteins | sample KB31751_FD_96464 | JGI IMG/M metagenome (GOLD analysis project Ga0134125, IMG submission 96464) | Terrestrial soil microbial communities with excess Nitrogen fertilizer from Kellogg Biological Station, Michigan, USA - KB3-175-1 | ecosystem: Environmental > Terrestrial > Soil > Unclassified ... | reverse complement strand
GCATTATTCGGCGTTCGCGCGAGAGGGACAATAGGGATTCCCTAAATTCCGCGCCGATATGCCCCATTGGTTGGCATAGCCGACCTATGTCGCATCGGCTAAAGTCGCCCGCAGAATTTGGGAGGATTTGCCATGGACGCGAGCAGCGCACGCGGCGGTGTGGATTTCGAGAAGTTCCGGCTGCGGCCCTTCGTCAAAAAGCTGATCGAGATCGGCGAGGTCGAGATTCACGAGGAGCCGGTCGCGCTCGCCGAGATAAGCGAGATCGTCGAGAAGACGCCGAAAGCGGTGCTTTTCAAGAAAGCCGGCGCCGAGCAATATGAAGTCATCGCCGCCGTTTCGGGCAGCCGCAAGCGCGTCGCCGCCGCTTTCGGGGTCGGCGAAGGCGAGATCGCGGCCGAATTCAACCGCCGTGTGGCGAAGCCGCAACCGATTGTCGAGGTGAAGTCGGCCGATGCGCCGGTGCATGAGATCGTGCGTACCGGCGATCAGATCGATCTGACGACGCTGCCCTTCCATCCGCAGCATCAATATGACGGCGGCACCTATATCTCGTCCGCCATCGACTTCTCGGTCGATCCCGCGACGGGCAAACGCAACGTCGGCTGCCGCCGCTTGATGCTGCGATCGAAGAACACGATGCGCACCAATCTGACGGCGCCCTCCGATCTGCGCGCCTGCTACAAGGCCTGCGTCGAGCGCAAGCAGCAGTTGCCGATCAGCTTCGTCATCGGCTCGCATCCTATCGATTTCCTAGCGGCCAGCGGGCGCTTTCCGGGCGACGAGTTCAGCGCACTCGGCACGCTGCGCGGCGAGGCAGTGCCGATGGTGAAGAGCCTCACCAACGACATCCTGGTGCCGGCCGATGCCGAGCTCGTGATCGAGGGTTATCTGCACGAACACGGCTATACCGAGAACGAAGGACCGTATGGCGAGTTCTGGGGCTTCTATGGTCCCGTGCATATCGATCCGGTGTTCCACGTCACGGCGATCACGCAGCGCAAGGATATGATCTATCAGACCGTGCTGCATTCCGGCCGTGCGCTCGGCCGCGCCGATTCATCGAATCTCGCCGCCGTCCATGCCGAGGCGCAGGTCTATCGTCTGCTGCGCGAGGCGCGCATCGTGCCGGTGGCGATGAATGCGGTGGTGGCGGCCGGCGGGCGCGTGCATCTGCGCTTGGCGCTGAAGAATCCGCTGCCGGGCCAGGCGCGCGCTGCGATCTCGACGATCTTCGCCATCTCGGGCATCCGCAACATCGCGGTGTTCGACGACGATGTGAACATCTTCGACAATGACGAGGTCGAATGGGCGATGTCGACGCGTATGGATCCGTCGCGCGACGTGGTGATCCAGGGCGGCATGCCCGGCTACTACACCGATCCGATCATGCTGAAGAACGGCACCGTATCGAAGATCGGCTATGACTGCACCATGCTGCCCGAGCAGCGCGACGATTTCGAATTCCGTCGCGCCTGGGGCTTCCATGTCAGCAACACGCCGGCGCGCTACCAGACCGTGCGCCAGGCCTTGGAGAGCGGTCCGATGTTCTTCTCGGAGCTGATGACCGCGCTCGGCAGCAAGGATGGGCGCGAGATCGCGCTTGCGCTCGATCTGCTACGCGAGGACGGCACGCTCACCCGCCTCAAGGAGGGCCAGTGGGCGCTGAAGGGCAAAGAGCAGAAGAATTGATCGTCATTGCAAGCGAAGCGAAGCAAAGCAATCCAGGATCACCTGTGATGCTCTGGATCGCTTCGTCGCTATCGCTCCTCGCAATGACGGTGTGGAAATCAGGGCAATGACATTTCACCAGGAGGCAGCATGAGCAACGAAATCCTCACCAAGCAGGACGGTCAAGTTCTCAACATCACCATCAACCGGCCGGATAACGGCAATGGCATGACCGATGCGATGGTGGTCGAGTTCACCGGCATCATCCGCGAAGCGCCGAAAACCTCGCGGCTCGTTGTGGTGCGCGGCGCGGGCAAGGAATTCTGCATCGGCCGCGCTGGCATGGGGCAGCGTCCCGCCGGCCCGCCGCCGGCGCCGCCCGAGGCTTATGCGCGCCGCAATGAGAGCGACATCGTGTTCGACGCCTATGGCATCATGCGCTCGGTGCCGATCCCGGTCGTCGCAGTAGTGCAGGGCAAGGCGCTCGGCTTCGGCTGCGCCATCGCCGCGGCTTGCGATGTGACGCTCGCCAGCGACGCCGCGATCTTCCAAGTGCCCGAGATGCAGCACAACATCCTTCCGGGCATGGTGATGTCGTCCTTCATCGACCGCGTCACGCGCAAGGCGCTGTCCTACATGGTGTGGTCGACCAACGAGGTGAGCGCCGAGCGCGCGCTTTCCTACGGCATCGTCAGCGACGTCTTCCCGGCGGCGAAGCTCGACGCCGCTGTCGATGCCTTCGTCGCCGCGATCCTGAAAGCGCCGCCGATCGCGGTGCAGGGCGTCAAGGAATTCACCAAGGTCGCTTACGACATGCCGACGCCGGGCGCGATCGATTACGCGCGCAATCTCCACTCGCTGCTCAACACGTCGAGCGAGATGCGCCGCAAGCACTAAGCGGCAAGGATTACTCGGCGGCGGCTTGCTCCGCTGCCGAGCATTCCATCTGCGCGATGGCGCGAAGATCGGCCCGTAGCCGATCGACGCGCGTTATGCCAACAGCATTGTCGAGCCCGGCATGCGCCGCTTTCCAGATCGGGAAAGCGGTTTTCAGCGTCGCACGACCCTTTGCGGTGATGATGAGGCGGCGGCTGCGTTTGTCCTTCTGATCGACCGCGATCTTCACCAAGCCGTCGCGCTCAAGCGGCTTGAGATTCGCCGTCAACGTCGTGCGGTCCATCGCGAGCGCGGCCGCAACTTCGCTCATGATCGGCGGCTCGGCCTGATTGAGCGCGACCAGCAGCGAATATTGTCCATGCGTCAGGCCGACGGGGCGTAGCGCATCGTCGAAATAGCGCGCGAGGGCGCGAGCCGCGCGCTGCACGCGAACACAGAGACAAATCTCGCGCACATGGCGCGTTGCTTCCCAGGAAAGTTCATCGCTGCTTGACATAACCCGATTATGTTGATATCAACGTAATATGTCAAGCGCGATTTCGCGTCTGGGTAGCAGAGGGGAGAGGCTCATGGTTGCGCTCACGATCGACAAGCCGGCCGGCTTTAAAGCGATGCTCTGGACCGGCCGCGCGATCACCGGCTTCGTCGCGCTTTTCCTCGCATTCGACAGCGTCATCAAGCTGATGCAGCTCGATGTCGTGCGCGAGGCGATGCAACCGCTCGGCTATCCCGACCATCTCGGGCTCGTTATCGGCGTCATCGAAGCGATCTGTCTTGTGCTCTATGTCGTGCCGCAGACGGCGGTGCTCGGCGCGATCCTGATTACCGGCGTGCTCGGCGGCGCGATCGCATCGCATCTGCGGGTCGGCGATCCGCTCGTCAGCCATGTGCTGTTCGGCGTGTATGTCGGTGTCCTTGCCTGGGGCGGGCTTTATCTGCGCGACGAGAAACTTCGCGCGCTCATTCCCTTTCGGCGTTGACCCTTCCGACGCTGATTGGCACGACAAGCAAAGGAACAGTCCATGACCAGCGGATTGTCCAAAGCGCGGCTGCAGCGCATGCACGACGTCATGGCCGGCCATGTCGAGCGCGGCCTCGCGCCGGGCGTGATCACACTGATCGAGCGCCGTGGCGAGACCCATGTCGATGTGATCGGCAATAAGGCGCTCGGGGGGCGCGATCCCATGCGCCGCGACACGCTCTTTCGCATCACCTCCATGACCAAGGCGATCACCGCGACCGCGGCGATGATCCTGGTCGAGGAATGCAAGCTGCGGCTCGACGAGCCGGTCGATCGCCTCCTGCCCGAGCTTGCCGATCGCCGCGTGCTGAAGCGGCTCGATGGGCCGCTCGACGATACCGTCCCGGCGCAGCGGCCAATCAGCCTGCGCGATCTGCTGACCTTTCGCGCGGGCTATGGCTTCGTCTGGGGCGCGGCCGATCAATTCCCGATCCTCAAAGCCATCGCCGAGCTGGAGATCACCGGCTTCGGTCCGCCGGATCAGTCGACGCCGATCGGTCCCGACGAATGGCTGAAACGGCTTGCCACCTTGCCGTTGATCCATCAGCCGGGCGAGCGCTGGCTCTACAACACCGGCTCCTACATTCTCGGTGTCCTGATCGCACGCGCATCGGGGCAGAGCTTCGGCGAATTCCTGCGCGAGCGCATTTTTGCACCGCTCGGCATGAAGGACACCGGCTTCTTCGTGCCGCCGCAAAAGCTCGATCGTCTTTCGACAAGCTATTTCGCCAACGACAAGACCGCCGCGCTCGATCTTCTCGACGCCGCCCAGGACAGCCAATGGTCGCGGCCGCCAGCATTCGAGGATGGCGGCGCCGGGCTCGTCACGACGATCGACGATTATCTCGCTTTCGCGCGCGTGCTGCTGAACCAGGGCAAGCATGGCGAGACGCGGCTCCTATCGCGGCCCTCGGTCGCGCTGATGACGACCGACCAGCTGACGCCGGCGCAAAAGGCCGCGTCCGTGTTCCTGGCGGATGCCTGGGAGAATCGCGGCTGGGGCGTCGGCGTCGGCATCGTCACCGGCCGCGACAACCTTGCGATGACGCCGGGCGCCTATGGCTGGCCGGGCGGCTACGGCACTGGCTGGGCCAATGATCCGGCGGAAGAGATGATCGCGATCCTGATGACGCAACGGTCGCAATACCCGGCCTTCTCGCCGGTCTATCAGGATTTCTGGACCAGCGCCTATCAGGCGATCGACGACTGACGATAATCGAAGAGAGCAGCGAAAGAGGAGAGAGCCATGCGCTTCATGATCATCGTCCGGGCGAGCAAGGACAGCGAAGCCGGCACGCTGCCGAGCACGGAACTGCTCGCCGCCATGGGCAAATATAATGAGGAGCTGGCGAAGGCCGGTGTGATGGTCGCGGGCGAAGGGCTGCATGACAGCAGCAAAGGCGCGCGCATCAAATTCTCGGGCGCGAACCGCACCGTCACGCAAGGCCCGTTCCCGCTCGACAGCGTCATCGCCGGCTTCTGGATCTTCGAGGTGAAATCGAAGGAAGAGGCAATCGAGTGGGTGAAGCGCGCGCCCAATCCTTTCCCGGATGGCGGCGAGATCGAGATCCGTCAGCTCTTCGCGGCCGAGGATTTCGGCGAGAACCTGACGCCCGAGCTCAAAGAGCAGGAAGACCGGCTGCGTGCGCAGACCGAAGGCAAGCGCTGACAGTTCCAACAAGGAGGTAAGACGATGAAGCTCAACCCCTATCTGCTGTTCGATGGCGATTGCGAAGCGGCGATCAAGTTCTATGAGCAGGCTCTCGGCGCCAAGACGCTCTCGATGATGCGCGTCGACGGCACGCCGGCCTGCGCCCAGATGCCGGCCGAGATGAAAGACAAAGTGCTGCATGCGCGCTTCACTATCGGCGATATCGTGGTGATGGCCTCGGACTGTCCGCCGGACCGCTACGTGAAGCCGCAGGGGCAGGCGCTCTCGCTTGGCGCCGACCAGCCCGCCGAGGCCGAGCGGCTGTTCCACAGCCTGGCCGAAGGCGGGACCGTGACCATGCCGATCGACAAGACCTTCTTCGCGGAGCGCTTCGGCATGGTGACCGACAAATTCGGCGTGCCGTGGATGGTCAGTTGCGAGAAGCCCGCTTAGAGCATCGGGAAGGTTCCCATGAGCAAAACGTTGATCCTGCTCGGCACGCGCAAAGGCGTGTTCATCCTCGAAAGCGATGCGGCACGTCGCGATTGGCAATTGCGCGGGCCTTATTGCGATTGCTGGCCGATGAATCACGTCATCGCCGATCCGGCGAGCGCCACGATCTATGCTGGCGGCGGTAATGAATGGTTCGGCCCGGCGGTGTGGAAGTCGCGCGATCTCGGCCAGAGCTGGACGCATTCGAGCGAGGGTCTCAAATACGCCGAGGGCGAGGAGCCGATCAAAGCGGTGTGGAGTCTCGCGCCGAGCGCGCAGGGTCTCTACACCGGCGTTCAACCGGCGGGCCTGTTCCTGTCGGGCGATGACGGCCAGAGCTGGCGACAGATCGAAGGATTGCGCAATCACCCGACGCGGCCGAAATGGCAACCGGGCGGGGCCGGGCTGATTCTCCATTCGCTCATCCCGCATCCGCGCGATCCGCAACATATCTGGGTCGGCATCTCCGCTGTCGGTGTGCTGCACACAGCCAATGGCGGCGAGAGCTGGGAGATGCGCAATCGCGGCACGCGCGCCGATTTCAATCCCGAGGATCAGCGCTATCCCGAATTCGGGCAATGCGTGCATTGTCTGGTGATGGCACCGGGCACGCCCGATCGCCTTTATCAGCAGAATCACTGTGGCATGTATCGCAGCGAGAATGCCGGCGCGGAATGGGAAAGCATCGAGACCGGACTGCCGTCGAGCTTCGGCTTTCCCGCCGCGGCCCATCCGCGCGATCGCGATACGCTTTATCTCGTGCCGCTCAACGGCGATATTGCCGGCCGCTACGTTCCCGAAGCGAAAGCCGCGGTGTGGCGCACGCGTGACGGCGGCAAGCATTGGCAGGCACTGCGCGAAGGCTTGCCGCAGAAGGATGTGTTCTTCGGCGTACTGCGGCAGGCGATGGCGGCGGATCGCCACGATCCCGCTGGCATCTATTTCGGCACCAATAGCGGCGAGGTTTATGCGAGTGCCGATGAAGGCGAGAGCTGGCGCTGCCTCGCGCAGCATCTCCCGCCGATCGCCTCGGTCGAAACGCTGATCGTAAGCTAAGAGGCCGGATCGCCATGCCGAATGTCGCGATCACGCTGACGCCGGCACTGACACGTCTCTTTCCGGGCTGTCCACGCCAGCTCGAATTGGAGGCAACGAATGTGCGCGGCCTGCTCGATGCGCTCGATCAGCGCTGGCCGGGAATGCGCGACCGGCTCAGCGATTCGATGCCGCGCATCCGGCCGCATGTGAATATTTTCGTCGATGGCGAGCGTTCGGTTTTGGAGACGCGGCTGCGGCCCGGTGCTTCGGTTCTCATCATCACCGCCATCAGCGGCGGCTAGTCGAATGGTAGGAGAATCGCCATGAAGGTCTGCCAGCATCTCTGGTTCGAGAAGGATATGGAAGCGGCACTGCGCTTCTATATATCGCTGATACCCGGATCCTCGCTCGACTTCCTGTCGACCGTTCCCGCCGATACGCCGAGCGGTCCGGCGGGCACGGTCAAGATCGCTGCCTTCACGCTGGGCGATCAGCGCTATCGCGCGATCGAGGCGGGACCATTCGATCCGCTCAGTCGCAATTTCTCGATCATGATCGAATGCGATACGCAGGCGGAGATCGATCGGCTCTGGGACGCGCTCACCGCCGGCGGCAAGGAGATCGCCTGCGGCTGGCTGACCGACCGTTGGGGCATTACCTGGCAGATCACGCCGAAGCGTCTCCTCGACCTGATCAATGATCCGGACCGCGCCAAGGGTAAGCGCGTCATGGAGGCGATGATGAAGATGGTGAAATTCGATATCGCCGCGATTGAGGCCGCCGCGCGCGCAACATGAATCCACTCTCCAGGCAACTCGTCCGGTCTTCCGTTCTAGGGACGCTTGTCATGGGGGCGCTGATTTTTATTCCTGCGGGGACGTTTCGGTACTGGCAGGGATGGGCCGCTCTGGCCGTGTTTATTATTTGCTCCGGTGCCTATACGGTCTATCTGGCAAAGTACGATCCGGCTTTGCTGAAACGGCGCACCGAAGCCGGTATCTCTCACGAAAAAGAATTCACCCAGAAGATCGTGATTGTTTTGCTCTATGTCACGTGCATCGTTCTCGTCGTTCTGCCTCCGCTGGATTTCCGCTTCGGCTGGTCGTTGATGCCGTGGCAAGTCTCGATTGTCGGCGACGCGCTCGTCGTCTTCTCTTTCTATATTTTCTACCTGGTATCGAAAGTGAATACCTACGCTGCTGCCAACGTCCGCGTCGAGGAAGGACAAAGAGTCATTTCATCCGGCGTCTACGCCTTTGTCCGTCATCCGATGTACTTTGGCGCTTTGTTTCTTTTCGTTGGCACGCCCGTTGCGCTCGGATCGTGGTGGACATTGGTTCTGGTCCCTGTGCTCATCCCCATTCTCGTTACGCGTATTCTGAACGAAGAAAAAATACTCGCGCGGGACTTGCCCGGTTACCTCGACTACACGCACGAGGTCCGATACCGATTGATTCCGGGCGTTTGGTAAAACCTCGAGTTCAGGGCGCACGCCGCAGAAGTCTCATTACCCGCGACGCGGTCAGCGGCGGTTGAGTGCGGCTTCGGCTGCTTCGACAATGGCGTTGGCATCGATGCCGTGGCTGGCATAGAGATCGGCGATATCGCCTGATTGGCCGAAATGATCGATACCGAGCGGCGCGATGCGCTGGCCGCGCACGGCGCCGAGCCAGGAGAGGGTCGCCGGATGGCCGTCGGTCACCGTGACCAGCGCGGCATCGCGCGCGAGCGGCTGGAGCAGCTTGTCGATCGTCGATGCGCCCGGGGCTTCGAGCCAGCCACGATGCAGAAGATCGGCCGATGTCACGATCATCAGCCCGATGCGTGGGTGCCGCGCGCCGAGCCGCGCGACAGCGTCGATCGCTTCGGGCGTCACCGCGCCGACGGCGACAATCGCGAGTTCGGCTTGCTCACCGGGCGCGCGCAGCCAATAGCCGCCTTGGGTCGCGAGTGCGGGATCGAGCTTGCGCCGCGGCTGATCGATCGCGCGTGTCGAGAGGCGGAGATAGACCGAGCCGCCATCCTCGCGCTGCATGTGCTCGAAGGCCCAGCCGACGATCGCCTGCAGCTCGTCGATGAAAGCCGGCTCGAACATGGTGAGCCCGGGCTGGCCCAGGCCGATGAGCGGCGTGACGATCGATTGATGCGCGCCGCCTTCGGGGGCGAGCGAGATGCCCGAGGGCGTCGCGACCAGCAGGAAGCGCGCATCCTGGTAGCAGGCGTAGTTGAGCGCATCGAGGCCGCGCTCGATGAAGGGATCGTAGACCGTGCCGACCGGCAGCAGCCTTGCGCCGAAGACCGGCTCGGCAAGGCCGAACGCGGCAAGCGCGAGGAAAAGATTGTTCTCGGCGATGCCGAGCTCGATGTGTTGCCCTTGCGGACTGTGAACCCAACGTTGAATTGACGGCAGCTTGCGATCGCGGAACACATCGCTATGGGGCGCACGCGCGAAGAGTCCGACCTGATTGACCCAGCCGCCAAGATTGGTCGAAACGGTGACGTCGGGCGATGTCGTCACCACGCGCTGTGCCAACGCGCTGCCCGATTTCGCCACCTCGAACAGCAAACGGCCGAAGCCTTCCTGTGTCGACGTGTGATCGCTCGCAGGTGCCGCAAGGGCCGGCATGGCGAGCGGCATCGCATGCGCGGATTTGCGCGGCAGGCCGAGCTTCTTCGGCAGGTCATCGACAAAAGTGCGAAGCCGCCGCGCCGCCGCGGCATCGAGTCCGGCGAATTTCTCCCATTCCTCGCCCGGCTCGATGCCTTGCGCTTTGCGGAAGGCCTCCATCTGCGCCTCGGTCATAAGGCCGGCATGATTGTCCTTGTGGCCGGCAAAGGGCAGGCCCATGCCCTTGATCGTGTAGGCAACGAAGCACGTCGGCTGGTCGCTGACGCTGGCGCGATCGAAAGCCTCGACCACGGTCGCCATGTCGTGACCGCCGAGATTGGTCATCAGGCGATGGAGCGATGGGTCGTCATGGCTCGCAAGCAGGCGCTTGATGCCGGTATCGTCGCTTAGCGTCGCTTCGAGCTCACGGCGAAAGCCCGCGCCGCCTTCGAAGGTGAGCGCGGAATAAAGATCGTTCGGGCAATGATCGATCCACTGCCGGAGCGCGTCGCCGCCGGGCTCGGCGAAAGCCGCGTCGAGCCGCTTGCCGTATTTCAGCAGAACCACGTTCCAGCCGACGGTTGCGAAGAAGGATTGAATCTTTTGGAAGAGGAGATCGGAGACGACGCCGTCGAGGCTCTGGCGGTTGTAATCGATCACCCACCAGAGATTGCGTACATCGTGCTTCCAGCCTTCGAGCAGCGCCTCGAAGACATTCCCTTCATCGAGCTCGGCATCGCCCACCAGCGCGATCATGCGGCCGGGCGCGCGGTCGAGTAGCTTGTGCGCGGCGAGGTAATCCTGCGCGATGCTGGCAAAGAGCGTCATGCCGACGCCAAGGCCGACCGAGCCGGTCGAGAAATCGACCGGCACCTTGTCCTTGGTGCGCGACGGATAGGATTGCGCGCCGCCGAAGCCGCGGAAACGCTCCAGCGCCTCGCGGCTTTGCAGTCCCATGAGATACATGATCGCATGCATCACCGGCGCGGCATGCGGCTTCACCGCGATGCGGTCCTCGGGCCGAAGGACATGACCGTAAAGCGCCGCGAGCAACGTCACCGAGGACGCGCAGCTCGCCTGATGACCGCCGACCTTCAGCCCGTCGCGGCTCTCGCGCAGATGGTTCGCATGATGGATCGTCCAAGACGACAGCCACAGCGCGCGCCGCTCGAGATCCTCGAGCGTGGCGGTCGTTGCGGTTTGCGGGCGAACGATCGTGTCCATGGACAAAGTATATACTTGCCGGGCAGAGCAGTCCTTGCGAAGATGGCGCAATCTTGGCCATATTTAGCAGGGATGTTGCGTGGCAGCGACGAATTCGGAAGAGAAATTGCGCGAATTAGCTCTCGACGCAATCGATCGCAAGATCCTCGCCCAGCTCCAGGACGATGCCCGGATCGCCAACGTTGCGCTCGCCGACGCCGTCGGTTTGAGTCCGGCGCCGTGCCTGCGGCGGGTGCGCGCCCTCGAGGAAAAGGGCGTGATCCGAAAACATGTGACGCTCGTCGATCCGGGGGCGGTCGGACTCGCGGTCAGCGTCTTCGTCCATGTTTCGCTTGAGCGGCAGATCGAGCCGTCGCTGAAGCGCTTCGAGGCCGCCATCCTCACCTGGCCCGAGGTGATGGAGTGCTATCTGATGACCGGCGACGACGATTATCTGCTGCGGGTGGTCTGTGCCGATCTCGCCGCCTATGAGCGTTTCCTGCTGAATCACCTCACACGGGTGCCGGGCGTCGCCTCGATCCGTTCCTCATTTTCGCTGAAGCAGGTGAAATATTCGACCGCCTTGCCGGTCGTTGTCGCGCCGTCTCAGCGCCAGTCCTCGAGGGCGAAGACGTCAGGACGGTCATAAATATCGATCCAGGGGCGATGCATTGCCACGCCTTGCAGCGCGGCGTGAAATCCGGCGGCGATCATCAAGCGATAGGCTTCCATCGCACCCATGTTGACGCCGGCATTGATCCTCGCCGCGCCGTTGCGATGCGCGAAATCATTCGCCGCATCGATGAGGCGCTGGAAATCACGCGCGGCGTTCGGCCCTGGGCGCGCCGCCGCGAATTTCGCATAGACGACGCCGCTATCGGCTTCGCTGCGCGGACCGAAATGGCAGATCACGAAGCCGGCAATCGTCG
>Ga0134125_10008614_pt1 | contig 11510 bp, 19 predicted proteins | sample KB31751_FD_96464 | JGI IMG/M metagenome (GOLD analysis project Ga0134125, IMG submission 96464) | Terrestrial soil microbial communities with excess Nitrogen fertilizer from Kellogg Biological Station, Michigan, USA - KB3-175-1 | ecosystem: Environmental > Terrestrial > Soil > Unclassified ... | reverse complement strand
CGAAGCGCTTCTCTGGGAAGCGGTCAAGCACTACCGGGCGTCGTTGCGCCAGGGTACGGCAGCCACCAAGAACCGCAAGAAGGTTTCGGGCGCAGGCAAGAAGCTTTGGAAGCAGAAGGGCACAGGGCGCGCCCGTGTCGGTTCTATCCGCACCCCACTTTGGCGTGGTGGCGGTACAGTACACGGACCTCAGCCGCGCAGCTACGATTACCAGTTCCCGAAGAAGAAGCTGATGGGCGCTCTGCGTTCTGCCATTGCTTCGAAGATCGCCGCGGGCAAGCTGACTGTGGTTGAGAACTTCGATGTGCAGGAAGGCAAGACCAAGATCTTCCGCACCGCGCTCAACAAGCTGGAAGCGAAGAAGACCACGCTGCTGGTGGAGTCGTCGCAGCAGCTTTCCGAGAAGCTGTACCTCGGTTCGCGCAATCTCTCCGGAGTCGAGCTCGTGCTCTCGTCCGAAGTTCACCCCTACGACCTGCTGAAGTATGAGCACGCTGTCTTCTCGAAGGCCGCGTTTGAGACTCTGCAGGAGACGCTGAAGAAGTCCGTCTCGAAGCGTAAGCACGCTGCTGCCGAGAAGGAGGCTGCATAATGTCGACCACTCTTTATAAAGTAATCCGCCGTCCGTTGATCACGGAGAAGGCTCTCCAGACACGCGAAGTCGAAGGCTCGCTGGTGTTTGAAGTTGCCGCCGGCGCCACCAAGACTGAAGTCAAGCAGGCTGTAGAGACTCTGTTCAACGTGAAGGTTGCGGCAGTTCGCACCGCCAGCGTGTTGGGCAAAGAGCGCAAGCGGGGCCGGTATTCCGGCTACCTTTCCGACTGGAAGAAGGCGTACGTTCGCCTGAAGGCCGGCGAGAAGGTCCCCGACTTCGCAGCAGAAATTTAGTTGTGAGTTGTTCGTTCTTAGTTGTTAGTAAGACGTCTTCACTAACAACTGACAACCAATAACTAAGAACCCTAAGCACCACGTATCGCGCTTGAGTAAGTAACTAGAAATTAGCGCGGCAAAGGAATAGCAACATGCCGATTAAGTCATTCCGTCCGATTACGCCGACCCTACGCTTCGCCACGAAGCTGGTCAACGACGACATCACGACCGACAAGCCGCATAAGCCGCTGCTCGCCGTGAAGCCTCGCACCGGCGGCCGTAACAACATGGGCAAGCTGTCGATCCGCCACCAGGGTGGCGGTCATAAGCAGAAGCTCCGCATGATCGACTTCAAGCGCGACAAGTACGGCATCCCTGCCACTGTCGCGACCATTGAGTACGATCCGAACCGCAGCTCGCGCATCGCTCTCGTGCACTATGCCGATGGCGAAAAGCGTTACATCATTCAGCCGATCGGTCTGAAGGTTGGCATGAAGATCATGTCCGGCCCCGATGCCGATATCCTGGTTGGCAACGCGCTTCCGCTCAAGAACATTCCGACCGGAACGATTGTGCACAACATCGAGCTTCGTCCGGGCAAGGGCGCGCAGATGGCACGCTCCGCAGGCGCACAGGTCAACCTGATTGCCAAGGAAGGCGATTACGCCCTTCTGAAGCTGCCCTCCGGCGAAACCCGCAAGGTGCTCGTCGAGTGCATGGCGACCATCGGCCAGGTTGGCAACACCGACCACGAGAACGTGACGATCGGCAAAGCCGGACGCAACCGCTGGAAGGGAATTCGCCCTGCCAACCGCGGCGTCTCGATGAACCCCGTCGACCACCCGCACGGTGGTGGTGAAGGCAAGACCTCTGGCGGACGTCATCCTGTGACGCCGTGGGGTCAGCCGACACGTGGCTACAAGACTCGCAATAACAAGCGTACGGACGTGTTTATCGTTCAGCGCCGCAACAAGGGTAAGTAAGCTTTTAGCCGTTAGCTTCTAGCTCTTAGCTAAAAGCTAGCGGCTAGAAGCTAGTAGCTTCTGTTTTAGAGCAGCGCCCGGAGGAGCACCGAACAGGTGCCGCAAGGGCAAAACCAAGTCTCAGCACTCCTCCTGAGATTCGTCGTATCGAGCACACGCAGTACGGAGTTAGAAAATATGGCACGCTCTACAAAGAAGGGCCCCTTCATCGACGCCCACCTGATGGTGAAGGTCGATGCAATGAACACGGCGAACGAGAAGAAGGTGATTCGCACCTGGTCGCGCCGGTCTACTATCCACCCCGATATGGTGGGTCACACGATCGCTGTGCACAACGGCCGCAAGTTCATCCCCGTTTACTGCACCGAGAACATGGTCGGGCACAAGCTCGGCGAATTCTCCGCAACCAGGACCTTCAAGGGCCACTCCGCGAAAGCCGGAGATACGGCGAAGGCTAAGTAAGGGAAAAGACAACCATGGCTAAGTCAGTAGCTCCAGCAACTCCCGAATTTCGCGCCGAGGCAAAGTTCCAGCGCGGCAGCCCGCAGAAGGCCAAGCTTGTGCTCGACCTCATCAAGGGCAAGCGCATCGAGGCCGCGATCAACATTGTCTCGTTCACCAATAAGCGCTGGTCGCCGGTGATCGAAAAGGTCCTCCGCTCGGCTGTTCAGAACGCGGTGTATCTCTCCGACGAAAAGGGTCTCGACGTTGACGTCGACAACCTCTACGTCAAGACCGCGATCGCGAACGAAGGTCCGCGCATGAAGCGCATCCGCCCTGCTCCAATGGGGCGTGCGTTCCGCTACCAGCGCCGCATCTCGCACATCATCGTCACGGTCGCGGAGAAGAAGTCCGCAGCCGTTGCCGCTGAAGCGACCGCGGCGCCGGCAAAGACCGCGGGCAAGAAGTCTCCGGCCAAGAAGGCAGCAGCGAAGAAGGCTCCTGCAAAGAAGGCCGCTGCGAAGTAAGTTGTTCGTTATCAGTTCTTAGTTGTTCGTTTCGTGTTGGGTTGCAGGTTCCTGGTTTTACTAAGAACTAACAACCGATCACTAAGAACCAAACAGTTTTCGCACCACCGAACACGTATAGCCTCACCGGCTCAACCGGAAGGCTGCAAAGGTTGAAGGGAAAAATATGGGACAGAAAGTCCATCCTTACGGATTCCGCCTCGGCATCAACAAGCCGTGGAAGTCGCGCTGGTTTGTAGAGCGCGGCTACGACAAACTCCTCGTCGAAGACGTCAAGCTCAAGGCTGAGCTGCGCGAGAAGCTCAAGGCTGCCGGCGTTTCGTCGGTGGAAGTGGAGCGTCCGGGCAACAAGCTGCGCCTGATCATCCGCACGGCGCGTCCGGGCATCATCATCGGCCGCAAGGGCGCGGAAATCGACAAGCTCAAGGCCGACATCCAGAAGCGCACGTCGCGGGAAGTCTTCATCGACATCCTCGAAGTGAACAAGCCGGAGCTCGACGCTCAGCTCGTCTCGGAGAGCATTGCGCTCCAGCTCGAGAAGCGCGTTTCGTTCCGTCGCGCGATGCGCAAATCGGTTGATTCGGCGCTGCGTTTCGGCTGCAAGGGCATCAAGGTCCGCGTGTCGGGCCGCCTGAACGGCAACGAAATCGCCCGCTCCGAGTGGTATCTCCAGGGTCGTCTCCCGCTGCACACGCTGCGCGCGGACATCGACTACGGCTTCTCCGAGGCGCACACGACGTTCGGCATCATCGGCGTCAAGACCTGGGTGTACCGTGGCGATATCTACGAGCAGAAGAAGCGCCGGGATGTCGTTCCTGTCACCACGGGCGCGTTTTAGGCAAGGGTTTAGGGCCCAGGGCACAGAAGGCAAAGTCTTCTGGCCCCTGGGTCCTGGAACCTGAACCCTCGTATCAATGTGGAGATTCCGTTGGCTCTGCCGCGAAATTTCTGCTAAACTAACAAGGTTTGGCCCTGAGTCTGCTTGTTCCATCGGCAGAGACCTCGGTCAGCGTCTTCCTTGCCAACGGATCGTCTGAACGGCAGGACTTCGCCTCACACAAGCGGTTTTATTTTGCAGAGGAATCACTATGCTTTTGCCCAAGAAAGTTAAGTACCGCAAGCAGCAGCGCGGCCGCATGTGCGGCAAAGCGTGGCGCGGCTCCGATATTTCGTTTGGCGACTTCGGCCTCAAGGTGATGGAGTGCGGTTATATCACCGACCGCCAGATCGAAGCCTCCCGTATCGCCATGACGCGCTTCATCAAGCGTGGCGGTAAGGTGTGGCTGCGTCTGTTCCCGGACAAGCCGATCACCAAAAAGCCTGCCGAAACCCGTATGGGTAAAGGCAAGGGCGCGCCCGATCATTGGGTCGCCGTCGTCCGCCCGGGCAAGATTTTGTTCGAGATGGAAGGCGTTCCGGTCGAGTTGGCGCGTGAAGCGATGCGTCTCGCGTCGCACAAGCTGCCTCTCAAGACCACGTTCGTCGTTCGTCCCGGCCTCAAGACTGAAGTAGTCGCAAAGTAAGCGACGAGCATTTCAAAGGAATTCAAATGGAACTCGACAAGATTCGCAATCTCTCGGACGAAGAGTTGAAGACGCAAGAGGCGCAGGCCGCTGAGCAGATCTTCCGCATCCGCTTCGCGAAGAGCCTTGGCAAGACGGACGGAGTCAAGAACCTCCGCTCGCTCAAGCTCGACATCGCACGCATCAAGACTATCGCCCGTGAGCGCCAGCTCGCGGCCAGCAAGGCAGGAAACTAAATCATGGCCGAAACCACAAGCACTCCGGCAGAGCAGACCGCAGCCGCATCCCCCTCGAAGCGCAATGAGAAGGTCGGCCTCGTCGTCTCGACCAAGATGGCCAAGACCATCGTTGTCGAAACCGAAATGCGCAAAGCTCACCCCAAGTACAAGCGCGTTCTGAAGTCGAACAAGAAGTTTTATGCGCACGACGAGCAGAACTCCGCTCGCGTCGGCGACATGGTTCGTATTCGCGAGTCGCGTCCTTTGTCGAAGCTGAAGCGCTGGACTCTGGAAGAGATCATCCGCCGCTCGTCGCTTTCGCAGTCTCTCGACGAGAAGCCGAAGGCTGAAGCCGCGAAATAGCTTTTAGCCGCTAGCTCTTAGCCTTTAGCTAGAAGCTGAGAGCTAATAGCCAGAGGCTGTTTTCAAGATTTGTAAGGAGATTTTCAATGTCAGTTCAAATGCGGTCCATCCTTTCTGTCGCCGACAACTCCGGCGCACGCAAGCTCCAGGTGATCCTTCCCCTCGGCGGCGGTCTCGGCAAGAAGGCCCACCTCGGTGACGTCGTCACTGCGGCAGTCAAGGAATCCTCTCCTGACGGCACTGTCAAGAAGGGTAAGGTCGTCAAGGCCGTTATCGTTCGCCTGCGCAAGGAAGCGCGCCGCCGTGACGGAACGTACATCCGCTTCGACGAGAACGCAGCCGTCGTGATCAACGATTCGAACGAGCCGGTCGGCACGCGCGTTTTCGGTCCCGTGGCCCGCGAGCTTCGCGAGAAGAAGTTCCTCAAGATCGTCTCGCTGGCGCCTGAAGTTATTTAGTAGGCAGTGAGTAGTGAATAGTGAATGAGGCAAGAGCGCTTCACTATTCACGACGGGTTTTATTCACTATTCATTGACGACTATTCACTCGTTCCACCGGATTCCGGCTCCGTGATCGCCGAGGCCCGCTGCGGCGGGAATGGAGAAAGCAATGCCTAACAAGTTCAAGCCGGCTCTGGCCGTGAAGAAGTCGAAGATCAAGATTAAACGCGGTGACCAGGTCATCGTCATTGCCGGAAAGAGCAAAGGCAAGAAGGGCCGTGTGCTCCGCGTGATCGCGGACAAGGGCCGCGTTCTCGTCGAAGGCGCGCAGATGATCAAGAAGCACCTGAAGCCGGACCAGCGCAAGAACAGCGCGGGCGGCATCATGGAGCAGGAAGCAGCCATCCACATTTCCAACGTTATGCTGTTGGATTCGGACGGTAACAAGACCCGCGTCGGCTACCAGATCGACAACGGCAAGAAGACCCGCATCGCCCGCTCCAACGGAGTGACGATCGCAGAGAAGTCGGCGAAGTAGTAAAACTGAGCACCCCACGAACCGGTAAACGGAAAGCATTCCACCCCGAAACCGTGGAGAAAGAGAAAAGAAAATGGCAGCCCGTCTCAAAGAAAAGTACCACTCCGAAATCAAGCAAGGCCTGCTGAAGGAGCTTAACCTCAGCAACCCGATGGCCGTCCCTGCACTCGACAAGATTGTTATCAACATGGGTCTCGGCGAAGCGACGCAGAACGTCAAGATCATGGATCCACTGCTCGCCGACCTCGGCGCGATCGCCGGCCAGAAGCCCGTCATCACCAAGGCCAAGAAGTCCATCGCGGCCTTCAAGCTGCGCGAGGGGATGCCTATCGGTGCGATGGTCACTCTGCGCGGTGACGCGATGTACGAGTTCCTCGATCGTCTGATCTCGATTGCGCTTCCCCGTGTTCGTGACTTCCGCGGAGTCAGCTCGAAGAGCTTCGACGGCCGTGGCAACTACACGCTCGGTCTGCGCGACCAGCTGATCTTCGCTGAAATCGACTACGCGAAGGTCGACAAGATCAAGGGTATGAACGTCACCATCGTCACGACCGCGAAGGATGACAACGGAGCTCGTGAGTTGCTCAAGGCGTTCGGTATGCCGTTCCGTCAGGGCGCGTAAAGACAAGGGTTCAGGGCCCAGGGTTCAGGGTCCAGTCAACAAGTTTGCAGTAGAATAGAGAGAACAAATGGCAACCACAGCAAAGCGCGTCAAAGACGCAAAAGTACCAAAGTTCAAGTCCCGCCAGCACAACCGCTGCCAGCTCTGCGGACGTCCGCGCGCGTTCCTTCGCAAGTTTGGCGTTTGCCGTTTGTGCTTCCGCTCGCTTGCGCTCAAGGGCGAGATTCCAGGCGTCGTGAAATCGAGCTGGTAGTTCAGCTCAGTTGTTAGTTTCTATCGCTTCCACCTGAAAGAGACACCGGGCATTTGCTCCTTAGTCTTTCGGGTGTTGAACGAGGCTTCAGCCTCGGCCCTCTCGCGAGGGTGATACCAAAGTAAGGCGAGACACGCTTGCAAGAGCGAACCGCCACAACCATTCCCGCAGGTTCTCCGTGCCGATCGGTATGGAGCGAACGGGGGATGAAAGGACAACGATGAATCTTACTGACCCAGTCGCAGACTTCCTTACGCGTATCCGCAACGCGCATCGCGCGAAGCACCAGAAGCTCGACGCCCCTGCCTCCAAGCTCAAGAGCGAGATCGCCCGCATCCTCAAGGAAGAGGGCTACATCGCGAACTACAAGCCTGCCGAAGAGAATGGCGTGAAGGTGATCCGCGTGTACCTGAAGTACGGCCCGAACAACGAGCCGGTCATTCGCGACCTCAAGCGCATCTCGCGTCCCGGCTGCCGCGTGTACCTGGGCAAGGACGAGATTCGTCGCGTACAGGGCGGCCTCGGCATCTCCATCATGACCACGCCGAAGGGCGTCATGACCGGCCGTCAGGCCCGCCGCGAAAACGTTGGCGGAGAAATTCTCGCCGAAGTCTGGTAACAGGCGAGGGTCCAGGGGCAGGCCCCAGGGTCCAGCCGACAAAGTTTTCTGGACCCTGGGCCCTATGCCCTGGGCCCTCTGACAAGGCTGCAGTGGAACTTGCCAACGCAAGGGACTCGCAAGCCACAAAGGATTTTGACATGTCACGTATCGGAAGAAAGCCCATCACCATTCCCGCGGGCGTAAAGTACACGCTCAACGGCAACGTTGCGACCGTCGAAGGGCCCAAGGGTAAGGTCAACGCTCTTATCCCCGCAGGCATCACTCTTTCGCAGAAGGACGGCGTCCTTACGGTTGAGCGTCCTGACGACAAGCACGCCGCGGTTCACGGCCTTGCCCGCGCGCTGGTGTTCAACGCTGTCGAAGGCGTCACCAACGGATGGAAGAAAGAGCTTGACGTTGTCGGCATCGGTTACCGCGTGGAGCTCAAGGGCAAGGACATGGTTGTGTTCACGCTCGGTTACTCTCACCCGATTGAGTTCCCGCTGCCGGTCGGCATCAGTGTTGAGATCGACCCGAAGCAGACGCACGTGACTGTTTCCGGAATCGACCGCCAGAAGGTTGGACAGGTTGCAGCCGACATGCGTTCGCTGCGTAAGCCTGATCCGTACAAGAACAAGGGTGTTCGCTACTCCGACGAGAAGCTCAAGAAGAAGGTCGGAAAGACGGGCGCTAAGTAACAGGGTGTAGGGGTCAGGGCCCAGGGCTTAGAAGGCAATGCTTTCTGGGCCCTGGAACCTGAACCCTGGTCCCTCAGAATTCACCGAACGTCGCTGAAGGTCAGCGACGCCACTAGGAAGGAAACGAAAGTCATGATCAATCTTCTGCAACGCAACGCCATTCGCCAGCGCGTTCACAGCCGTATCCGCGCCAAGATGGCCGGCACCGCCGAGCGTCCGCGCCTCAACGTGTACCGCTCGCTCAACCACATCTACACGCAGCTGATCGATGACCAGAACGGTGTCACCATCGCTTCCGCTTCGACCATGTCCCCCAAGGGCACTGAGCGCAAGGCTGGCGGCAACGTCGAAGCCGCGAAGGCTGTCGGCAAGCTGATCGCTGAGCGCGGCATCGAGAAGGGCGTCAAGAAGGTGGTCTTCGATCGTGGCGGTTACCTCTACCATGGCCGCATCAAGGCCCTGGCCGACGCAGCGCGTGAAGCTGGTCTCGACTTCTAACCAACAACCAATAAGCAACCGGGAATACTAAAAGAGTTGCAGCTCCGGACCGGTGTGCCGGGGACATATAAAAAAGGAAAACAAAAATGGCAATGAAACCAAGACTCGACGGCAACCGCATGAACCTCAAGGATGAGGTTGTCAGCATCAACCGCGTGACGAAGGTCGTCAAGGGCGGCAAAAACATGTCGTTCGCCGCACTCGTTATCGTCGGCGATCCGGCGGAAGGCGTTGTCGGCTACGGTTCCGGCAAAGCGAAGGAAGTTCCGCAGGCGATTCGCAAAGGCATTGAGTCCGCGAAGAAGAACCTGATCCGCGTTCACCTCACCGAGACCTCGATTCCTCACCAGGTGCTCGGCGGGTTCGGCGCCGGCTCGGTTCTGTTGAAGCCGGCTCCTGAAGGTACCGGAATCATCGCGGGCAAGACGGTTCGCGCTGTCATGACTGCCTGCGGCATTCAGAACGTGCTGACCAAGTCGCTCGGTTCGGCGAACCCGCACAACGTGATCAAGGCGACCTTCGATGCACTCTCGCAGCTGCGCGATAAGGCCGAAGTGGCTGCTCTGCGCGGCAAGTCGATCGACGAACTTTAGAATTCAGTGAATAGAGGAGAGTGAAGAGTGAATAAAGCGTAAGTGTGAACGGCTGTGGCCTTATTCACTCTTCACTTATCACGACTCACTCTCCAACGGAGAAACCAATGGCAAGCGAAAATAAGATCAAGCTTCAATACTTCCGCTCGAAGATCTGCACCCCGGTCAAGCACAAGCTCGTCATCAAGGGTCTCGGCTTTACGCGGATGAACCAGATCGTCGAACGCGAAGACACTCCTTCGATCCGTGGCATGGTGGCGAAAGTCCCACACCTGGTTCGCGTCGTCGAGTAAGGTAATATGCTCGTACTCCTTCTTCTTTCCATCGAGGTCATCGCTGGTTTCTTCTGGCTGAAGAGTTCACTCGATGAAGAGATCGACCGGGTGATCACTCGACTGGATTCCATAGAAGGCGATCTAAACGTCATCAAGCGACAGATGACCGAAACCGGGAAGAGCGAATAGCGACTCCCCAACACATGCGAGTCGGCCACACGCCGGCGTTAGCGAGGAAATGATGGCACTGAATCTCAGCAATCTCCGCGCCCCTAAAAAGGCGAATGAAAACAAGAAGCGTGTCGGCCGCGGTATGGGTTCCGGCATGGGTAAGACATCAACCCGTGGTCACAAGGGCCAGGGTTCGCGCTCGGGTTCGTCCCTGATGCGCGGCTTCGAAGGCGGCCAGATGCCCCTTCATCGCCGCCTGCCCAAACGCGGCTTCACCAACATCTTCCGCGTCGAGTACACCGTGCTTGGCCTGGACACGATCGCCTCCCTCAACGAGAGCGAGCTGACCCTCGATAGGCTCACTGAGCTTGGCCTTCTCAAGAAGCGCAAGGGCCTGGTCAAGGTTCTGGCCAACGGCGAAATCACTTCGGCTGTTACGGTGCATGCGCACAAGTTTTCCAAGGCCGCGCAGCAGAAGATCGAGGCCGCCGGCGGCAAGGCAATCGTCATCGGCGCGGCTGCTGAAGCTGCGGCAGCTTAGTTCCAAACGGCCGTTCGACGCGTCGCAAAAGCGCCGCACGGCCAAAAGGTCCGGAGCCTAAGGCTTCGGGCCTCTTTGTACTCTGAGGCTTCACACTGATGCTCGAGAAATTTCTCAACATTTTCAAGATCAAAGACCTTCGCAATCGCATTGCGTTCACGCTTGCCATGCTCGCGGTCTATCGTCTGGGCGCGCACATTCCGACACCCGGCATCAATGCGGACGCGCTGGCGAACTTCTTCAACCAGAACTCGGGCTCCTCGCTTGGTCTGCTTGACCTGTTTGCCGGCGGCAACCTGCGCAAGTTGACGGTTTTCGCTCTCGGCATCATGCCGTACATCACGGCGTCGATCATCTTCCAGTTGCTGACTGTCATCTATGAGCCGCTGGCCAAGCTGCAGAAAGAAGGCGAACTCGGCCGCCGCAAGATCACGCAGTGGACGCGTTACGTCACGATCCTGCTGGGTGTCGTGCAGAGCTTCTTCATCGGTCTTTCGCTCACCGGCTCGGCCGGCGCGAGCCAGGGCATGACCACCATGCCGAAAGCTGAGTTCCTTCCCCTGTGCGTGCTTACCCTCACCGCCGGTACCGCCTTCATCATGTGGCTGGGCGAGCAGATTACCGAGCGCGGCGTCGGCAATGGCATGTCGCTGTTGATCTTCACTGGTATCGTCGTCGGCCTGCCTCGCGGGATCGGTGACCTCTACGACAAGTTCAAAACTGGCGCATGGGGCGGTCTGACACCGATCGCGATCCTTGCTCTTGTGGTCATGATGGTGGTGGTCGTTGGTTTCATCTGCTGGGTCGAGCGCTCGGAACGGCGCATCCCGGTGCAGTATGCCAAGCGCATGGTTGGCCGCCGCATGACCGACTCGCAATCGACGCACCTGCCGCTCAGGGTCAATTCCGGTGGTGTTATGCCGGTCATTTTCGCGAGTTCCATCCTGTCGGCGCCGTTGCTTCTGCAGAACGTGTCGCTGTTCGGCTTCTCGTTCAAAGACAACCACTATACTTCTGAGCTTTTCCGTTGGCTCGGGCCGGCTGAGCCTCTCTATGTGCTGCTGTACATGGTGGCAATCGTCTTCTTCGCTTACTTCTATATCTCGATCGTCTTCCGTCCCGACGACATTGCGGACAATATGCGCAAGTACGGCGGCTTCATTCCGGGCATCCGTCCCGGCAAACGCACCTCGGACTTCATCAACGACGTGCTGACCCGTATCACGCTCGTCGGTGCGATTTACCTTGTCGCCATTTCGATTCTTCCGATGTTCCTGCTTACCGGAATTCACTTCAACCATATCTGGCTGATCGGCTCATTCTTCGATAAGCTGCCGACGTTTATGACCAACGGT
>Ga0134125_10008613_pt1 | contig 11511 bp, 4 predicted proteins | sample KB31751_FD_96464 | JGI IMG/M metagenome (GOLD analysis project Ga0134125, IMG submission 96464) | Terrestrial soil microbial communities with excess Nitrogen fertilizer from Kellogg Biological Station, Michigan, USA - KB3-175-1 | ecosystem: Environmental > Terrestrial > Soil > Unclassified ... | reverse complement strand
GCAGGGGCCAATTTCTGAGCGGCATGCCGGTTGTCAGCCGTTGCGCACAGACCATTGCGCAAGACGGCGCGCACGGCGGCATCAACTACAACTCCGGCGATCGCTTTTGTCTGAATGGCCAGCGTCTGATTGTCATCAGCGGCACCTATGGCGCCGACGGGTCCGAATATCGCACCGAGATCGACAACTTTACCAAGGTGCTTGCGCATGGAACCGCTGGCAATGGCCCGGCCTGGTTCGAAGTGCATGAGCATGACGGCCTCACGCTCGAATATGGTAACTCGGCGAGCTCGCAGATACTCGCTGTCGGCACGTCAACAGCCCGCGTTTGGGCCTTGGACAAGGTTACGGACAAGAAGGGGAACTACTACACCGTCACCTATACAAATGACACGACAAACGGTCAGTTTTATCCGCTGCGCATCGACTATACGGGCAATGCATCAGCCGGACTTGCGACCTACAACTCCGTTCAGTTTACCTACAATACGGCTCGTCCTGATGTTGTCCCGATGTACAACGCGGGATCGCTGCAAAAGACAACCGTTCTCCTGACGGATATCAAGACCTTTCAGGGGGCAAATCTCGTCCACGACTATAAGCTCGGCTATCGCCTGGGCTCTTCGACGCTCCACTCGCGTCTAACCTCGTTGACGCAGTGCGATCCGAACAACGCCTGTCTTCCGGCCACGACTTTCACCTGGCAGGGCGGCACTGGCCCCGGCGCTATGTCGTCACTAGCGATTGATACTGCCCTTGCAGTCGGCGACTTCAATGGCGACGGCCTAACCGACTATTTGGCAAGTCAGTTCCATACGAATTGCGTGGCCGGCCAGGTGATGCTCGGAACGCAGACCGTCGGAAGCTTCACGCCCTCGACGATGACCATCACTGATCCATCCATGAACCCGCCTGTCGGTCCGGCCTGTTTCTTTTTTCCCATGACGACGCTCATGGCTGCCGACTTCACCGGCAGTGGTTTTGCCAGTGTTGCCGATTCTGGGAGCGTTTCAGGATCGATCAAGCTCTATCTCAATGACACACATGGCAACTTTAACGCCTTCACCTCACCTAGTGCGACACAGAACACAGTTGGCGGCGACTACGATGGCGACGGACGACGCGATATTCTCGATTGGAACTTGCTCAGCAATCAAGCGCCCTTTCCGGGTCAATTCTTGTTTCAGTTGAGCAATGGAGATGGAACATTCAGGCCCGACACGACGCACACGGTTGCGACAACTGGATGGCCTTCCACTACGCCTGTCTACAAGAACAGCGCCGACCACCATGGCGATGGCTGTAGCGATCTGAATCTCGTCACGTCGTCGACATCGATTGAGCTTTACTTCCGCTGCAGCGGAAGCGTGTTCGCAAACGTCTCAGGATTTGCTCCGGCGGTACTGGGCGATTTCAACGGGGATGGAAAAGTCGACGCCCTTGGCTATCTCGAACCGAGCGGCACCACCGTTCTGATGTTGTCGACTGGGACAGGTATGGTCCAAGTGAACACCACGTCCCTTCCTCTCGCTTCGTGCATCGTTCCGGGAGATATCAACGGCGACGGCAAAGATGACGTCGCCTGTACAACCAACGTTAATGGCAGCCAGGTTATGACGTTTTATCTCTCGACTGGCACCGACTTTGTCAGCACAGGGCAAACGGCAAATTTCTTCGGCGCATCCCCCCAGTCTTATGGCGACATCAACAATGACGGGGCTGCTGACATAGCGGATGCCGGCGCGGGCTGGGTCTCGTTTGCCTACACGCCAGAACTCGTCACTGGAATTTCGAACGGCATCGGGGCGTCAACGACAATTACCTACGATCGATTAAACAAGAACGGCTCATTCTATACCAAAGGGACGAGTTCGACATATCCGCTGCAGGACTTCGACGGCCCGATGTACGTGGTGTCGCAAGTGCAGACCTCGAATGGCATCGGCGGAAATTTCACCAAGACCTATGCCTACACCGGAGCGGTTCGCGATCTTCAGGGTCGGGGATTCCTCGGCTTCGGTTCCGTCAAGGAGACGGATCTCCAAACCAATGTAGTCGACACGCGCAATTTCCGCCTGGACTATCCGTTTGTTGGATTGCTCTCCTCAGAAACGCGAACGCATTCTTCGACCAATCTTTCGACGACCACCAACACCTACACGTCGACCAACCTTGGCGGTACACGTTATTTCGTTGGACTACAGCAGAGTGTAGTCACTGCGCACGATCTGGATGGCACAGCGCTGCCAACCACAACGACAGCCTATACCTACGATTCATATGGTAATGCGCTAACGGAGAATATTTCGCTCACAGATAGCTCCCACCGCAACACAACCAACACGTACACCAATGACACCGTAAACTGGATTTTGGGTCAGGAGACACAGACCAGTGTCGAGTCGTCCGTCACCAATCCAGGAGCGCCGCCGCCGCCGCAACCTCCCGTCGCTGTCGAAGATCACATCTATACCAATGGCACTGTGCCAGTGTCGTTCGATCCGAGGACCAACGACACAGGTGGAAGTCTATCCGTGACAGGGGTTTCGACTCCGAGCCATGGAACTGCGACTTTTACAAATACGCAAGTGACCTACACTGCCGGTGGCTCCGGAAACCTGCAGGATCAATTCACCTACACGATTCAAAATGCATCTGGGACGGCTTCAGCGACCGTCTATGTCAACACGGACACAGCGTCCATCGTAGCGCGCAACGAACAGGTTACCGTTCAACAGCGAAAGACACTCTCTTATGATCCTCGCGTCAATGATGATGACCCAGACGGCGATTCGTTGACAATCACGACGGTTGGAACACCGTCGCATGGCACCGCGACAATTCTGAACAACGGAACAGTGATCAAATATGTGCCGTCAGGCAGTTATGTCGGCACCGATAGTTTCACCTACACAGTTTCAGATGGTCATGGAAAAACTGCGACGGCTACGGAGTCAATCAACGTTATATCAGGCACGCCCGGCGGCCCCACTGCAGTGAACGATAGCTATAACGTCTCGGGGACAAGTTTCTCGTTCGATCCGCGCGCCAATGACACCGATCCACAGGGTGATACACTTACCGTTTTAAGCAAAACAAATCCGCTGCATGGAACCGCAACAATTCAGCTCGGCGGTCAAGGAATTGTCTATACGCCGACACCAGGATATTCGGGCACGGACTCCTTCACGTACAAGGACACGGACGGCGTAGCCAAAACGTCAAACAGCGCGACCATCACATTGACCGTCAGTGGTAGCGGTGGTGGCGGCGGCGGTGGAGCTACCGCCGGCACGTCAACGATCACACGCACGACATCGTATGTGCACGATCCAGCGACGGGTCTAGTGACACGTCAGATTATCGAACCAAGCTCGAATTTCGCACTGCAGTCGGATTACACTTACGACGCTTTTGGCAACCGTCTCACAACGACCGTGTCCGGCGCCGGTGGTGGACCTATCGCGGGTATCGTCACTCGAGCATCGAGCGTTGCCTATGACTCGTTGGGTCAGTTCGCGCTCACGGCAACGAATCCCCTGAGTCAGGTGGAGCATTTCATAACCGATGCACGGTTTGGCACTCCAACGTCGCGTAGCGACATCAATGGCATCACGACCACTTGGACCTACGACACGTTTGGAAGGCGAACGCGTCAAGCCAATCCGGACGGCACGATCGTCAATACGAGCTATCAGATATGCACGACTGGCTGTCAGACAAATGGCGCGTACACCATGGTCACGACGCCAGTCTTGAGCGATGGTGTTACGCAAAATGGACCCCAAGCCATTCTCACATACGATTCAATTATGCGACTGATCGACAACGAAACACAGACGTTCGATGCGACCTGGGGAATTGTTCAAACGCAATACGATGCGAACGGCCGAGTCCTCAAAACCAGCCGTCCCTATTTTGAATCAGGCGGGTCGCCGGCCTGGACGACATTCACATACGATGACCTTGGCCGCGTTACCCAGGCGACCATGCCGGACAACAGTCACTCGACATATGCCTTCCACGGGCTCACGCGTTCCGTGACCAATGACAAAAGCCAGGTTGCGACAACCGTCAGTAACATGCAAGGACACGTGGCTAACGTAACTGACGCCGCTCTCGGAGTTACGACTTATTCTTATGACGCGTTCGGGGGACTGCTGGGAATCACCGACGCGTCTGGCAATGGGTTCAGCAACACGTTCGATATTCGCGGCAACAAGACGTCGTCAATCGACCCCGACCTGCGGACCTGGACGTACGGCTATGACAGCTTGGGTGAGCTCGTCACGCAGACTGACGCGAAAAGTCAGATTACCAATTTGAATTATGACACAGTTGGTCGCGTCACCCAGAGAGTGGAACCGACATTCACCAGCACTTGGACATGGGACACGGCAAGTCATGGAGTCGGCGCACTTGCGTCAGCAACCACGGGATCTGGTTATACGCGCACTTTGACGTACGACACGCTCGGCCGTCCCCTGACCACGACACTCACGATCGATGGGACCGCCCAAACCTACTCGTTGACCTACAATTCGACCTATGGGCTCATCGGTACGGTCACTTATCCGTCCGGATTCACGGCCCTGAAAGTCTATACGTCCCTCGGCTACCTTTCGCAGATCAAAGACAACGCAACCGGGAGTGCGCTCGTCACCGTCAACAACCGCGATGCCGAGTTGCATCTGACCCAATCGACATTTGGAAACTCGGTCGTTACAACCGATACGTTCGACGCAAATACCGGTCATCTGACAAATGTGCGATCCGGCCCGTCTGACTCAGTCGCGGCCTTCGACTACATTTGGGACACGATCGGAAATCTGGTGTATCGCTCCGACAACGGACAAGGCGTGTTCGAACGCTATTGCTATGACAGTCTAAACCGCCTTACGCAGTCCGCACTTGCGGTTGGTAGCGACCCCGGTACGAATTGCATAAACGGCACAGTCAAAGCGATGAGCTATGACCCCATCGGAAACATCACCTCCAAATCCGACGTCGGAACCTATTCATATCCTGCCCCTGGTTCACCGCTCCCCCACGCAGTAGCGTCGATTGCGGGTACCGTGAATGGTGTTAGCAACCCCTCGTACGCCTACGACCTAAACGGCAATCTGACTGCCGGCGCCGGGCGAACTGTGACGTGGAATTCGTTCAACATGGCCGCCTCGATCGTCGAGGGTACAACAACGATCGGCCTATTCTATGACGATGGCCACAGTCGGATTAAGCAGACGGCTCCTTCAAGCACGACCTACTATCTGAACGACCCAGCGTCAGCCAATCTGAGCGAAAAAGTGGTCGCCGGCTCGACCACCACTTGGCACGATTACATTGCTGTCGATGGCCACTTGATAGCCGAAAGATTCTGTACAGGCGCATCGCCGTGCACGAGCGGCTCAACCATGAGCTACTTTGCGCTCGATCATCTTAGCTCTGTCGCCTCGGTCACGAATGACGCCGGAACCGTGGTCGAACGTGACGCCTACGACCCCTGGGGCAAGCGGCGAAACGTCAACGGCAATGACGATCCGATATGCGCGCTGACCTCACTTACAACCCGAGGCTTCACTGGCCACGAGCACATAGACAGTGTCTGCGAGATCAACGCCAACGCCCGTATCTATGACCCGACGATTGGTCGGTTCATGAGTGCAGATCCCATCGATCTGCCAGTATTCGATACGACGGGCAGGAGCGTCGTGCCGGCACCCATTCAAGAACCGCAATCTCTAAATCGATACAGCTACGTCGATGATGAGCCTACGGACAAGACAGACCCAACGGGAAAGTTTGGTGGCGAGCCTGAGGACCCAGTCGAAGATGTAATTGATATTGCTGCAGTGGGCTATATCGCAGGTGCATCGATTAGTGCGTACGCAGCAGGCGAATGCGCCGTTAGGCAGTGTGTCACGAGATCGATACAGGATGTGCGCAAGTTCGCTGAAGGTATCATCCTTGAGGCCCGAAGCCCGAAGACCGCTCCGGTCAAGGGAGCTGAAGGACCTCACTCAGTTCCACGACCAGGCCCGGGCCAGCCTGTCAAAGGTTACGCGACCTACAAGCCTAATCCCAAGAATCCCACGGGATTTGATGAAGAGAAGCGAGTTGATGTTGTAGGCAAACCCCACGACGGCGTTCCCACGCCACATGTTGTTGAGCCTGGAAAGCCTGTGAGACCTGCTAGACCTGATGAGCTTCCCAAGCCACCACCACCCCCACCACCTAAGCCGCTTGAGGGCATCCCATAGTCACCTTGCAAGATGCAGATTATTGTTAAAAATGTGAAGGGAACCAGGGATCAGATAATGCAAGTTGATCTAATTGAATTGCTCTCGCAAAGGCCGATCTCTCACAAGACGAAAATTACCAGCGCCTCGGTGGTTTCTGGAAAATTGGAAATGGTTGTTGACGGGTATCCGTGGTGGCGCAGCGCAGTCAGCGGATTAGAAGAATCTACAATTCGCTTCAGCTTTGAGGGGCTCATTGCTGGCAATCTCGTTCTTGACGATATTAGCGGGATTGAAGGTTTTGCAGACAAAGCGCTTGAAAACTTCGATGTAAGTTTGGCAACGACTATTGGTTGGGCGCAACCAAACACCTTCTCAATTTACTGCTCGTCGTCATTAAAGAATGTCTGGGACCTGTATCGCCAACTATACGACTATCTGTTGGAGGTCGATTCATACCGCCGAATTGAAGAATTCCTAAATTTTCCCACAGGCAAGTTGTCCCAGCTTGTGGAAATAACTTCCTCCAGTTCATTCTTGTTGGGTCAAGGACCTGATTGTGTGCGCGCGGTAATTTGTGACGAACTTGAGCGCCAAGGGGTTGTTTTCAACGTCTTGGAAACTCGAATGGATCCCAATCAATGCGTGTTGGTTCGCCTATCTGACTCACATTTCTTTTGCAGGACTGCACGTGCAGAATTTGATTAGAGGGAGGCGCTACTCCAAGCTCGCAGATCCAGTGGTCCGCGAACCCACCATCGGAGTACATGACGCCATATTACAAAATGCGACCAGCGGACTGTCGGCGGCGAGTTGACTGCCGCGGCTCGGGTGACACGGCGGTGACACAGATCGGCGTGCTCCACGGTGATCTGCAAGAGCTGGGAGTTTCTGATCTCAAAACCGCGACACTTTAACGCCAAAATGACGGAGCCGTGATTGACGAAAGCGGTCAAGATTTACGCGGAGCACGTTGTAGCGCATCAAGTTGGTCTTCTAGGGATGTGGGCAGCCGAAGACGTCATTGGCGTGATCGACGAGGCGACCGGAAAAGTCAGTGATGAGCGCCGTACCGACATCACCTATGGGTCGACGGATGCGCAATCGGGATTCAGCTCGTATTCGAATTCAAGAAGCTCACTCGGCTGGCCAGGTCCCACGTGGCCGATCTCGGTCCGAGCGGAATGGGTCGTTTTGTTAATGGTCTATATAGCAGGGGTCAGCCGATCGCGGCGATGATCGGAATGCTGATAGACGCCCATGCCAAAGTCGTGCCGCCCCTTGTGCAGGCGATGGAATCAGCTGGCTCCGTCGCCGCAATTCGAGCCGGGGTCGCTACCAACCGCAAGTGCCGACTGCGTCAGGCGATTGAAACTCTGTTTCCCCTCGACGCGCGAACTGAAGGCTACTGGAGTTGCAACGGAAATCCTGACGTCCCCTGATGACTTAACAAATTGATTGGTTGATATTTCCGTCGATCGAAGTATCGGAGCGCAACATGCGCGAATGCTGCTTCGCAGCCTTCGGCTGAGACAACGGTGGGACAAATGCGACTGACAGATTTTGCAATTCGCGCGTTCGAAGCACCGAAGAATGGCGCAATCATTTCAGACGATCTGATTTCTGGCTTTGGCGTCCGCGTGAGCCCGAGCGCGGCACTGGAAGCTTTGTGACTACGAGCCTCAGTCGCTCAACGGAAGGGCATGTCTCGCGCGGCTATCTGTTCGTTGAGCTCTACAATGTGCCCTGCACAATAGATATCGTTACACTTCCAGCCGACCATGTATCCCCGACTGAATGTGTCGTGAAGCTGTTGCATTCGGGTTGTGCCCGGTTGGGGACCGGGAGGGCGAACCACCTGCACAAGTTCCCACTTGAATCGATCTTCCACGTTCCGTTGTACAAATAGTTGAGCGACGGAATGCGGCCGACAAACGTCCCGTCCGCGTTGAACTGAGTGTAGGTTTGTAGCTTATCGGCGCCAACCAAGACGACAGTATTTCCAAATGTCGGCTGCATAGCGTCCGCAGTTGCAGCGACCGCGTTGTATGAGTTCGAAACCAACATCGCTGAAATGAGCACCGGACGCATTTTTCTAATCATCGCATGTCCTATCCCCGCACCTCGCGCCGATAACAGTGCGCGAGTGTGTCTGTTCAAGGCGATAGATAGAACCGAAGAAATGTGTGGATAGTTTCATTTTTGGTCCATTACCTCGATAAAAGAATTGTCAGACAACATCAGCAGTCCGATGTTGACGCTCAATTTGCTGATGGGGATGAGCAAGTGAAGCTGTCTTTGTCTTCCGCGCTAAAGCACATCAATGCATACACTTCGTCAGAACAAGGGGCATCGGCAAATGTCCAGAAGTGCTGCGGCGCTGGGGTATTCGCTGTTTCGGTCGTCGCAGCGCTCACTTTTTTCTACTTTTTGTCTCCGCACGCTTTAGCGGACGACGGTTCGAAGGTCACAATTCCCGCGGGGGCCAGTGCCCCAAGCCAAGTATTTGCCACCGCCAGTGTGAGTCCTCACTCTGGTTCCGCGATCATGTCTTTGCCGGGACAATTCTCAGTCGGGGACGGCGGCGATGCGAAGTACAATATTCCAATCCAGGTTGCGCCAGGCACTGGGGGGATGGTTCCGGCACTCTCGCTTGCCTACTCCAGTTCCAATGGCGACGGGATCGTCGGTTGGCAGTGGACACTTACGGGCTTGCCCTCGATCACACACTGTGCCCGCACGGTCGCTCAAGACAGTGTCCATGGGGGAGTCAATTACGATTCCAATGATCGCTTTTGCCTAGCAGGACAACGCCTCATTGTGACGTCTGGTACGTACGGCGCCAACTTGAGCGAGTATCGGACTGAGCTTGAGACATTTCAAAAAATCGTAGCACACGGCACAGCCGGAAACGGACCACAATGGTTCGAAATTCATCTTCCGTCAGGGACTATTCTGCAACTCGGCAACACAACCGACTCGAGAATACTTGCCAAGGGCAAGACCACTGTGGCGACGTGGACTGTAAACAAAGTCACTGACACGAAGGGCAATTATCTCACTGTCACCTACACCAATGACACAACGAACGGCCAGTTCTATCCGACGCGGATTGACTACACGGGAAATGCAGGGGCATCTCTCGCGACATACAACTCGGTGCAGTTTTCCTACAACACAGCGCGGCCAGACACTACTCCGCAATACCAAGCGGGCTCGCTCATCAAACGAAAAGTGCTGCTGACCGACATAAAGTCGTACCAAGGTGCTAACGTCGTCTTTGATTACAAGCTGACTTACCGCCTTGGGACCACATTAAAGCGAAGCCGTCTCACGTCGGTTCAATTGTGTGACGGAGGAACCAATTGCTTAGCGCCGACAGCCTTTGGCTGGCAGGGTGGTGCGGGAACGGTCTCTTTCACAAGCACGACGATGAGCATTCAGGAACTGGGTTTTGTTCCAACTTGGAGCTACTTGGGCGATTTCAACGGGGATGGAATCCCTGATCTCCTCGTTCTCCAAGGAGCGTGTGATGGAACGCAGAACACATTCTACTTCGGCACGGCCAGCGGGTCATTTGTTCCCTCCGGCAATATGGGCAATTTCTGCACAGATATCCTCCACCAATACTATCCGGCAGACATCGATGGAAATGGTTTCTCAGACCTCATTGCGCCCTACACCGTATTCGGCACAAACCATAACGACGTATATTTGAACACAGGAACTGTTCTTTCACACCTCTCGCCCAGCTATACCTCGCTTGCACTACCCGGTGATTTCAATGGCGACGGTCGCACCGACTTTTATGAAGTCGCGGCCACGGCCGGTCCGTTGCACCTGAGTCTTGGCGGCGGCTTCTTCGGGACCCAGAGCGCTTCAATCGCTGCTGTCGAGTTTTCGGGAGATTTTGACGGCGATGGGTGTGACGACGTAGCAAGCGCGCACAGCACGAGTGGCACGGTGGATGGGGTCATCGTCTCCTACAGCTGCAGTCCCGCATCTTCATCTGTGACGACCATAGGGCCGACTTCAAACGTCGTTGGTGATTTCAACGGCGATGGAAAGTTGGACATTCTTGGCTACCTGTCCACCGGGACGGGGTTCGTGGCTTTGGGCAGCGGGCCGCCTGCCAATGTAGTCGGCGCTGGTGATTTTGACGGTGACGGACGAACCGATCTACTGGTGCACAATACCGCTGCATCTACCTTCGACGTGTACCTATCAAACGGAAACGGCTTCACCCTCGCAAGCTCTATTCCCTGCGCTTCTGGAACCGCTTATGAGATTGCAGACTGGAGCGGCGATGGTGCAGCCGACTTTTGGACCTCGTGCAGTGTCGGCGGTTCCAGCGTGCTTTCATACAATAAGGCGAGCTACACTCCGGAACGAATCAACTCCATTTCAAACGGCCTCGGCGCGACCGTCACTATCACGTATGATCGCCTCAATCACGCGACGATCTATACGAAGGGGTCCGGCGCTACATATCCGACGAGTGATCTCGTAAACGCCACCTTCGTTGTTTCGAGAATTGACCAGAGCAACGGGATCGGTGGAAATTACAGCTATACCTATGCCTATTCTGGTGCAAAACAGGACGCTGCCGGCAGAGGATTTCTAGGGTTTTCCCAGATCAAAGTCACAGATCTACAAAACAATATTGTTCGAACCACAAACTATCGCACTGATTATCCCTATGTCGGAGTGATCAGCTCACAGACATCAACGCGAAGCGGAACGACGCTCTCGTCCGTCGCCAACACATTTGCCTCCACTAGTCTTGGGGGTACGCGTTATTTTGTTTTCCTCCAGCAATCAGTATCGAGTGGAACCGATCTCGACGGCACGTCTGCTTGGCCCACAATAACGACCAATTTCGCATATGATACTTATGGCAATCCGCTGACCGAGACGGTCTCTCGCTCGGATGGCTCCTCAAGCACGACGACGAACACCTTCACCAACGACTCTACCAATTGGATTCTAGGCCAGTTGATGACGAAGTCCGTACAAAGTATCGTTGGATCGTCCAATCTGACGCGCCATTTTTCTTTTGGGCATGACAGCACATCCGGGCTTTTGAACCAGGTTGTGTTGGAGCCAAGCAATCCAACTTATAAGTTGCAGATCGATTACACATTGGATGCCTTCGGTCACGCGACCACAACTGCGCTCAGCGGGTCGGGGATTACCTCCCGGTCGAGTAGTGTTGGCTACGATACGCTTGGCGAATTTGCCACCTCGACGACAAATGCCCTGAGCCAGGGCG
>Ga0134125_10008612_pt1 | contig 11511 bp, 12 predicted proteins | sample KB31751_FD_96464 | JGI IMG/M metagenome (GOLD analysis project Ga0134125, IMG submission 96464) | Terrestrial soil microbial communities with excess Nitrogen fertilizer from Kellogg Biological Station, Michigan, USA - KB3-175-1 | ecosystem: Environmental > Terrestrial > Soil > Unclassified ... | reverse complement strand
TTCATGCCGTCAACGCCGCCGGGCTCACACCCAGTCCTTGAACTTCCAGGCCCGGAGCTTGATCTTCCACGGCGTCAGATTGACCAGCCGCCACTGCTCCATGCGATCCGGCGGCCAGTTCGACAGACGCCTCTCTTCCTTGGCCTCGGGTTCGACGACACGTTTGATCTGGCGCCGCCAATTCTGCTGCGTCCTGTCCGAAATAAGGTCGACGAATTCCGGCTTATTGGCCATGGCCGCTCCTCGCCACATGGGTGGGCGAGCGAGGAGTGTGCGCCTGGAGGCTTAACGACCCGTTGCCAAACCGCGTCGAGATTGACGCATGTGGCGTTTTATTGTTTGCGCATGATCTATTCGGAAAACCGCTGCACACTTTTCCGGATCATGCGCTACCGCCACTCCCTCACGTCGACGAAGTGCCCGGCAATCGCTGCCGCCGCCGCCATGGCGGGGGACACCAGGTGGGTGCGGCCCTTGAAGCCTTGCCGGCCCTCGAAATTGCGGTTCGATGTCGAGGCGCAGCGTTCTTCCGGCTTCAGCTTGTCGGGATTCATGGCAAGGCACATCGAGCAGCCCGGCTCGCGCCATTCGAACCCCGCCTTGATGAAGATCTTGTGGAGGCCTTCAGCTTCCGCCTGCTCCTTCACGATGCCCGAGCCCGGCACGATCATGGCGTTGACATTGGTATTGACGGTCTTGCCCTCGGCGATCTTCGCCGCCGCGCGCAGATCCTCGATGCGGCCGTTGGTGCAGGAGCCGATGAAGACGCGGTCGAGCTTGATGTCGGTAATCCTGGTGCCCGCCGATAGCCCCATATATTTCAGCGCGCGATGCTTCGAGAGCCGCTTCGCCTCGTCCTCGATCTTGTCGGGATCGGGTACCGCGCCGGTGACGGAGATCACGTCCTCGGGCGAGGTGCCCCAGGTCACGATCGGCGGCAGTTTGGCGGCATCGAGCCGGATCTCGTGGTCGAAATGCGCGCCCTCGTCGGAGCGCAGCGTCTCCCAGTAGCGCACCGCCGCGTCCCAGGCAGCACCTTGCGGCGATTTCGGCCGGCCGCGCAGGAAGTCGAACGCTTTCTGGTCGGGCGCGACGAGACCGGCGCGCGCGCCGCCCTCGATCGACATGTTGCAGACGGTCATGCGGCCTTCCATCGACAGCGAACGGATCGCCTCGCCGGCATATTCCAGCACATAGCCGGTGCCGCCGGCGGTGCCGATCTCGCCGATAATGGCGAGGATGATGTCCTTGCCGGTCACGCCTTCCGGCAATTTGCCGTCGACGACCGCGCGCATGTTTTTCGCCTTCTTCTGGATCAGCGTCTGCGTCGCCAGCACATGCTCGACCTCGGAGGTGCCGATGCCGTGCGCGAGCGCGCCGAACGCGCCGTGCGTCGAGGTGTGGCTGTCACCGCAGACGATCGTGGTGCCGGGCAGCGTAAAGCCCTGCTCGGGGCCGATCACGTGCACGATGCCCTGGCGGCGGTCGAACTCGTCGTAATATTCGATGCCGAACTCCCTGGCGTTCTCCGCCATCACCCGCATCTGTTCGATGCTCTCCGGATCGGGGTTCGGCTTGGAGCGGTCGGTGGTCGGGATGTTGTGGTCGACGACGGCAAGCGTCTTCTCCGGCGCGTGCACCTTGCGCCCGGTGGCGCGCAGGCCTTCAAACGCCTGCGGCGAAGTGACCTCGTGCACGAGATGGCGGTCGATATAGAGCAGGCAGGTCCCGTCACTGGCTTCGTGCACCAGATGGTCGTTCCAGATCTTGTCGTACAGCGTGGTCGGTTTGGACATGAGCTTCAGCTCCGAAAGAAATTGATGGGCGGTTCGGCGCAAATGCGCCAGGCCGAATACGTCGGCGCAGGGTCAGCCTGCGCGCGTAAGCTCTGAGGTCGCCGAGGTCGCGAACCGTCCGAAGAAGCGGCCGGGCAGGCGCGAGCGATCGTCGATCACGACGCGCTGGCAGACCTTGCTGGTTGAATCCAGAACCATTCCAAATTTCTAACACAGGGCTTGTTGCCGCGACAATCGATCGATTGCGCAGGGCAACGTACATAGTGCTGCGCAACAAAAAAAGCGCGGGCAAGACCCCGCGCTTCACGCCGCATCCGGTGAAAACGATGGACTACTCGCCGACGGCCTTGGCGTGCTCGGTCTTCTCGACGATGCGGGCCGACTTGCCGCGCAGGTTGCGGAGATAATAGAGCTTGGCGCGGCGGACCTTGCCGCGGCGCACGACCTTGATCGAGTCGATCATCGGCGACATCACCGGGAACACACGCTCCACGCCCTCGCCGTAGGAGATCTTGCGCACGGTGAAGCTCTCGTTCAGGCCGCTTCCGGAGCGGCCGATGCAGACGCCTTCATAGGCCTGCACGCGGGTGCGGTCGCCTTCGACCACCTTCACGTTGACGATCACGGTATCGCCGGGCGCGAACTCCGGTATTTCCTTGGCTGCCGACAATTTGTCGAATTGCTCTTTTTCGAGCTGCTGGATGAGGTTCATTGGAAATCTCCATCGGCGGCGCGCCCAGCCGATAGGGGGCTCGCGCTTGATCCTGCCGTCACTTGCGGAATTGGGCGCTCTATACGGCATGAAAGCCGCCTTGTCACCCTTCCGTCGTGTTTTTTCGCCCCTCTTGGCCGGCGACCCATAAATCCGGCCGGCGGGCGCGGGTCAGCCGCTCGGCCTCGGCCCTGCGCCAGGCGGCAACCTTGGCATGATCGCCGGAGGTGAGGATTTCCGGGATCGGGAGGCTCTCGAAGATCTGAGGGCGGGTATAGTGAGGGTATTCCAGTAGGGAATCGGAGAAGCTTTCCTCGGCGCCGGACTCGGCCTTGCCCATCACCCCCGGCAATAGCCGGACACAGGCGTCGATCAGCGCCATGGCGGCGATCTCGCCGCCGGACAGCACGTAGTCGCCGATCGAGACCTCCTCGAGCTGCCGGGCCTCGATCACCCGCTGGTCGACCCCCTCAAACCTGCCGCAGACGATCAGCGCGCCCGGGCCGGTAGCGAGTTCCCTCACCCGGGACTGGGTCAATGGCCGACCCCGCGGGCTCATCAGCAGGCGAGGTGCGGAGGGAGCGGCGTAGGTCGCATCGATCGCGGTAGCCAGCACGTCCGCCCGCAGCACCATGCCCGGCCCGCCGCCTGCCGGGGTGTCATCGACGCTGCGGTGCTTATCGGTGGCCGAGGCCCGGATGTCGCGCGCCTCCAGCGCCCACAGGCCGGACGCCAGCGCTTTGCCCGCAAGGCTGATACCGAGCGGGCCCGGAAACATCTCCGGGAAGAGCGTGAGGACGGTGGCGCGCCAGATGGTCATGCCGCTCCTGTTACGGCACCACGGCCGTCAGATCGAGGCCCTGCATCAACGCGGCGGCCTCGACGGCGCGCCTGAAGTCGGCGAGATGGAAGGTCGTCACGGCGATTTTCCCGAGGTCGAGCAGGCCTTCGGCGGCGAGCTGGGCCAGTTGGCCCGGCGCCTGCCGCGCATACATGAACTGGCCGACCACTTCCCAATCGTTCGCCAGCATCTCGATGAACGACAATTCCAGCGGCACATCGGCGCTGCCCATCAACACCAGGCGCCCGCCGCGCTTGAGCGCGCGCAGGCAGGACAGTGTCGTGGAGGTGCTTTTCGCTGCACCGAGCAGATCCAGCGCGACGTCGGCGCGGCCGCCCGCAGCCTTGCGGATGATCGCGAGATCCGTCCCGGCATCGCCGGTGACGGCCGCAGGGGCCAAAGACGTCGCGCAGGTTTTCCAGCGCTTCGCGCTTGCGCCCCACCGCGACCACGCGGCCGGCGCCCATCGCGGCTGCGAGCATCACCGCGCCCGAGCCGAAATAGCCCGTCGCGCCATTGATCAGAACGGTTTCGCCGCCGCGAATACCCGTGCGCTGCAATCCGCCGAACGGCACGATCAGCTTCGCGAGCCCGATCAATTCAGCTGCGGGCTTGTCGTCCATGTCAAACAGCGGGGTCACGCAGGCCGCGGGCCAGTGCGCGATCTCGGCGAACACGCCGTCGCGCCAGCGCATCTGCATTGCGAGCGCGGCAGGCGTGGTGAGGGTCGTGGTCAGGCCGATCAAGATCTGCGGCGGATCGGAATCGGGCACGTCGCCGCGCAGATGCGGACTCAGAAAGACCCGGTCGCCCGCCCGCACATGGCTGACGTTCTCGCCGGTCGCGATCACGCGGCCGATCGCATTGGTGCCGGGCACGAACGGCATCGGCGGCAGGCTGTAGGGCACCTGGCCCGAAAGCACGCGGCCCATATAGGACAGCACCATGCCGGCCTCGATGTGTATCAATACGCCATCGGGCGCGGATTCTGGCGTCTCGACGTCGTCAAAGCGCAAATCATTGTGCGCGTGCAGCCGCCAGGCTTTATGGGTATTTGTCATCGCAATCATTCCACTGTCGTCCCGGCCAAGCGAAGCGCGAGCCGGGATCCATAACCCTGATGCTAATGTGGTGCGAGGCTGGAGCAACATCCAGCTTGACAACAAAGGCGTGTGGTTATGGGTCCCCGCTTTCGCGGGGACGACTCGCGGAGAGGTCTTCGCTTGCGGCGGTCGGGTCGTCGCCTTCGATTTCATCAGGCAGTTCGATCAGCACACGTCCGCCGGCAAGATCGACAGTCGGCACCACCGCGTTGGTGAACGGCAGCAGCATGGTCGGGCCGGCGGGCGGCGCGATCTCGATGATGTCGCCGGCGCCGAAATTATGGACCGCGATGACCTTGCCGAGCGGCTCGCCGCCCGGGGTGATGGCGGCCAGTCCGATCAGGTCGGCGTGGTAATATTCGTCGTCCGCGGTCGCCGGCAGTTTTTCACGCGCGATGTAGAGCTCGAGGCCGTTGAGCCGCTCGGCCTCATTGCGCGTCGTGACGCCTTTCAGCGTCGCGACCAGATGGTCTCTGGCCTCGCGGGCGTGCGCGACCTCGAAGCTGCGCGCGCCGTCCTTGGTCGAAAGCGGCCCGTAGCGCGTCACGGCGAACGGGTCTTCGGTGAAGGTCCACAGTTTCACCGCGCCGCGCACGCCATGCGCGGCGCCGATCCGGGCGACGCAGATTTGTGCCGCGATCGCCACGCGCCGTCGCGCTTACTTCTTGGCGGCGGCGGCAGCAGCAGTGGCGGCGGCTTCGGCGTTGGCCTTGCGCTCCTTGCGCGGCACGGCCTTTTCCGGATTGCTGCGTGCGGTGCGCTTCTTGACGCCGGCGGCGTCGAGGAAACGCATCACACGGTCGGACGGCTGCGCGCCCTTGGCCATCCAGGCCTTGACCTTGTCCATATCGAGCTTTAGCCGCGCCTCGTTATCCTTCGGCAGCAGCGGATTGAAATGGCCGAGCCGCTCGATGAAGCGGCCGTCGCGCGGAAAGCGCGAGTCGGCGGCGACGACGTGGTAGACCGGACGCTTCTTGGTGCCCGCGCGAGCGAGGCGGATGACGACTGGCATTTGGTTCTCCTGTTGACTTCGAATTAGATAGTTGAACGTGTCGGTTCGTCATTGCGAGCGAAGCGAAGCAATCCATAGCGCCGCATATGGAGGCATGGATTGCTTCGTCGCTTCGCTCCTCGCAATGACGAGAAACGGCTCATTTCTTCTTCCCCGGGAAACCGCCGAGGCCCGGCAGGTTCGGCTTGCCGGAAGACCGGTGAGTCCCGGCAGATTCGGCAAACCCTGACGCAGTCCCGCCGGAAGATCCTTCGGCAAATTCGGCATGCCGCCCGGCAGCCCGCCGCTCTGCAATTTTTCCTGCATCGCCTTCAATTGCTCGGGGCTCGGCGCAGGCCCGCCACCGCCAAAGCCCATCGCCTGCGCGATGCCGGCGAGCGGGCCGCGTTTGCCGGACCCCATGGCCTTCATCATGTCGGCCATGTTCCGGTGCATCTTGAGCAGCTTGTTGACCTGCTCGACGTTCTGGCCGGCGCCGGCGGCGATGCGCTTCTTGCGGCTGGCTTTGAGAATGTCCGGGCTCTTGCGCTCCTGCCGCGTCATCGAGTCGATGATCGCGACCTGGCGCTTGATGATCCTGTCGTCGAGGCCAGCGGCCGCAATCTGGTTCTTCATCTTGGCGATGCCGGGCATCATGCCCATCAGGCCGCTGATGCCGCCCATATTCGCCATCTGCAAAAGCTGCTCGCGCATGTCGGCCAGATCGAACTGGCCCTTGCGCATCTTCTCGGCGGCGCGCGCGGCCTTTTCCGCGTCGATATTGGAGGCGGCCTTCTCCACCAGCGAGACGATGTCGCCCATGCCGAGGATGCGTCCGGCGATCCGGCTCGGATAAAAATCCTCCAGCGCGTCGGTCTTTTCGCCGGTGCCGATCAGCTTGATCGGCTTGCCGGTGACCGCGCGCATGGAGAGCGCAGCGCCGCCGCGGCCATCGCCGTCCACACGCGTCAGCACGATGCCGGTCAGGCCGACGCGTTCGTCGAACGAGCGCGCGAGGTTGACGGCGTCCTGGCCGGTCAGCGCGTCGGCGACGAGCAGCACTTCGTGCGGATTGGCGGTCGATTTGATCGAGGCCGCCTCCGCCATCATCTCTTCGTCGAGCGTGGTGCGGCCGGCGGTGTCGAGCAGCACGACGTCGTAGCCGCCGAGCTTGCCGGCTTCGAGTGCGCGCTTGGCGATCTGCGGCGGCTGCTGGCCGGCCATGATCGGCAAGGTCGGAATGTCGAGGTCGCGGCCGAGAACGGCAAGCTGCTCCATCGCCGCCGGGCGGTAGATGTCGAGCGAAGCCATCAGCACTTTTTTCTTGTCGCGCTGGACCATGCGCCGCGCGAGCTTGGCCGTCGTGGTGGTCTTGCCGGAGCCCTGCAGGCCGACCATCATGATCGCGACCGGGGGCACGGCATTGAGGTCGATGGTCTGGCCGTCGGAACCGAGCGTTGCGATCAGCTCGTCGTGGACGATCTTGACCACCATCTGGCCGGGCGTGACCGACTTGACCACAGTCGCGCCGATCGCCTGCTCGCGCACGCGATCGATGAAGCTCCTGACGACGTCCAGGGAGACATCGGCCTCGAGCAGCGCGCGGCGCACCTCGCGCATCGCGGCGTCGACATCGGCCTCGCTGAGCGAGCCGCGGCCCGTCAGCCGATCGAGGATGCCACCAAGCCTTTCCGACAGATTGTCGAACAATGCCGTTGTCCTTTGTCCCGCTTGTGCGGGGTTGCCTCATTCACCGCTGTCATGCTCCGCGAAAGCGGGGCATCCAGTACGCCGCAGCGTCTCGGTTCAAGCCGACCCGCCCTCTGGAATACTGGATCACCCGCTTTCGCGGGTGATGACACCTTTACTTGTGTCTCACCGCGCGACTCCGCCATGCGCGGTTATGACGTCATTCCAAACACGTTTGCGCCCGAGGGCGCATCGCGCTGTCGGGCGTTAACCTCCGGCCTCCTGGACCGGTCGGCGGGTCGAAAAGAAAACCTTTCCGATGAACGGGCGCGGTTAAATACCCGACAAGCCCCAAAGTCAAGGAAACTTGCTGAAAAGGCCCGTCTTTTCAGCCTCGGGCGGCCACCCCACCTTGCCTAAGTCCGCTGTTTTGAGGCCAAATCCACCGTGAAACTCACCCGCCGTCGTGTTCTGGGAGTGTTCGCCGGGAGCGCTGCCGCGATCGGCCTGCCTTCCGCCTGGTACTCCCGCATGAAAACCTATTCCGGTCCCGTCTCCGATCATTTCGACGGATTGCAGTTCTATGATCCCGACGGCTCGCCGCCGAAATCCTTAGGCCAGGTGCTGCGCTGGCAGTTCAGCCGGAGCCGGCAGCGCGCGGCCTGGCCGGATTGGGCGCCGAGCCCTTTTTCCGATACGCCGCCCGTGCGCGTCGAGGGCGCCAAAGTGCGGTTCTCCTTCGTGGGTCATGCGAGCTGGCTGATCCAGACCGCAGGCCTCAACATCCTGGTCGATCCGGTGTGGTCGGAGCGGGTCTCGCCGTTTTCCTTCGCCGGACCAAAGCGCCACAACGATCCCGGCATCGCCTTCGACGCGTTGCCTGACATCGATATCGTGCTGGTGTCGCATGGGCACTACGACCATCTCGACACCGCGACGCTCTCAAAACTCGCCGCAAAATTCTCGCCGCGCATCATTACGCCGCTCGGCAATGACGTCACCATGAAAGAGGCGGACGCTGCGATCAAGGCGGAAGCCTATGACTGGAAGGACCGCATCGAGCTCGGCAAGGGGCTTGCGGTGACACTGGTTCCGACACGGCACTGGACCGCGCGCGGGCTGTTCGATCGCAACAAGGCGCTGTGGGCGAGTTTTGTTTTGGAAACTCCGGTCGGCAAGCTCTACATCGTCTGCGACTCCGGTTACGGCGAGGGCAAGCATTTCCGCCGCGTGGCGGAAGCGCACGGGCCCATGAGGCTCGCGATCCTGCCGATCGGCGCCTATGAGCCGCGCTGGTTCATGCGCGATCAGCACATGAACCCGTCGGATGCGGTGAAGGCGCTTGCCGATTGCGGTGCCGCGCAGGCGCTGGCGCACCATCACGGCACGTTCCAGTTGACGGATGAAGCCATCGACGCGCCCGCGATCGCGCTCGGCGAGGCGCTGGACGAAGCGAAAGTGCCGCGGGAAAAATTTGCGGTGCTGAAGCCCGGTCAGGTGTTCGAGATTTAACTGTCGTCCCGGCCAAGCGAAGCGCGAGCCGGGACCCGTACCGCGTGACCTATGGAATGGGCAGGCTGATCTTCGCCAAATCGAGGCCTGTGGCTATGGGTTCCCGCCTTCGCGGGAACGACCTCATTGCGAGGACTTGATCCCCCAGGTCACGCTGACCGACACCGACAGCGTCTCTTCGCCCTGCGCGATCGGCGTGGGCGCGGCGGCCATCGGCGCGCCCTGCATCATCTTGGCGCGGTATATTGGATGCGGCGCGCCTTCCTCGGAAATGCTCAGGGGCGTGCCGAGCGTAACGCCGGCGGCCCTGGCATAGATCTCGGCCTTGCGGCGCGCATCGGCGACCGCCTTCTCGCGGGCCTCGTCGAGCAACTTTGACTCCTGCGATACCTCGAAAGAGACGTTGCCGATGTCATTGGCGCCGGAGCCGACCAGCGTGTCGATGACGCCGGCGACCTTGCCGACGTCGCGAATGCGCACGGTGACGCGATTGCTGGCGCGGTAGCCTGTGATCGGCGACGGCCCCGACCGGTTCGGCGCATATTGCGGCTGCAGCGACAGCCGCGAGGTCTGGATGTCCCTGGCGTCGATACCGGCGGTCTTCAGTGCCGCGAGCACCTTGGCCATCGCAGTGTTGTTGGCTTCGGACGCCTCGCGCGCGCTCCTGGCGTCGGTAGCCACGCCGGCATCGACGGCAGCGAGATCGGGCGGCACCGAGATGCGGGCCTCGCCGGTGACCGAGATCGCCGGCGGAAAGGCGGCCGGCGCCTGCGCCAGCGCGGGCGCGGCGAATAAAGCGAAAGCGAGAACGAAAGCGGTGCCGAGCGGTGCCAGTCTCATTTCAGCGGCACATAGACGTTGATGACGAGCTTGTCCTCCGAGGTCTTCAGCGGATCGGTCATATACTCCTCGATGAAGGTGTCTTTCGCTTCAAGTTTCTTGTCGTCGAGGTGATTGGTGATCGCCTCATAGGTGTTGTCCATGTTGTCGTAAGAGCCGCGGTGCACGAATTTCAGCGCCTTGCCATCCGGCGACTGGCCCATGCTCATGTTCTTGGCCAGGTTCTTCGGTTCCTGGTCGACCGGTACCTCCGCCATGAAGGAAAAGCCGGTGTCGTCGGTCGAGGTGTAGACGATCATCAGATTGCCCGACGGCTTGATGCCCTGCTTGTCGAGCAGGGCGGTCAGGGACTTGAACGATTCGATCAGGGTGTCGAACGCCGAATCCCAATTGGCGGTGCCCTTGGCAACCACAACCTTCTTGGCCGGCAGCGTGATCGGCTCGCCGAAGGGATCGGCGGTCTGAACTGCAGGAGCAGGGCCGGGGCTCGATTCCGCCGCCGGCGCGCCGCCAGCCGGCGGGCTCGATGGACTTGCCGCCGGGGCGGGGCTTGCCGAAGGCGCGGGGCTTGCGGAAGCCGCTGGTGCGGGCGAAGCGGCCGGCGCTTGCGCCAATGCCCCACCGATCCCCAGCCAGATCGCGGCGGCCGGGATCAACGCGACCAAGACAAAACGGGGTGGGAAGGGGAGATTCATCCAGTTTTCTCCAAGGCCTCAAAGGGGCATTCCGGTCCAACTGACCGTAACACGCCAGGCGCGTGGCCGTCCCCTAACAGATCGGTCATCTGCCCTGCGGGCTGGTCATCGGGTCAAGATTCGCCATATAAGGCAGGCGGAATTTAGGGCGATTCATGAGCGCGCTCGCCAATCACGCCTTCGCCAAGATGAACGGCATCGGCAACGAGATCGTCGTGGTCGATCTGCGCGACGCCGCGGGCAAGGTGACGGCTGCGGACGCGCGCGCCGTGGCGACGAGCATGCCGTACGACCAGCTCATGGTACTGCAGCCGGCGCGGCTCGCCGGCACCGAGGCCTTCATCCGCATCTACAACAGTGACGGCTCGGAGGCCGGAGCCTGTGGCAACGGCATGCGTTGCGTGGTGCGCCGCCTGTTCGAGAGGACCGGTCAGACCGCCGTCACCTTCGAGACCGAAGCGGGCCTGTTGAATTGCTGGCAGGGCCCGGCGCCCGATCTCTACACGGTCGACATGGGCGCGCCGAAGTTTGGCTGGCAGGACATTCCGCTTGGGGAGGAATTTCGCGATACCCGTTACATCGAGCTGCAGATCGGGCCGATCGACAAGCCGATCCTGCATTCACCCTCGGTGGTGAGCATGGGCAATCCGCATGCGATCTTCTGGGTCGAGGACGTCAACGCCTACGACCTTGAGCGCTTCGGGCCGCTATTGGAGAATCATCCGATCTTCCCCGAGCGCGCCAATATCACGCTCGCCCACGTCGTCGACCGCGATCACATCACCATCCGCACCTGGGAGCGCGGCGCGGGATTGACCAAGGCCTGCGGCTCCGCGGCCTGCGCCACGGCGGTCGCGGCGGCGCGGCTGAAGCGCGCCAACCGCCAGGTCGAGATCACGCTGCCGGGCGGCAAGCTCGCGATCGAATGGCGCGAGCGCGACGACCATGTGCTGATGACCGGCACGGCCTCGTTCGAATATGAGGGCAATTTCGATCCCGCGCTGTTCGCGTCCGTCGCGTAAATCATGGGCGTCGAGGTCATCACCTTTGGCTGCCGCCTCAACGCGTTCGAATCAGAGGTGATCGCACGCGAGGCGGCGCAGGCCGGCCTTGATCGCACCATCGTCATCAATAGCTGCGCCGTCACCAATGAGGCGGTGGCACAGGCGCGGCAGTCCATCCGGCGGCTGAAGCGCGAGCGGCCCGACACGCGCATCGTCGTCACCGGCTGCGCCGCGCAGACGCAGAGCGCCATGTTTGCCGGCATGGCCGAGGTCGATCGCGTCATCGGCAATGACGACAAGATGCGAGGTGATGCCTGGCGCGCCGTGC
>Ga0134125_10008611_pt1 | contig 11511 bp, 6 predicted proteins | sample KB31751_FD_96464 | JGI IMG/M metagenome (GOLD analysis project Ga0134125, IMG submission 96464) | Terrestrial soil microbial communities with excess Nitrogen fertilizer from Kellogg Biological Station, Michigan, USA - KB3-175-1 | ecosystem: Environmental > Terrestrial > Soil > Unclassified ... | reverse complement strand
TTAGTATATGGGTCTTTATCTTCATAGGCAATATTAGGACCAACCCAAAGGTCATTACTATCAGCTTTTAATAAGGCGCTATAATTCAAAATTATAGGATAAAAGCCTTTCCCATTCAATTTAAAGTCCTTCCCTTCCATATAAACAAATCCACTTTCAGCCTTTTTTGTATCGTTACATGACGAAAAAAGTAAAACAGATAAGCATACTAAAAAAACATAGGTTACAACTTTACGATATAATTGAAAATACATAAAAAATATTTGGTTTGCCAAAATTAACAATTTACAATTAAACACAAAGTGATTATAAAGATTAAGATTGTTATGCTTAAATAATGTTACTCGATTATATTTTTACATACTTTGGAAGTATATAGTTTGATGAGTAGGCAATCAAGGGTGTTTTACACAAAGTATGAAAATCGACATTTTTTTAAACATGTGGCTGCAAAAGAAGCTAATATAACTATATTTACGCTTCTTAAAAAGAAGAAATATTAATTTAAATAGCATATATGTCATCTAACAAACCGAAATTATCTATTGTCATTCCTGCTTATAATGAGGCACGAACAATACATTTAATTTTAAATAAAGTTTTAGATGTTACTCTTATAAATGGCATAGAAAAAGAAATAATTATTGTGAATGATTTTTCTAGTGATAATACAAAAGAGGTGGTTGAAAAATATATTGCATCTCATCCTGCGGCCAATTTCCAGCTTTTTAACCAAGAGTTTAATCAAGGTAAAGGAGCAGCTTTACATAAAGGAATTTCAATAGCCACAGGAGATTATCTTATTATACAAGATGCCGATTTAGAGTACGACCCTGCTGAATATAATATTTTGTTGCGCCCTGTTGTTGAAGGGCATGCTGATGTAGTGTATGGTTCTAGATTTATGGGGGGCAAACCACACCGCATTCTTTTTTTCTGGCACAGTATAGGAAATAAATTTCTTACGTTTTTATCAAACATGTTTACCAATTTGAATTTAACAGATATGGAGACATGCTATAAACTTTTTCGTACAGAAATTATTCAGAAAATTCAATTGAAAGAGAAGAGATTTGGGTTTGAGCCTGAAGTTACTGCAAAAATATCTCGTATTCCGAAAATTAGAATATATGAAGTTGGAATTTCATATTATGGTCGTACGTATGAAGAAGGAAAAAAAATAGGAATGAAGGATGCTATTAGAGCTTTGTATTGTATGATAAAATATAGATTTTTTGATCGTAAAATTTATAAAAATTGATTCTTAAAATAGTTATGCGCTTTAAACTAGTATACAGTTCTGTTTTTGTTTGCCTGCTAGGTTGTGGCTTTTTTAAATGTTCTACTAATGCAACCTCAAATAACAGTAAAGTAGAGACCGGTTTAGCGAAAGATAGTGCTTACGATGTGTTTGTTGTGGCAGGCCAATCAAATACATACTGGGGCAAAGGCTATGATTCTATTAAGGATAAAGAAGTTGATGGTATATATCAACTAGGTAGGCTTTCGCCTAATGATTTAAAAATAATTCCGGCTAAAGAACCTTTACACCATTTTAATCCTAAATCAGATAGAATTGGTTTTGCTTTAACTTTTGCAAAACTATACCAATCGTATATTCAAAAAAAGAATGATATTCTAATTATTCCTTGTGGCATGGATAACACAGGTTTTGATGGTGAAGGTTGGCACAGAAAAGATTTTTTGTATGATAATGCGGTTAGTAGAATTAATTACGTTTTTAAAAAATATCCTAAAAGTAATTTAAAGGCTATACTTTGGCATCAGGGAGAAAAGGATGTCAATTACAAAAACTACCAAGCTGATTTAGATACTTTTATTGTGCAGCTTCGTAGAGACATAATTGGAGCTAATAGCACCACTCCTTTTATATTAGGAGGCATGGTGCCTTATTGGGTAGAAAAAAAGCCTGAAAGGAAAAAACAACAGAATATTATTAAAGAAACTACACGCCGTGTACCAGCTACAGCTTATGTTGACCCATATTTTCCTCAAAAAATACAAAAACCAGATAATAGCCAAGATACTTTGCACTATAATGCAGATGGGCAAAGAGAAATGGGGAAACGTTATTTTGAAGTATATAAAAACATGATAAAAAGCAATAAATAAGTTTTTTATCGTTTAAAACCTTTTGTGGTTTAGGATTAATTAATATTTTCTAATTTCCTACCTTAATTATTTGAGGTTATGAAGAGGTTTTTTTTATTAGGTATTTATTTTATCAGTCAATTAGTGCAGTCGCAGAATTCGCCTCAAATGAATTCGGCAGAGATACTGCAATCATTAAAAAAATTAAATACGGTTGGCTCTGTATTATATATAGCAGCTCACCCCGATGATGAAAACACTCGCTTATTAGGTTATTTAGCCAAAGAACGAAATTTGAGGACCGGTTATCTATCGCTTACACGTGGCGATGGAGGGCAAAACTTAATTGGTAAAGAGCAAGGCGAACCATTAGGGTTGATACGTACGCAGGAGTTATTAGCTGCGCGTAGAATAGATGGAGCAGAACAATTTTTTACACGAGCTAACGATTTTGGCTTTTCTAAAAACCCAAAAGAAACTTTTTCTATTTGGAACAAGGATAGTATACTAGCGGATGTGGTTCTAGCTATTCGAAAATTTAAACCCGATGTTGTTATTTGCCGTTTCCCTACCACAGGTGAAGGTGGACATGGGCATCACACGGCCTCAGCTATACTTGCTTTAGAAGCTTTTGATGCAGCGGCTGACCCGACTAAATTTCTGGAGCAATTAGCTTATACACAAGTATGGCAAGCCAAAAGTATTTTTTGGAACACCTTTAATTTTGGAACAACAAACACAACAGCGCCCGATCAATTAAAAATTGATGTAGGTGTTTTTAATCCTCTATTGGGTAAAAGTTACGGAGAGATTGCAGCCGATAGTAGATCAATGCATAAAAGCCAGGGCTTTGGTTCTGCTAAAGTTAGAGGTGAAAGTATAGAATATTTTAAACAACTAAAAGGTGATAAGGCAAATGCAGATTTGTTTGAAGGCATTAATCAAACATGGGTAAGATTTACGGCAACTGCTTCTATTCAAAAAACAATTGATGATTGCATTAAAAAATATAATCCACAATTGCCCGAAAAAATTATTACCGATTTAATTGCTATTTATAAACAAATAAAGCAGTTAGATGAAAGTGATGTAAACATTAAATATTGGAAACAATTAAAATTAAAAGAAACCGAAACGCTTTTACTTACTTGTTCGGGTTTATGGGTAGAGGCTTACGCCGCAGACTATAAAGCTGTACCTGATAATGATGTTTTTATTACAGCACAAATAATTACCAGAAATAATTGTGAGGTGAAACTAAATAGTATTTCTTTTTTTAATCAAACAGATACAACCATAACTAAAATTTTAAAGCAAAACGAACTGCTTACGTTTAAGCATAAAGAAAAATTAGCCCCCACTACTCCATTCTCTAACCCATATTGGTTAAATGAAAAGCATCCTATTGGCATGTATACAGTAAATAATAAACAACTAATTGGTAAACCCGAAAACGATGCTTTTGCTAAAGCAACTTTTGATGTAAGCATTTACGACTTGAATTTAAAAATTGATAGAGGTTTGGTTTATAAATATACCGATCCTGTAAAAGGAGAAGTGTACAGGCCGTTTGAAATTTTACCGTCTGCAACCATCAATATTTCCGATAAGGTGTTTGTGTTTAGTTCGGATAACCCTAAGGATGTTACATTTACTGTAAAAGCTAATACTGCCAATGTAAATGGAACTGTGCAATTAAAAGTACCTGAAGGTTGGATTATTCAAATTAAAAACCCAAATTTTAAATTGATTGCAAACGGAGATGAAGCAATTATAGAAGCTACTATAACTCCTAAAAAAAATAGTACAGATGGTAAACTACAAGCCTTATTAAATATTAATGAAGTCTTATATACAAAAAGCATTAAGCGAATTGAGTATGACCATATACCTTACCAATTTATTTTAAGTGATGCTGAAGCAGGGCTTGTACACATTGATTTAAAAAAGACGGGAAACCTTATTGGGTACATTCCAGGCGCAGGAGATGATGTGCCTGCTTGCTTAAAACAAATTGGTTATGATGTTACTTTATTGACGGATGAATTATTAGCAAAAGAAAATTTATCTAAATACAATTGCATTATAACTGGAGTACGCGCTTATAACACTAATGAACGTTTACAGATATATTACACTAAGCTAATGGATTATGTAAAAAACGGAGGAAATTTAGTTGTGCAATATAACACGAATAGTAGAATTGGCCCTGTGGGCACTAAAGTAGGTCCTTATCCATTTACTATTTCGAGAGACAGAGTTACAGATGATAATGCAGAGGTTAGGTTTATAAATTCTAAGCATTCTGTCTTAAATTATCCGAATATTATTACGCAAAAAGATTTTGACGGGTGGGTACAAGAACGCGGTATTTATTTTGCCAGCGATATAGATAAAAACTATGAAACCATTTTTTCCATAAACGACCCCGATGAAAAAGCAAGTGAAGGAAGTTTAATTGTTGGCAAATACGGAAAAGGAAATTTTGTGTACACAGGCTTGGTGTTCTTCCGAGAACTGCCTGCCGGGGTTCCTGGTGCATATCGTTTATTTGCTAATTTACTTAGCCTACCCATCAATAAATAATGGAAGAGGAAAAATCTTCTATAAGTAAAAAATGGCGTAATGCATATGCGTTAGTCATTATCACTTTAATTCTGCTTATTGTTTTCTTTTATTTTTTTGCAAAACAATTCGTATGAGTATAGTAGATTGGTTTGTATTAATTATAACATTACTTGCCGTAATTATATATGGTGTATATAAAAGTAAAAGCGAAAAAACCTTAGACGGTTATTTTAAAAGCGGCAACTCTATGAGTTGGTTTTTGATTCTACTTTCTATAATGGGCACACAAGCAAGTGCTATTACTTTTTTATCGGCACCCGGGCAAGCATATACCGACGGAATGCGTTTTGTACAATATTATTTTGGTTTACCCTTAGCTATGGTGGTGCTATGTGTAACGTTTATTCCTATCTATCATAAATTAAAAGTTTACACGGCCTACGAATTTTTAGAACAACGTTTCGATTTAAAAACCCGTGCCTTAGCCTCTATTCTGTTTTTAATTCAACGTGCATTGTCAACCGGCATTAGCATTTATGCGCCTTCTATTATTCTGTCTTCCTTGTTGGGCTGGAATATATACTACACCAACTTAGTTATGGGTGGGTTTTTAATTATTTATACTGTTAGCGGCGGCACCAAAGCTGTTACTTATACGCAAATGCAACAATTACTAATTGTTTTTGTGGGCATGTTTTTAGCAGGTTATATGGTTGTGCACATGCTGCCACCCAATGTTAGTTTTTCGGATGCTTTGCATGTTGCGGGAAAAATGGGAAAACTAAATGTTATTGAAACAAAAATTGACGTTACCGATTCGCATTGGTGGAAAGACAAATACAATATTTGGAGTGGTTTAATTGGAGGATTTTTTCTGGCACTATCCTATTTTGGAACTGACCAATCGCAGGTGGGGCGATACTTAACCGCAAAAAACACCAAAGAAAGTAGAATTGGTTTGTTAATGAACGGCTTGGTAAAAGTACCTATGCAGTTTTTAATTTTAATGGTAGGTAGTTTGGTTTTTGTTTTCTATATGTTTTATCAATCGCCAGTTTTCTTTAATCAAAAAGAGGTTGAGAAGGTTTTAGCAACTGATTATAAAACTTCGTTTGTAAACCTGCAAGTAAAAAACGATTCGTTAAATGTTATTAAGCAAACTCAAACACATCAATTAGTAGATGCCATACATCAAAAAAATGATTTGCAAATCCGTAACACGCAAGCTTCTTTAAAAGAAACAGATAAGCAGACAAAAACGATTCGTGCAGATGCTGTTGCAATAATGAAAAAAGCAGATAAAACTGCTGATACAAACGACACCAATTATATCTTTCTATATTTTGTAGTTCAAAATCTTCCTCGTGGTTTAATTGGCTTATTAATTGCCATGATATTTTTAGCAGCCTGGGGTAGCATTGCAGCAGCATTAAATTCGTTGGCATCTACTACCGTAATTGATTTATATAAACGTATGTGGGTAAAAGAACAAACTGAAGCACATTACTTTAAAGCATCTCGTTGGTTCACATTTGGCTGGGGACTTTTTTGTATTGCAACAGCTATGTTTGCAAGTAAACTAGGCAGTTTAATTGAAGCTGTTAATGTATTAGGTTCTTTATTTTATGGAACTATTTTGGGCATTTTTCTTGTAGCATTTTATATGAAGAGAGTAGGAGGTAGGGCTGTTTTTTATGCTGCAATAATTACTGAAGCTTTGGTTATTGCCATTTATATATCTGATGTTATTTCTTTTTTATGGCTCAACGTTATTGGCTGTTTATTGGTAATGGGTTTTGCCCTTATTCTACAAAAAGTACTGGTTAAGCCTACTACAAAATGAAAAGAGCATCGTATTTATACGATGCTCTTTTGTAATAAAAATTATTCTTCCTTTATTTATTCTCAGCCATTAGTTTTTTAGCCATAGCTATATAATCATCGTTTTTTGCTTCGGTAGCTGATACAATAGTTTTTTCTGCCCAAGTTTTACCTGTAGCTTTATCACCTTGTTTGTAAGCAATTTTAGCTTTTAACAACATCATGTAAAATGCTTTTGGGTTTTGCTCTATAGCTTTATCAACCCAAGCCGATGCTTGTTTTAAATCTTTATTATTGTCATAATAATAACCGGCTGCCTGAAAATATGGGCGATTATCTTTACCCAATGTAGTTTCAATGTTTTTCATCACCTTAGCATCTATATCAGTAGTAAGCTTCATGGCTACACTTGTATTTTCCCATAACAATTCTATAGTTGCTGAAGTAGGAGTAATATCTGCTAAATTCATAGTAAACGATTCTACTTTATTACCTAAAGTAGTAGGTTTTACTTTAAAACGTAACACTTCGTTTTCTTGTTTGTACTCAGCTACATCTCCACCTAAAGTAAGGTCTTTGTAAAGCATAATATCCCAGCTATCTTTATTTGGAATAGTATATAAACCATAAGTACCAGCTTTAACATCATTGCCTTCTAATTTTACATCGTCAGAGAAAGTAATTTTTGTTGTGGCATTAGCACCTGTGCGCCAAATTTTTCCAAAAGGAACTACATCGCCAAATATAACGCGACCTTTAACACCAGGGCGCGAGTATTCAAAAGTTACATCACCTAATGCAAAGTTTTGTTTCATTGTTTGTAACGGACTTGGTGCCGGAACTTTTAATTGTTGTGCTTGTGTGTTTAAGCTACCTAAGCTTAACGCAGCAATAGCCATTGCGCTAATTAGTTTTTTTGTTTTAATCATGGTTGGTTATTTATGTTTTAGTTTTGTACTCGTTTTAATTTAAACGCGCACAAAGGTATAAGATTTTTAAAATCACAAACATTTGTTAAACGAGCAATGCCAATCTATATAGATTGGCATTGCTCGTTTAAATATTACTTATTTATTACAACGTTATCTCACCAGCGTAAGAGGTCCATTTCTTTTATATTCTTTACCGTCGTACCCTGTTGCTTGTAGGATGTAGAAGTAAGTTCCTTCAGTAGCGTGGTTACCGTTATTCATAACGCCATCCCAAAACTGGTTAGGCGCTTTAAGCGTATAAACTAATTCACCCCAACGATTAAATATATCGCAGTTTAAACTATTGATACCAGAGCTGGTAATAAAGAACTGGTCGTTTATAGCATCACCATTTGGTGAGAAAATATTAGGGATGATAAGCACTTCCGTAACATCAATAATAATAACTCGAGTGGCCGTGTCGCTGCAATTACCATTAGTGGCTGTTAACGTAACAGTATAAGTACCCGGAGTTGTGTATGTATAAGCAGGGTTTGCCTGCGAAGAATTACTAGTGTTAGTTCCAAAGTTCCATCCGTAAGCAGTAGCCCCAACCGAAGTATTGCTAAAAGTAACCGCTAGTGGTGCTTGTCCTTCAGATATACTAGGATTAAAACTTGCTGTTACAGCATTAGATCCTCCAACAACAAAACCTGAGCCGTTGCTAGTATCACTACATAGGTTAGCATCAATTACAATTAAGCTATAAGTGCCCGCACCTACATTTGTTAAGTTTAATGAATTGCCCACAATAGCACCACTTGCATTTACCCATTGGTAGGTATATTGCGGTGTTCCGTTTTGTACCGTTAAGCCTAAAACATCTCCGTTATTTACACCGCATTTAGCACTATCAATAGTTGCAGTTCCTGTAATTAAAGGAGTTGGATAAACAGTAATAGAAACAGGAGTAGCAGCTAAACTTTGGCAACCTGCTGCCGAAGTATCATTTATATAATAAGTTGTAGTAGTTCCCGGGGTTAAGTTAGTTGGCGTGTAGGTGTTACCTGTATTAATAACGGGTGGTGTTAATGCCGCGTTATTATACCATACCAAAGTGCCAGTACCGGTTGCATTAATAGCAGGAATTGTACTTCCGTCGCAAACTGTAACCGAAGAACCTGTAGTTACTATAGGAGTACTAGGTGTTGCGTTTATAGTAACTGATACGGTGGCTGTGCCTGTGCTTTTACAACCCGCAGCCGATGAGTCTACCAAGTAATAAGTTGTTGTTCCTACCGGTAATCCTGTTGGCGTATAGGTTGTTCCCGTATCTACAACGTTAGTTAATCCTGCATTATCATACCACACAATAGTGCTTGCACCACTGGCAGTAATTGTTCCTACAGTTTGGTTTTGGCAGTATGTGTTATTGGTTGGACTGGTTACTACAGGTGTTGCAGGTGTTGCATTTATGGTAACAGATACAGTCGTTGTTCCTGCACTTTTACAACCTGCAGCCGATGAGTCTACCAAATAATAAGTAGTAGTGCCTAATGGCAAACCTGTTGGAGTATAAGTTGCTCCGGTATCTACAACGTTTGTTAAACCTGCATTATCATACCAAACAATGGTGCTTGGCCCACTAGCCGTAATTGCACCAACAGTTTGGTTTTGACAATAAACGTTATTGCCTGCGCCAATTGTAATGGTAGGTGTAGGAGGGGTTGGATTAATGGTAATAACAACCGGAGTAGAATCGCTTGTACAAACACTATTACTAGCTGTTACATAAACAGTACTGGTAGCAGTAACACTTGGTGTAAAAGGGCTACCTGTTCCTATTTGAGTAGTTAAGTTCGGGTCAGCGTACCAAGTAAAAGTACCTGTGCCACTAACAGAAATAGGGTTAATAGTTTGCCCTTGGCAATAAATGTTACTGGCAGTATTTGTTGTAAGTGTTGGAGCTGCTGGTACGCTATCTACCGTAATTGCTATGCTTGTGTCATGCATGCAACCCGTTAATGTATTTGTGATGGCTACTCCAAATACACCTGCGCTTGTTGCTGTGTAACTTGAGGCGGTTGCACCACTAATAGTAGTCCCTCCTAAATTCCACTGGTAAGTAAATCCTGCACCATTAGGGTTTACATTTAAAACAGTCGATGTTCCTTTACAAAAATGATTGTTTCCACTTATAATAGGTTGTGGTAGTGCATTTACTGTAAAACTAAAACTTGTATCGTTAGAACATTGGTTGCTGTCAACAACAGCAAGTCCAACAGTATATGTTCCTGTAGGATTAACATTGTTTATGGTATAAGTTGTTCCGGTGGCTGTGCCTGTTGAAGTTGTCCAGGAATAAGTCATGCTTGTACTTGGTAAAGGATTTAGTATGCTTAAGTTAATTGTATCTCCTGCACAAGTACTTGTTGGATTTCCTGTTATAACAGGAAGTGAAGGAGCATTAGCTGTTGGTAAGGAAATAGGTTTTTGTGATATACAACCATTAGCATCTTGCACTTCAACTACATAATTACCAGCTGGTATGTTGCAATATTGGGAGTTGCTAGACCAAGTTGCACCATTATCCCATGAGTATTGATATGTTCCCGGAGCTTGCCCTGCTACATTACTGATGCAACCATTAGCTATTCCTCCACATCCACCCGGCGTTAAAGAGTCGGTAGCACTGATAATTGGAAGAGGATTAATAGTTATCACGTAAACAGGTGGTGTTGTAGCGCTTGATGAACACCCTGTTGTAGTATCAGTAGCAATAGCCGTTATAGTACCCGTTTGTTGAGTGGTTGCAGAAGGAGCTGTATAAGAAGAAATATTAGTTGTTCCTGTTGCAGCTAAACCAATATTTGTATTAGAATTTGCCCAACTAATAGTTGTACCGGGAGCAGAATTAAATGTAATGCTACTAACGCTTGTACCTGCGCAAACTGTTTGGCTGCTACCGCCTCCACCTGATACGATAGAGATTGTTGGTGTAGGATTTATCGTTATTAAAACAGAATCTGTTGCATTACATCCGTTGCTTCCTGTAGCTACTACAGTATAATTAGTTGTGGCGGTAGGTGTAGCAATTACAGGTGTGCCATAAGGAGTGTTTAAGCTACCTACCGGAGACCAGGTGCAAGATACGACGGCTGCTCCTGTTACACTAAGTGTAGAACTGTCGCCTGCACATATAAACAAAGGGTTGCCATGAGCACTCATATCGGGAGGTAAATTAACCGTAACAGTTGCACTGGTTATTGAACTTCCGCAACCTGTTGTTGTTCCTTTTACGTGATAAACAATAGTGGTGGTTGGTGTGGCTGTAACGGTAGCTGATGTCGAACTACTAAGAGTTGCCGATGGCGCCCACGTATAAGTGGTAGCACCGGTAACCGACATGGTTACACTATCTCCTAAACATATTGTATAAGCTGATGCCGGACTAATAACTACAGTTGGTGTTGCTGTTATATTAACAGTTATAGAAGAATTACTTGGACAACCATTATTATCGGTAGCATTTACGGTGTAAATAGTGGTAGCTGTTGGTGTGGCAGTAACAGGAGATCCGATTGAACTGCTTAAACTTGCCGAAGGACTCCATGTGTAGGTGTTAGAACCTGTTGCAGTTAAGATGCTTGAGTCTCCGGCACAAATAGTTGATGAAGATGCCGTTAATGTTAAAGTAGATACTGGAAATGTATTTACGGTAATGGTTTGATTATTCTTGCAACCATTAATGTCTGTTGCATTTACAGTATAACTAGTAGTGGCTGTTGGTGTTGCTACAACAGGTGTTCCGTTAGCTGAACTTAAACTTGATGCAGGGCTCCAGGTGTAGGTGTTTGCGCCTGCTGCTGTTAGCGTTGATGTAGTTCCTGCACAAACTGTGGTTGAAGACGATGTTAATGTTAGGGTTGGTAAGGGGTTTACCGTTACCGTAACAGTTGCACTATTAACACAGCCTGCTGCATTGGTTGCATTTACCGTGTAATTAGTAGTGGCAGTTGGTGTGGCAGTAACAGGAGTTCCGGTTGAGCTGCTTAAACTTGCTGCAGGGCTCCAAGTATATGTACTTGCACCAGATGCA
>Ga0134125_10008610_pt1 | contig 11512 bp, 9 predicted proteins | sample KB31751_FD_96464 | JGI IMG/M metagenome (GOLD analysis project Ga0134125, IMG submission 96464) | Terrestrial soil microbial communities with excess Nitrogen fertilizer from Kellogg Biological Station, Michigan, USA - KB3-175-1 | ecosystem: Environmental > Terrestrial > Soil > Unclassified ... | reverse complement strand
TTGTCTACCAGGACCTTTCCGAATTCCCGCGCCTGGAGAAACGTGTGTTCGGCGACCCCGGACGCTCGCGCCGCAAGACCCCGGCCTGCAACGCCCCGATCAGCGTGCGCGACAAACAGGCACCGCAGGTCGACGCCGACAATCTCAGGGCTGCAGTGAATGAGGTAAAGGTTGCCGGTGGATTCATGAGCGCGGCATCGCCCGGGGTGGTGTCGCTGTTCTTCCGCAACGATCACTACAAGGATTTCGAGAGCTATATTTACGCCATTGCGGACGCCATGCGTCACGAATACGAAACGGTCGCCAAGGCCGGCTTCGTCCTGCAGATCGATTGCCCTGACCTCGCCATGGGCCGGCACATTCAATACGCCGATCTAAGCCTGTCTGACTTTCGCAAGCGCGCACGGCTGCACATTGAAGCGCTCAACCATGCGGTCGCCAACATCCCGGCCGAACAGCTGCGTATGCATCTCTGTTGGGGCAACTATGAAGGCCCGCACCACCGCGATGTGCCCCTTGCCGACATCATCGACATCGTGTTCACGGCGAAGCCAGACGCAATCTCGCTGGAGGCTGCAAATCCGCGGCATGCCCACGAGTGGATGATTTTCGAGAAGGTAAAATTGCCGTATGGCAAGGTCCTGATTCCCGGTGTCATCGAATCGAAATCGAATTTTATTGAGCACCCCGAGCTGATTGCTCACCGCATTGGCCGCTACGCAAAACTGGTGGGCCGCGAAAACGTCATCGCAGGCAGCGATTGCGGCTATGGCACCTGGGTCGGACAGGCGGCGGTCGATCCCGACGTGGTGTTCGCCAAATTCAAGGCGATGGCGGAAGGTGCCGCACTCGCGTCCCGGCAGTTCTGGAAATAGGAAAATTGCAATGGCATTCGAAATGCCGCGGGCGAAGCCCGAAGAGGTCGGACTCTCATCGGCACGCCTGAAACGCCTGACCGAGATATTGGAAGCCGATATCGACAATGGCGTCGTTCCGGGCGCCGTCGTGCTGGTCGCGCGGCATGGAAAAATAGCCTGCCTGGAAGCTCTGGGTTATCGCGATCGCGAAGCCGGCGCACAAATGGCGACAGACACGATCTTTCGCATCGCTTCAATGACAAAGCCATTCACCTCGGTCGCCACGATGATGCTGGCTGAGGAAGGTAAACTGCTGATCGCCGATCCGGTCGCTCGTTACGTTCCGGAATTCACCGATCTCAGGGTCGCGGTCGATTCCGATGACGCATCCGTAAAGACGCTGAAAACCGAGCCGATGCGGCGCGGGATGACGGTGCAGGATCTGCTGCGGCACACATCCGGTCTCACTTACGGTCATCTGGCCGGTCCGCTCATCAAACAGGCTTACGAGAGCGCAAATGTCGTGGATGAAAAGCAGAGCAATGCCGAAATGGCGGCGAAGCTCGGCCGGCTCCCCCTCGCCTATCAGCCCGGGTCAACCTGGCAATACGGGATGTCGACGGACGTGCTCGGCCGCGTCGTCGAAGTAGCCAGCGGCATGGAGCTGGATCGCTTCATCACCGAGCGCATCTGCGCGCCACTTGGTCTTGCCGATACGCAGTTCGGTCCGATTGACGCGGCCCGTGGCGCGCAGCCGCAGATCGATCCCGCCTCAGGCAAGCGCCCGCCGATGCGCGACACAACCGTCCGGCCGAATTGGATCTCCGGCGGCAGCGCGCTGCTGTCGACCGCGAGCGACTATGTCCGTTTCTGCCAGATGCTGCTCAACGGCGGCGAGTTCGGCGGCACGCGTCTGCTTTCGCCGACGACCATCGCACTCATGGCATCAGATCATCTGGGGCCCGATACCCGCCGTAGCCCGTCGACACCGATCCTGTTCGGTGCTCTCGCACCGACTCCGGACCTCGGGCTCGGCTTCGGGCTTGGCTTCGCGGTGCGCACGCATAGCGGACGCAATCCACTCCCCGGTTCGATCGGTGATTTTTTCTGGAGCGGCGTAAGCGGGACTTATTTCTGGATCGATCCAAAGCAGCAGCTGATCGCCATACTAATGATGCAGGCGCCGATGCAGCGGCTGCACTACCGCTATCTCATGCGCACGATGGTGTATCAGGCGATCGTCGGTTAGCGGCCGGCGAGGCCAACCGCAGTTTTGGTGCCAATCGGGTCGCCGCTCTGGCGAGCTTTTCCGGGATCGGCTAACGTAGCTCAAACTCGCGGTGAGAACGCGACGGCGTCAGCCATGAATCGCAAAGAGCGACGCGCCGCGCTCAAGCGTGGCAGCAAAACGCCGGCTGCGGAGAGCGCAAGTCCGCGCACAGGCGGTCGTGGCGATGCCGCCTATCATTTCGGTCGCGCAACATTCCACCAGGGCGCCGGACAATGGGACAAGGCGCGCTGGCATTTCAGCCGAGCAATCGCGCTCGGTATGGATGAATATTCAGTGGTCCAGGCGGTGTTGCAGATGCCGGTGATCGCCGGCTGCCTGCATAGGGTCGCGGCGGCGTGGCCGCGGCCGCTGACAGCAGCCGAATTGTTCGGCCGCGCGGGAGCCGCGGGCATCGCCGCGCAAGCGCTCCTGATCTGCTTGTTGAAATCGGTCTGGGTCCGGGAGCCGGGGCTGGAGCATTTCCTGGCGCGACTGCGGGCTTTGATGCTCGAATTTGCGTGTGGTCGTGCAGATGTGCAAGGGCGGGAACTCGCGCTCTACAGCGCGCTCGCGCAACAATGCTTCATCAATGAATACGTGTACGCGTTGGGCGACGACGAAATCCGTGAAGCCACCGGTTTGCGAGACCATTTGAGCGCTCGGTTGGCAAATGCGGAGGAGATTTCGCCACTGCTGATCCCCGCAGTCGCGGCGTACTTTCCCCTCCACCGGCTGGCGAATGTCGAATTGTTGCTGACCAGGAAATGGCCTGGTGAACTTGATGATCTCCTTCGCCAGCAAATCCGAGAGCCGCTCGAAGAGCTGCGCGACCGCGGGGCGATTCCGGCCCTGACGGCAATCGACGACCGTTCGCGACCGGTGCAGCAACAATATGAAGAGAACCCCTATCCGCGCTGGATCGTAATCCCGCCGGTCTCGGTGCCCGCCGCCAATCCCGACACACAGCGAAAGAATGACATCCTGATTGTCGGCTGCGGCACAGGCCAGCAGTCGATCGACGCTGCTCTCCTGTTCCCACATGCACATATTTTGGCTGTCGATATCAGTCTGACGAGTCTTGCTTACGCGCGAAGAAAAACGCGCGAGGCCGGCCTCAAAAATATCGACTACGCGCACGCCGATATTCTCAAACTCGGCACGCTCGATCGAAGATTCGACTACATTGAGGCGGTAGGCGTTTTGCACCACCTCGCCGATCCGGCTGCTGGTTGGCGCATCCTACTATCGCTGCTGCGGCCAGGCGGCTCGATGCGCGTTGGCCTTTACAGCGAAATAGCGCGTCGCGCCATTATCGCTGGCCGCGCGCTGATCGCGCAGCGCGGTTATCCCCCGACCGCGGAGGGAATTCGCGCATGCCGCCAGGAGATTTTCCGCATGAACGATGGCACAGCAAAGTGCCTCATCACGCTGCGGGATTTCTACAGCACCAGTGGCTGCCGCGATTTGCTATTCAATGTGCTGGAGCACCGTTACACCGTGCGGCAGATCAAGAATTTTCTGGCCGAGCGTCAGTTACTGTTTTTCGGCTTCGAACTGCCGCCCGCGACCCTTGCGGCCTTCCAGAAACGCTATCCGGCCGCTGCCGCGCTCACTGATCTTGACTGCTGGCACGATTTTGAGGCGGCCAATCCGGAGGCGTTTCTCGGGATGTATATTTTCCACGTTGGCGCGCGCGCCTGACTGCGAGGTTCACGTGAATGGTGGGCGCGACAGGGATATCCCGTACTTGGCGGACCTCAAATCATCGCAATAACTTCAACACAACGGAATCACATAATGACGCCGATACTGTATGGGCATCCGTTTGCCTCATTCGTTTGGAAGCCGCTGATTGCGCTCTATGAGCGCGACGTGAGGTTCACATTCCGGATAGTGGACCCCAATCATCCGGAGAACCAGGCGCGTATCGCTGAACTATCTCCGACGGGACAGTTTCCCGCGTTGATCGACGGGGACATGGAGATCGCACAAAGCAATGCCATCATCGAATATCTCGACCTGTTCCATGGAGAGGCTGCTCCAATGGTGCCGAACAATCCTCGCGAGGCGATTGAGGCACGCATGATGGCTGACGTCTTCGATGATTATGTCCAGACGCCAATGCAACGGATCGTTAGCGATGCCCTGCGCGCACAAGGCGAGAAGGACCCTCGCGGCGTCGCGGATTCGCATGCGACACTGGATCGCTGCTACGTATGGCTGGACCGGCGTATGCAAGAGCGGGAATGGGCGGCATGCGGCCGCTTTACGATCGCCGATTGTGCTGCCGCTCCGGCTCTCTTCTATTCCGACTGGGTGCACCCGATCCCGAACCGTCATTCGGCGCTTGAAGCTTATCGCGTACGCCTTCTCTCGCGGCCGTCTGTCGCCCGTGTCGTTGACGAGGCACGTCCATATCGGAGCTTTTTCCCGTTGGGAGCTCCCGATAAGGACTAGTACCGACCGCTCGCAAAGCCTCGCACGCTTCTCACCGTCGAGCGCGGCCGCCGTGCTCGAATACGATGATCTAACTTCAACGAGTCTGAGAGCCAAAGCGACGCTAAGTCTTTGAATAGATGGTGGGCGCGACAGGGAATGAACCTGAGAGCCCTTGAATGCGTACATGTCCGCTTTCGCGGTCGCTATTGAGGGCGAGCGGACATGGCCTTTCGCACTGCATATGTCCGCTTTTGACCCAAAGCGGCCATACCCCTTTCGGATTGTCAGTCTTAGCCGCTACGATGGCGCGCCTGAAACGGGGAGCTCTAATGAGGCGGCGCGAGTTCATCATCTCGGTGGGTAGCCTCGCCGCGTGGCCACTCGCGGCACGTGGGCAGCAGAGCAACCAGATGCGGCGCATCGGCGTGCTGCTCGGGTCGTACACCGAGAGTGACAAAGCCGGCCAGGCACGCATCGCAGCTTTCCTCAAAGCGCTTGCAGATCTGGGTTGGAGCACTGACCGGAATATACGCATTGAATATCGCTGGGCCGCGGGCGACACGGACCAAGCCAAGAAGCTCATTCTGGAAACCGTGCAGTCCGCACCCGATGCCATTGTCGCGACAAGCGATCCGGTGCTGGCGCAGCTTCACGGGCTGACACGCACGCTGCCGATCATATTCACTCAGATTTCCGAGCCGGTTGAAACCGGCCTTGTCGCAAGCCTTGCGCGGCCGGGCGGCAATATGACGGGGTTCCAGAATTTCGAGCCGGCGATAGGCGGCAAGTGGCTGGGAGTGCTCAAGGAGATCGCGCCCAATTTGAAGCGCGTTGGGGCGCTGTTCATGCCGGACGCAAAGGCTCATGCGTCATTTCTGGATGCGGCAAAACAGGTCGCGCCGTCAGTTGGAACAACCGTGGCTGTTGTCGATATCCAAAAGGACATTGAACGCGCGATAGCTTCATATGCCGACCTGCCGGATTCCGGTCTGATCGTGTTCCCGCACCCGAAGACGATTGCAAACCGCAAATTGATCAGTTCTCTGGCGGCGCGCCATCAGTTGCCGGCGATCTACCCGTATCGATACTTTGCGGCCGACGGAGGTCTGATCACCTATGGTCCGGATCAGATCGACCAATGGCGAGGTGCGGCCACGTACGTAGATCGCATTCTCAAAGGCGAGAAGCCGGCCGAGTTGCCAGTGCAGACACCGACGAAATACGAGCTGGCGATCAACCTCAGGACGGCGAAAGCGCTTGGTTTGACTGTTCCACCCAGCCTGGTCGCCCGAGCCGACGAGGTTGTTGAGTGAGCGACGCGATATCCGCTTATGACCCAAGCGGACATCCAGGCCATGCGCTTGAAAGAAAGCGGGATTCGCTGGAACCCTGCATCAGAAAGGCGCTCGCCTTATAAGCTCCCGTAGAGCACCTATAGGTACTTGATGATTCCTCGCCTTTTTACTTCGCGACTTTTTTGGCTTTGGATCATTTTGAGCAACCTCTTGATTAGACGCGCGGAACAAATGCACTTCAACGTCGAGTGCCGATATCATCCACGGTATCTGTGTGCGCGATGTCGCCTTGCTTATCTGAAGTCGGGTCTTTTTAAAAATTTGCTCCATATCGAGATCTCGCTGGCGCATCGTTGCCACGAGAGTCCCCGTATAGAGGCTCCGATCTTCAGAGCCATCGATGGAAATTGCGCCCGGCGCTGCAGCGAAAGCTACAAGCGTCCCCGGGATCATTTCTTCCGCCGCAAGGCCTTTTGCCAACGGCTTGCTGCTTGCGAGTCCAAATTGATGGTCCCGTGACGCGTCGAGTATGATGATGCGCGCGGCGAGCGGCGTCTTCGCCAATTCGTCGATAAACTGTCTCAATCGAAAAGCCTCTCTCGCCAGGTCGCTCTCTTCATTGACAATGGCGTCGACGGGAACCAGGAAGTTCTCACCGTTAGACTGCGCGGCGTAGCCCGAATAATAAAAAATGGCGACGCCTTGGGGTCCGCTGGCCAAAACCTTATCGAGAAAGTCACGTATGCTCGACCCGATATTCGCCTTGCCAATGTCGTGTAGTTCAGTCACCTCGTAGCCAGTCGCGAGCAGAGTTTTTGCGACGATGGATGCATCTGTAATCGGCGTCTTCAGCGCCGCGACACTGTTGTAGGCGGCATTGCCAATGACAAGCGCATTACCCCTTTGTTTCTTGATTGATGTGGACTCGTTATTGGCTTCGGCTTTTTTGCGTAGCCGTTGGATTGCGTCCATCACGTCCGGCTGTTGAGAAAGCATCGCCTCGCCGAGTTTTTGAGTCCAGTCGATCCTGGCGCTCATCATTGAAAGCACGTCTGGTCTAGTGGCCAGCGATTTCACGCTGTCATCCCACGATTGCTTTCCCACCTCCGCCTTCAGTTGATCACCCTTAAGCTCCTTATTCTCTTTCACCCAACGATCGGCCAGCACGAGCTCCAGCGGATAGGTCGATGCCATCAGGACCAATGACAGTAGGTTGTCGGGATACAACGCAATAGGCGCAACAAGGGCATCAAGCTGTTCGGATTTGAGCAGTTGTTCGTTTGGTGGGGCGGCGGGCGGCGGCTGGCTTTGCGCCAAAACCGCCATCGGGGTCGCCACAACGACGAAAAATAGCAGCAACACCCGTGCTACAGGCCGATGCAAAGCCATCTGCGCCTCCACTCAAACGCGACGGTGTTCATACCGGTCAACGAATTCTTTCTGGCGTTGCCCGTCGCCAAGTAACTCGTCAAGAATACCCATTACAGCTCGCCTTTGCGCCAGAGTGATTGGTATCGCTGAGGCTGGAATGCACCTGCCCAACCTAATATTGCCCCACGCGCGCAATGACCTTTTTGATCTAGCGCAATGCGGTTCGGGCCTGGTTTGAATGGCGCCGGACCAACATCAGCTTTCGAAAGCATTTTGATATGGGTCAACGAGTGCCGAGCCAGAACCAACGACTATGGGCGGCAAAAAATTCCAGTCTTGAAGACATAGGAGAAACGTATGTTCCGATTGGCCGCTTTTTCTCTCTTCGCGTTAGTCATCACAACGTCATCACAAGCTATGCCGGTTGCACCGGTGGACGCGTCAGGGGGAATGGTCGCGCAAGTCGCCTACGGATGCGGACCGGGTATGACAAGAGTTGCAGGTGCGTGCGTGGCCAGAACTACCAAACGCCAAGTCCGCAGGTGTGTACGCTGGAGTGGAGGCGTTTGCGCCGGGTGGCGCTACTACTGAGGCAGAGCTGTAAAGGCCGTAACCTTCGGCGTTGCGGAATGACCCAAAGCAGAAGTCCCGCGCGCTCACAATCGATTGATTTGGATCAACACTGAATGGCCTTGCAGTTGTACGCTGTGCTTCGGGCTCAACGTTTGCAGGAATCCGCTTTCGCGGTCGCTATTGGGGGAAAAGCGGACCTGCCCTTTTGCACTGCATATGTCCGCAAATGACCCAAAGCTGACATGGCTGTGACGGGCTCCGAACACGTTGAATACGCGGTGGCTGTCTGCCATCATTTCGTTGCCATCGCCCTGCCAGAACTGCAATTTTGAGGCGTGCGTCGATGCAGTCTGATCAATCCTCGGCTGCCGATTCAAAGCTCGAAGTCGCCGATGAGGTCGACGAAGCCGCATTGGTATCCGTGATGCGCACCGTACCACTCGGTGCGGCCGTTCTGGCGGGCACGACGGTGGCGCTGCTCGTCCTGGGTTACCTCCTGATTTATACCCTCGTGTTCATTCCACGCGGAACGGTCGGCTGATGTCAGACGCCCCGCACGAATTGCACGAGAGCCGGATTCTCAGGACCGAGCTGTTGTGGGCATTCGGCGTCGGCATATTTGTCGCCGCATCTTTGAGCATGATCGTGTTCACCGCGATCACGATCAAAATCAACCCACCGAGCAACGTGGAGCGGATCGACCCCAAGACGCTGCATCTGTCGGGAGAATTTGCCGAACAAAACCTCGGAACGACCGTATTTGGCGACGGTACCGTGATCGTCCGCGCTATCGCCACCCAATTCATGTTCGTCCCACAATGCATTGCGGTCCCGGCCAACCGGCGTGTCACGCTGAGATTCGCCTCGCCGGATGTCCTCCATGGTCTTTTGATCACGGGGACGAATGTCAACACCATGGTCGTGCCGGGATTTGTCGCGCAGGTGCACACCGAGTTCACGCGCACGGGCGATCTGCTCATGCCTTGCCATGAGTTTTGCGGCCAGGGTCACAGCGAGATGTGGGCGACCGTCCAGGTGCTGCCTGCCGATCAATTCAAACCGGGCCCGGATGGGAGAGTTTCCTGTGCGCAACGCTGAGCGACTTTGCCTTGCGCATTTCTGGGTGGCGTTCGGCGCCTTCCTGTTCGCGTGCGTGCTGGGCGCATGGCAAATGTGGGTGCGCAGCCCACTCGGCGCCAAAATCGGCACGCCTGGAGAATATTTCATGTCGGTGACTGCACATGGCGTATCCATGGCCTATGTGCTGACCACCTTCTTCATCATGGGCTTCGGCTATTTCGTCGCGGTCACTGCGCTCAACCGCCCGCTGCCGGGACAGATTTGGGCATGGGGCGCGTTCTGGATGGGGATCCTCGGCGTAGTCCTTGCCCTCATTTCGATCGGCTCCGGTCAAGCCTCGGTGCTGTTCACGTTCTACCCGCCGCTTACAGCAAGCGTCTGGTTTTACATCGGGCTGGTCCTTGTGGTTGCGGCATCGTGGGTCTGGTGCGTGCTGATGCTGGTCGCAATGCATGCATGGAAAGTCGACAACCCCGGCCAACCCGTTCCGCTCGCCATGTTCGCGACCGTGGCCAATGCGGTCATGTGGCTCTGGACGACCGTCGGCGTGGCCGCTGAGCTCCTGTTTCAGGTGATCCCTGCTTCACTCGGGCTCGTGCAAACCATCGATGTCGGCATGTCGCGCACGCTGTTTTCATGGACGCTGCACGCGATCGTCTATTTCTGGCTGATACCGGCCTATATCGCGTTCTACACCATCGCCCCGCGCGCGGCGGGCGGACGGCTCTACAGTGACACGATGGGTCGCCTGACCTTCATCCTATTCTTGATCTACAGCCTGCCGGTCGGCATGCATCATCTGCTGATGGATCCGGAGCACGGGAACGGCACCAAGTTCATCCAGGTCCTGCTGACCGCATTCGTGGCTGCTCCGACCCTTCTCACCATCTTCACGATCACGGCCTCGATGGAGATCGCGGGCCGCCTGCGGGGCGGGCGCGGCGTGTTCGGATGGATCGCGGCGCTTCCCTGGGAACGCCCGATGGTGCTTGCGATCGGCCTGGCCTTCGTGATGCTCGGCTTCGGCGGATTTGGCGGCATCGTCAACATGGCCTACGGAATGAACGCGATGGTGCACAACACCTCATGGGTGACGGCGCACTTTCACCTGATCTTCGGCGGGTCGGTGGTGATCATGTACTTCGCCATTGCTTACGAAATCTGGCCGCGCCTCACCGGGCATGATCATCCATCGCTCGCTCCACTGCGGATTCAGCTCTGGCTCTGGTTCATTGGCATGATGGTCATGACGCTGCCCTGGCATTGGCTCGGCCTGCAGGGGCAGTGGCGCCGCGTCGCAAACTTCAACTATGCCGATCCAATCATCGCCGCCTGGGGCCCGTGGGTGGTGGTCTCGCTTGTCGGCGGACTCGTCCTGCTGGTTTCCGCGATCCTGTTCGTCAGAAATCTAGTGGTGCTTCACCGCAGCAGCGTGCAAGCGATTGCCAGGCCGCTCTATGCGCTTGCCGTTCACCCTCCGAAGCGCGTGCCGGCCGCCCTCAATGGCTTTGGCCTCTGGAACGTCCTCGTGCTGGTGTTGATGATTTTGGCCTATGGCTTTCCGATCGCCCAGTTCGTGATCGAGCCTTCCCCTGCAGCGATCGTGCACAGGGTGCGATGAAATGACCGACCAACGCCCGGAGCAATCAGATCCCCATGTCCTCGACCAGCCTTGGCGCATCTGGTCGACCATCGCGGTGATGGGAATCGTGCTGGTCGGGATCCTGCTCGGTGTCATTGTTATTCCTGTCGTGCAGGGCCGGAGCGCCGGGATTGACGCCTTCACGGCGATCTGCCGCGCGCTCGGAATACTGCCCGGCTCGCCTGCGGTGCCGCAGTTTACGGACAGGACGCCTCCGACTCCCGTATCGCAGGTCGTGTGGAATTCCGATGTCCTGCGCATTCTCGCGCGTGCCGATGTGGCAAAGGGCAAGGCGAAGGTTCAGGAAGTCTGCATCGCCTGTCACGGGGAGAAAGGCGTTTCCGTAGCTCCACAATATCCGCATCTTGCAGGTCAATCCGGAGCGGCGATTTACAAGCAACTGCACGATTACCGCACGGGAAGCCGCGTCAATCCGCAAATGGCCGATATCGCGAAGGCTTTGGATGAGAATGTGATCGCCGATGTGGCCGCGTATTATGCGGGCCAGCCGCAGCGCAACCTCAACCCGGTTACACTTGCCGAGTCAAAACCCGCGATCATTCAGCTCGTGGAGCTCGGCGATCCGCATCGCAACATACCGCCGTGCGCGGCCTGTCACCGGGCCGGCGCCGGCGGTCCGATCGAAGCACCTGTGCTCGCAGAGCAAGGCGACGAATATCTCGTTCAGCAGCTCAAGCTCTACGCATCGGGACAGCGGCGCAATGACGTCTATGGCCGAATGCGGTTGATCGCCTCACGCCTGACCGACGATGAGATCAAAGGGCTCGCGGCATATTATCGGGCCGGCTTCAGATAGATCCTCGGATGATTGGTGGGCCGATGTCCGCTGTCGTTTCATAGCGGACCCCCTTAGTTGCGTCGCACATGTCCGCTTCCGGGGACATGCAATTGGCTAAGAATTCTTGAAACGCTCGGTCGGCGGTGCAATTTCGGTGACCAAATCACGCAGCAACTTCTTGTTGGA
>Ga0134125_10008609_pt1 | contig 11512 bp, 10 predicted proteins | sample KB31751_FD_96464 | JGI IMG/M metagenome (GOLD analysis project Ga0134125, IMG submission 96464) | Terrestrial soil microbial communities with excess Nitrogen fertilizer from Kellogg Biological Station, Michigan, USA - KB3-175-1 | ecosystem: Environmental > Terrestrial > Soil > Unclassified ... | reverse complement strand
GTCCGCTGGCGGCGGGCTGGTGTCTGGGGCCGCATCATAGACGCACTTGCCGCTACCCATGATGCCGCTGTCCAGATGATCGACACCTCCATTGTCCGCGTCCATCAGCATGGATCCTGCATCACAAGGAATCAGCACCAATCGATGGGAAGGTCGCGCGGCGGTTTGACGAGCAAAATCCATGCAGTGGTCGATAGCAATGGTCTGCCGGTACGGCCGGCGCTAAGCCCCGGTGAGGCTCATGTCGTTCGACTTGCGGGAAAACTGCTGTCTCGTCTGAAATCCGGGTCAGTGCTGCTTGCCGACCGTGGCTATGATGCGGACTGGATCAGAGAGCTTGCCAAGAAAGGCGCATGGGCCAACATTCCGCCGAAAAGCAACCGCAGCGATCCGATCTGCTTCAGCCCCTATCTCTACCGTGCTCGCAACCAGGTCGAGCGGTTCTTCAACAGGATCAAACAATGTCGTCGGATGGCGACGCTATGACAGCTTGCTGCCAACTAGCTTGCTTTCGTTCAACTCGCGTCAATCAGGCTCTGGCTGCGTCTTTATGAGTCCGCGTCCTAGTTTTTGCCTGAGGATCTCGGCGACGGCTTTGCCATCTGTATCTTGCATGATCGTGGTGTGAGATCCTTCAACATGCACGATTTCGGCTTGTGGCGCGATCTTGCGCCAAGCAGCTTCTACCTGGCGATAATGCAACAAGGGCTGTGTCTTCGCGACGAAGACAAGAACACGTCCGTCGTAGGGCTTCGGAACGTAATTGAACTGGATTTCATAAAGCCGCCTCATGAACGCCACATGGTCGGGAGTGCAATAGTCGGTATTGATAAATCCATCGATGGCGTGGCCGACCGTCAGGTTAATGCCGCGACGCCTTGCTTTTGCCGCTCTCCATATAACGCTACATTTGATCACCACACGCTTGGCAAAGGTTACCAAGGTAAAATAGCTCCGCGCCTCCCGCAGCCAGGCCGGCAGGTTCATCAGAAGCTTCCACCAATAGAGCGGATGGAGAGAACTGATATCGGCTCCGGTATTGAACAGCTCGCCGTCGAAGACGACGAGAATGCCGACCTTGCGTTCCTCGACACGCATCAGCTGGGCAATTTCCAGAGCGATCATGGCGCCCACCGAATGGCCGGCAAGCACCAGGTTTCCTTGGGCCTGAAACTCGGTTACCCGCGCTAGATATTCTGCGCCGATCGCTTCGATTGATGAGGCAAACTGTTCGACTCGATTTTTAGTAGGTGTCTGAATTCCGAAGAATGGTTGCTCCGGCCCAAGCAGCGCTGCAATCGGGGTAAAGTTGGTGGCCGCACCAGTGACAGAATGAACGCAGTAAATTGGCGGTCGGTCACCCTGATCATTTAAAGGTACAATGACATCGATGACGTTCCGCAGGACCTCTCGCGAAAATGCGGCGCGGGCCAAGCGCCTTATGCGCTCGTGTCCGCCGATTGGCTCAGTCCCGAGACCGCTATTAATCAATCAAACTGCCCATTAAAAAGGGAAAGAAACTGAAAGGTCGCTACGCTAGTTGACCCGGTTTCGGAAAATCTCCAAGCCCGAACGCCAATTATGGTTTCCGCAAGCCTCGAAGCATTGGCCGAAGGTGAAGATCCGGGGCCATCCCGGGATGGAGCGGGTGATGGACTCATTCGGATAAGAGCAGCGTCCGGACGGGCGTTAGCGGGTGCGTAGCAGCGGGCGACCGACTGGGCGCATTTGGGAGATCGTCCCCTGCATCGCGGCTGCCGAATTGGCGGGCATCGACGCGAAAAGCCGGGAGGCGCGGCGCCTGGCCGTTCAACCTGGAGACAGCGGGCCTTTCCAAGATATTTCGCTCGTTTCGAGCTCTCGCTTTGCGGGAGTGCTCTTTGCCAGTGCCTCGCGGGCCCTTGCATAACCGAGGCGGGCTGCGCCGCGCGTTTCCGGTTCGCGCCAAGAAGGATCGGCTTGTTCAACGAACGCATAGGTTGACGAGGCCTGCCCGGACCAAGGAGACTTACCGCTATTCTTGGAATTGACGGCTGGAATCAGTTTGACCCGGTTGGAAATTGGGCTGCTGGAGAGAGCGAAATCTCGCCTTGGCGAGGCTGTCCTGGATCCAGGTCAGTGGTCGTCCCTGATGGAAGCGATTTGTGGCGCCGCGGCAACGACCGGAGCGGCGCTTTTGCAGAGCGATGTACGGACGCCCGATGTGCCGATGACGCCGTCCGTCGCGGATCTCCTCAGAGACTACTTCGATAACAATCTGCATGTCGGGGACATTCGAGCTGCGAGGGGGATGCCATTGATCCTATCGGGGCGAAGCGTGGTTCGCGACCAGGACATGTTTCAGTCGGAAACCGTAATGTTGCGCGACCCTCTGTATGCGACACTCACGCGTTTCAGGTTCAGGTGGTTCTCCGGCATTTCGTTCCAGTCTGGACCGGCAATGTGGGTCATGACCTTGCAGCGCACCATCCGCGAAGGAATGTTCGACGATGCCGAACTCCGGGCTCTGGGATCGCTGTCAGAAACCCTCACTGAAGTGGCAACGCTTTCCCATGCCGTTGGAAAGCAGGTCTTGCTCGGCACGCTGAATGCGTTCGAATTGATCAATGAACCAGCCATTTCGGTGTCCAGCACAGGGCTTGTCATCGGATTGAACCGCGCCGCAACTGATCTGTTCGATGCGGATTTCCGGGTACGCAACAGCCGGCTTTACATGCGGGACGGGAAGGCTAGTCAGGCGCTCGAGCGCCTGCTTTGGGAACGCCCACGGGATAGCGAAATTCGGCTGCCGTCGAGGGGGCGAGTAGGGAACGTCATCGTCGCGGGGCGGGAGAGCAAGAAACCAATTCTCATCAGAGTGCTGCCAGTCCACGGCGCGGCAAGTACACCGTTCCTGGGCGCACGTGCTATCCTTGTGCTGCGAGATCTTGAGGCAGAACGGCGACCGCCCCTCGAGATCTTATCGGAAGTGTTCTCGTTGACGATCGCGGAAGCCAGGGTCGCTTCCAAGATAGCGGCCGGTTCATCCCCCGATGAGATCGCGGACGCTCTGCATATCTCGCGCGAAACGGTGAGGAATCAGATCAAGGCGATCTTCGGCAAGACAGGCACCCACCGGCAGAGCGAACTCGCCGCGCTGGTCGCCCGAATCCATATTTAGCTTCGCAGCCTCCAGCATGCAGCAGTCAATTCGGCCAGGCGAAAGCTCTAACACACTGCCGGAGCTGTCTGGCCGTAGCATAGCCCATCTGGATCATGCTCGATCCGGCTTGCGGTTTCATACGCATTTATTGGCAGGAAGCGTCGCGAAATGGTGTTTTGCTCTCTGCATTCCGACAAATGTCAGCTTACCAGAGGATCGAAGTCCAATGAGAGGGTTTTGTCGCCTTTTTGCCGCTTTCGCGCTGTGCTGGACCGCCCTCTTGGGTGCAAGTCATCCAGCCGATGCAACAACAATTCGAATTTTGGCCCTTGGAGCGAGCAACACAAACGGCGTGGGCGTCGGCACGTCAGAAGCTTGGCCGGCTCGACTTGAGAGCATGCTTCGGAAGAACGGATATGATGCGAACGTCAGCGTGAATGCCATCAATGGGCAAACGAGTGCTCAGATCTTGGCCCGCGCAAGCGCCATTGAGCCGGGTACACAGGTCGTTATTTTCGACAACGAAGGCGATAACGATCGGAAGCACGGAATGTCGATGGCGGAAACCAATGCGAATGTTGCCCGGATCATCGCAACCATCCGTGCGCATGGGGCGGTACCGATTCGAGCTCCTTATAGGAGGATCGCCGGCGCAATGAACTCAGGTCAGCCTGGTTATCAGGGGGACGGACATCACTTGACTTCGCAATCCCATGCTCGCGTAGCAGCCGCCCTTGTTCCACTTGTGATTGCGGCGGCCAAAAGGCACAAATAGATAGCTGGTTCGCCGGAGCACGACATGCACGAGGTCTCACAGCATAGCCCATCTGGGTCATGCTGCCACCGCCGCGCCCGTGATCGCTTCTCCCGATCGAATAAGTCAGCCGTTACCAAGCAAGGCGAAAAGTCGGAGAGCGGCAATGCGCGCTGTCATCTTCGGAGCTTTTGGTTGCGCTGTACTAAAGTCTGATGGTGTTCTGAGAGACGTGGCACGTCTAAATATTTGGCTGTATTAACGAGCTATTATCAAGCCGAGGGGGCTATTCATGCTTTTGAACCGGGGACTTGTAACCTTTTCTGTTGCGTTGCTCTTGTGGGCCATTTGGGCAGCCCAGCCGGCATCAGCCGCCCAAGTTGTCGCAATAGGTGCGAGCAATACGATCGGGGCAGGTCAGGGAAGACACCACGGCGGGGTGGTGCCTTCAGAGGCCTGGCCGGCTCAACTGGAGCAGTTGCTTCATGCGCACGGCACAAACGTCCAAGTCAAGAACGCCGGCCTTGCCGGGGACACCACTTGCAACATGCTATCCCGATTGGACGGCGAGCTCGGGCCCGATACGAAAGTCGTCATAATCCAACCCGGCGGTAACGATGCCTGGAAGGGAGGTTGCGCCTCTAGTCCGCGGCAGAATGTGATGCAGATGGTGCAGCGGCTTCGATCGCGGCACATCAAGTCGATACTGCTCCTGCGCATAGGCGCCATCGCCGGGAAGAGCAATCTCGAGGTGGACGGCCAGCACTTCAACAAAGCTGGTCACGCGGCAATCGCGGCTTGGTTGCTCCCGAAGGTAGCTGCAGCTTTGCGATAGCTGCCTGTGCCCAGGCGGGCTAGCGTCAGCGTAGCCCGCCCGCCTATCTTAAGCGGAATGGCGGATTGCGCTTTCGCCAATCCGCCCTAAGGTCCTAAAAAGCTTTGTCTGTGTGGGGACGAGGTGGCATGCCGATTGAACGGGGGCAGCTGTGAATTTCAGTGGGATCGCGAGGGCCTGCTTTTTCTCCATTTCGACCTTTTTGCTGATGTGCCTTTCGATCGGCGACGCCGGCGCATTCACGCTGCAACAGGCGGAGGCGCGGTGCCGCGGCAAGTTCACGCCTGTGGTGCGCGAGTGCGTGCGCAGGAAAGTGATGCAAACTGGGGGCAATCCAGCGCAGTACATACCGGGGTGTCGCAGTTCGATCGCATCGAAGGCGCGGGATTGCGTCGCCAAAGCCATGGGGGCGGGCGCGCCGGATTCGGAGATCGACCTGCGGCCACCCTCGGGTCGCGGGCGCGTCGTGATGATGCTCTCCGGCGTCGACGGGGCTGGACCCTACAAGCCCTATGCGGAAAAAGTGGCAAAGCTCGGCTATTACGTGGTCTTGATTGATGGCCGTGAGATCTGGACAAAAGACAAGCGCGGCGGCGATCGGCTGGCGAAAGCGATCGCGGCCGCGCAGAACTCGGCAAACGCCAAGCGTGGCAAGGTTGCGGTCATCGGCTTTTCCTTGGGCGGCGGCGACGCGCTGGCCTATGCGGAACGCCGACCCGACAAGGTGGCGACGGTGATCGCCTACTATCCGCTGACCAAGTTCATCTCCAAGGTCACCGATATGAAGACCTTCGTCGACAAGTTTCAGGTCCCGCTGCTGGCCTTCGCCGGCGCCAAGGACACCTTTCAAAATTGCTGTCTGCTCGCAACCATTCAATCAATGCAGGCGACCGCAAAGGATCTCGGGAAGCCGATGGATCTCGTGGTCTATCCGGACGCCCAGCATAATTTCATCAAGGATGCGAGCTATCGGCCGGCTGATGCCAATGATGCCTGGAAACGCACGACGGCGGCACTCGCCCAATATCTTGGCGACACGCCAGCGCATTGAGGTTAGAGCGCGCCGATAGGGCGTGCAGCTCCTTGTATGCGCGGCCCTCTTTCACTTTAAAAAGTGCGTCGGGCGAGCCAGCGATAGTGTAATCCGCAGTACGGCCCAGAACGGCCGCATCGCGCTGCTCGGACCAACGACGCTGCGGTCGGTTTCGTGGACGGGGAAAGGCTCAAGTTCAAGAGGCTGTCATAGCCCAGATGGGTCATTAGGCCGCCGAGAAGCGCGGGCTGGTGATACTGGCGCAGATCGCGGTGGCGAAGGGGCTAACTCACGGCCGCGAAACCCGCTGCTCCATTTGGCCGGAAGAGTGCAAGGCAGTACCGGCTGATTGGTTAGCTTCAACTTTTCGTCCTGCAATCGAAATTCATGGGTCGAGTGGCACAGTCCTCAAATCTGCATTTGAAAGTCGATATTGGCGTTTAAGGTCCTCAACGACGATCGACAGTGCCTTGCTGGCGCTATCCCTGTCGGCTCCAGCAAAGCGGATTCCTATGATCTCCCAGTTCGTGTCGAGAGGCGACGCCGGCACTTTCGGTCCGATGATAACGCCTCCAAAGCCTTCACACGCCGGGTCCACATTTCTGATCACCTCGGTGATCGTCGCTTCCAAGTCTGCACGCGAGATTGGCCGATGGCTGTGAGCTGGTGTTCTCCAGAAGGACATGGGGCGCACCTCCGGAACGCATTGTAACTCTTCATCTAAGTTGCAGCCAGTCGACAGCACTCCTTGGTTTCTTCCGGTACGCAGTGCCGGGCGGTAGCTCTGTAGGGATGTTCGTCTCTCACTCTGTCTCCCATTCGGCGAGCCGAAACAGGCCGCCCCCGCGGGCGCTGCGACACGCACCAGGCCGTCGCGCTCGACATCGTGCAGCGCCCGAAACGACACCGATCCACGAGCTGGAGCGCTACATGCGCTGCAAAGGCTGCTCTGAAGTGCGCGGTATCCGTACAAGCGGAGCCATTTGGTCGCGCTTCGGCGCACCAGGACTATCCCTGTCCTATCCGGCACATGCTCTCGGCAGGGTTATCGAGCGGTGAACTTGTTGACCTGAACGTGCTCAAACTGGCGCGAATAGATGACGTGGCATTTTTGCCGGCGGTTCGGCATTCACCCTGACACGGGGTACAAGTGGCTCGCCCGGCGGCCGGCTGATCGGGGCCTCGCAGATCGATCGCGCCGGCCGCATTCGAGCCCGGGCGGACTGTTTGCGAGCTGGAAGAACGCATTCCGGCGGTGCGCGATGCTCATCCGGCTTCGGGAGTTCGTAAGGTAGCGCACTGTCTCGAACGTGAAGGCCATCGTTCGCCGGCAATTCAACGATCCATTAGATCCTGCGCCGGGCTGGCCGCATCAAGCCGCCGCTCGCGGGCGCGGCGGCAAGCCGGCCATGTCCTTGGACTGAACATTAAGCCGGACGATGATAGCGGAGTGAGTGGCTGTTGTTGGCTCCGATCCGATCCGCGCGCCGCCGGATAATCGACCGGCCGAACCGGCGCCCGATGCCGGAGGCTTCGATGTCTTGCATGGCTTGCGTGCGGATTTCGCGCGGGGTTTGCCGGATAAATGCGCTCGGCTCCTGCTGTGTTTGATGGTACTAGTTCCCGTTATGAACAAGCATGCCGGGATCGCGATCCGCCACTCCACCTGTCCGCATGACTGCCCGTCGGCCTGCGCGCTCGACGTCGAGGTAATCGGCGGACAGAGCATCGGGCGGGTAAGGGGCTCCAAGCTGCAGACCTACACGGCGGGGGTCGTCTGCGCGAAGGTCGCGCGCTATGCTGAGCGAATCCATCACCCCGAACGGCTGATGCATCCTTTGCGCCGGACCGGACCCAAGGGCTCCGGCCAGTTCGCGCGGATTTCCTGGGACGAGGCGCTGGACGAGATCGCCGGCCGCTTCAATGCAGCGGAGCGCGAGTTCGGATCCGAGGCCGTCTGGCCCTATTATTACGCCGGCACGATGGGCGTCGTGATGCGCGATGGCATCAACCGCCTGGCCCATGTGAAGAAATATTCGCGCTTCTATTCCACGATCTGCGCCACGATCGCCCGCATCGGCTTTGCGATCGGAACAGGCAAGATCGCCGGCGTCGATCCGCGCGAAATGGGCGTGTCGGATCTGATCGTGATCTGGGGCACCAATCCCGTGAACACCCAGATCAACGTGATGACGCACGCCGCCCGCGCCAAGAAGGAGCGCGGGGCAAGAATCGCGGCGGTCGACGTCTACAATAATGAGACGATGAAGCAGGCTGACATCAAGATCATCCTGCGACCGGGCACCGATGCCGCGTTCGCTTGCGGCGTCATGCATGTGCTGTTCCGCGAGAGCTTTGGCGATCGCGACTATATGGATCGCTACACCGATTGTCCCGCCGAGCTCGAAGCGCATTTGCAGTCCCGGACGCCGGAATGGGCGTCGTCGATCTGCGGCGTTCTGGTCGCGGAGATCGAGGCGTTCGCGCGCGCGGTGGGTGAGACCAAGCGCACCTTCTTCCGCCTTGGTTATGGCTTCACCCGCAGCCGCAACGGCGCGGCGCAGATGCATGCGGCCTCGTGCATTCCGGCCGTGACCGGCGCCTGGCAGTATGAAGGCGGCGGCGCCTTCTTCAACAATGCGGCTCTCTGGCGCTTCAACGAATCGATCGTCGAAGGACACGAGGTCATCGACCCCAATATTCGCCTGCTCGACCAATCCAAAATCGGGCGCATCCTGACGGGGGATGCTGAGGCGCTGTGCGGCAAAGGCCCTGTCAAGGCGATGCTGATCCAGAACACCAATCCGGTGACGGTTGCGCCCGAGCAGATGCTGGTCCGCAAGGGCTTTGCGCGCGAAGATTTGTTTGTGGCGGTGCATGAGCAGTTCATGACCGAGACGGCGCAAATGGCCGACATTGTGCTGCCGGCAACCATGTTCATGGAGCACGATGATCTCTATTACGGCGGCGGCCACCAGCACATTTCGGTCGGAGCCAAGCTGATCGATCCGCCCGGCGAGTGCCGCTCCAATCATGAAGTGCTGCAGGGGCTGGCGCGCCGCCTTGGGGCAACGCATCCTGGTTTCGAGATGACGCCGCGTCAATTGATCGACGCCACATTGAAGCTAAGCGGCCATGGCGACATCGAGACGCTGCAAGCGGATTTGTGGCGCGACCTGCAGCCGGATTTCCGCACCTCGCACTATCTCGACGGCTTTGCGCACAAGGACAAGAAATTCCACTTCAAGGCCGACTGGGCGCATCCGCCGTTCGGCCAGGTGATGGGTGAGGTGGACAAAATGCCGTCGCTGCCCGATCATTGGACCATCATCGAGGAGGCGGACGAGAGGCACCCGTTCCGGCTCGCCACCAGCCCCTCGCGCAGCTTTCTCAACACTACGTTTACCGAGACGCCGTCGTCGCAGGCGCGTGAGGGCAAGGCTTCCGTGATGATTCATCCGCTCGATGCCGCGGCGCTCGGGATAGCCGACGGGGAGGCCGTCACGCTGGGCAACACGCGCGGCGAGACCACGCTCATCGCAAGGATGTTCGACGGCGTCCGCCGGGGCGTCCTGATTGCGGAATCAGTTCACCCGAATGCCGACCACATCGGCGGGCGTGGCATCAATACGCTGACCGGGGCGGAGGCGGTTGCGCCGATCGGCGGCGCCGCCTTCCACGACAACAAGGTCTGGATCAAGAAGGCGGCGCTCGCCTGACGTCGCGACGAAGACCGGCGGAACATATGCCATATTTTCGATCCACAACCGCCAAAATGCTCGCCTTAATTTGTGCAGAGGTTGCGGTCGCTCACGTCGATGAGCCGCAAAGAGGCCTGTTTGGGGGCACTTTCGCCGTCGGGTGCGGCCGTTGTTCTCGCGGCGGCCGCGGATTATAGTCCGGCTTTCTTTCGTGCTTGCCTTTTCCTCAGGATCGCATAACCACCCATTTTGACAGCGGCGGGATGAGTAGCTTAAGTAGCAGGGCCTTCTCGCCAGAGATCGTGATGATGCAGATATGCGCTGTCGTTGTGGCCAAGGGCCCGACCGCGTGCCTACGTCTCTCAACCGAAAGAGGGATTCAATGACCGCCTATTTCCGGCACCAGCTTGCCGATTACGTTGAATATCACCGTGATCCCAGGAACTGTGCGGCTCATGTATTTGGCATCATCGTCCTGTTCCTGGGGGCGGTGCTGCCGCTGACCATGTTGCCCGTTCCCGGCTTCGGTGGCCACGTCACGGTGGCCACGCTGTTGGCGCTGCCGGTGCTGCTTTATTGGTTGGCGCTTGATCCTGCGCTCGGGCTCGCCATAATTGTCGCCGCTTTTCTGCTGCTCTCGACTGCCTCCGCCATCGTCGCCAATGTTGGGCTGGTCGGCGTGTGGATGATCGCCGCGATCTTGGTGATTTGCGGTGTTGCGGCCCAAGTCGTCGGCCACAAGGTCTTCGAGCAGCGGAAGCCGTCGATGACTGACCATCCCGTTCACTTCTTGCTCGGCCCGATGTTTGTGATGGCGAAGCTCTTCATTGCTTTCGGTTTCCGGCAAGATCTGGCGGCTATTATCGGACCGGTGCCTACTGAGCCGGCACAGGCCTGCCGCTAAGACGCGCCGAATCTGCATTTATGACACGCATTCTTGTCACCGGCGGCAGCGGCTTCATTGGCCAACACTTGGTATCCGAACTTGTCGGCGCCGGCCGGCAGGTTCGCGTGCTCGACGTTCGCCTGCCCACACGCCCGATGCCGGGGGTCGAATATGTCGAGGGCTCAGTGCTCGACCAAGAACTCGTGCAGGACGCGATGCGCGACGTCGGCGAGGTCTATCATCTGGCCGGCCATCCCGGTATGTGGAAGCGGGATCACGACGAATTCTACGCCATCAATTTCAAGGGAACGGAAAACGTGCTGGCCGCGGCGCGCAAGCGCGACGTCGCCCGTTTTCTGCATTGCTCGACCGAGTCGATCTTGTTCCGCAGCTCCAACCCCGACCAACCCGCAGCGGAGGATGCCGTACTGTCCGTCCATGAGATGCCGGGGCCTTACACGCGTTCGAAGATGCTGGCCGACCAACTGGCGCTGCAGGCCGCAGCATCCGGCTTTCCGGTCGTTGTCGGGTGCCCGACCATGCCCATCGGCACCCATGATCACAATCACACGCCGCCGACGGCAATGCTGCGGCATTTCCTCGGCGGAGCACCGCTGCGGCTCTATCTCGATTTCATCGTAAATCTGGTTGACGTGCGCGACGTCGCGCTGGGTCTCATTCTTGCCATGAAAAAGGGGCGGGTGGGGAACCGCTACGTGCTCGGCGGCGATTCCATTCCGCTGGGCCAGGTTCTTGCCCTGATGGCGGCTATCAGCGGTCGCCGCAAATTATTTGTGCGAATACCGGGCCGGGTCGCGGAGCTGGCCGCCTTAGTGATAGAGTTCAATGCCAATTACGTGACCCGCCGTACGCCTGCGGCTACTGTCGAAGGGGTCCGCATCGCGCGGCGGGCGAGCGCGCTCTCGATCGAGAAGGCGCGGCGTGAGCTCGGCTATGCGCCCCGTCCGGTCGAGCCGGTATTGCACGAGACGATCGCTCGCATGATGGGCGCACCCGTGAGCAAGGTTTTGAAGCATGCTTAGCAGTTTGGGCGATATCGGCGGTGCGCTGCTGAGCGGCTGGATCGTTACATGGCCCACCAAATTGCTGTCGCTGATCTGGCTCGCCTGGGTCGTGAGCTGGGTCGTCGCGTCGGTCTGG
>Ga0134125_10008607_pt1 | contig 11514 bp, 7 predicted proteins | sample KB31751_FD_96464 | JGI IMG/M metagenome (GOLD analysis project Ga0134125, IMG submission 96464) | Terrestrial soil microbial communities with excess Nitrogen fertilizer from Kellogg Biological Station, Michigan, USA - KB3-175-1 | ecosystem: Environmental > Terrestrial > Soil > Unclassified ... | reverse complement strand
GGCAGCGGGTCGTCGCGTAGACAGCACGAATATTCGCCATGAATTTGTCGCGAGCATACCCGGCGACGAATTACTCGGCCAAATTGATGTGATGCAGAATATCCTGAAGGGCGCTCCGCGTGCGCTCAGAACGCATAGACGGAATCTGCAGTAGCAGCGGGCGGAACGTGAGACTTCAGCGGCTCGCGGTTGACGCCCTACTGCTGCAGCACCATTTGCCCGCTGCTGTACTCGAACCGCTTCAGCCGCGACAGGAACGACAGTCCCAGCAGGTTTTCCGACAGCGCCTCATCCGGCAGCACCAGGGCATCAACGTCGTGCACCACAAGACCGCCGACATCGAGCATGGCAAGGCGCGTGCGCGCGCCCTTGATGGTGCCGTTGGCGGTGGTGACGTTCGCAGTGAAATCGTTGCGCGCGGGGTGCAGGCCGAAGCGCGCGGCCGAGCTTTCGTTCAGCGCCACCACGGACGCACCGGTGTCGATCATGAAATCGATGCGCTGCCCGTTGATGCGTGCTTCGGTGAGGAAATGGCCGCGGCTGTCGGGTGCAATGGCAAGGCTGCGGGAAGCGGCCGGCGCCGGCGCGCCGACCGTGACGGTGCTATTGACGACCGGGGTCGCGGAGGCCGGCTGGGGCGTCATCTTGTCGGCGAGCTCGGCCATGAAGAGGCCGAGCCCCACCATGACCGCTGCAAACATCATCAGATTACGCATGATGCCACTACCCACGCTTCAAGCCGCCCGATTTCATCACGCCGGCCCCAACAGGGCGACGTCCGAGGCCGCCATTTTCGCGAAAAGGATGAGCGAAGTGTTAACGGGGCGTCACGTGCCGCGCGGCTTCACCCGGCGGGTGGGCGGCGCGCGGGCGGGATCCTCCGGCCAGGGATGGCGGGGATAGCGGCCGCGCAGATCGGAGCGCACGGCCGCATAGCTGCCGCGCCAAAAGCCGGGAAGGTCGCGCGTGACCTGGACGGGGCGCTGCGCCGGCGATAGCAATTCCACGACCAGCGGCACCGCGCCACCCGCGAGCGAGGGATGGGTGTTGAGCCCGAACAATTCTTGCAGGCGCACCGCAATCGTCGGCCCCTGCTCGGCCTCGTAGTCGATCGGAACTTGCGTGCCAGTGGGCGCCTCGAAATGGGTTGGCGCCTCGCGATCGAGCCGCACGCGCAACTCCCAAGGCAACAGCGCCATCAGAGCTTCCGACAGTTCGCCGGCCGAAAACTCTTTCAGCGACGTCTTGTCGTAAAGCGCGGCCACCAGCCAATCCTCGCGCCGTTCGGCGAGCGCCGCATCCGACAGATCGGGCCAGGAATCACCTTCGGCCTTGCGCAGGAACATCACGCGGTCGCGCCACTGTTTTGCAGCTTTGGACCATGGCAACTTGTCGAGTCCGGCCCCGACCAAACCATCGGCGAAGATGCGCGCGGTTTCCGCAGATGGTTCGAGCGGGAGCGGCGCTTCCGAGAGGGTGATCGCATGCAGGCTGCGCCGGCGCCGAGCCCGCAAGCCAAGCGCGTTGCGGTCGAAGCTGATGTCGTCGACCCTCTCGATCTGGTCGGCGAAACGCAGTTCGATCTCACCTTGCGTGATCGGCGCCGCCAGCAGAATGCGCCCGCTTGCCGCGGTCCCTGAGAGTTCGCCGACCGCAATATAGGGCGCGCGCGCCAGTGACGAGGCCTGGTCCACGGCAGCGCCGCGCCCATTGGCGAGCACAAAGCTGCCATTGCCGCGGTTACGCGCGATGCGATCGGGAAACGCGAAAGCGAGCATGACGCCGGTCGAAAGCCCGGCGTCCGCTTGCAGACTGCCGGGCGGCGAAAGCGCCTGCGTTTTCGGCTTGGAGGATGAAACCTGCGCGGCCCAGCGGCGAGCAAGGTCGCGGGCACCCATCGCACGTGGCGTACGGTCACGGCGGAATTGGTCGACCCTCGCATCAAGATCGACGCTGTCTCCGCCCAGCCCACGCTCGGTTAGAATGGCGGCGATCTCCGCCGCCTGCCCGGCTGTGTCAGAACGTCCGGAGTCCACGATCATGCGCGCAAGCCGCGGCGGCAGCGCCAGCGCGCGCAGGCTCTTTCCTTCGGCGGTGATGCGGCCGTCGGCATCGAGCGCGCCGAGTTCGCGCAACAGGCCCTTGGCTTCCTTCAACGCGGGCGCCGGCGGCGAATCCAGAAACGGAAGCCGGGTGGGGTCGGTCACGCCCCATTGTGCGACATCGAGCACCAGCGAGGAAAGATCGGCGCTCAAGATTTCGGGTTGGGTGAAGGGCGCAAGCGAGGCCGTCTGCGGTTCGTCCCACAGCCGATAGCAGATGCCGGGCTCGGTGCGGCCGGCGCGGCCGCGGCGCTGGTCGACCGCCGCGCGCGAGGCGCGGACGGTCTCAAGTCGCGTCAGGCCGATATCCGGCTCATAGCGTGGCACGCGGGCGAGCCCGGAATCGACCACGATACGCACGCCCTCGATGGTCAGCGAGGTTTCGGCGATCGACGTCGCCAGCACCACCTTGCGGCAGCCTTTCGGCGCGGGCGCGATGGCGCGATCCTGGACGCTCGCATCCAGCGCGCCGAACAGCGGCACGATTTCGATCGATGGATCCTGGATGCGCTCTTTCAACAAGGTCTCGGTGCGGCGGATTTCGGCCGCGCCGGGCAGAAACGCCAGCACCGAACCGGGATCGGCGCGCAGTGCCGCGGCGATCGCATCGGCCATCTGCCGCTCCAGCGGCGCGTCGGGCTTGCGGCCGAGATAACGCGTCTCGACGGGAAAAGCGCGACCCTCACTGGCGACGACGGGCGCATTGCCGAGCAGCTTTGCCACCCGCGCGCCGTCGAGCGTGGCTGACATCACCAAGAGCCGCAAATCCTCGCGCAAGCCGGTTTGCGCATCGCGCGCCAGGGCGAGGCCCAGGTCGGCATCAAGCGACCGTTCGTGAAATTCATCGAACAGCACTGCCGCAACATCGGAGAGCTCGGGATCATCGAGGATCTGTCGCGAAAAAATGCCCTCGGTGACGACCTCGATCCGGGTCGCGCGCGACACCTTGGAGCCGAAGCGGACGCGGTAGCCGACGGTTTCGCCGGCGCGCTCGCCGAGGCTTTTGGCCATGCGATCCGCGCTGGCGCGCGCCGCGATCCGGCGGGGCTCCAGCACGATGATCTTCCTGTCGCCGAGCCACGGCGCGTCGAGCAGCGCGAGCGGCACGCGCGTTGTCTTGCCCGCGCCGGGCGGCGCCACCAGCACCGCGGCGTTGGTCCTGGCGAGCGTGTCCGAAAGCTCGTCCAGGACCGCGTCGATCGGAAGGGGCGTGTCGAAGCTGCGGGGCAATTCGCGTACTCGTCATCGCCCGCGAAGGCAGGCGATCCAGTAAACTCACTTGGTTCCAATCACCAAGATCGGGCGTACTGGATACCCCGCATGCGCGGGGTATGACAACCAAGGCGTCACTTCTCTTTCCGCGAGGGACGGCCGACACTTTCGTAAACAAAGCCGTGCGCCGCCATTTCTTCGGAACGATAGATGTTGCGTAAGTCCACGACCACCGGCTGCGCCATCTCGCGCTTGAGCCGCTCCAGGTCCATCGCGCGGTATTGCACCCACTCGGTCACGAGGACCATCGCGTCGGCGCCTTTGGCGCACGCGTAGGGGTCGTCGCAATATTGAATGTCGGGCAGTTCCTTGCGCGCCTGCTCCATGCCGGCCGGATCGTGCGCGCGGACCTTGGCGCCCATGTCGAGCAAACCGGTCACCAGCGGAATCGAGGGCGCCTCGCGCATGTCGTCGGTATCAGGCTTGAAGGTCAGCCCAAGCACGGCGATGGTCTTGCCGCGCAGGCTTCCGCCCGCGGCCGCCGCGACCTTGCGCGCCATCGCGCGCTTGCGGATGTCGTTGACGCCGAGCACCGCCTCAACGATGCGCAGCTGCACGTCGTGATCCTGCGCGATCTTGATCAGCGCCCGGGTATCCTTGGGAAAGCAGGAGCCGCCGTAACCGGGACCTGCATGCAGGAATTTGCTGCCGATGCGGTTGTCGAGCCCGATGCCGCGCGCGACTTCCTGCACGTCCGCGCCGACCTTCTCCGAAAGGTCGGCGATCTCGTTGATGAAGGTGATCTTGGTGGCAAGGAAGGCGTTGGCGGCATATTTGATCAGCTCCGCGGTGCGCCGCGCGGTGAACATCAATGGGCCCTGGTTGAGCGACAGCGGCCGATAGATTTCAGCCAGTACTCTTTGCGCGCGCTCGTCGGACGTGCCGATCACGATGCGGTCGGGAAATTTGAAGTCGCGGATCGCCGCACCCTCGCGCAGGAATTCCGGATTGGAAGCAACCTCCACGTCGGCACCGGGATTGGTTTCGCGGATCAGCCGCTCGACCTCGTCGCCGGTGCCGACCGGCACCGTGGATTTGTTGACGACCACTGTGAAGCCCGACACGGCGCGCGCGATCTCGCGCGCGGCCGCATGGACATAAGTGAGATCGGCGTGGCCATCGCCGCGGCGCGACGGCGTGCCGACGGCGATGAAGACCGCGTCGGCCTCACCCACTGGAACCGACAGATCGGTCATGAAATCGAGCCGCTTGGCTTTGACGTTGGTCTCGACCAGCGTGTCGAGGCCGGGCTCGAAGATCGGAATCTCGCCGCGCTTGAGGGCAGCGATCTTCTCCGCATCCTTGTCAACGCAAGTGACCTGGTGACCGAAATCCGCAAAGCAGGCGCCGGAAACCAGCCCCACATAGCCCGTGCCGATCATGGCGATTCGCATGAGACAATCACCCCGAATGGTTAACGCGACCGCGTCTTAAAGCATTTGGCCGCAAAGGGAAGGAAAACAATGGCATGTCGTTTGTATGAGTAAAGGGGAACGCAACCGATCCACCTGATGATGCAAAAATACCGCCTCACAAAGGGACAACAATGACCAAAGCCGGGACAGGGCTTGTGGCACGCCGCTCTGCCGGAGCGGGCGGCGGACGCGTCGACTGGGTCGATTACGCCAAGGGCATTTGCATAGTCATGGTGGTGATGATGCACTCAGTGCTGGGCGTCGAGAAGGCGACCGAGCAGACCGGCTTCATGCATCTCGTGGTCGCCTTCGCCCGACCGTTCCGGATGCCGGATTTCTTCATGATTTCCGGGCTTTTCCTGCCCCTGGTCATCGACCGCGACTGGCGGACTTATCTCGATCGCAAGGTGATGCATTTCGCCTATTTCTATACGCTTTGGGTGACCATCCAGTTCGCCTTCAAGGCGCCGGCTTTCGCCGCCGAATCAAGCTGGTCGCATGTCGGTTTTTTGTATCTTGAATCCTTCATCGATCCGTTCGGCACGCTGTGGTTCATTTATCTGTTGGCGATCTTCTTCGTCGTCATAAAACTGACACGCAACATTTCACCGCTTCTGATCTGGAGCACCGCGGCGCTCTTGGAGATGCTGCATGTTGCAACGGGCTGGACCGCGATCGACGAATTCTGTGCGCGTTTGATCTACATCTATACCGGCTATCTGTTCGCCGATCGCGTGTTCGCGCTGTCGAATCGCGCCCGCGCGCATCCGCCTTACGCGCTTGTAGCGCTTGCGCTATGGGCACTGATCGATGCCGGTCTCGTCGCCGCGGGCTATAGCGATTTACCTGTGACATCGTTGATGCTCGGACTTGCGGGCGCCTGCGCCATCGTGACCATCGGCACGCTGCTTGCGCACGCTCGCTGGCTCGATGGCTTACGCTTTTGCGGCGAGCATTCGCTTGTCATCTATCTTTCGTTCTTCCTGCCGATGGCAGCGACCCGGACACTGCTGCTGAAGATTGGCCTGATCCAGAACATCGGCCTGCTTTCGCTGATTGTCACCACCGTCGGCGTTCTCGGTGCATTGCTCATCTGGCGTCTCGCGCTCGCCGCGCGCGCCAACTTCCTGTTCGAACGGCCGGACGCGTTCTGGGTCGCGCCGAAAAAGCGGATCGCCGTGTTGCAAGCGGCGGAGTAGGCGCGCCGAAGGACGATCTGGCGGCGGGCGGCAGCAGCGCAAATTGCGGTGCAAGGACGGGCAAAAAGCATCTGCAAAGCCTGTCATTTGCCGCAAAAAATCTTACATTGGCGCCATGCCAAAAACCTCCACCAAACTGACCACCGAAAAGCCGGCCGCAGCGAAGGCGGCCGCTCCGAAGCCCGTTGCCGCCAAAGCGCTCGGCAGGGGCGACCATGTCTTTCTGGTCGACGGCTCCGGCTATATTTTCCGCGCCTATCACGCTTTGCCTCCGTTGAACCGCAAATCCGACGGGCTGCAGGTCAATGCGGTGCTCGGCTTCTGCAACATGCTGTGGAAGCTGTTGCGGGAAATGCCGGAGGACGCCCGGCCGACGCATCTCGCCATCGTGTTCGACAAGTCGGAAGTCACCTTCCGCAACAAGATCTACCCCGAATACAAATCGCACCGGCCGCCGGCGCCGGACGACCTGATCCCGCAATTTCCGCTGATCCGCTCGGCGGTGCGCGCCTTCGACCTGCCCTGCCTCGAGCAGGCCGGTTTTGAGGCCGACGACCTGATCGCCACCTATGTGCGCCAGGCCTGCGAGCGCGGTGCAACTGCGACCATTGTGTCATCCGACAAGGACCTGATGCAGCTCGTGACCGACTGCGTCACCATGTACGACACCATGAAGGACCGCCGCATCGGCATTGCCGAGGTGCGCGAGAAATTCGGCGTGGCACCGGACAAGGTGGTGGAGGTGCAGGCGCTGGCCGGCGATTCCACCGACAATGTGCCCGGCGTGCCCGGCATCGGTGTGAAGACCGCGGCGCAGCTGATCATCGACTATGGCGATCTCGAAACGCTGTTGCTGCGCGCGAGCGAGATCAAGCAGCCGAAGCGGCGCGAGGCGCTGATCGAGAATGCCGATAAAGCGCGGATTTCGCGCCAACTGGTGCTACTCGACGAAAACGTCGATCTGGAAGTGCCGCTCGACGACCTCGCCGTTCACGAGCCGGACGCGCGCAAGCTGATCGCGTTTCTGAAGGCGATGGAGTTTTCGTCGCTGACCCGCCGGGTCGCCGAATACGCGCACATCGAGCCGGCGGATATCGCGCCGGATGAACTCTTGAAGAGCGGCAACGGCTCTTCGGCCTCCTCGGCTGACCGCGTGCCATCAGAGGAGGGTGCGCCCACCTTGCCTGCACTTGCGGGCGGAAAAGAGCGACCCAGGGCGAACGCGGCCGGGCCCAACAGGGCCGCGCCCGACAAGAGCGACAAGGCGTCAAGCCTCAAGGGCGCGCCGGTGGCGCTTGCTACCGCACGCGCCGAGATGGCGCGCAATACGCGCATCGATCGCAGCAAATACCGGACGATCGAGAGCCTCGATCAGCTCAATGCGTGGCTCGCCCGCATCCATGACGTCGGTCATTTCGCGATCGAAGCCAAAGCCGATTCCATCGATCCGCTGCAGGCGGAGATCTGCGGCATCGCGCTGGCGCTGGCGCCCAACGATGCCTGCTACGTGCCCCTCGCCCACAAGCAACCCGGCAGCGGCGCCGGCTTGTTCGACACGGGGTTTGCGCCCGGCCAGATCAAGGCAGCGGATGCGCTCGCCGCGCTGAAGCCGCTGTTGGAATCACAGGGATTGTTGAAGATCGGCTTCAACATCAAATTCAACGCTGTGATGTTCGCACAAGCAGGCATCACGTTGCGCAATTACGACGACGCGCAACTGATGTCGTACGCGCTCGATGCCGGCCGCAGCGCGCATGGGCTGGATTCGCTCGCCGAGCGCTGGCTCGGCCACGCCACGCTGACGTTCGGCGAACTCACCGGCAGCGGCAAGAACAAGCTTTCGTTCGATCAGGTGGCGATCGACAAGGCGACCGCCTATTCGGCCGAGGATGCCGACGTGATCTTGAGACTGTGGCATGTGCTGAAGCCCCGCCTCGTCGCCGAGCGCATGACGACGGTCTATGAAATGCTGGAACGGCCGCTGGTTGCCGTGCTGGCGCGGATGGAGCGGCGCGGGATTTCGATCGATCGTCAGGTGCTGTCACGGCTCTCGGGAGATTTCGCGCAGACTGCCGCACGGGTCGAAGCCGAGTTGCAGGAGCTTGCGGGCGAACCGATCAATGTCGGCAGTCCCAAGCAGATCGGCGACATCATTTTCGGCAAGATGGGTCTGCCCGGCGGAAGCAAGACCAAGACCGGTGCCTGGTCGACTTCGGCGCAGGTGTTGGATGATCTCGCCGAGCAAGGCTACGAGTTTCCGAAGAAGATCCTGGAATGGCGCCAGGTTTCGAAACTGAAATCGACCTATACGGACGCGCTGCCGAATTACGTCAATCCGCAGACGCATCGCGTCCACACCACCTACGCGCTGGCCGCGACCACTACGGGTCGGTTGTCGTCGAACGAGCGGAACCTGCAGAATATCCCGATCCGCACCGAGGACGGGCGCAAGATCCGCCGCGCCTTCATCGCGACACCCGGCCACAAGCTGGTATCGGCGGACTATTCGCAGATCGAACTGCGGCTCCTGGCCGAGATCGCGGACATCCCCGTACTAAAGCAGGCGTTTCGCGACGGGCTCGACATTCACGCCATGACGGCGTCCGAGATGTTCGGCGTGCCGATCAAGGACATGCCGAGCGAGGTGCGGCGGCGCGCGAAGGCGATCAATTTCGGCATCATCTACGGCATCTCGGCCTTTGGCCTCGCCAACCAACTCGGCATCGGCCGCGAGGAGGCGTCCGCCTACATCAAGAAATATTTCGAGCGCTTCCCGGGCATCCGCGCCTACATGGACGAGACGAAAGAATTCTGTCGCAGATACGGCTATGTGACCACGCTATTCGGGCGCAAGTGCCACTACCCCGACATCAAGGCGAGCAATGCCTCGGTCCGCTCCTTCAACGAGCGCGCCGCGATCAACGCCCGACTGCAGGGCACCGCGGCCGACATCATTCGGCGCGCCATGGCGCGGGTGGAGGGTACGCTCGCCGAGAAGAAGCTTTCGGCGCAAATGCTCCTGCAGGTGCATGACGAGCTGATCTTCGAGGTACCGGACGAGGAGGTCGCGGCGACGCTGCCGGTCGTGCAGCACGTGATGCAGGACGCGCCCTTCCCCGCGGTGCTGCTCTCCGTGCCGCTGCATGTCGATGCCCGCGCCGCCGGCAACTGGGACGAGGCGCATTAGCTGTTGATCGATCGGACGCTCACTCGCTCCAGAGGCTTAACTCAATCCAGCTTGGCTTCCATGCCGCGCCTCACGCCGGGCCGGGCCATCAGCGCGTTGTACCAGCGCTCGACATTGGGGAAATCCGATAGCTCCACCTTGTGGCGCGGATGGCGCCAGGCCCAGCCGAGAATGGCGAAATCGGCGACCGACAGATCGCCGGCCACGTAGTCCCTCCCCGCCAGACGACGATCGAGCACGCCGTAAAGTCTGCGCGTCTCCGCCATGAAACGTTTCAGGCCATAGGCGCGGTCCTGCTCGTTTTCGAGCGCAATGAAATGATGCACCTGGCCCGGCATCGGGCCAAAGCCGCCCATCTGCCACATCAGCCATTCATAGACGGGGATGCGGTCGATCAGCGGCTTGGGCAGGAACTTGCCGGTCTTCTCGCCAAGATAGAGCAGGACCGCGCCGGACTCGAACACGCTGACCGGCTTACCGCCGGGGCCGTCCGGATCGACGATTGCGGGGATCTTGTTGTTCGGGCTGATCGCGAGGAAGCCGGGCGCCTTCTGCTCCCCCTTGGTGATGTTCACCGGGATCACCTTGTAGGGCAGTCCCATCTCCTCGAGCGCCACGGAAATCTTGCGGCCGTTCGGCGTGTTCCAGGTGTGAAACTCGATGGTCATATGCTCGCCTGGCGCCCTTCAGCTCTCGTTCAGACGCGCCTCTGTAGCATTCTCGCTAAGGTTGGGCAAAACGGTCCCTGTTGCCATGGCGGGACTATCGCGGCTATGCCCCCGCCATTGACGGGCCGATGTCGGCTCTGGCATGTGCCGAAAACCGCCGATAAATTGCACCGCTGCCGAAAGAGCGAGAAACACCTTGTCCAAATCAGCTTCCCGTGCCCGTCTTCATGACATCATCCGCCGCCGCTCGTTCGGCCGCGGAGAAGTCACGCTGGCGTCGGGCCGCAAGAGCGACTTCTATTTCAACCTCAAGCCGACCATGCTCGACCCCGAGGGTGCCGCGCTGCTTGCCGAGCTGACCTATGAGGCGCTGAAGGACGACCAGCTCGATTATATCGGCGGGCTGGAGATGGGCGCCGTGCCGCTGGCCGGCGCGATCGCGCAGCTCTCCTGGCTGAAAGGCCACCCGATCGCTGCGTTCTTTGTGCGCAAGAAGCCCAAGGAACATGGCGCGCGGCTCGCGATCGAGGGGCTCGCCAAAGGCGAGAGTCTGGAAGGCAAGCGCATCGTTGTGGTGGAGGACGTCACCACCACCGGCGGATCAGCCATGAAGGCGGTCGAGGCGCTGCGCGAGGCCGGCGCCGATGTCGCGCTGGTGCTCACGATGGTCGACCGCGAGGAAGGAGCCAGCGACACCTTTGCAGAGGCCGGCCTGCCGTTCCGCTCGATCTACAAGGCTTCGGAATTCTTGAACGAATAAGGACGGCCACCGCCGCACGTTCCATGGTCCCTGTCGGCGCTTGACCCGCCCATGACGGCACCGTCCATCGCTTTTCCTTCTCCGCGCCACGGTTAAAGCTCATTTACCATCCACCCTTATGCTGAATTCGAACCTTACGCGCATCTCGCGCCGTAAGGACGAGGTCCACTGCGTCGGCGGAGTAAGCGTTGGGTACGAAGTCGTCCTTTCGCCGCAAGCTGTACCGAGTGCCTGTCGTCGTCAGCATTGCCGGCGCTGCTGCGCTGATGCCGTCGCTGGCTTCGGCCGAGGGCCTTTTCGATTTCTTCTTCGGCGGTCTGCAGAGGCTGCAGCGCCAGGTTTCGCCGCAAGAAAATTCTTCCTCGAACCCCTTCAGCAATAACCCGCAACCACTGCCGCCGGCTGTCGCGAGTTCGGGGCCTGCCTTTTGCGTGCGGAGCTGCGATGGACGGTATTTTCCGTTGACGCGCGGGGGCGGCGCTTCGGCGGTGCAGATGTGCCAGGCCTTCTGCCCCGCGAGCCCGACGAAGGTGTATTTCGGCTCGAGCATCGATAACGCCTACGCCGCGAACGGTGAGCGCTACGCCGACAGCGAGAACGCCTATGCCTATCGCAAGGCGCTGCGCGCCGACTGTACCTGCAACGGCCACGATCCGGCCGGGCTCGCGCCCATCGATCTCTCGCACGACCCGTCACTGCGCCGGGGGGATGTGGTCGCCACCAGCGACGGACTCGCCGCCTATTCGGGGGTGCGGCTCGGCAACGATCAGACGCCCGAGTTGACACCGATCGCATCTTTCCCCGGGCTCACTGGCGAAGTCCGTGCGCGGCTGAACGAGATGAAGGTCGCGCCTGCGCGCGCCGATGCGGCGGCAAATGATCGGCCAAACGCCGACCCGGCCCCGCAGTCG
>Ga0134125_10008605_pt1 | contig 11516 bp, 10 predicted proteins | sample KB31751_FD_96464 | JGI IMG/M metagenome (GOLD analysis project Ga0134125, IMG submission 96464) | Terrestrial soil microbial communities with excess Nitrogen fertilizer from Kellogg Biological Station, Michigan, USA - KB3-175-1 | ecosystem: Environmental > Terrestrial > Soil > Unclassified ... | reverse complement strand
CCATACACCTTGCACGCATGTATGACGCCTGCCATCTGAGCGCCGAGCGACACGATATGCACGTCGGCGGCGCTGAGAGATGCGGCAAGGTCTGCCTTAGGTTGGTACGGCAAGGACAAGGTATTACGCAGATCGCCGCGGCTTACGAGTTCTTCGATCTCGTGTTTTGCGTTACCGCCTCCAACGAACACGAATTTGAGATGCGAAACATCCCGCAGTGCCGCGGCGGCCGCCAGAAGCGTCGTCAGCGGATTGGAGCGCGTATGGTTCCCGCTGTACATGACTACGATGCAGTCGGTCAACCCGTATCGGGCACGGAATGCATTTTCCGCGCGCGGGACGGCGCGGAGTTGTTCGTCGGGGGACCACGGAGGAATTACTACCAACCTGTCGGCCTCGGCACCCTGGGCTGCGAGTCGAGCGGCCATGAGCTGGTCAAGCGCCACCACAACAGCCGCGCGCTGAAGTGTAAATCGATTCACTGCCCGCATCATGCGTGTAAGCACGCTGCTCGGCCTTAGCTTGCCGAGCGCGACTAGCTGGTCTGGGTTGAGGTCCATTGCCCAAAATGCGGTCGGCACTCCTCGCAGCTTGCCAATGACAGTTGCGATCACACCGATGAACGGCGGGGACGTGCTGTAGACGATTCCCTCGAGGTTCTGCATACGCGCGGCGGCCACGGCTGACTGCGCCATGAACGACGCAATACCGATCGCGCGATGGAATAGCGTCGCCTTGCCGAATGATGTCTGGGCCAGTCGATGTATCTGGACCCCATCAGGTGTCGTCTCGGTGCGCGCAAACCGAATGCTGGCGTCGTCGTAACCCCTGTCGGACGTTATCACCACGACCCGGTGGCCTCTCTTCGCGAGTACGCCTGCAAGGTCAGCCATATGCTGGCCGACAGCGGCGGGGTCGGGCGGAAAGGCGTGAGTGAGCAGGACGATCGTCATCTGACGCACGTCTGGCGATTATCGGCGTTCATCGGACCCATCGGCAGCGACTGCGTGAATGCGGTCGAGGATGGCAACTGGAAAGCAAAATCGCTTCAGCGTACCGCGATCCAGCATTCCATTAAGCTGAACGACGCGGCGGGCCCAGCGGTCGGCTCGAAAAACTTCCAGGAAATTCGGATTATAGTAGATGACACGAATCTGGCCTCGACTGGGCAATGCCGCGATGCGACTCTCGAATTCGACGACCTTCTCCTCCGTGAACGGATTGTATAAATAGAAGAACGTGCCATCATCGGGAATGTTAATGATCGCATCGCCGGCGATAATTTCTACGTTCGGAAAGCGGCGGAATTGGCGGGCCGTGCGTGCGGCGATGTCGGGATCTATCTCGAGCCCTACAATTCGGCGGCCGTAGTTCCTGTGTAGCCAGAATATGACCACGCGGCCCTTGCCGCAGCCAACGTCGACGAGAACATCGTCCCTACGCGGCTTTGCCACTCCGAAGATCAAGTTGAGAATCGCATAGCTGGTATGATGGACAGCCTGGGCACCCAACCGTCCGAAGCGGGACGGTTGGTCTCCACCGAGCAACCGCCGCGCGTACCTGACATCGAGGGCGACCGTGTAGGCTGCGGTGGCAGGGTGCACTCGAATTCGGTCCAGATAATAGCCTGCAAGGTAGCGGAAATTACCGGACCTAACCAGACTTACGAAGTTGCGTATACGTAGGCTTAGTTGCATGCTCGCACAGAGACGATGGGCCGCTCGTCGGTATGCAGGCCGAACTCGCGGCGCTAACTTTGATCGGTGAAACGACGACCCAAGACCCGCTCTTCCGACGACCGCCAGACGGTCCGCGTTGGCGCCGCCAGCATTTTAACACCTGCAGAATTCGACGGGCACTTGGTGAGCGCTTCTGACTGCCCAGCCAACTGTTCTGAATTCGTTGCGCGTAGTCCGGAGAGCACAATATACCATTCGCCCCCTTATATCGGCTTCGCGCGGCGCGAAAATGGCGCTGCTGAAATGCTCGTGGTTCGCTCTCAGGGAGCCCCCGTCTTCGGCATCCCCATTCATCCAGATTCACGCGGACGATGGATATCGACTGGATATAGTGGTGCGCTATTTCCGGACAGCACTCGTGAGTCAGTCTTACGGGCTTCGGTGACCGCATTCCAGCAGTTGCTCAACGTGAATCGTGTGCTTGGATTTCGAATAGAGCAGAGCGTGCAAGCATCGGGATATGCGACACCAGGGCGAACAACGCTTCTCGCCCAACTGCTTTGGGACGACCGAAATCAGCAACGCCCTGCATACGCACGTATCCTGCCAGTTTGTACGGACCTCGTGAATCCGGGGGTGGGCGCGCCGGTGGTGGATGGCGCCTCACTCGACAACAAGCTGTTGGCGCAGTACGACGGTGACATCCGCAATCAAATACGTCAGGCGCTGCGCCGCGGACTGAGCGTGCGGGTATGGATTCTGGACAATAGCGCGACGCACGCCGAGACCGTGGATGCATATCGCCGCTACATGCCGGTGCAGGTGGAGTCTTACGCCAGGACGGGGATGACGGCCCACACCCTCGATTACTGGGTCGGTCTGAGCGAGGCGGTGCAGCGCGGCGGGGGCACCGACGTTGTGGTGCTGGTCACGGATGAATCCGGCCGGGACGTCGCTGGCGTGACATGCCATGCGTTCCGTGGTCGAGCGATCTACTGGAGCGGCGCCAGCACTGCCTCGGGCAAGTCAGCGCGAGCAAACCCTCTTGCGCTGCATACAGCGATAACCGTCTGCGCATCAATCGGTGTTACCACATTTGAACTGGGGCGGTTCGATTCGAGCGAGCGATCCGAAAAGGAGCGCGCGATCACGCACTATAAAGCGCAGTTTCGCGGGCAACTTCTGCCGGTGCTCAATTTCGTGCGTCCGCCGCAGACACCGCGCGCTGAGTGGGGTGCCCTTGCGCGAAGCATCCGGTCCGGCCTGGGGCGCATTGGAGCGGCTTCGCGACCGTAGTGGCGATCCCCCATTGGTAACGCGATTCCGTGATATATTGGACTCCTAATGAAAACGGCACTAATCACTGGCGTTACCGGGCAGGACGGCGCGTATCTCGCCAGACTCCTGCTTGGGAAGGGATACACCGTCCACGGCGTCAAGCGCCGCTCGTCGCTGTTCAATACCCAACGAGTCGACGGTATTTACGCCGACCCCCACGACGTGCGCTCCAGGTTTCACCTTCACTATGGCGATCTTACCGACGCGACCAATCTGATTCGCATCGTTCAGGAGACACAGCCGGACGAGATCTACAACCTCGCCGCGCAGAGTCATGTGCAGGTATCATTCGAAACGCCCGAGTACACGGCGAATTCGGACGCGGTGGGTACGTTACGCCTGCTTGAAGCAATACGGATCTTGGGGATGGTGGATCGTGTTCGATTTTACCAAGCTTCCACATCTGAGCTTTATGGTAAGGTTCAAGCAATCCCGCAGGACGAAAATACCCCGTTCTACCCGCGTTCCCCCTACGGCGTGGCAAAACTCTATGCGTATTGGATTACGGTGAACTACCGTGAGGCATACGGCATCCATGCGTCCAATGGGATTCTCTTCAACCACGAGTCGCCGGTTCGCGGAGAGACATTCGTTACGCGCAAGATTACGATGGCTGCCGCTCGGATATACGAGGGGTTGCAGGACAGACTCTATCTAGGCAATCTCAGCGCGCAGCGCGACTGGGGTTTCGCCGGTGATTACGTCGAAGGTATGTGGCGCATCGTACAGAATGCGGCCGCCGACGATTATGTACTTGCCACGGGGGAAACTCATACGGTTCGGGAGTTCTGTGAATGTGCGTTTCGGCGTTTGGGAATTTCCTTGGAATTTAGAGGATCGGGCGAAGACGAAGTGGGGGTGGACGCGTCAACCGGAAGAGAAATCATCGCGGTTGACCGACGCTATTTTCGCCCCACCGAAGTGGACCTGCTAATCGGGGACGCGACGAAGGCCGAGCGCACGCTGGATTGGAAGCCGAAAGTCGGATTTCGTCAGCTCGTTGAAATGATGGTGGACGCTGATCACGCTGCGTTGAAGGCGGGCACGCCGTTCACATTGGATCCGTCTCTTGAAGTGCTAGCAAGCATTGTGGCGTAGAAATGCCTAGCCAGCGGATCTTCGTTGCTGGGCACAGGGGACTGGTCGGCTCGGCAATCGTTCGGGCATTGGGCAGGGCCGGTGCCGGTGAACTCATCTTACGTCGACGAGATGAGCTGGATCTGCGTGACCAGCGCAGCGTTCACGAGTTCTTCGCGAGCGAGAAGCCCGACTGCGTTTTTTTGGCCGCCGCCAAGGTCGGCGGGATTCTCGCCAACGATACCTTCAGGTGGGACTTCCTTTACGAGAACCTCCTGATCGAGGCCAATGTCCTCGGCGCGGCTCTAGAGCATGGCGTCGAGCGCGTCGTGTTCCTCGGCAGTTCCTGCATCTACCCCAAGCTGGCAGCACAGCCGATTCGCGAGTCGGAATTGCTGACTGGCTCCCTCGAGTCGACAAACGAGCCCTACGCGATTGCGAAAATTGCCGGCGTGGAACTCGTGGACGCCGCAAATCGTCAACATGGCCGACGCTGGGTATCGCTGATGCCCACCAACCTGTACGGGCCGGGCGATAATTTCGACCTCCAGAGCAGCCACGTGTTGCCGGCCATGATTCGGAAGTTTCACGAGGCCAAGATGCTGGCGGCGAACGGGGATGTCACGACGGTGAGGCTGTGGGGTAGCGGCAACGCCATGCGGGAGTTTCTACACGTGGATGACCTGGCTGCGGCCGCACTCCACATGTTGTCCAGCGATGCGACTGGTCTGTTCAACGTCGGGTCGGGGTCCGATCTGACGATTCGAGCGCTTGCGGAGCTGGTGGCGTCTGTGATCGGATACCATGGCCCCGTAAGCTGGGATGCCGACAAGCCTGATGGAACGCCTCGGAAACTGCTCGATTCCTCCAGGATCCGTGCCACCGGTTGGGCGCCGACGATCGATCTCCGATCGGGAATCGCAGATACCTACCAGTGGTATCTCGCGGCCGCTAAGCGCTGCTAGGCCGCGTTTTACGGGTAGGTCCATGCAGGGCCGTCAAGTTGATAAGTTTAGCCAGGAAGATTGAGACTCAACCGGCCAGTTCACAACCCGGCTCGGGAAACACCGTAACGAATGGGTGGAAATGCTGAATAACAAGGTGATTTTGATCACGGGCGGGACGGGCTCGTTCGGCCAGAGATTTGTCCAGACAGTGCTCGATCGATACCAGCCCACCCGGTTGATCGTGTTCAGCCGCGATGAGCTGAAACAGTTCCAGATGCGGGAGCGTTTCTCAGAAACGAAATACCCCTGTCTCCGGTATTTCATCGGGGATGTGCGCGATCGAGATCGCCTGTATCGCGCGTTCGACGGAGTCGACGTAGTGGTACATGCGGCAGCACTCAAGCAGGTGCCGGCCTGCGAGTACAATCCCATCGAAGCGATTCGTACGAATGTCATGGGGGCCGCCAACGTCGTCGACGCCGCGATTGATCGCGGTGTGAGCAAAGTTGTGGCGCTCAGTACGGACAAGGCCGCAGGACCGGTGAACCTCTATGGGGCAACCAAGCTTTGCTCGGACAAGCTTTTTACGGCAGCGAATAGCTACGCGGGCGCGCATGCAACCCGGTTCTCGGTGGTTAGATACGGAAATGTCGTTGGAAGCCGCGGGAGCGTGATCCCGTTCTTTCTCCGAGCTCGCGATACAGGCAAGCTTCAGATCACGGATCCAAGAATGACACGGTTCTGGATCACACTGGAGCAAGGTGTTGAGTTCGTGCTCGCCAGTCTCAAGCGGATGCACGGCGGCGAGGTATTCGTTCCAAAGATTCCGAGCATGAACATCATGGATGTCGCCCGTGCCATCGCGCCCGAATGCGAGACAAGTGTCATCGGTATCCGGCCCGGCGAAAAACTGCATGAATTGATGGTAGGCGAAGATGACAGCCGGAATACGGTCGAGTACGACGACTATTTCGCGATTCTTCCATCCTTCCATCAATGGTCCGCGGACGATTGCGCTGCCAACGGCGGACGACTCTGTTCCGAAGGCTTTCGTTACAGCAGCGACCGAAATGATCGTTGGCTCTCCGCGGAAGAGTTGAGGGCCATGGTGGGCTTGGCCGAACCGGCCGGGGTCGCGTAGCGTGGCGACGCAGCCGCCTGCCAACGTACCAATCCCGTACGGACGTCAGTGCATTGGGGATGACGATATCGAAGCGGTGGTGAAAGTGCTGCGCGGCGACTGGCTGACGCAGGGCCCTTCAGTCACCGACTTCGAGGGAGCGCTCTCGCGTACACTTGGTGCTTCCCACGCGCTTGCAATGAACTCGGGAACGGCCGTGCTGCACGCTGGAATGGCCGCGCTTGGTATCACTGAAGGTGACGTTGTCGTGGTTCCTCCGATCACATTTGTGGCGAGCGCGAATGCCGCACTCTACTGCGGTGCGGATGTGGCATTCGTCGATGTCGAGGCTGACACCGGGCTCATTTCCGTAAAGGCCCTTGGCGAGTTTCTACGGTCCGATCCGCGTCGTGCGAAGGTTCGCGCAGTAGTCGCCGTGCACTATGCTGGAATGCCGTGTGATATCGGCGAACTTGCGGCGCTTTGCGCGCAAAACGGGATCGCGTTGATCGAGGATGCGTGTCACGCTCCTGGCGCAACGTGGACCGACTCAAGCGGAACTGTTCACACGATCGGGGACGGCTCGGTCTCGGCGTTCACGGCCCTCAGCTTTCATCCCGTGAAGCACGTGACAACCGCTGAAGGTGGTGCACTTCTCACCAATGACGCAGCGCTTGCGGAGCGAGCGGCCATGTTCCGCTCGCACGGCATTACTCGGCGCGACGACCTGCTCCAAGCGCACGACGGGCCTTGGTACTACGAGCAGCATACCCTTGGCTTCAACTATCGGATGCCGGACGTGTTAGCTGCTCTCGGCACGAGCCAGCTTGCAAAGCATCGTGGGTGGCTGGAGCGTCGTCGTCAGGTTGCGCGTGTTTATCGAGAGAAACTTGCCGGCATCTCAACATTGGAATTGCAGGGTGAGCGCGCTGGGCGGAACCATGCGTACCATCTCTTTCCAGTGCTGGTTAAGAATCGTGCAGCGGTCTTCGACGAGTTGTTACGGCGCGGCATCCGACCCCAGGTGCACTATATCCCCGTTCATCGGCAGCCGTACTACAGAGATCGATATGGTGACATATCGATGCCGGCCGCGGAATCATGGTACTCCCGGGAACTGAGCATCCCGATGTTCCAGGGGATTACGGACGATCAGGTCGCATATGTGTGCGATACCGTCAGGGCGGTGGTGTGTGGATGAGTCGCGGCGCGAGTCTGTTTTCGGCTGACGCTGCTGGTAAGTCATGCGAGTGCTGATGCGCGCGGATTCCTCGGCGGATATCGGCGCGGGCCATATCAGCCGTTGCGGTGCACTCGCAGAAGCGCTGTTTGCGCGCGGAGTTCGCGCCACGCTCCTCACACGGGAGCTCGCCGGCTCCGTGGCGCAGGCAACCGACGCGATGGAGGTGCTTGCATTGCCGCCGAAGCTGGGCGACGATCGACTATGTGATTGCCGTGCCGCAGAGATCGCGCGCAGGTGGCTCGAAGTAGACTCGGAATCGTCCTGGCTCGTTGTTGACCATTACGACCTGGACGCAACGTGGGAACGTGCCGCTCGTGGCGACCGAACAAGAGTATTCGCGATTGACGACCTTGCGGACCGTCCGCACGCATGCGATCTGCTGCTTGATCAGAATCTCTCCGCCGACGGCGCACGGCGGTATTCCTCACGCGTGCGACCGGACTGTCGTCTGCTCTTCGGTCCACGATTCGCGCTGTTGCGTCCGGCGTTCGCCGAGGCTCATGCAAGCGCGCGCGTACGCCAGCGGGTGAAACGAGTACTGTTTTTTTTCGGCGGTGGGGATGTCTTTGACCTGACGACCGAGGCGATCAAAGCGATCGGACTGCTTGGACCGACGGATGCCCAGTTTGACGTTGTGGTCGGCGGTGGCAACTCGAGAGCCGGCGCCATCCGTGCCCTTGTATCCGGAATGCCTTCGGTGACATTTCACTTTCAGACAGACAGAATGGCCGAGTTGATGGCGGCCGCGGACATCAGTGTAGGCGCTGGAGGGACGGCGACCTGGGAGCGCTGCTGCGTAGGCCTGCCAGCCCTTGTGATCGTAACAGCGGAAAATCAGCGGCGGGTTGTCAAGGAAGCGTCCGAACATGGCGCATGTCGGGATCTGGGATACGCCAGAGATGTAACGTCCTCCACGATTGCAGCGGCGCTTGAGGATGCATTGTCGGGGGATCTCGACCTCAGCGGAATGTCGCGTGCAGCATTGAGCATCGTCGATGGCAAGGGCGCGGCACGTGTCGCCGAAATCATGCTTTCCGCATGACGGGATCACCAAGCGTAATCACGCCGTCCTTGAGGCTGGCGACAGCGACAGACGTCCTCTTGTATTTTGAATGGGCGAACGACCCGGACGTGCGGCAGATGTCGTTCAACGGTAATTCAATCCCGATCGATGCGCACCGCATCTGGTTCACGAGGAAATTGGAATCTCCAGACGTGCTCATGCTTGTTCTCGAGGCTCCTACTCCAGTCGGCCAGATTCGCTTCGACGTTGCGAACGATGTTGCTCTGATCGGGTTCTCGCTTGCAGGGCGCGCGCGTGGGCGAGGGCTTGGCTCTTATCTTCTCCGTCAGGGATGTCAGCATCTTCACGCGCGATTCCCCGGTGTGCGAACTGCTCGCGGTCTGGTAAAGGCGGCTAACATGGCGTCGCGTCGCGCATTCGAAGCTGCAGGATTCCACGTCGCGACCGAAACGCGAGAATCGGGTGTCCCCGCGCTTACCTACGACATCGATGTCGCCCGGGTTACCGCAGCCCCCCCCTCTACCGCGTCAAGCTGAAATCCGATTATGTCACTACCATTCATAACAATTGGGGAGCGGCGTGTAGGCGCTGACTTCCCGGCGTACGTTGTCGCCGAGCTGTCCGGCAACCACAACGGTGACTTGGGGCGGGCGATTGAAACTGTCCATGCGGCTGCAGATGCAGGCGCTGATGCGTTGAAGCTCCAGACGTACACCGCGGACACAATTACAATCAAGTGCGACCGACCGGATTTCATCGTGGGAGGTACTGGGCCGTGGGCTGGCATGTCGCTCCACGAGCTATATGACATAGCCCATACCCCATGGGACTGGCATGAGCGCCTCTTCGACGTCGCGGCGTCGCGTGGCTTGCAGATATTTTCCACGCCGTTCGACGCGACGGCGGTCGCCTTTCTTTCCCAGCTTGGCGCTCCGGCATTCAAGATCGCATCCTTCGAGATAGTTGACGATGCGCTGCTTGCGGCCGTCGCCGCAACCGGAAAGCCGATCATTTTATCTACAGGGATGGCGAGCCTCGAAGAGGTGGCACACGCTATCAGCGTGCTCCGAACGAGGGGTGCCGTCGAGACGCTCGTGCTTCGTTGCACTAGCAGCTATCCTGCGCCGGACGACTCGATGCATCTCTCGACGCTTGGTCGCCTGGCGGAGATCACTGAAGGTCCGGTTGGCCTGTCCGACCATAGTCTCGGTTCGACAGCCGCAGTTGTGGCGGTGACTTTGGGGGCATGTTTCATCGAAAAACACTTCACGCTCTCGCGGGCTGACGGCGGCGTGGACAGTCATTTTTCGCTCGAGCCAAGCGAATTCAGGAAGATGGTTGATGACGTACGGAAAGCAGAAGCGATGATCGGGCGACCAACATTCGGCCCCGGCGTCGCGGAGGAGGGAAGCGCGGTATTCCGCAGGTCCCTATACGTGGTAGAAGACATAGCAGCGGGCATGCCACTGACTCCGCTAAATGTGCGGTCGATTCGTCCTGGCTTTGGGATGTCGCCACGGTACCTCGATGCTGTACTGGGACGGCGTGTCGTGCGCGACGTCGTGCGTGGCACACCTCTGTCCTGGGACACCATCTCGGACGCGAGCTGATTGGTGGCTCCTGACTTAACGCTTGATCGCATCGTACTCGGTACGGTGCAGATCGGACTTCCCTATGGCAAGAGACGAGGCTCGGGCCTGATGTCGGAAGACGCCGCCGAGGAAATCCTCGACGCAGCGTGGGACCTGGGGATCAGGAATTTCGACACTGCGGAAGCCTACGGCGTATCGGCCGCTCGTTTGTCGCACTGGCTTGGCAAATCTGATCGCCTGCAGTTTGCTCATGTGATCACGAAAATCGCGGCGACGTTACCCACTGAGAGGATCAGTTTGGCGGCGTCGGATGCGATCGCGAGGTTCCGCGGTGCACGGAAGATAACGCTCCTGTCGCATGGTCCTATCAGCGCCCGCAACTGGAGTGCCATGCACGCGACGGCGTTTATGGAGCATGCTTTCGCAGGCCAGAGTGTGTACGAACGCCAGGAAGTGGTGGATGCTTGGTCAGTCGATGGCGTCAGTGTGGTGCAGGCGCCAGCCAACGTTTTTGATTCTCGCGCGATGATCGCACACTCGGACGACTCGCGAGAGATGCACTACCGTTCGGTTTTCTTACAGGGCTTGCTGCTCGACGCGCCATCTGTCGCGGACGCTCGCGTCCCAGGTAGCGGCAGACTGGCTGAAGCGGTAGGCCAAGCCGCGGACGCGATCGGAACGCCTGCGGCTGCGCTGCTCGCAGCGGCGGTCCTCCGCGCTTGCCGGCCAGTCGACAAGATTATCCTGGGCGCGGACAAGCCAGAAGACTTGATGCCGATCCCAGCAGCTCTGACAGCGCCGGAGCGTAGCATCGACGAATTTCTGGACCACATCGCACGTGTGCCGGCGCCCGCTGGGACGGTGTTGGATCCTCGTACCTGGGATCCGAAGCGATGACGCGCGTAGTTGCCCTTATCCAGGCCCGCACAAGCTCATCCAGGCTGCCAGGCAAGGTGCTGCTGCCGATCGGTGACCGGCCCATGATCGCGCGTGTGGTTGATCAGGTCTCCGCTGCGCGAAGGGTGGATCGATGTGTCGTCGTAACGTCGGTGGACGTGTCGGATGATCCGCTCGCTGCCTGGCTGTCAGAGAATGGGATTCCATTCTTCCGGGGAAGCCTTGACGACGTGCTCTCACGTTTCGTCGAAGCGGCGAGGGAAAACGACGCGGACATCGTCGTGAGGCTGACAGGGGACTGCCCGCTCCACAGCGGCGACACGATCGACGAGGTCGTCGAGGCATTTCAGGCAGGCGACTTCGATTACGCCTGCAACGTCGACCCGTATTCCCGTCCAGACGGGCAGGACGTAGAAGTGATGACGAGAGCGGTGCTCGAGACTGCGCTACAGCGCGGGACGTCAGGTCCCGATCGCGAGCACGTCACACCGTACGTGCGGCGAGCGCCGGAAGTCAGGCGTTTATATTTCCAGCACCTGTCCGGTCCGCCAGGTGCACACTTGCGCTGGACGGTGGATAATCCCGCCGACCTGGAATAT
>Ga0134125_10008604_pt1 | contig 11516 bp, 11 predicted proteins | sample KB31751_FD_96464 | JGI IMG/M metagenome (GOLD analysis project Ga0134125, IMG submission 96464) | Terrestrial soil microbial communities with excess Nitrogen fertilizer from Kellogg Biological Station, Michigan, USA - KB3-175-1 | ecosystem: Environmental > Terrestrial > Soil > Unclassified ... | reverse complement strand
CGCCCGGTAGCCGCCGGCTCCGCGTCCATAATAGATTTTGCGTACTGCCGGCGCTGTTCCGCGTTGTATTTCTCCGGCACGGTGGCCTGCATGACGGCCGGTGAGATTGCCGCGAGTTGTGCGGACGCTCGTTTTATTGTCCAGCCTGGTTTCAGCCGTCCTATGACTCCGAGCCACCATCCGATGGGATTGTCGTAAAGCGAGCCTTCGCCAAATACAATCGGTTCCGCGCATAGTGGCAAGGCAACGTCAAAGCGACGGCCAACCTCCAGCCCAAAGAAGCTGGAAGGCGTCACGCCCACGACTACAAACGGATGACGCGCGACCCACACCGGCGCGCCGATCACCTTATTACTGCCGCCCAGTTCATTCTGCCAATAGGCGTAGCTGACGATCGCCGGCGGATTCCCGCAACCGCGCTTGTCATCTTCAGGAGCAATCAGCCGCCCCAATGCCGAGCCTACGCCGAGCACATTGAACATCTCGCCGCCTACAAACATCACGCGGCCATTGTGGACTTCCCCCGTGCGACTCAGGTCCGCCGTCACGACGCTCCATGCCGCAACCGCGCTGAATCCCTGTTGCCGGTCGCGGGCAGCCTCATAGAGAGCGGTTGTCAAATCAAATCCTCCGCGCCCCGTTCCGGTGCGGCCGCCCGGCTTGTGGATTGCAGCAAGCTGCTGCGGATCTTTCACCGGCAGCGTGCGCATGCGCACAGCATCGAGCAGCTCGAAAATTGCAGTGTTCGCGCCGATGCCAAGCGTGAGAGACAGCAGCGCGGCAATGGCGAAGCCAGGGCTGAGACGCAGTTGACGAACTCCGTAACGCAGGTCGCGCCACGCAGAAGAGAAGAAGCTTGCGGAATCCGGAATCGTTTCAGTTTGCGGGACGTATTTCAACACGCTGCGCAATTCGACAGCTAATTTGCCCTCGTGCAGCTCATCCAGGAGGTTTCGTTCGGCTTCCAAGGGCTTCGAACCCTCGGCGAGCAGAGCGTGATACCGGTCGTCGAGGTGTTCGGCCAATTCTTCGCGAACTTCGGCGAGTCGTGCAGGCTCTAATGACTCATCAGCGAGGACAGCGTCGAGGTGCTTGCGCCAATCAGGCATTTCTCGTCTCCGTAATTAGGTCCATGGCCGCCGCAAATTCTTTCCATACGCTGCGCTGCTTCTTGAGCAGTTGCCGGCCGGCGCGGGTGAGCCGGTAATAGCGGCGGCGACGTTGATTCGGCTTTTCCACCCACTGACCCTGCACCAGACCGCGCGTTTCCATGCGATACAGCAGCGGATAAAACGTAGCCACGTGGAAACGTAGTACGCCGTCCGAGCGCTCTTCGATCTGTTTGCTGATCTCATAGCCGTGGCGTGGACGAGCTTCGAGGATGCAGAGTATAAGCAGTTCGGCGCTGCCTTTTTTCAGTTCCTGATCAAAGGGTGACATATATGTGAGTAACACATATAGTGACGACTAAACCCGTTGTTGGTCAACCGCACGTCACCTTTTTTCAACTATTACTCTCCCCCTTCCGAAAAAGGATCGCCCATCTCGCAGGATGGATGACTGGCGAGTGACGGGCTACTCTTCCACGATTCGGATTAGGGAAGGATGGCCGACAATACGCCTGCGACGAGTGGGTGTTTTCACACTGCTTCGAGAATTCCCTTCGCTCGCTTCGAATCGCTTCGGCATCAATGCCGGACTCCTTTGCACGACGTGGCCAGTTCAACTCTGTCGGCGTACTCATCATGGCTGATGCATGCTCGGGAAGCACGAAGAAGTCGTCTCGTGAGTTCTATGATTCGGCATTAATGGCTGTGACGGGAGTGCCAGAAAAGCGGAACTCTAGTCAGGTCGATCGCGTACCAACAACCAGGATCAATGCATAGCCAGACATCTGCCTGCATTCAGGAGGAGTGAGTGAAACTTACTTGGTTTCAGTGCGCTGCGTTTGCCTCCGTGCCCATCCGATTTGCCCGTAACGACTTTCGCATAACGCCGATAGTTAAGTGCGTTGCAGCGTTCGCCTTGTGCTGCGTTTCCGCAGCCGCTCAGGATGTCCGCATCGAACACGTGACCATTGTCTCTCCGGAACGCCAGCAACCCACGAAAGATGCGACGGTATACATCCGCGGCGAACAAATCGCATTGATCTCCTCCGCAACATCCTCTCAACAAAAATCGGTCAGAGTTCCCCGCTCGAAAAGCAATGTGCAGATAGTCGACGGTCATGGTCTGTACCTTATCCCTGGTCTGATCGATAGTCATGTGCATACCTCCGACCTACCCGGAATAGACAAATCACATGAGCCGATGCGTGAGGAGATCGCGTCGGCGATTCGTAAGCAGACGCCGCGGAGCTACCTGTACTTTGGCTACACAACTCTGATCGATCTGATTGCCACACCAGAGCAGATCACTGCTTGGAATTCCTCCGAGATTCATCCGGATCTGTACTTCTGCGGTGGTGCCCAGATTCCCGGTGGCTATCCCCCAATTCAATTCGTCTCTGCGGAGGACCGAGTCTCCCTCACCAGGTACATGCTCGTGCAGCGCGGTGAGGAGGGACAGGCTCCTCAGGGAATTGACCCGGTTACGCACACCGCCGAGGCAGTGGTCGCGCGAATGAAGCAAGACGGAGCATTATGCGTAAAGACCTTCTATGAAAGAGGGTTCGGAGAAGTAGACGAGTTCCCTGCGCCGCGCCTCGACACCATACGTGACTTAGTGAAGGCTGCACATGCGGCCAGTATGCCCGTACTGATCCACGCAAATGGTACCGATGCGCAAGATTTCGCGGTTAAGGCGGGAGCTGACATCATTGCTCACGGCCTATGGCATTGGAACCGCGAACAAGAGTTCACGGAGCTTACTCCCAGAGCAAAGGGGATCCTGGATAGCGTAGTCAAAGCCCACATGGGCTGGCAGCCCACGATGCAAGTGCTGTATGGACTTCAGGATCTTTTCGACCCAGGTTATCTGTCGCAACCGAGTGTCGCCCTCGTTGTGCCTGCAAGCGCGATCGAGTGGTATAAATCCCCGCAGGGGCAATGGTTTCATGACATACTCGCACCTGCGTTCGTGCCAAAGCCCATTCAGGAATCCCACGACCAATTGGCCCAGTGGAACTCAGCTCGTGCCTTTATTGCACCCCCAATCGCGCGCGACAGGAATGCAACACGCTACATGGCCGAGGAAGGCGCTCGAATCCTCTTCGGCACGGATACCCCGAGTTCGCCAACCTATGCAAACCTACCAGGACTGAATGGTTGGCGCGAGATGCTGCACATGTTAGACGCGGGAATGACGCCAATACAAATCTTTCACGCGGCAACCATCGCAAATGCCGAGGCGCTCGGCCTTGATGGAGAAATTGGCACCGTACAAGTCGGAAAGCGTGCCAATCTTTTGCTATTACGGCAGGACCCGACACGAACTGTCGATGCTTATAACGAAATCGTCAAGGTGATCCTTCGTGGACGCGTCATAGATCGCGCGGACCTAGCAGCGGACCACCTTACAGCGAGTGCTGGCCACGCACGGCAGTGAAACATGATGAACGGCCGGAGTACCTAGAAAATCCAATTTGTCGCTCCGGCTGTATAACGGGCAATTCGGACACAATCAATTGCGGGAAATTGCTGACAACACGATCGGAAAACGTCCAATTCGCTGCATTCAGTTTCAACTTTCGAACCATTTTGGGGCATGCGGACTGCTTTCAAACTAACAGGCAAGCAGATCCCCAAGAGGTCCGAAAGTCCTTCATTTTAAATTGTAGGCTGCGCGGCTTTCTTCACTGCATCCTCTCCCTGAGTGGACGCCGCTCGGCCGCGGCTCGGACGGGCGCTTCGGATGGCGCCGGTTTCGCGCCAAACATAACAGCAAACCCACGTCGAGTAGCCGGGCGGGATTACTCCCGCCCAGCCCTCTAAGAACCGTGCGTGAGAGTTTCCCCTCACACGGCTCAAGCCTTTCAGAACGTCTGTCAGACGAGACGCGGAAAATGACACGAACCGCGAGGTGACGGTGAGACGCCAGCACAACGCGAACGGAGTACAAGTCAACGCCGTTCGAGATCGGAGCAGCCGAAGCTTAGCGGGCACGGGTGCAACCCCGAACACGCTCTGCAAAGTACGACTTCCATCGAGGATCATAAGGATGCGCATCCCGCTGAACCTTGATATGTCTCCGAATAGGCATAGACGCAGCATGGAAGAGCCAGACCGTTTCCGGTTCTGGGCCTGTCCTGCTTTTGGTGCCGAAGAACCACCACGAACGATTTCCGAGTCGTCCAAAATACTTGCGCATGACCCAGTCACACGGCTTCATGGGATGTCTTCGTCGTGCCCATTGCCATAGCGCCCTGAAGATGGTGTCATCTACCCGGGCGAAGACTCGCTTGCTAACAACGTGCCGATGATAGTTGGCCCATCCCCGGATTCTGGGATTAAGACGTTCTATCAACTCGGCTGTGGTCAGTGAATGCGCGTCTCGAATAACTCCTCGGACACTCTGCAGGAACACGCGAATGCTCTTGCGAGAGGGCTTAATGAGCAGCTTTCTATTTCGGTACTTGCGCACATTTTGTCCTAGGAAGTCGAAGCCATCCTTTATATGCGTGATGACTGTCTTGTCCGGCGAAAGTTCGAGCCCTCGTTCGCGCAGGAATTGTTCGACAAAGGGCTTGATCTCCCGCTCCAACAGTTCTTTTGTTCTGCCGGTGACAACGAAGTCATCCGCATAGCGGACAACGTTCACACAGAGGTATTCCCCGCGCGATCTTTTCGTCGACGGATACTTCTCCCGTAGACTTCTTTCAAGACCATCCAGTGCCAGATTGGCCAGCACCGGCGAGATAATCCCTCCTTGTGGCGTTCCTTCCTCCGTTTCATAAAGGAACTGCTTCTCCAGGTAACCCGACTTCAGCCATTTCCGAAGAATCTCCTTCTCCATAGGAACATGGGAGAGGAGCCACTCGTGGCTGATTCGGTCGAAACAGCTCTTGATGTCACCCTCCAGTATCCATTGCGGATTCGGCCTTCCCAGTATGGAAAAGCACTGTTCGATCGCATCCGCGCAGGAACGCCGCGAGCGAAACCCATAAGAGTTCGCGTCCGCGGTGGTTTCCGCCACCGGGTCCAGAGCGAGCAGGTACAGCGCCTGCATCGCGCGGTCCTTCATGGTCGGGATTCCAAGAGGTCGCATCTTGCCATTCGATTTCGGGATATATACACGGCGAAGCGGCTGCGGCCGATAGCCACGCTGCTTCAGATCGTGTACAGCCCGAGCCTTCTTCTCCGGCGTGTTCCATAAAACTCGGTCCACGCCAGCCGTCTTTCTACCTCGATTATTCGTCACTCGCCATACGGCTAAGACTTTGCCGCTGTACGAGTGGGTCAGCAGGCGTTGCAAAGCTTTCACCTTGCCCCATCTGCCTTCCTTCGTTGCCTTCACGATACGTTCTTGGAGCCGACGCACATTCCCGGAATGGACCACTCCCATCAGGGAATTCCACTCTCCTAGTCCGCGTGAAGCCGCACCAACAGGATTCCCTGTCGTCATCTGCTTTGCTCCATGAGTCGGTTGATCAAGCTCTCTCGTGACGAAAGACCCGAGGGAAGTGGGCTCATTTTCATGCCGGATGATGTCGCTTCCGCTCAATCCGTATCCGCTCGATTACAGAGCGGCTTTTGCTTTCTCCCTCATCCTCTACCCGCATAGCTATCGTCGATCTCGCGATCTCCTTTCCCATAGTGGGAGCGATACGGGCTTACCCTGTTTCACTTGGACGACCTAGCAGGGAGGGTTCTCTCTCTACACCGGCAGCGTTGTTTGCCCATGACGGAGGAGCCAAAAGCCCCCGTGCCCGCTGCATTAAAAGCCGCTTAGCATCTTCAGCTTTCCGGATGAATCACGATGCTTGCGAGAGTTCGCATCTGCTAACCACTCCTACTAAACCCTAGCTCCTTTCCGCATTGATGCTGGCAGATCCACCGTCACCTCACAGCTTCGGTGGCAACCTTGCGGTTGCGGCTACATTGTCAGAGGGCTTCAGACGGCTCGTTACCTCACCGCCTCGCCTCTTAGGGTCCTGTTGATGGGACAACAGGTCTGATCAAAGACAAAAGCGTCTCGTCAGACAGTCGTTCCAAGTAACTTCAGGTCGCACTTTGGCACTCACCGCGCTCTCACTCGCAACCTGCCACCCTCCGTCGGACTCCGTTCTTTCCCGTTCCTCCGGTCCGTCTGTTTTTGTCCGCTATCGCCGCAAGTGAACAATAAAAACAGCCGAACCCGGCGGAACAGGGGATTTCAAATGTTAGTTACAAGCAAAGGCAAAGCAAAAACCACAAAAGAACTCATCGACGCCAGCATTGGAGTGCTCATCGACGCTCTCGAATCTGGTCACAGCGAAGTCCTCACAGCCTATCTTTCAGCAATGGCGAAATTCCATTACTACAGCTTTGGGAATGTTCTTCTCATCGCCATGCAGAAACGTAACGCGACTCGGGTCGCGGCATGTACGCATGGAATCAGCTAGGACGCAGAGTCAGGCGCGGAGAGAAGGGCATCATGATCTTCGCTCCGATGGTGAGCAGGAGACGCAAAAACGACACAGAGGAGAAGAACGAAGAACAGGCAGAGGCGAAGACAACCGACCGCAGCACAGATGGATGGCTAGTCGGTTTTCGTCCGGTTTATGTGTGGGATGTTTCTCAGACCGAAGGCGCAGAGCTTCCCAAACTGGATCAAGTGCAAGGCAATCCAGCCGAGCAACTCCCGCGATTGATTGAGTTCGTCAAATCACAAAACATCAAGTTCGAATATTCAGAGAACATCAGGCCTGCACGTGGATTGTCTTATGGCGGACTGATTCGGCTTCTGCCCAACATGACTCCAGCCGAGGAGTTCTCGACGCTAGTACATGAACTGGCGCACGAGATGATTCACAAGACCGAGCGCCGGACGGTCATCACCAAGACTGTTAAAGAGACCGAAGCCGAGTCAGTCGCGTTTGTGGTTTCAAAGGCGATCGGACTCGAAACCAGAAGCGCATCAGCCGATTATGTTGGCATCACAGTCATGTGACGTTCAGCATTTCCGGCCGCATCCAGCAAGGCATTTGGTGCCGCCGAACGTCACATAAGCTGGTTAGAGTTTGGCCAGGAAGGCCAGCAGGTCCGGGTTGTCGCGCCAGCGCTTCCGCTTTCCGTTGGCTTCACACATCTTGAGTGCCTTCGCTTTCATTTCCAGATCTATTTCAGCGTAAACATTGGTAGTTTCTATCGACACATGCCCGAGCCAGGCACGGATGGTGTTGATATCAACGCCCGCGCGAAGTAGATGCGTGGCCGTCGTGTGGCGGATGGTGTGCGGCCCGACGCGCTTTTTTCGCAGCTCCGGGTGCTCGGCAATGACTCTGTGGACGTGTCGGGTGACGATGTCATGAATGCCGAACCGCGTCAGCGGTTTTCCGTAGCGGTTAAGGAACACACGTTGGTCGTCCGCCTGACCGCGGGTGAGTTGTTTAAGCTCGCGAGCGGTCGAGACCCACAGCGGGCAAAAGCGTATCTTGTTCCCCTTTCCGTGAAGCTCGACAAACGGTTGTCTTATCTCGGTGGAGTGCAATCTGAGATCGCCAACTGTGAGCTGAGCTGCTTCACTGGCGCGTGCTCCCGAGTTATACATAAACAGCAGCAAGGCGCGATCTCTGGTGCCGATCCACGTGGCGTTGCTGGGTGCGTCAAGCAAGGCATCGATTTCGTTCTTTTCCAGGTAGCCCACGGGCACGGGGGCGCCACGCTTGAACACGATCGCCCGGATCGCGGCACTCCAAGGCAGGTGTTCAGGACAGCGCTCTCCGATGAAAGTTGCCAGCGCATGGATCGCCGCCAGTCGCTGATTCCGCGTAGAAACGCTACATTTTCGAACCTCCTCGATGTGACGCATGAACTTCCTTAATAAATCTGCTCGGATGTCCTCCACGAGGAGTTGATCCGGTTTCTTGTGCAGGCTCCCGGCAGCGAAGACGATCAGCAACCGTAGCGCATCGCGATAACTCTGTTGCGTATTGCGAGTGAAGTTGCGTTCGCCGGGTAGGTATTCCAAGAGGAAACGCTTGACCCAGGGACCAAGGGCGCTTTGGTCGGTCATTGTGCTCCTCCTGTTGCGTATCGCTCAAAGCGGTCGCTTGCCTGCTGGAGGAGTTCTGGTGTCATGGTCAGGTAGCGCTGAGTCGATTCCAGCGAAACATGCCCCAGATAGGTGGACAGCGCGGGAAGCAGCTTTTGGACATCTGCTCCCTGGCGGTACCATTCCGTTACCCGGTGGACGGCGAACGTGTGCCGAAGATCATGGATTCGAGGTTGAAACGAAAATGTGTCCGGGCGGCGGACCCCGCACATTTTCCGCAGTCGCTTAAAGGTTCGTTCTGCAATCGCCGCTTTGATCCGCTCGCGTGTTTTGGATTGGAATAGAGGAGAGTCAGATCGATTTTTCCGGTTTGGAGACGACAGGTAGTTTGCAATGACCCGCTGGACGTCTTTCCCGAGTGGCACAAGTCGTGTCTTGTAAAACTTGGTCTCACGAATGCGAATGAGATCATGCACGAGGTCCACATCTGCCACGCGTAGTCGTAGAGCTTCTCCGAGCCTCATCCCGGTACCGTAGAGGACCAACAGTAGTGCCTGGAACGTGACCGCGGTGATCAGGCAGGCAGAGCAGCGTTGACATTGCGGCAGGCCCTTGAGAAGCAGTCGAAGTTCGGTGCGAGAGTAAATATAAGGAATGAAGTCCTGCGGCGGTTTCGGTGCAGTCTGCGGAACCGGTGATTGTTGCAGCCGGCCCCGCAAACACCAGTATGCAAAGAACAGTTTCAGCGCGCCGTATTTTCCCCGCCAGGTACTGGAACGAACTCCCCGGCGGCCATTGAGGAACTGTGTAATCTGTGACGTTCTGACCCGGTGGAGATCAAGATCTCCATAATGATGGAGGAACGAGCGCAGAATCGTCTCCGGTCCGTGGAGGTAAGCGCCAACGGCGCGTCTGCGCTGGATGTAGAGACCAATCGCCTCGGACAGTTTCATAGCAAACCTCCGAGGCTGACCTTCGCAACCGTCCGCAATGCGTTCAGGTCGACTTTCGCATAAACTCCGGCAGAATCGGTCTTGCGATGTCCGAGGATGTCACCGATCTCCTTAAATGAGGCTCCCTGCTGCAGCAAGTGAGTTGCGCAGGCATGTCGCAGGCTGTGTGGCCCCTTCTTCGGACACCGGATGCCAAGCCTGTTCAAATGAGTACTCGCGATGCAGTACATAGTGGAGGGATTGAGCGGGCGATATGGCGGACGGAGCGTCACGAACACGTTGCGGCACGCTGTGCGAGGCCTCGCTTTCGTGAGGTATTTCAGAATGGCGTCGCCGACATCCCTGCGCAGCGGATATAACTGCGATCCCGCCTCGCTTGGAATGCGTGACGACGAAAGTCTCTGCCTGCCAATCGATATCGTCGAGGAAGAGCCGGCGTACCTCACCACTTCGCAATCCATAAACAGCGACCAGCAGCAGGATTGCCCGGGCGCGGATGGCAGCCGGGCTTGATCCTTTTGAGCTTTGGAGTAGGCGCCGGACATCGTCCCATGAGGGCCCTTCCGGAAGGCCAGCATACTGATAGATCTTGGGCCCCTGGATTCCTGCAGCGATTCCTGGCTTACACCAACTGCGCCGCTCCGCGTGCCGGAAGAACGACCGTAAAGCCTGCGCGGCCGTGGAAACTGATTCGCGATTCCAGCCATTATTGGCTTTGAACGCAAGGAACTCATCAACATCGTCCAAACTGGCCGATGACAAGAGCCGATGCCGATCAGCGAACCAGTCCAGGAACTTCGATGTCTTCCCTCGATGGGATCGTATGGAGATCGGCGACAGCCCTTGCTCCGTCGCCATGAACGCCACGAAGTCATCGAGTTCGTCAGCAAAGCGTGCACGTGGCGGAGACGGCATCCTCAACTTCCCATGAAAGCGCAGCCATTTCTTTGCGACGTAGACGAAGTAGCTAGCAGACTTTTCATAGCTCCGTGCTTTGGGATTCGAGTGCTGCTCCTTAACCCAGTCTTTTGCGGCTTGCTTGATTTCTTCCAAGCTGACTTCGCGGAGGTCGACCATCTGAAGTAAATGGATTACAGCGATCAGCTCTGGTGCCATGCTGTGAAGGGCTTTGTGACTCGTTCCTTGCAGATGGCAGTGCTCTAAGAACTGCTCACGCTCTTTGAGAAGAGGGGCTTGTTTGTGACGCGCCACCACCCATTTCAGTTGGAAAATGTTTTCTATCATTCGCCGGGTCTCCTTGAACCCGGCGACATTGTCGAGGATTTCAGGGGGCGCGGCACGAGGCTTGCTGAGCGGTGGAGTGGATGAAAGAATGCTTCGTTGCGTCAGGTTCGGCGCTAAGGAGACAAATCGTGGGAACGGCTAGGAGCCTGGAGATCTACCAGTTTAAAGTGACGTTGATCGGCATTGCTCCGCCGATCTGGCGCTGTATCCAGGTGCCAGGAGGTTTCTCCCTGGCACAGCTCCATCGCGCTTTGCAGGTCGCCATGGGCTGGGAGAACTACCATCTGTATATGTTCCAGCTCGGCAGCAAGAAGTATGGACCGCCGGACGTAGATGAGGATGACGACTTGGGATTGATTAACGCAAAGCGGGTGCGCGTTCGTGCTGTGTTGCCGGGCGTCGGGCTCAAGTTCACCTATGTTTACGATTACGGCGACAACTGGCAGCACGAACTGCTACTGGAAGCAGTCGTCATGCCCGATCCGGCCACGGAGTATCCACGATGCGTTGCGGGCGAGCGCCGCTGCCCCCCGGAAGATGTCGGAGGAATCGGAGGTTACGCCCGCTACCTGGACGCAATGTTTGATCCAAACCATGCGGAACACGAAGAGATGATGATGTGGCGAGGGCCATTCGATGCTGAAGAGTTTTTGGTAGAGAAGGTCAACCAGAAACTCGCCAAGAAGTTTCGCTCAAAGCTCAAAGCGAGTGTGCCGCGCACAGCAGTCGCGACATCGAAGCCGTTCGTGAACGGTCATCGAATGATAAGGACCTTGATCACGCCAGTTCCTGCAAGGATGCAGCGAACTCCCGTCAAGTCACGTGGAACCGTCCCACTGGAGTTAAACCAGCGCGAACGAGATTTGATCATCTCCCACACCTTCGCCGACAAGTCTCTGACGGACCGGTTGCAAATCGCGCCGCAACCAGGGCAGCGGTCTGTGTTTCGCTTCACACTCGACGAACTCGATGAACTGGTTGGCGATGTGGCTGCCGAAGCCAATCACGCGAAGAACAAAGTCCTTCAAGAACAGCTCGACCAGCTCTGCGATCGCATCGAGGGAGTCTTGAGCAGGTACACCGATGCCGATGCCGAAGCCTGAGCCGCCGATCTTGCCGCCCGCCCCAGCGTCGAACACCGTTATGAAGAAACGCGGACCAAAATCGGAACCTAGCTGGACCGAT
>Ga0134125_10008603_pt1 | contig 11517 bp, 14 predicted proteins | sample KB31751_FD_96464 | JGI IMG/M metagenome (GOLD analysis project Ga0134125, IMG submission 96464) | Terrestrial soil microbial communities with excess Nitrogen fertilizer from Kellogg Biological Station, Michigan, USA - KB3-175-1 | ecosystem: Environmental > Terrestrial > Soil > Unclassified ... | reverse complement strand
TGGAAACTGCAGCCGGCTGAGATTGTGGAGGACGCGGGCCAAGAGCGCCGCCGCGTCGCCGGACTGGTAGCTTTGGATGTTGAGCGACAGGTTGTCGGGCTGGAAGCTGGTGTTGAGGACGCCGACCATTCCGTCCGGATCGCAGTACCAGCTGTCGGACTCGGCGACGTGCGTGCGGATAAGCTCGTAGGCTGCGGCTTGCAGCAGCGTGGTGCCATACTTGTCGAACGTCATGCTGGCGCAGGCCGCACCGCAATAGTAGGGCGTGCTCTGCTCTACCCGGTTCACGGAGACCGAATGCTCACGAACTTGCATGCGCGACACTTGCTGCGAGACGGACGCGGCATTACGCAGGCGCCCTAACAAGCGGCGCGCTACGACCGTCGACCATCAGAATACGGTTATGATGACTGCCGTGCGCTCGGCGCCGCCTCCGGGTCCACCCGACGCTCCACCACCGATCGGTGTCGCGGCCACGTTCTTGAGGGCCTCGTCGGTAAGTTTGCGCACATCCTCGTCGGACAGATCGAGCCCGAGTTCCTCGTAGAACTTTGCGGTCTTGATGATGAACTTCAGTCTGAAGACGCCGTCGGTGGCCATCTTCTTGCGGAATTCATCGCGGGTCATCGGCTTCTCCTACGCAGGTCTACATTACGGTTATGACGACTGCCGTGCTCATTGCCGCGCCGCCGCCACCGATCGGCGCCACGGCCACGTTCTTCAGCGCTTCGTCGGTGAGTTTGCGCACGTCCTCGTCGGACAGCTCAAGGCCGAGCTCCTCGTAAACTTTGCGGTCTTGATGATGAACTTCAGTCTGAAGACGCCGTCGGTGGCCATCCTCTTGCGGAATTCATCGCGGGTCATTTGCTCCTCCTGAGCGGGTTCAGAAACGGTCGGGCCTAGGTGTTCACGTTCTATCTTCAGCACCTCATCGTCACGCCAGCTGCAGATCCTTGGCTTTCTCTTCGAGACCAAGCAGATCCCATTCGGCGTCGGCCTTCGCGAGGGCGAATTCGATTTCGAGCGTCTCGTAATAGGGTGCGAGCGCGGCCTGCAGGGCATCGTCCTTGTGGAGGTCGCGGCACATCTCGCAGACGGAATCGACGTCGGCAAACCGCGGTAGCCGCTCGAGGACGTCGAGATCATTCGCAGCTACGAGCTCGTGCAGGCGCAGGAACCCAATACTTTTGGCGAGACGCGCATGCCGTTGCCCGAACACCTTGGCCATAATGTCGGCGGCGCTATCGCGGAATGCATTGCCGCAATGCAGCTTGGCTTCCTTGTTGAAGCCGCCGGAGCAGCACGGGAAGGTGTCGCCGTTGGGGTAGATTGTAATGTCGTAGTCGCTGCACTTGCCGCAGGATGACTTGTTCGCGTCGGGGACATCCTTGTAGCGGGTGCGGCCATTGAATAGCGGGCGGGCCGCTCCGATTGGCGTCACGAACTCGCTTGTCTTCGGTACGCCGTCGAGATCGGGTAGCAGATCTTCGACGCGTTCGTCGGGATTCCAGAAGACGCCATAGACGTGCATCCGAACGCCCGCGACTTGGCAACAGCGCGCAATCCGATGCACTGCTCCTTGGAGACCCAGCGGACGTGCTCGTGGTCATAGCTGACGTAGAGCAGGTCCATTCCGACCTCCGCCAGCTCGCAGAGCAGTGCTTGCGTCTTGGCGTCGGTCTTGGCCCAGTAGCCCGAAGTGACCATGTGAAAGGGCTGCGCGACGCCGGCGGCGCGCGCCGCACGCATTATCTCGAGTATCTCGCGGATGTAGACGAACGGATCGCCGCCCGTAAATGCGAACCGGCGCACGTTTTCATAGCGGGCGAAATCGAGGATGAGAGGGACAACGTTGCCGGGATGCAGCCGCCCCTCGCCAACATTCTTCTTCGTGTGACAGCAGAAGTTGCACTTCAGCGGGCACGGATAATTGTAAATGAAGCCGACGGTCGCGAAATTCACGGACAACCCCCGGGGGACGCATAAATATCTATGTACAACTACAAGTTGTACGCGTCTATGAATACACGTGTCAAGCAGGACTGGGGCTACATTGATTGTTTTCCGCGGCGGCGGACAATGGCGCCATGACAGGATCGGACCGAGCATCGTACGCGGTTGGCTTCAGCGATCTCGACGACGAGGTCGAGCCAACGCGCCTGCCGTTGCGGGGCGAGTTTCCCGCCTGGCTGATAGGCTCCCTGTTACGCACCGGACCAGCCAAGTTCGACGTTGGCAGCACCATCGTGAACCACTGGTTCGACGGGCTCGCCATGCTGCATCGCTTCAACTTCGCGGACGGCGCCGTCACGTATGCCAACCGCTTCCTGCGCTCAGACAGTTACTGCGAGGCTGCTGTGAAGGGCTCGCTAGCGCGCGGTGAGTTCGCCACCGATCCGTGCCGCACGCTGTTCCAACGCGTCGCTGCGGTGTTCTCGCCGAAGCTCACCGACAACTGCAACGTCAATGTCGATATGTTCGGTGGCGAGCCCGTTGCGCTCACCGAGACGACGCTGCCCGTGCGTTTCGACGCTGAGACGCTGGAGACGCTGGGGCACTACGCGGCAAGCGCCGACGTCGGCGGCATGGTATCGATCGCGCATCCGCACTATGACGCCGCGCGCGCCTGCCGTTTCAGCTACGTCGTCGATTTCGGGCGAAAGTCACACTACCGGCTGTTTGCCATTCCCGATGACGGCTCGCCCGAGCGCGTCGTCGCCGAGATGCCGGTCGACAAGCCGGCCTACATGCACTCGTTCGCCATGACCGAGCGCTATCTCGTGTTGACCGAGTTTCCGCTCGTCGTCGATCCGTTGCGGCTGATGTTGTCGGTCGCGCCGTTCATCCGCAACTACCGCTGGACGCCGCAACGTGGCCTGCGCTTTCACGTATTCGACAAGGATAGCGGCGCGCTCGTTGTTTCGAGCGTCGCCGACGCGGCGTTCGCCTTCCACCACGTCAATGCCTACGAGGAAGGTTCCGACCTCGTCATTGATGTGATTACTTATGACGACGCCGGAATCATCGACGAACTCTATCTCTCGCACTTGCGCGCCGGTGAGGCGCTGAATGCAACCGGCCGGCTGACGCGCTGCATCGTGTCGATCGATAGCGCGGAGCCGATCGAGGTCGTGGCGCTCGCCGACGAGATGATCGAGCTGCCGCGTATCGACTACGACCGCTGCGCCGGCCGTCCCTATCGCTACGTTTGGGGCGTCGGACGCACGTCGGGCGGCGCCTTCCTCGACAGTATCGTGCGCCTCGACGTCACTAGCCGTGCGTCGCGGACCTGGTATGCCGAAGGCTGCTATCCCGGCGAGCCGGTGTTCGTCGCCGAACCGGGCGCCAACGAGGAAGGGCAGGGCGTGCTGCTGTCGGTGGTTCTCGATGCGCGGCGCGGCACATCATTCTTGCTGGTGCTCGATGCACATTCGCTTGCTGAAATTGCTCGCGCCGAGTGCCCCCACCACATTCCCTTCAGTTTCCACGGGAATTACTTCCCGTCGAATTAGCGTTCTGCTTTGTACTGCGGCGTTGCGGCACGGGTTGCGTTGACACGAACGCGTCAGGGGCGGCGAATAGGCTTGAGGAGCCGGCGTCCGGGAGACGGCCGGTACGGTAAGGGAGATAGGCATGCGATCTTTAGGACTGCTGGTGGGATGCAGCGCGCTCGCGCTTGCAGTGGCCTCTGCGGCGGTAATGGCTCAGGAGGCGCAGCCGGAAGATCTCGTCAACGCATTGAATGGGGTCTTCGGCGCCCACGCCAAGATGCGCGCCGCCCATACCAAGGGTATCTGCGTCAAAGGCAATTTCACCCCGACGCCTGAGGCGGCCGCATTGACCAAGTCGCCGGTGTTCGCGGCACCGGTGCCGCTGGTGGGCCGCTTCTCGCTCGGCGGTGGCAACCCCATGGCTTCAGACGGCCAAAAGGACAACGTGCGCGGCATCGCCATGCACTTCCAACTGGCGGACGGCGGCACGTCCGACCTGCTGATGATATCGGCGCCCATCTTCGTGGCTAAGACGCCGGAGCAGTTTGTCGAGCTATTGAAGACCGTTGCCACGAAGGACAAGGAAAAGATCGACGCCTTCTTCAAGGCCAATCCGGATTCGGCAAAGCAGGGTGCATGGCTGAATGCACGGCCGACGCCGGCGAGCTACGCCACCGCGGACTATTTCGGCGTGCACACGTTCACGCTGATCGACGCCAAGGGCGACCGCCAGCCGATCAAGTGGAAGGCGGAGCCGGTTGGCGGCTTCGTCGGCCTCTCCGACGCGGAAGGCGAGGGCAAAGGCAAGGACTTCTACGCCGGCGAACTCAATGATCGCTTCGCCAAAGGGCCGGTCGACTACAATCTGTTCGCCGTGATGGGACAGCCGGGCGACCAGGACGACGATCCGACGTCGGAGTGGCCAGCCGATCGCAAGAGCGTGAAAATGGGCGTCATTTCCATCACCGGGCTAGAACCGGCTGAATCGTGCGACGTCGCTATCTTCGATCCGAACAACCTCGCCGACGGCGTCGAGCCTTCGAAGAATGACAAGATCTTGCCGATGCGCTCGCTCGACTATGCGGTGTCGTTCGGCCGCCGCACTTCCGAGTAAAAAGTCGGCGCGGCGGCGCCTCTCTCCTTCAAGCGCGCATCGCGCCCGCAACCAACGCGGTAGCGCTTGTAGTACGCCGCGTTCATGTTGTGGAAGTTCTGGTGGTAATCCTCGGCCGCCGTGAACGGGCCGGCGTCATTGATCGCCACCGCAATCGGCGTTGAGAAGCGGTGGCTGGCATCGAGCGCCGACTTGCTTTGCTCGGCCGCCTGCTTTTGCTCCGGCGTATGCGCGAAGATGACCGGGCGATATTCGTCGCCGCGATCGCAGAACTGCCCGCCGCCGTCGAGCAGATCGACGTGATGCCAATAGTAGTCGACGAGCTTGGGATAGCTGACGACCTTTGGGTCATAGGTGACCTGCACGCTTTCGGCGTGACCCGTATTGCCGTGCGAGACTTGGTCATAGGTTGGGTTTGGCGTCGTCCCGCCCATGAAGCCGGAGACCGTCTGTTTGACGCCGGGGAGCTTGTCGAACTCGTATTCCATCGACCAGAAGCAGCCACCCGCGAACGTCGCTATCTCTAGCCCTGTCGTGGGCATGGCGGACGCCGTCGGCGCCGGCGGGGCACTGTGGGAGGGGTGCGTGATGGCGAGTCCCGCCGCGATGACAAGGGCTGCACCGGTGGCGGCAACAAGGCGTTGCATGAGAGCCTCCTTATGTTGGCGGCGCCAAGTAGCGGACGGCCGCGCCGATGCCGACGAGGGCGAGACCGATCCAGATGGCGATGATGACGACCGCGGCGCCGCGACTCGCTTGCATGGGCGCCGAGGTAGCAGTGGCGCGGTGCTCGGCGAAGACGGCGGGCGGAATGAGCCGCACGGCCAGCAGTATGCCCAGCGGCAGGATGATCAGTTCATCGAGATAGCCGAGCACCGGAATGAAATCGGGAATGAGATCGATGGGCGACAGCGCGTAGGCCGCGACGGCGAGCGCCACCGCCTTCGCGTACCACGGCACGCGCGGGTCGCGCGCCGAGAGGTAGAGCGCGTGCACATCGCGCTTGATGCTGCGCGCCCAGTCCCGGAGGCGCTCCACCATTGAAGTGTCGCCCGAAGGTGCCGTCATGGTGGGGCGCTGCTCCATTCCTACTTCGTCTAGCCGGTCGCCTTGGGGACGAACTTCAAGGCGACACCGTTCATGCAGTAGCGCAGTCCGGTCGGCGGCGGGCCGTCGTCGAACACGTGGCCGAGGTGTCCGCCGCAACGGCGACAATGAACTTCGGTGCGGGTCATGAAGAAGCTCTTATCAACGGTGTTGCCGACCGCATTGTCGAGCGGCTGGTAGAAGCTCGGCCAGCCCGTACCGCTATTGAACTTGGTCTCCGAGGAGAACAACGGCAGGTCGCAGCCTCCGCAGTCGTAGGTGCCTGCGGCGTAGTTCTTGTCGAGCGGGCTGGTGCCGGCACGCTCGGTGCCGTGCTCGCGCAGGACGTAGAACTGCTCGGGAGTGAGCGTCTTGCGCCACTCCTCGGGCGTCTTGGTGATCTCGAACGGGGATTTGGTTGTTGTTGTCATTGTTTCCTCGTTGGCCTGGGTCGTCGTGGCACGCAAGCCGGCTGCTGCGGCGGCAAGACCAAGCCCGGCGAGGCCGAAGTTCCGACGGGTAAGCATAATGCACCTCCGGGTGCGAGGTTCTGTGCTGCTCGCTCTGCGCGGCGCGTCGTTCACAAATACGCGCGGACGGCTCTTTCGTTACAGGTGCCGGGTCATCTCACAGCATTACATTCTCGTAGGCTGTCGGCTCCCCTCACGCCGATGATCGCACGCACCTAGCGCGTGACACGAACCGCCTTGTCGACGGTGATCTCCTCGGGGCTCAGGCGGCAGCGGTAAGCGAGCGCCTCGACGCCGGCAGCCATCGCCAACTTGAACGCCTCCGCGTAAGCCGCATCGAAATCATCGGCGATGGAGAAGGTCTCGGCGTCGGCGCGCTGGATGAGGTAGAGCATCACCGCGCGATGCCCCTGCGCCACCATCTCTGAAAGTTCGCGTAGATGCTTGGCGCCGCGCGTCGTCACGCCGTCGGGGAATTCCGCGCGACCGGCTGCGCGCATGAGATGCACATTCTTGACCTCGACGTAGCAACGGCCCTTGCGCACGTCTTCGAGCAACAGGTCGATGCGGCTCGCTTCGCCATACTTCACCTCGCGGCGCAGCGTCTCATACCCCAAGAGTTTCTTGATGCCGCCCGCAGCGATAGCCTCGGCGATGAGACGGTTGGGCTGCATGGGGTTGATGCCGATGAGCGTCGCGCCGTTCCCTAGGTCCGCCTCGACCAACTCCCAGGTGTGCGGGTATTTGCGGGTCGCCGCATCGCTCTTGGACAGCCAAACGACCGACCCGGGCGCCGCCAGCCCCACCATCGCGCCGGTGTTGGGACAAGCCGCCGTGATGTGCTCGCCCGTATCGAGCACGATGTCGGCAAGGAACCGTTTGTAGCGTTGCTTGAGGCGCCCGCGGACGAGGGGGGAGGGGAATCGCATGACGCGAGCCTAGTGTGATGATCGAGAAATTCGCAACCATGAGCCCCCCGGCCCCAGCAGCGAATTCTGCCGAACTTCGGAATCGGAACACTAGGTGCTAAGAGACGCGCTCGCCAGACGACACGGAGATGAGCGTTGAGCGGCGAAGACATCGTTACGGCGGCGGTGCTGGTGATCGGCGACGAGATCCTTTCCGGCCGTACGCGCGATTGCAACATCAACTACATCGCCGCGCACTTCACGCGCGTCGGCATTAGGCTGCAGGAAGTGCGCATCGTCGCCGACGACGAGGCGGCAATCGTCGAGGCGGTCGACGCACTGCGGGCGCGATACACCTACGTCATCACCACCGGCGGCATCGGTCCGACCCACGACGACATCACCGCCGATGCAATTGCCAAGGCGATGGGCGTGTCGATTGATCACGATCCGCGCGCCGTGGCCTTGCTCGATGCGTACTTCGCCAAACGCGGCGTCGAGCCAACGCCGGCGCGCATGCGCATGGCGCGCATTCCTCATGGCGCCGAGCTCGTTGCGAACGCCGTTTCGATCGCGCCTGGCTTCATGATCGGCAATGTCATCGTGCTCGCCGGCGTGCCCGATGTGATGCAGGTTATGCTCGACGACGTGACGCCGAGGCTGCGCACCGGCTCCAGAATGATCACCGCCACGATCAAACTTTTGCGTGCCGAGGGCGATGTCGCCGATCTCTTCGCTTCGCATCAACAAAAGTTTCCGGATGTTGCAATGGGCAGCTATCCGACGTTCGCCGAAGGCCGCGTCTCCACTCAACTTGTTCTGCGCTCAACAGATTCAGCAATGTTGGAAATAGCGCGCGCGAGTCTCGAAGGGGAATTGATCGCGCGCGGTCTATTGAAAATTTAGCGGCCATGCGTCGCAGCGACGGCATCCCGCAGTGACCTGCCGCGTTATCTCCTCTTCCTCCTGGTTGTTGCAAGCCGCTCCGGGGGGCGATGTCTGCGGAACCGATAGTTCTGCAGCTCCGTTCTCGCGGTCGCAAAAGAAAACAAACACGGAGTTGTGCAATGGCGTTGAGCAAATCCACCTGGGCGAAGCGCGTTCGCCTGGCGTGTATCGCTTCGATCGCTTCCGCGGTCGCTGCGGTGGCCATTCCGGCAACTATGACATCGCCCGCTGAGGCGAAGACGCCGGGGAAGACCTATTGTTTCGTTGGCAAATGCCATCGCGTTAAGACCATTGAAGAGACACAGGCGCTTGTCGGCAAAGAAGAGTCGATCACCGCTTCGCATTATGATGATTGCAGCAAGGACCGCTTCAATCCGTGCGGTCTCACTTCGTCGGGCGAGCGTTTCCATCCTGATCGTCCCGACAACACAGCGAGCCCGATCTATCCCGACGGGACGACGCTGCTCGTGTGGAGCCCGGAGAACAAGCGTGCGCTCGTCGTGCGCGTGAACAACGCGGGTCCCTATTGGGGCAATCGCACCCTCGATCTGTCGCGCGCCGCAGCCGAGAAACTCGGTTTCGAAGGTGAGGGCGTTGCCAAGCTGAAGGTGCGCGTGATCAAGGCTCCGGAAGAGGCCGAGACCAAGTACGTCGAGAACCGCAACTACGAGCCGGTTGCGGGGGACATCGGCCAGTACGCAAGCCTCGAAGACGCGCAACGCGGCATGGCCGTGGTGCTGGCGTTCAAGGCGACGACCGGTTCGCCGTTCGCTCCTGTGACGACCGCGAATGCGTTCAAGGGCCAGGCCATCGGCTCCGACATGCTGGTCGCCGAGGCGCCCCAGGCGATGGGCCGTTCTTCTGTGACGCTCGCGGCGGTGGACCCAAAGCCGATCGCCTTCGGTGGCTTCTCGACGCAGAGCCGTGCCGATCTCAACGCGGCGCAGTCGCGCGGCGCGCAGCAGGCGGCCAGTCAGTCGGCCTGGGATGAGGATCGCGTTATCGCCGAGTCGGCAAAGGTCGTCGCGTCGGTGACCGAGACGTCGTCCATCACGGAGCAGGCGGCAGAGGCAGAGCCGAGCAAGATGGCGGAGGCCCGCGAGGCCCCGGAGGCGATAAAGTCGCCGAACGCCAGGCTCGCCGCTGCGGCATATGAAGATGACGCCCAGCCGCGCAACGCCAAGAAGGTCGCTAGCAAGAGCGACGACGCCGACACCAAAAGCAAAAAGAAGGTCGCTCGCAACGACGACGACGGCAGCAAGAGCAGGAAGAAAGTTGCTCGCAAGAGCGACGACGACGAGGACAGATCCGAGCGTCGCCGTTCGCGCCGCGAGGTCGCCAGCTACGAAGAGCGTCGCAGCTACCGCGCCGAGCGTGACTACCAGTACAGCTCGCGCTACGCCCAGGTGGAGCGCAACTATGGCAGCGGCGGCAACAGCGACGGCGGCCGTAGCGCTGGCCAGCTGATGTCGGACAACCTGCGTCCGCTCTAAAGCGGCACAGGGCGTCTCAACGCAACAGGGCGGCGGGAAGGCTGAAGGCCGACCCGCCGTCTTTGTATGTGACGAAAAGATCGTATTCGGCCTCGAGCGTGTCGAGGAACGTCGCAATGAGATCGAGCAGCGGCCCGAGCGGGATGCGCCGCACGACGAGGAAGTTTTCCCCCGCAACGAGCGGCGCGGTGTCGGATAGCGCCGCCGCATCCTCGGCGATCATCCCGCGGCTGCGCACATAGGCCAGCAGGCCGTCGCCGGCGTCGAAGTCGGCGGCGCTGACGTCGGCGCACTCTGCCACCGCATCGAGCAGGATCACCGTGCCGCTGAGGTAGAGGCGCGCCATCATGGCGAACTTCTCCTCGCTGAGCGCAAGCTCGGTGGCCCAATCGCGCCCCTTGAGGACGCGCGACAGCAGCGCCAATTCGAAGGTGCGGATGCGCTCGATGGCGGCCCGCTGCCCAGCGCGCAACTCGGCAATCTCGTCGGCCTCGCGCGGCGGCGGACCGGACCAGATGTAGAGCACGCTGGTCAGATCCTCGCCGGCGGCGAGCGCCGCGTCGAGGTGCTCGGCCAGCAGGTAGACGCTGACCGGAGCGTTGGGTGTCGTCAGCGACGCGTCAGTCATGTTGCCCCCGCGGCGGCAGACTCCAAGTACCGCGCGAGCCAAAGCTGATGGCGCCTTGCCGCGCGGTCGTAGTCCTTGGTTCGCGCATCGGCCAGCGCGACATCCTCCTGCGTCGGTTTCCCTCGCTGGAACCGATCCGCTCGAGCCTTGAGCAACAGGCCGAACTGAAGTTGCCGGAGTTCGGCGGCGGTCATTTCAAACAGCGGAGTGAGTTCGGCCAGTTTGGGCATCGTCGACCTCACGAGCAGCCGCTGGTGCCGCCGCAAGTGTCGCACTTGAGGCAGGTGCCGTTGCGCACGAGCGTGAAGTTTCCGCACTCGCGGCAGGCTTCGCCCTCGTAGCCGCGGATGCGCGCCTCGGCCCGCAGGTTGGCGTCGCGCGACTTCACCGAGACCTCCGAGCGCGTCACCGTGCGGCGGGCGTACATCACCGTGTCGGCCTTCAAGGCGGTCGCGCCATCCGTCATCGGGTACACCGCGGTGTCGCCCTCGATGGCGGGGAATGACGTCGACACGGCCTCTTCGACGACGCTTGTCGACAACTCGGTTTGCGCGCGTCCGCCCGAAGCCAGGCGCAGCTTGTTGCCGCGCATGAAGCCCTTCGAGACGACCTTGCTGACGCTGTCGGGCAGCTCCAGGTCGAGCGCCTCGTCGGTCGCCTGATCGGACGAGCCAAGGCCCGTCTCGCCGACGATCTCGCGCGGATCGACGTGCGCGAGGTCGTGACGGCCGAGGTAGGAGACGGCGAGCTCACGGAAGATGTAGTCGAGCACCGAGGTGGCGTTCTTGATCGTCTCGTTGCCGGTGACGAGGCCGGCCGGCTCGAAGCGCGTGAAGGTGAAGGCTTCCACGAACTCCTCGAGCGGCACGCCGTATTGCAGGCCAAGCGAGATGGCGATGGCGAAGTTGTTCATCAACGAGCGGAAGGCGGCCCCTTCCTTGTGCATGTCGATGAAGATCTCGCCGAGGCGCCCGTCTTCGTACTCGCCGGTGTGGAGATACACCTTGTGGCCGCCGACGGTGGCCTTCTGCGTGTAGCTCTTGCGGCGGTTCGGCAGCTTCTCGCGCTCCTGGGCGCGAATGCGCTCGACGATGCGTTCCACGATGCGCTCGGCAGCGACGCTGGCACGCGCTGCCATCGGCTTGTCGGCGAGCATCTGCTCGGCGACTTCCTCCTGCTCGTCAACGTCGTCGCCGAGCACCTGCGAGTTGAGCGGCTGTGACAGCTTGGAGCCGTCGCGGTAGAGAGCGTTGGCCTTGAGCGCCAACTTCCACGACAGCATGTAGCTCGCCTTGCAGTCCTCGACGGTTGCCTCGTTCGGCATGTTAATCGTCTTGGAGATGGCGCCCGAGATGAAGGGCTGCGAGGCCGCCATCATG
>Ga0134125_10008602_pt1 | contig 11517 bp, 12 predicted proteins | sample KB31751_FD_96464 | JGI IMG/M metagenome (GOLD analysis project Ga0134125, IMG submission 96464) | Terrestrial soil microbial communities with excess Nitrogen fertilizer from Kellogg Biological Station, Michigan, USA - KB3-175-1 | ecosystem: Environmental > Terrestrial > Soil > Unclassified ... | reverse complement strand
TCGCCGCGATCCTGTTGCAGCACGCGCGCGTGCGCAGCGTCCGCGTCTCCATCCGCAAGCTCGACGTGATCGAGGGCGAGGTCGGCGTCGAAATCCGCAGGGAGCGCGGCTCGGGGGCGGCCGACGTGCGCCCCGCCGGCGCTCTCGACCGGGGCGCGTAGAGCGCATACGCCGCTTGCCGGCGTAGACAAGCGCGCGGTTTTAGCCAGAAGCGAAAGGACAAGCCGTGGCGATCGCCAAGAACACCATCTGCCTATGGTACGACAAGGATGCCGAGGCTGCGGCCCGCTTCTACGCCGGGACTTTCCCCGACAGCTCGGTTAAGGCCGTTCATCGCGCTCCCAGCGACTACCCGTCCGGCAAGGCGGGCGACGTGCTGACGGTTGAATTCACCGTCGTGGGCGTTCCCTGTCTCGGCCTCAACGGCGGGCCCGCCTTCAAGCACAACGAAGCCTTCTCGTTCCAGATCGCCACCGACGATCAGGAGGAGACCGACCGCTACTGGAACGCCATCGTTGGCAATGGCGGCCAGGAAAGCGCGTGCGGCTGGTGCAAGGACAGATGGGGCGTCTCCTGGCAAATCACCCCGCGCGTGCTGACCGAGGCGCTGGCCGCCGGCGGCGCTGAAGCAAAACGCGCGTTCGATGCGATGATGGAGATGGGGAAAATCGACGTGGCGGCGATCGAGGCGGCGCGGCGCGGCTGACGGTTTGCGCCTCGCCTGGAGCGCGACCCCCTTACGCAAGCGTCCGCGCGAGGTCGAACGCCTGACGGAAGTCGAGGCGGAGCGGCGTCTTGCTTTCGGTCATCTGCCTGAACAAACCCTGCTCGGTCCGATACTTGACGTTGCCGATGGCGAGCGCGCCGATTCCGAGCGCGCCGCGCTCGCCGAGCGGCGCGCCGTTGGCGTGCGCGTCCACGCCCTCGACGCCGGATGGCGGCACCGCATTGACGTCGGCCGCCGCGATGAGTTTCGCCGCTCCGCCGATTTCGGCGGCGCTGAGCACGCGCATCCCCGCTTTCGCCGCCGCCAAAACGACCTCAGTCGCAGCGAGGATCGCCGCCTTCTTTTCCGGCGTCGAGCCGTCGGCGACGGCGAGGTTGACGCCGAACCTGCGATTGACCTCGGCGGCGTGGCGGGCCGTGCGCTCGGTTCCCTCGCGGGCGACCAGGGTGACGGACGCGCCCTCGAGCGCGGCGATCGCCGCCGACGCGGTTCCCACCACGCCGGTCGCGCCGAACACCGAAACGGCGAGGCCGCGCAGCGCGCGATTCTTCTTCTCCCGAAGCGTCTTTTCCACCACCGCGATCATCGCCGCGGCGGTAGTGAACGAGCCGGAAGGGTCGGCGAACAGCGAAATCTCGAACGGCTTGATGAGCGCCTTGCCGGCGGCGTCGAGCATGTCGAGCGCGAGAAGCGCGTCCTTGCCGCCGATGAACACGCCCGTCCGCGCCGCATCGCGCGGCGAGCGCGAGAACATCGCGTCCTGAACGAGGCCCGTCACTTCGTCCAGCGAAACATGGGTGTACGAGGCGGTCGCTTCATAGCCGGCGTCGATCGCCATGTTGATGTCGAAAGGGCTCATATGCGCGAGCGGCGTGATCATGTGCAGGATGTTCTTGGCCATCGGTCCTCCACGGCGGTCATTGGACTGAGACGTCTTCCTCCTCGCGGATCTCGGCGCCGCGCTCGCGCGCCTTGCAGATCCTGATCTCGATCCCCGGTTCGCAGTCGGGGCGCGCCTCGCGAGCGAGGAATTCCGCATGGGTCAAGTCGGACGCGAAGGCGAAGCCGGTCGGCCCCCAGGAGCTCTGCCCGATCCCGCGCGCGCCGAGCGCCTTCAACCGCGCTGCAGCCCGGCCGACCGCGGCGCTAAGGAAACGCCCGCCGCCCTGGACTTCAGCGAAATGATCGCCGACGATGTCCTGAATGGAGGCGACGCCGTCGCCGAAAGCCTCGAGGTCGTGTTCGGCGGCGCCGGCAAGGATCTGCATCAGCGTGCGGCGGCAGATTTCGCTTGCCGCGCTCGCGGGAAAAGGCGGCAAGCGAGCGAACGCCCGGCCTTCGGCTTCGCCATGGGCGCCCTCGACGCGCGGGTCGAGGATCAGGAGAATGCGCCAATCCCGGGGGAAGCTCATCTGCGCGACCACGGGCGGAACCTCGGTCTTCGCTCCCCGGCCCGCGTCGACCGCGAGACCGCCGCGCTCGAACAGGGCGACCCCCACGCCTGAACGGGCGCCGCGATCGAGCAGGCGCGCGTCCTCGCGCGGATCGAGCGGCAATCCCTCAAGGCGGCGGAACGCCGCGGCGATCGCCAGCGCGAGCTGAGTCCCGGAGCCAAGCCCAGCATGCGGGGGAATGGCGTCGGAGACGATGAGCTCACCGCGGGCGTCGCGGCCAAGGCTTTCGAGGATGCGGCGCGCCACGCGCAGGCTCCGCTCGCGCTCCTGGCCCAGAACTTCAAGCTCTCGCGCCTCGCGAATCTCAACGCGGGTCTTGAAGGCGTCGATGGCGAGGCCGATCGACCCGAACCGCCGGCCAAGATCCCCGGCGAGATCGAGAAAGCCCAGATGCAGGCGCGCCGCGGCGGTGACTTGAACGCCTTTCAACTCGAGCGCCTCGCTGCACGATCCGTTTCGCCCTTCGCGGCTCGGGCGATTGGGCTCGAACATTGCGAAACTTTCTCAAGTTTGCCAAGTGCGGATACCGACAAAACGCAATGCGCCGCGTTGTTGCGGGGGCCCGTGCAAAATGCGACACTTGGCCAATCGAGGGACAAGACGGTCCGCTTGAAGGCAGGTGGGCGATGATGGAACTCATTCTGACGGTGTGCGCGCTGAGCGCGCCCGCTCAGTGCGACGAGCAACGGCTCGAGTTCATCGCGCAAGAGTCGGTGATGCAATGCATGATGCAGGCGCCGCCCTATATCGCGCAATGGTCGAACGAGCATCCGGGGAAGCGTGTGACCCAATGGCGGTGCGCCTACCCGGGCGACGAGAAGACTTAGGCGCAAAGCGCCGCGCGACGACGAGCGCTATGCCTGTCGCGGAGCGGCGCGGGGAAGGCGCGCCATGCGGCTGACCCAAGGCTTGCTTGCGCTTGCGCTCGCGGCCGCGCCGGTTTGCGGGGCTCCCGCGCAGGAGGCCATGCGCGGCCTCGACCTCACTTCGCCCGACATGACGCAGGCCGAGATGACGCGCGCTCAGGTGGAAGCCGCGCTTCATGCGGTGCCAGGGGGACGGGGGGCGGATTTCGCCGGCAAGCGGCTGTCCGGGCTCGATCTGTCCGGCCTCGATTTCACCAACGCAAACTTCCGCGCGGCGCGGCTCAACCACGCGAACCTGTCGCACGCCAGGCTCGACGGGGCGACGCTGGACCAGGCCTGGGCGCTCGGCGCGGATTTCGCCGGGGCGAGCCTCGTCAAAGCGAGCCTGTTCGCTTCGCAGATGGCGGGCGCGAATCTCGATGGCGCCGATCTTGCCGGCGCGCGCGTGACCGCCGACTTCACCGGCGCCCATTTGGTCGGCGCTCGATTCGAAGGCGCGGATTGCAGCGCCGATGAAAAGAACCAGTCGATGGGCCTCATGCGCGCCACGTTCAAATCGGCGGATCTTACCCAGGCCGACTTCAAGGGGGCCAATCTCGCCCGCGCCGACTTGCAGTTCGCCAAGCTTGCGAACGCCAATCTCCAAGGGGCTTCTCTGCGGGAAGCGGACGCCAGCGGCGCCGATCTGCGCGGCGCTGATCTTCAAGGCGCCGACACGTCGGGGCTGGACGTCGATTCGGCGCGGATCGACACCGCCAGCGTCCCCCTGCTCGCCAAGGCGATCAACCTCGATCGCGCCCACCGCGAATGATTCCACGAAAAGCGCCGCTATCGCGGGTCCTTGGCGGGCATGCGCGGCGGGGCGAGCGGGGTGAAATTGACGGTCTGCCGCACCCCATGCGCGGATTGCGGGTCGATGGGACCGCCGGACGACGGATCGCCGCCGCCGGTCGTGGTGATAACCGACGGTGTGACCTCGCGGGCCGTCGCCTGCGCCGAGCCGCCCTCGCCGTTGCCGAAGTCCGCGGTGCGGCCGCCCTGGGGTTTGCCCTCGGCGCTCGCCTTGACCGCGGCTTCCGTCTTTTCCGCGAGATGGACATTATAGGGCAGACGGTAGGCGCGAGGAACGCCGCTTGGGAAGTTGTCGTCGTCCAGCGCCTCGACCCACAGATGGATGACGCCATCGGGTTCGCTGTCGAGCGAATGCGGCTCGACGATCCGGGCGTCCAGGAGCTTGAATCTCGCCGGCAGCGGATCGGGCGAGGACCAGCCCATGAGCCCGCGCGTCACAAAGAAGCTCACGACGTAGAACGCGCTGGTCACCACGATGAGGCCAGCCTTCGCCGTCCAGGGGATTCTCGCGGAGACGCAGATGACGAGCAGCAGCACGCCGAGCAACGCATAGGCGATCGAGAGCCAGATGATGTCGGAGGCGAGGCTCATCACAGGTGCTTCACGTAGCCGGTTTTCGGGTCGAGATCGGCGCCGTTGGCGCGCACATTGCGAAAGCTCTCCATCAGCGACTTCGGCCGCCGGTTGACGTCGACCACTTTGCCGGCGCCGTCAAGCGTGAAGCGCACGGCGGTCTTCTCGTCGCCGGTGTGATCGACGAAGACCGTATCGTCAAAAATCACCTGCGCGGTCGGATTGAGTTTCTGCACCTTGACTTTCGCCGGCACCGGCCGGCCGGTGGTGGCCAGGAAATGGCTGACGTTGACGGTGTATTCGCCGGCGACTAGCCCACGGATAGTGACGATCTCCTCGCGAATCGGCGATGTGATCTTCCTACCGTTGACGACGATGAAATCGTTGGCGCCGCCGCGGTCGTCGCGATCGAGCACCATGAAGCCGGCCTCGCGGTGGCGATACCAGGCGATGTTGCCTGCCGGGTCCTGCACGAACAGGTCGAGATCGTCGGGATGGTTGTCCGGCCAATCCATGGTGACGATGAATTCGGCCTTCGAGTCGATCTTGCCGTCCTTGGCCTCGGGCGAAATCGCCAGCACCGCGAGGAAGAAGAGGAACGCCACCACCTGCAGCGCCTTGAACAGCATGACGCTGAACGGATCGAACGGCTCTTCGTGGGGGTAGAGGCCGAAATCATCGATCATCGCTAAGCCCGAGATCGTGGGCGCGCTCGAGCGCCGGCACGACGCGCGTCTCGGTCAGCGTCACCGCACGCGAGAACACTTTCGCGGTCGCAGTGTCCAGCATGTAGTACTGGATCCTCAAGAGGATGGAGCCGACGAGGCCGGCGAGCGTCGTGTACATCGCCACCGCCATGCCCTCGCTCATCAGCCCCATCGACGACTTCATCGTCGACTTGTCGCTGACGTCCAGGCCCGCAATCGGCGCCAGCATGATGATGAAGCCGATGATCGTACCGAGCAGGCCGAGCTTCATCACCGTGTCGCTGGCGAACGAGCCGAAGCCGTTGGTGCCGCGCAGGCGATCGGCGAGCGAGCGCAGGAGCAGGGTTTGATCAAGCCGTCCTCGCCCTTGGGTGCGCGCCTTTAGGGCGAGGTCGCGGATGTGCCCGGCGACAATTCCGTCGGGGGGCGCGGTGGACGACTCAAGAGCGGGAGCGTCGGCGCCGCCCCGCTCGATGCGCGCCGCGACCCGCCGTCCGGCGTCGCCTTCGCGCGAGACCACGATCGTGCGCCAAAGACAATGCAGCGACGCGCCGACATAAATCAGGGCGATCACCGAAGAGAGATAGGTGCGGTCCGACGTGACCATCAGGCGGATGAGGCCGTAGCGCCACAAGAGGACCGCGGCGAAAACGGTCGCGCCGGTGAAGATCAGCCAGCGCAGGAGAGGCGCGCGATCCGAAGGCGACCATGCGGAGCCTTGCTCCGACGACAGGGCGGCAGCCGTCATGCCAATTTCCTTCCAAAGTCGTGCGCGACCAACCGGGCAAAGGATAACGGTCGCGGCGGCGAGCGCAACCCGCGCACAACACCGCTTACGGGCGCGGCAGCAGAATCTCGCCCTTGCCGAGAGCGGCCATGTCTCCCGCGAGACGCCTCAGCGGCCGACGGAACAGTCTCGCCAGCTTCGCACTGGCTTTAGCGATATATGCCGCCAGGAGCCGCGCGGCGACCAGGTCATGCTCGCCGCAATCGGCGAAGGTCGGCGAGAGAAGCGTCGCGCCCCGGCCGATGAGGATCGTGCCGCGGCCCATCAGATAGCCGGGCAATTCTCCCGCTTCGCCGCCGATCGCGAGCGTGCCCGCGATCATTCGGCTCCCGGCGTAGGCGCCCGCGCGGCCTTCGATGAGAATGATTCCGCGCCGGAGCCGGTCGCCGGCGCGCTCCCCCGCGGCGCCACGGACATGAATGAGGCCGCCGCTCATGCCGACCGTCTCGCCGCTGAGCGGACCTCCGAGCCGCTCGCCCGCGTCGCCTTCGATGGCGAGCGTCCCCCCTTTCATGCCGGAGCCCGCGAACGGGCCGGCGGTGCCGCCAATGGTCAATCGTCCGCCCGACATCAGGCGGCCGGCTTGGACGCCGGCCTCCCCTTCGACCCGGATCGAGCCTTCGCTCAGCCCAAAGCCTACGCGATCGAAACGCGCGCTGCCGCCTTCGATCAGAATTGTGGCGGGATCGCCCTTGTGAACGCGGAACACATCTCCCGCCGTGAGGCGCACGCGCGTCGTTCCCACCTCGATGCGCTCGATTTCCGCGACCGTTTTGCCGGCGAGAGTCTGAGGGACAAGCGGCTTAAGATCGACGCGCTGGGCCGGCGGCTCGCGCAGCGAAAAGCGCATCGCGCTCAACGGACGAGATCCTTGAGGTGATAGTGATGACGGCCGAGCTTGCCGCCATAGTTGCCGGCGCCGACGCGCGACGCGCCCTTCTCAGACCCCATCTCGACGATCGCGGCGAGCCCCGCCCGCATCGCCTCGCCGACAACCTCGCTGGTCAGGCCGTCGATGACGATCTCCAGCACCGAGGCGATCTCAGCCGTCAGAGCGCTGTCCACCGCGCCCTTCAGAGTCGGGCAATAACGGTCGTTGGTGGACGCGCTCGCGCCCTTGTATTTCGAGCCGACCTTCGAGCCCGAACGGGCGATGCCGCCCGGAAACGGCATGATCACATCGGCGACCTCGCGCATCGCCTTCACCGCCGCCTCCGTCGCTGCGAGCGTCTTCGCCGGGCTCTCCCCCATCACGATGAGATTGCCGCCGCCGACGGCCTTCTTGGTGAGCCAGGTCGTCGATTCGCAGACGAACTCGCCATCCATCACCGGCACCCGCCAGTATCGGCGGGCGCCGAGGCGCTTGGCGATCTGCCAGCCGTCGCCGAAGAAGCGAATCGCGTCGCCGAGCTTGAGCCTGTCGTCGCCTGCGTCGAGCCCCGCGTAGCACGCGGAGCCCGGGCTCGTGAGCACGCATTGGCCGACGCGGTTTTGCAATTGTTTCTGCAGTTCCGCGGTCGAGACCGCGAACATCAGCACCCGCACGCCAGGGCGTCCATCCGGCGTCTCGCGCGGAGAGAGCGCGCGCTCGATCGCCGCCTCGCAGCCGCAGGCGATGACCGAGGTGGCGAAACCGGTCATCGTCTCGGCCGCCTGCGCCGCCCAGCGCGCCGTCGGCGCGGTGATGACGATCGCTGTCGCGCGCATGTCGAAGGCTTCCGCGAACGTATCGTCGATGGCGACGCCATTGGCGTTCAGCTCGCGCATGCGACGGTCTCGAAAGGTTGCGGCCGTCCGATTGCGCCCTCCGGCACGCGCATGAAGTCCGAGGGCAGGCCGTAGCGCGCGTCGTAATAGTCGGTCATGCGCCGCCGCATCGCGGCCTCGACCGGGGGCGTCAGGCACAGAGCGCGGCCATACCCGTCGTGCGTCACCGCGCCGTCGACAACCACCAGCTCTCCGTCCTTGTAGACGCGCGCAGCGGCGCGGAACATTTGCGCGATGTCCTTGCCCGGGCGATAGAGCGCGACATCGGCGCGCGCGCCCGCTCTGAGATGGCCGCGATCGGAGAGGCCGAGCAATTTGGCCGGCGCCGTGCGGGTCATGGTTGCGATCTCGTTCAAGCCATATTCGCGGGTCAGCGACGGCAGCGTCGTCACCTTGAGCGCCTCCGCCGGCAGGCGGGACAGCCATTCGGCTCGCACGTCCCTGCTCATCAGCAGCGCGAAAATCTCGGGATAGGTCGTGAACGGCGCGCCATTCGGATGGTCGGTGGTGAAGAATACGCGCCACGGATCGTCGATCATGAGGAACAGTTCAAGCCCGGCAGCGAATTGCACCGCGTTGTGAAAGCTTCCCGCGCGATATTCGTAAGGAACGATCCCGCCGCCGTTCGCATCCCCGTCGATGATGGCGTATTTCTTCGGCCGCGCCTGGCCGCGGGCGGAGAATTGCCTGAGCACGTCGGATGAGACCGTCACCGTCTGCCCGAACATCGCCTGGCCCACGTCGATGGTGACGTTCCTGGCGGCGTTGACCGCCTCGGCGAGCTGGGGCGCGGCGGAGGAAAAGCCTTGCGGCCCCTCTTTGCCGTAAGCGTAGAACTGAAGATGGGCCAAATGCAGCGGCAGGTCCTCCGCCGCGGCGATCGTCGCGAGCGCGGTCTCGAAGTTTCCAGGCAGGCCGAGATTGTTGCAGTGAACGTGCAACGGATGCGGAACGCCGGCCTCGTGGACCGCCTTTTGCAGCGCCTTCATGATCGCGCGGCTGGTCACACCATAATAGGGAACCACATCGTCGAAAGAAAAGCTGCGGACGTTGTCCTTGAACGCCGCCACCCCGCCGGGGTTGACGACCTTGATCCCGAGCGCCCGCGTCGTCTGCAACGTCCAGGCGACGTGATCGCGGATCGCGCTTGCGCTTTCGCCCGCGCGCATGAGGCCGAGCGTGAAATCGTCATTGCCGAGAATGGCCAGGATCGCCTTGTCGATGATCGGCGTGTCTGCGAGTTCCAGATGCGCGTGCAGGGCGTGATGCGGCGAGATCGCCGGCTCGACCACGGTGGTGAAGCCCATCTCGGCGTAGAGCCGGCCGGTCTCGAACGTCGTCCACCCCACTTGCGAGAGCGGCGTCGAGTCGGGGCGGCGCGCATGGGCGCGATGCTGTTCCGGCAGCATGAGGCGGGCGGTGTTCACGTTCGCGCCCGCGATATGCGAATGGATGTCGATGCCGCCGGCCATGGCGACAAGCCCGGTCGCGTCGACCGTCTCATCAGCTTGAGCGTCCTCAGGCGGCGCGACGATCTTGCCGTCGCGGATCCAGAGATCCCCGACTTCGTCGCGCCGGTTGGCGGGATCGACGATGCGCGCGTTTCTGATGCGGATCAGCATGACGAAGCGTTCGCTTCCGCGAAGCGCGCGCCGATGCGCTCGAGAGCATGCGCCGCGCTTGGCGCTGCGCTGGGCGCGGAGGCGGTCACCGCGACCAGGGTCCCGGCGTCGGGGACATGCATGACCGCGTCATGATCAACGCCGGGGCGTCCGATCGCGATATGGACATCCGGCGCCTTGGCGGACTCAGCCGTTCGCCCGCACAAGGCAATGACCTTCGCCGCGCCCGCCCATACGGGCGGCGGCGCGCCGAAGGCGGAGATCCACAACACGCAGTCGCTCTCTCCCGACGCGACCAGGCGCTCGGCGTCGAACCGCCACGGGTCATGGATTGGCGGCCTCACGCCGAACCCGGTCCGCACGGGCAGGCCGGCCATCCATCCGCAAGCGGCGAGCACGCCCGCGCCGTTGTCCGGCGCGGCGAGCGGCAGGGTCGAGAACCGCGTGGTTTCGTTGAGCTCGCGGACGAGGCCGTGGAGCATCTCGATCTCGAGCGCGCTCAGACTTGCCGCAGTCCAGACCGCGACGCCGAAGCGGACGCCTTTCAGGGCGGCGGCGAGCGCGCCGAGCGCCGGCAAAGGAAGCGGGGCTTGCGCGACCGGGCGCCCTTTGACCCGCGCGCGCAACGCGGCGAGATTGGCGGCCAGCGTCGCGCCGCGGCCCGCGGCGACGACTTCGATATCGCCGCCAAAGCTTGGGATCGTTGCGTCCGCTTGCGGCGCCAGCCACACGATGCGCCGCTCGACATCCGCGCCCTCCGGCCTCGCCGGCGGCTGCAACAGCCGCTCCGCGAGTTGAGGCCAAGCTTCCGTAAAACCGTCGCCGACGAGCATGACGAGATCGGCTCGTACGCGCGCTTCGAGAGGCGTTGTGAGCATGACGCCGGTTTCGCGCAAAGAGTCGAGATCGCGCATGAGCGCCGCCGAATGCATGTGCTCGATGACCCCGCCGGTCTGTTCGGCGAGCGCGACCGCCGCCCTCGCTCCCGCGACATCCGCGCCCAAACCAGCGATCAGCGGTTGAGTGCTTCGCGCGAGGAGCCGAGCCGCAGCGCGAGCCGCCTCGTCGAGCGATGCAGGCTCGCCGCCGACCGATGCCGCGGCGCGCACGCCGGTTGGATCCTTCAGTGACATAGGCTCCGCCCGAAGTTCAGCGCCGGCGCCCCATGAGGCCGGAAATTTGCGACTCGACTGGACAAATCCCAAGCGAGCGGGTTCAATCGCATCGCGATCGTTCGCATCTCAGCGACAAACAATAGCGCAGCCCAAGGAAATGCCTAGCCCTTGCCGCCAAGTTCTTGAACGGCCGAACATCGGCGTGGAATGATCGACCCTCCGGCGATTCTCATCGTGGCCTATTCCGCGCGCGCGCTTAGCTCCTCCGCCGCCCGCGCCGGATTCGCTCCGCTGTCGATTGACGTTTTTGGCGATGACGATACGAGAGAGACGAGTCTCGCCTGCGTAAAGCTCGACGGCGGATTGGCGGATGGATTCGAGCCCGGCAAGGTCGCCCGCGCCGTCGAGGCGCTGGCGGAAGCGCACGATCCCGTTGGCCTTGTCTATGGCGCGGGCTTCGAGCATCAGCCGGAGACGCTCGCCGCGATCTCCGGCGCCATCAGGGTATTTGGCAATAGCCCGGCGACGTTGAGCGCCGCCAAGGATCCGCTCGCGCTCGCGCGCCTTTGCGAGGCGAATGGCGTCCGACATCCGCAGGTTGCGTTTGCGCCGCCGGACGATCCGGAGCTATGGCTGACGAAGAAGCGGGGCGCCGCCGGAGGCGCCCATATCGCCGCGGCGCGTGGCGCGGGCCGCGCTCCGCCGGATTGTTATTATCAGGTTCGTGTCGCCGGAACGAGCGTCTCGGCGCTCTTCCTGGCGAGCGGAGGAAAAGCCGCTATCATCGGGCTGAGCATGCAGTGGACCGCGCCAACGCCGGCCGCGCCGTTTCGATATGGCGGCGCTGTCGGTCCCGTGGACGTCGGCCGGGCGCAGGCGGGGAAAATCGCTCGCGCTGTCGACGTCGCTGCTTCCGAATTGGACCTCGTCGGGCTCAACAGCGCCGATTTCCTCCTTTCGCCGGACGCGGTCTGGCTCATCGAGATCAATCCACGGCCCGGCGCGACGCTGGATGTGTTCGAATCGAACGAGGCCCCGCTGTTCGCG
>Ga0134125_10008601_pt1 | contig 11518 bp, 13 predicted proteins | sample KB31751_FD_96464 | JGI IMG/M metagenome (GOLD analysis project Ga0134125, IMG submission 96464) | Terrestrial soil microbial communities with excess Nitrogen fertilizer from Kellogg Biological Station, Michigan, USA - KB3-175-1 | ecosystem: Environmental > Terrestrial > Soil > Unclassified ... | reverse complement strand
CGTCGCGCCGGATCTGGAAGACGTCTATTTCGGCCGCCTGCGCGCGCAGGCCACCGCGCGGGCCGCCTGACGCCACGCTTCGACACCGACGGGAATGCCGATGTTCTTCGAGATATTTCGTTTTGAATTGCGCCAGCAGCTGAAGGCGCCGCTGTTCTGGATTGTCGCCGTGGCCTTCGGCGCGCTCGCGTTCGCGCTCGCCAGCACCGATGCGGTGATCCTCGGCGGCGCCAGCGGCAACGTGCTGCGCAACGCGCCGCTGGTGATCGTGCGCCTGCTCAGCGTGCTCACCGTGCTGAGCATCTTCCTGGTCACCATCTTCGTCGCTGCCGCCGCGTTGCGCGACTTCGACCAGCGCACCTCGGAGCTGTTCTTCGCCACCCCGATGAGTCGCGGCGCCTACCTGGGCGGACGTTTCGCCGCCGGCTACGCCACTTCGCTGGCGATCATGCTGGCCTGCGCGCTGGGCATCGCCCTGGGCGGCATGATGCCGTGGGTCGACGCGGCGCGGCTGGGGCCGGCGGACTGGCACGGCTACGCCTGGGCGTTCGGCGTGATGGTGCTGCCGGACATGCTGTTCATCGCCGCGCTGCTGTACCTGCTGGCCACCACTACGCGCTCGCTGCTGGCGACCTACATCGGGGTGATCGTCTATTTCGTGCTGCAAGGCGTCGTCGCCCAGCTGACCAAGGACGTCAACAACCACTACCTCGCCGCCATGCTCGACCCGTTCGGCGGGCGCACCCTGGCGATCGTCACGCGCTACTGGTCGGCGGCCCAGTCCAATCACGCGCTGCCGGCGCTGACCGGGGTGTTGCTGTTCAACCGCCTGCTGTGGGTCGGCGTGAGCCTGGCCATGCTCGGCGCCGCAGCCGCGCTGTTCCGACCCAATCGCGAGGGGCTGAAGCTGCCGCGGCGCAAGAAGCGGGCGGAGCCGCCGATGCTGCGGCCGCAGGCCGTCACCGCCGCCCTGACCCTGCCCAGGGTTCGCCTGGCCGACGACCTGCGCGCCCATCTGGCGCAACTGCGCGCGCAGTTCACCTTCGACACCTTGAGCGTGCTGCGCGGCGCGCCGTTCCTGATCATGCTGGCGCTGGGCCTGGCCAATCTGTTTGGCGCCTTCCTGTTGTCCGGACAGATCTACGGCACCGCCACCTACCCGGTGACGCATCAGGTACTGGACAACATCGAGGGCGGTTTTCAGTGGCTGCTCTACATCATCATCACGTTCTATGCCGGCGAGCTGGTATGGCGCGAGCGCAGCCAGCGCTCGGCCGAGGTCAGCGATGCATTCCCGGTGCCGGACTGGGTGCCGCTGATCGCCAAGCTGGGCGCCTTGCTGGCGGTGATCGCCAGCTTCCTGCTGGTCGGTGCAGTGGTCGGCATCGGCTGGCAGCTCGGTCATGGCTATACGCACCTGGAGCCGGGCCTGTACCTGGAAACCCTCGCGCTGCAGGCGATCCCGTTCGCGCTGCTGGCGGTGCTGGCGGTGTTCCTGCAGGTGCTGTCGAACAACAAGTTCCTCGGCTACCTGTTGACCATCGTGTGGCTGGTGCTGAGTGCGATCGGCCTGGATCTGCTGCACTGGGAGCAGCACATCTACAACTACGGCACCACGCCCGGCGCGCCGTATTCGGATCTCAACGGCTACGGCCATTTCCTCACCGGCGTGCTGTGGTTCGATTTCTACTGGGCCTGCTGCGCCGTTGTGCTGCTGGTGCTGGCCGCGCTGTTCTGGGTGCGCGGCACCAGCCAGTCGTGGCGTGAACGCTGGCGCGAGGCACGTGCCCGCCTGCGCGCGCCGGCCGCTGTCGCCCTGATGCTGGGCCTGCTCGCCTTCATCGGCAGCGGCGGCTGGATCTACTACAACACCAACGTGCTCAACCAGTTCACCAGCAGCACCGAGCAGAAGATCGAGCACGCCGACTACGAGAAGAAGTACGCTAGATACAAGGATGCGCCGCAGCCGCGGATCACCGCCGTCAAGGCCGATGTCGACATCTATCCGTACCAGCGCAAGCTCGACATCCGTGGCCACTACACCCTGGTCAACAAGCACGACACGCCGATCAGCGAGCTGTACGTGAACTTCACCGACGACTTCACCGTGAAGTCGCTGCAGTTCGCGCCGCACGACACGGTGAGCACCGACAAGCGGCTGGGCTTCACCATCTACAAGCTGAAGACGCCGCTGGCGCCGGGGGCGTCGATGCCGTTCGACTTCACCCTGGAATACGCGCGGAAGGGCTTCACCAACAGTCCGGAAGGTACCTTCCTTGCCCACAACGGCAGCTTCTTCAACAGCGGCGTGTTGCCGCAGTTCGGCTACCAGAGCCAGGCGCAGCTGACCGACCGCAACGACCGGCGCAAGTACGGCCTGAAGGAGGACGTGCCGCGCATGCCGCCGCTGGGCGACGAAAAGGCACGCGCCAACACCTACATCAGCAACGACGCCGACTGGATCAGCTTCGACACCACCGTCTCCACCGCCGCCGACCAGATCGCGCTGGCACCGGGCATGCTGCAGAAGGAATGGACGGCCAACGGCCGGCGTTACTTCCACTACAAGATGGAACAGCCGATGCTGAACTTCTTCGCCTACCTGTCGGCGCGCTATGCGGTGAAGAGCGTGAACCACGACGGCGTGGCGATCTCGGTCTACTACAACCCGGCGCATGCCTGGAACGTGGATCGGATGATCGAGAGCGCCAGCGATTCGCTGGACTACTACGACAGCCACTACACGCCGTACCAGTTCAAGCAGCTGCGCATCGTGGAGTTCCCGGGCTACTCGGCGTTCGCGCAGTCGTTCGCCAACACCATCCCGTTCTCCGAATCGATCGGCTTCATCGCCGACCTGCGCGACAAGTCGAAGATCGACTACGTCTACGAGGTGACCGCGCACGAAGTGGCGCACCAGTGGTGGGCGCACCGGGTGATCGGCGCCAACATGCAGGGCTCGACCATGCTCAGCGAGTCGCTGGCGCAGTACTCCTCGCTGATGGTGATGCAGCACAAGTACGGCGCCGACCAGATGCGCAAGTTCCTCAAGTACGAACTGGACGCCTACCTGGTCGGCCGGGCGACAGAAAAGCGCGCCGAGGAGCCGCTGGCTAAGGTCGAGAACCAGGCCTACATCCACTACCGCAAGGGTTCGATGGTGTTCTACGCGTTGCAGGATTACGTCGGCGAGGACAAGCTCGACGCGATGCTGAAGCAGTTCCTGATCGACAAGGGCTTCCAGCAGCCGCCGTACACCACCTCGCGCGAATTCATGGATGCGCTGGGCAAGGCGCTCGGGCCCAAGTGGCAGCCGATGCTGGACGACTTCTTCTGGAAGATCACCCTGTTCGACAACCGCATGACGTCGGCCACGGCGAAGAAGCTGCCCGACGGCAAGTACGAGGTGACCATGCAGGTGCACGCCGGCAAGGTCTACGTCGACGGCAAGGGCAAGGAGACCCCGGGCAAGATCGACTTCCCGATCGAGATCGGCGTGTTCGCCGCCTCGCCCGGCGCCGGCAAGGACGGCAAGCCGCTGTACCTGCAGAAGCAGCTGGTGAAGGACGGCGACAGCACGATCACCGTCACCGTCGACGGCAAGCCCGCGCAGGCCGGCATCGACCCCTACAACGAGCTGATCGACAAGGTGTCCAGCGACAACCGCCATGCGGTGACGCTGCAGTGAGCAGCGGTCGTCGGCGCGACCCGCAGGGTTCGCGCCGACGACCGCTCAAAGCTTGCGATCCTCGATGTCGGCCACCCGGCCATCGACGATCGTCACCACGGTGACATGGCCATCGCGCCGGTAGCGCCAGCGCTCGCCGCCCTGGTATTTGTCGATCACCCGCACGCCGCCACGGCTGCCACGGTGCGCCAGGCGACGCCGATGCATTTTCGACGACGGCCGGCCGAGAAGCTCGACGACGCGCTCCTGGCTGTCGCCGGCGGTCAGCACCTGGCTGCCCACCCGCAAGGTACTGGACGCCGCCGCCGCGGCAGTGAAGACAAACAAGACGATGACGAGGCACATGCGCATGACCTGCTCCTTGGTCGGTGATGAATCGGGACATCCTTGCCGCGATGCGAAGCTCGATCAGAACCCCGCGCCCGGTTGCGCCAGGTAATCCGCCTCGTCCGGCGTGGTGACGCGACCCAGCACGACGTTGCGGTGCGGGAAGCGGCCGAAGCGCGCGATCACCTCGCGGTGACGCCGAGCATAATCCAGGAACATGGCGAAGCGCTCGCGGTCATCGGCAGCCGCCTGCGAGTGCAATGCCTCGAACAAGGCCACGCAACGTTGCTGCAAGCCCATGTTCTCGGCGTGTTCCAGCGGCAGGTAGGCAAATACCCGCTGCAACGGCGGCAAGGCCTGATCGAACGCGTCGTCCAGGCCCGACAAGGCGATGCGCTGTGCCTTGACGTCGCTGGCCCAGGCCCGCGCGTCGCCGCGATACAGGTTGCGCGGAAACTGGTCGAGCACGATCAGCAATGCCAGCCAGTTGTCGGGGCTGTTCGTCCAGTCGTCCAATCGCCCCTGTGCCGCCGCTTCCACCGCGCCGCCGAAACGCCGGCGAATCTGCGTATCGAAGTTCTCGTCTTTCGCGAACCAGTGCATCGCGTGCGCCGGATCGAACCAGAACGCAAGGACATCTTGCGGATCCACGGACATGCCCGCTTCCTCGATCAGCGCCGGCGACGGCAAAGCACTCATCGTGCGCGAGGCCGCGCCGGCATGGCAAGCCGGGGTGTGCGGCCCGTGCAGCGCATCACTCCGGCATGGACGGCGCGGCGCTTGCGGCGGTCTCCGGCCCCGCCTGCAGCAGATCCAGCGCTTGCCCGCGGCTGTCGCGCAGGCCTTGCTGCAGGCGGGCCAGCCTCTGGATCGCCGGGCACAGGGCCTCGATCTGCGGACGCAACGCCTGCATGCGCTGCTGCAAGCGCGGCTGCAAGGTGGTGACCAGCGAGCCGGCACGATCGCGCAGGCCGGCCGCGGCCTGCAGGTCGCCGGCCAGTGCTGCGTCGATCGCCTGCTGGCCCAGATCCGCCGCAACCAGCGGCATCAGGTCGGTACTTACCTGGTTGGCGTACTGCTGGATCGCGTCGTCCTGCCAGTCATGCGTGCTCTGGCTGCGCGCGATGCGCTGCTTCAGCTCGGCAGCATGCGTGGCCAGCCGGCGATCGAATTCGGCCCGGGTCGCGGCACCCAGGCCCAGATCCGCCACCTCGGCGTGCAGCGCCTGCACCGCCATGTCCACGCCGTTCTGCGCCACCTGGCGCACCCGCGGCGCCAGCGCCCGCAGGTCGCGCTCGAACAGGCTAAGCCGATCCTGCTGCGACGCCGTCAGCGCCACGGCGATGCCGTCGGTGCGCAGGCTGCCGCCGTGCATCTCCACCCGCGTCGGCACCGGCGCCGCCCGATCGAACAACACGCTGTCCGGCCGCAGGCTCACGTCGTAGCTGCTGGTGGCATGGCAGGTGGCAGCCAGATCCTGCGCCTGCAGCGGTGATGCAATCCACAGCAGCAATACGACGAACGACAAGCTTGCGCGCATGAATCGAGTTCCCTTTGAATATCGACAGAGCGATACCCGTCTGACGGAGAACAATACCTGAACGCGCCGACGCCAGCGCGAGACCGACATCACGAGCCGTTGAGTGGCGTCAGCAGGTGCCACGAGGAATCCGCCAGGAAGACGCCGCGGTCGGACACAGCATCACCGCTCCCTGCGACCAAGCGTTTGTCGATCCATGGCGCCTCGTTCACAGGGTCGGGCACGTAGGCTTGCCATTTTCCGTAGGACTCGCTCGGCCCCTTGGGGCGCTCGTCCAAGATCGCGAATGCGACGGGCATCGAAGCTTGCCGGTAAGGGCTCGCCAGCCGACGAACCGGCCGTGAGTGGATTGAAGGCCCCCTGCCTGACCGCACGCAGTGCGCTTTGCGCGAGCACTCGACACCACGCCGCCAGCTGATTGTCGCTGGCAACAGCGCCCGGCTTCCGGCGAACACCACCCAATCCGCGTGCATGCAGGACGCTGACCCTTCAAATGCGGTATCAACTGCCGGCAAGAGGCGTAGTCAGCTGAAGCCCGTGACCCACCTGGGAAAGGCTTCCCGCGGGAACGGCACCTGGATTCCCTGCCTCATCAGCATCGCCGGCCGCCCATGACGGAACCTGGCGCGGACCGGGCACATACGCCTGCCAACTTCCGTAGGCTTCCGGCTCGCGCATGGAATTTGGCTCAGCAACTTGGAATGCAACCGGCACCCTGACCAGCCAAGACGACTTGGCAGCGTCAGGGCCCTCAGTGGGTGGATTGAACGTCCAGCGTCGCGCCGCACTAACCGCGGCATGCGCGAACTCGGTGCGCCACAACTTCATGCTGTAGTTGTCTACGTAAGCATTCAGATCTACCTGTTCGGCCGCGGCTTCATCCACCCGTCCTTGCCGATTCACTCTCAGCAGCAGGTAGACCGTGCCTTCCACACGGGCACGCGCGAGGCGCTGCGGATAGTCGGGCTGTGCTGCCGCCTGATCGTGATCAGATCCCTGGGACGATCACTGTGCGCGTCCGATGCATCAAAGTACGCCGCGTCGATGCTGAGGCGGTACTCGCCATTTTCCAACGGGCTAGCGACGATACGCAGGGTCATGCTTGCCCTGACCGGCACCGTTGGCGGGTTGCCCGTTTCGGCAACCTTGAAGTGCCAAGCTGAAACCGATTGCGCAATGAGTTTGGCCACGGCAGGTGGGAGCGCAGACGATTGCTCCAGATCGTAGCGTGTCACTTTGCCCGTCGACCCCACCTCGATCGACCCGGCAAGCCACATGCTGGCCTTTACGGGCTTGCGCTCCCGATGCGCCCCCGCAGCCGCCAGCAAAGTGCCGCACAACATCAGGCAGAGCAAACCGAACCCGATCCGTTTCATGCCTATTGCCTTTGGCGAGAACTCCGTCGAGTCTAGCGCCGCGACCGAAACTGCGCACGCACCGCGGGTGTGCCGAGCCGCCAGCTCAGCCACAGCAGCACCGGCACGGCGAGGCCCTTCAACACCAGCGCGATCAGGTAACTGCGACGCGCGTGCAGCAGCGCCTGCTGCAGGGCCGCCTGATCCTGCAACTGACCCACGGCGTCGCTGCTGGCACGCAGCAACGAGGGCCACTGTGCCAGCATGGCGCCGCCGCTGGCCAGCATCCACAGCGCCAGCACGGCGGCGCCCACGCGCATCGCCGGGCGTGCCCAGGCCTGGCGCAGGATGCAGCCGGCACACAGCACGATCAGGGCGAAGGCGGCCAGAAAATAGGCGATGTCCCAGGCCAGCAGGCGATGCAGCGTGCGTAGCGCCGCGCTGTCGGGCGCGAACGCATGGCGCTGGCTCCACAGTAGCTGGGCGTGACTGAGGTACAGCACGCAACCGAACCCCGCCAGCAGCAACAGCAACCACACCAGCACCCGCCACAGCGCGAAGCGGGAGCCGCGCGAGAGCGGCTCCACGCGCATCGCCACCGGCATCAGGGCGCGGCCTTCAACGTGGCCAGGTCGGTAAGCACCTGGGCCGAGTTCTTTTCCGGATCGACGTCGACATAGACCTTGGCGATGTGGCCCTGTGGGTCGATCAGGAAGGTGGTGCGCTTGGCGTAGTGCATGCCCATGTGCGAAGTCAGCACGCCGTAGCTGATGGAGACCGCGTGATCGGCATCGGACAGCAGCGGAAACGGCACGTGGTACTTCGCGGCGAAGTCGGCATGCGACTTGACGTCGTCGAGGCTCACCCCGACCACGTCGGCGCCGGCCTTGCGCAGCTTGGCGATGTCGTCGCGGAAGGTGCACACCTCGGTGGTGCAGCCCGGGGTGAAATCCTTCGGATAGAAATACAGCACCAGCCAGTGGCCGTGATAATCGGCCGGGCTGCGCCAGTGCCCGGCCTGATCCTGCAGGCGGAAGGTGGGCGCGGGTTGGCCGGCCTGCGGGCCGGCGGCAAAGGCCGGTGCGACCAGCGCACACAGCAGGGTAACGATGAGCAGGCAGGCAAGGCGGCGCATGGCGATCTCCCGTGATGGAATCCGCCGCAGTGTACCGCCGTATCAGACAACAAGGGTGCCCGGGGCACCCTTGCTGCGCCGTTGCATGGGACGGTATCAACGCCGGCTGATGGTGAACTTGCCGGCCGATATGCCCAGGTTGATGCCCTCGCCGGTACCGGCCAGCGCCAGCGACACCGTGCCCTTGGTCAGCACCTGGGCCTGCGAGCTCTTCACCACACCCGCCTCGGCGCCGGCCTGGGCGTAGTCGCCGAAGATGTCCTGGATGCCATGGACGTTGCTGATCTCGCCCTTGCCGTCGTTGATGCGGTACTTGCCGGCGGTGAGACCGCCACCCACCACGGTAATTTTCACATTCGCCCGCTGCCCGTTGTCGCAGGTCACCGTGCCGCTGCCTTCGGCATGCTTGTAGAGCAGCGACCAGCCCGACAGGTCGTAGACGAGATGGCATTTCACCGAGGCATCGGCGGCATGCGCCGTGCCCACCGGCAGGGCGCTCATCGCGCCGGCACAGGCCAGCACCAGGGCGGCCATTCCAACAGTACGCTTGATCATCGCTTCGTTCCTCGTCATGCGGGGATGGAAATCCTGTGCACCGGCGCGTGACAGTCCCGTGCAGAACGATGAACCCGCGTTCATCCTGGCCGGAGGCCCGGGCGCGACCGGCCGCCGGGCCGCTGGCTTGCCTGATCGCGGCCATCCGCCGTAGGGTTGTGGCAACAGCGGGATCCTCGCCGGGGCTCGGCGAGGCTCGGCGAGGCTCGACGTACCGAAATGCGGGATGGTCAACATGGTCAAGTATTCGCTGGTGGGTTACGACGGCTCCGAGGCTTCGCGCCGCGCATTCCAGTTCGCGATCGACCTGGCGCGCTGCGGCGGCGGACGCGTGCGCGTGGTGTCGGTGCTGCAGGTCACCGAGGGCGGCGCCGATGCCTGCGCGCTGATGATGGCGGACTCCGGCACCCAGCGCGCGCAGGAACTGCTGGCCGAGCTCACCGCGATCGTGCCGGATGCGGCCAGCCTGGTGGACGTGGAATTGACCCACGGCAGCCCCGGCGACGTGCTGCTCAGCCAGGTCGAGCAGCACGGCGTCGATCACATCGTGATCGGCCACACCGAGCGCGGCGCGCTGGCGCGCTGGCTGCTCGGTTCGGTCTCGGGCAACGTGCTGGCGCGCGCCCACGTGCCGGTCACGGTGGTGCGCTGAAGGCGACCGGCCTCACTCGTCTGCGGCGGCGGGTTGCTCGCGCGGTTCCGCATTGATCTTGCGCTGCGCCTCCTGCGCGATCCGCAACTGCTTCAGGTCGACCGGCCGGATCTGCATGATCGTGCAGGGGAAGTAACGCCGCCCGGTCAGCACCTTGTCGAAGCGGGTGGATACGTCGCCGCTGCTGGAGGTGAGCCCAATGGCCTGGGTGAACTCCAGGTTCTGGCAGGCTCCGTCGAGATCCAGCAGCCACGCCTGGTTCGGCCGGGTGTAGACGACCAGCTGGCTGTCGCTCAGCGGCTCCCACGACCACAGGCTGAAGAAATGGAAACTCCGCACCGGCGCACCGGCCGCGCCGGCGTAGGCCGCCTGGCGCTGCTGCTGGCGCTGGGCATACGGCACGCTGGAGCAGGCAGCAAGCAGGCCGGCCAGCGCGAGGGTGATCCACATACCGGGTCTGGACATGGCGAATCCTCCGTTTGCAATGCATGGTGGACAACGCATCACTGGGCCACGTCGTGCACGCGGATGGCCAGTCACCCATGCGCGTCGATGCACCAGCCGGTGCCCTGGTTGAGACCGGCCAGGCCGGGCTTAGTTCTTGCCGGCCTTGCCCTTATGCTTGTCCAGCGGCTGCCATCTGGCCGCATCGAAACCGCCGACTTCGTAAACCAGCACCTGCTTTTCCTTGCCGTTCAGCCAGGTGACATCCAGATCCAGCTTGCCGGTTTTCCTGAGCAGGGCGATGAAGGCCTTGTCGTCCACGATCATCAGCGCCGGCTCGCCGCCATCGGGGGTAAACGCCTTGATCCGCACCGGCTTGCCATCGGCCGTGCCGCTGACGACGCAGGTGGCGCGACACAGGAAACCGGGCTTGCTGCCGTACAGGAAGGCGCTCTGGCCCCAGCTGGTATGCCGGCGCAACACCAGCCGAACCTGCTCGTCGTCGCCGTGCCGGCTGCTGTAGATGCTGGCGGTCGATTGCATGCCGCCGGCCATCGGCGCGACCTGGTAAGTCCACAACGCGGCCAGGCGGTTCTTCTCGCGGTTGGCCTCGTAGCGCTTCTCGATCGCCGGCAGGGTCTGGTTCACCTCCTTCGCCGCGTCGCTGTCGGGAAAGCGGCTCAGGATATCCTTGCCCATCGTCACCACCATCTCGTCGTTGTTGAGCTTCAACAGCTGGCGATAGGTCCCCAGATTGCGTGCAGCGGTCGCGGCATCGGCCTGCGCCTTCTGCTGCTCGGCGGTGGGCGCCGGTGCACCGGATTGCGGCGAACATGCAGCCAGCAGCATGCCGGCACAGGCTGCACCCAGCAGGCCAAGACGAAGTGGCTTGTTCATCCGCGTCCTTCCGCTCGATTCGGGGCTGCCAGCTTGGAGCGCGCGGCGCTACAGCGCAACTGCCCGCAGGTGCGGGCCGCGCTCAGCTTTCGCCGCCCATGCCCGAATCGAGGTGCTCCACCCGCACGATCTGGTCGAGCCAGATGCGCTGACGCCACGCCGGCGCATCGGGACGTTCCAACTGCACCTCGGCATTGATGCCTTCGCGCTCGTCGCGATCGCGAAACACCTGCACGCTCGGCCGCACGGTAACCACGCCGTCGCAACTGCTGCCGTCGCGCAGCAGCAGCACGACGTGGCCATTGGCCGGCAACTGGGGCACGAGCGCCTCAAGCCGGCGAATACTGTCGTCATCGGCGCAAACGCGTGGTGCCGTTCTACCCATGAAACCGTACCCGATCATCGCGCGGGCATGGAATGCTACGCGCCCGCATGCCAAGAGCGCGTCAAAAGCGCCCGCGGCGCAGACAGCGGATAAACTGGCCACCCTCCCGGAGCGCGCCCGTGATCGTCACCTCCCCCGCCGAATTTCTCGATGCCTTTGCCACGCTGACACCGCGACCGGAGATGGCAGCTACCGCACGGGCAGCGTTTCTGGTGGCGCCGGCCGGGTTCACGCTGGCCGCGGAATCCGCCCGCGACAACCTTTACATGGACATGAACCGCGCGGTCGATCCATTGAAGGCGCTGGCCCAGCACGGCGCGCTGGCGCAGGCCTTGCGCGCGGACGTGCCGGTGATCACCTTCCCCGGTGACCCGGCCACGCCCGATGCGGTGTTCCCCAACAACGTGTTCGGTACCACGCCGGGCCGGCTGATCGTCGGGTGCATGCGCCATGCGGTGCGCCGGCGCGAAGCGGAACGCGCCGACATCCGCGGGTTCTTTGGCGAGGTACTGGGCTACGACGAGATCGACCTGTCCGGCT
>Ga0134125_10008599_pt1 | contig 11519 bp, 10 predicted proteins | sample KB31751_FD_96464 | JGI IMG/M metagenome (GOLD analysis project Ga0134125, IMG submission 96464) | Terrestrial soil microbial communities with excess Nitrogen fertilizer from Kellogg Biological Station, Michigan, USA - KB3-175-1 | ecosystem: Environmental > Terrestrial > Soil > Unclassified ... | reverse complement strand
CATCCAGCAGGAAGTGGGCTCAAAAATCAACATCACGCCCGCGGAAATTCAGAAATATTACAAGGACCACCGCTCTGACATGGAGCAACCGGAGCAGGTGCGGCTGAGCGAAATCCTGATTTCCACCCAGCCCAAGCCGACCGAGGATCCCAAGACCGCGGCCTCCATCACCGACGCGCAGCGCGTGGCCGCCGCCCAGGCCAAAGCCGACCAGGTGTACGCCGATATCCAGAAGGGCGCCAAGTTCGACGATATTGCCCGCGCCAATTCCGACGGGCCCACCGCCTCCCAGGGTGGCGACCTGGGCTACTTCAAGCGCGGCACCCTGGCCAAGGAACTGGAAGACGTCACCTTCGGCATGAAGGCCGGCGATGTCACCAAGCCCATCCGCACCAAGCAGGGCTTTGTGATTCTCCAGGTCACCGAGCACCAGCAGGCGGGCGTTCCCCCGGAAAAGGATATGGAAGGCAAAATCCAGGACGCCCTCTACCTGAAAAAGCTGCAACCAGCGCTGCGCGCCTATCTCACCAAGCTGCGCGAAGACGCCTACATTGATATCAAGCCCGGCTACACCGACAGTGGCGCCAGCCCCAACGAAACCAAGCCTATCTACACCACCGCCGCCGCCGATCAGGCCAAGAAGCACAACAAAAAGAAGAAGCGCTTCCTGCTCTTTTAATGGTAGGCTGGCCTCACCGGCGGATCCCCCGCCAACAGCGTGCTGTTGGCCTTATGGCGCTTTCCGCCGCACGCTGCTCATGAAAGATTTTTACATCGGCGATTGCCTGCGCTGCGAAAACAAAGTCATCACCTCCAGTTTTGTCGTGGCCGCCAAGCAGGTGAAACCCAAGAAAACCGGTGACCCCTACCTGGCTCTTACCCTCGCCGACCGCACCGGCCAGATCGAAGCCAAGATGTGGGACAACGTCGCCGAGGCCATTGACGCCTTCGAGCAGGATGACTACATCAAAGTCAAAGGGCTCATCAACCGCTACAAGAACCACTTTCAGCTCACTATCCACAAACTGCGCAAGCTGGGCTAAGCGGAAGTGGATTTTGCCGATTACCTGCCCAAAACCGGCCAGGACGTGGAACAGCTCTGGCAGGTGATCGCCGAGTTCGTAGCCGGATTCAAAAACCAGCACCTGCGCGCCCTGGTGCAGGCCTTCATGGCCGATGCTGAGATTGCCGCCGGCTACAAGAACGCGCCCGCGGCCAAAACCCTGCACCATGCCTACATCGGCGGCCTGCTGGAGCACGTGGTCTCGCTCTTCCGCTCCTGCGACCTGCTCAGCCGCAATTATGCTCAGATTGACCGCGACCTGCTGCTCACCGGCGCCTTCCTGCACGACATTGGCAAAATCTACGAGCTCTCCTACCAACGCTCGTTTTCCTACACCACCCGCGGCCAGTTGCTGGGGCACATGATTATCGAACTGGAAATGTTGCAGGAGAAGATCGCCCGGCTGCCTGGATTCCCGGGCGAGCTGAAGATTCTGCTCGAGCACATGATCATCAGCCACCACGGCCAGTATGAGTTCGGCTCGCCCAAGCTGCCCATGTTTCCCGAAGCCCTCATGCTCCACTACCTTGACGACCTGGACTCCAAAATGGAGAGCATGCGCGCGCATTTCGAGCGCGAGTCCGGACTGGAAGGCGCATGGACCGGCTACAACCCCTCGCTGGGCCGGCCCTTGCTCAAGCGCGAAAAGTTTGTGGAAAAGCCCCCGGAAGCGGAAGCGCCGGCACAGCCCCAGTCGGCGGCCAGCGACGAAACGCCTGCCCTGCCCGCCTTCGAACCCAGCAACGGCAACTCCGGCAAGGCGGCGGCCGCCGCGGCCGGACCCGCTGTTTCCAGCGAACCGGAAAAGCTGGCGCCATCCAGCAAGACTTAAGCCTGCTCAACTCCTGCCATAAGTTCGGAACAGGAAAGTGCTATGCGCGCCCTTCAGGAGCGGCTTGTCGTTGAAAAACGCCGTTCCCCTGCCATAGCCGCCCAGCACGTACTTCCACCCGAACAGATTGTCGCCCCCGCTCAGCGCGATGCTGTAAACCCGCCCGGGCGCAACCCGCAAACCGCCCCGGGGAAGAACGAACAGAACATGGCCGCAGTCGGTCACGGACACGGTCTTTGATACCAGCGCCACCCCCACTCCCTCATCATTCATCACCATCATCGAGATTTCGGCGCTGTCTCGACCCGGGTTGGCCACCACCAGTTCCACTTCCACCCCGGTCAGCCGGCGCTGGGACGGAATAAAGGTCTGGCGGACAAAATTATTGAGGTTGGTCCAGGCGTTCTGCCAGGGCGCGGTGTTGACCTGGTCGCGCTTCAGCATGGTGTCCAGCGCCGGCGGCTGGCGGTCAGCCGGTTTCACTTGAATCGTCACCCTGAAAGTGATGTCGGTCGTGTACGGCGTTTCTTCGGCATTCAGGACCGGGACTATCACCTGCGCCTCTCCTTCGGCAGCCGCTTGCAGAACATATACAAAACCCGGGCCTCCCGGATTGGGCGGCCAGTCCTGCGCGGTGTTCAGAAGGCGGATGGCGGGAGAAGATATTTCCGGCGTGCCATACTGTCTGGGTCCGACGGTTCTGAGGCTGATCTCAATCTGCTGCCCCACCCGGGCAGACACAGTCTGTCCATTCTTAGCGAAATCGAGAGTTAACACCTGTTGTCTGGCGCTGGTCGCGAGCGGATACGGTTGCTTGGCTTGAACGTTTACGCCCGCCCTCAGCAACAGCGCCAGCGTGCCCAGAAAGACCGCTGTTCGTAGCTTTCTCATAACCCAACTTTCCGCTTGAATTAGGGCTACATACACTAGAATGGTTCTGTGCTTCCCTGTTGCGTTTAAGCGGTGGTCGGCTCCAAGCTTTTCATAACGCGGAGGTATCTTTATGACAAACCGGTACCAGGTACTGGTTCTATGTTTTCTGTTGGCAGCGCTGGTTGCCTGCAGCAAGCCGCAGCCGGCAAGCGAAAGCGAGGGCCCATCCACTTCTTCCGAGGCGGGCAATACTTCTTCCCAACCCGCTAACCCCGGCGCCCAGCCCGCGCCTAAATTGCAGAAGCGGGCGCAAGCCGAACCCATTGTGCTTCCTGCCGGCACCGTGATAACCGTGCGCCTGGGCCAGGCGGTGGGTTCTAAGATCAGTAATAGCGGCGATACCTTCCCCGCCTCCGTGGCCGAGCCGGTCGTGGTCGGCAGCCGCACCGCGATTCCCACTGGCGCCGAAGCCGAGGGCACGGTTGTCCAAGCCGCGCCTCTGGGGCGATTTAAAGGCGGGGCGGTGCTGCGCGTAGCCTTGACCTCGGTTACGGTTGGGGGAGCACCGCGCCAGGTGCAGACCGCGGCGGTAAGCCGGGAGCAGAAGGGCAAAGGCAAGCGCTCGGCGGTCATGATTGGCGGCGGGGCGGGCCTGGGCGCGCTGATTGGCGGCTTGGCCGGCGGCGGCAAGGGTGCTGCCATCGGCGCCGCCGCGGGAGCCGGCGCCGGCACCGCCGGCACCGCCTTCACCGGCAATCAGAACATTGTGCTGCCCGCCGAATCCACCCTCAGCTTCAAGCTGACGCAACCGCTGCAGGTGCGCAGGTAGCTGCCGGCGATGGCTATTGGCTTTTGGCTTTGCGGGGCCAAAGGCCAATAGCTAAGAGCCCATAGCCGAAGGCCCTCACTAACCCCATGCTCTCCTTCTCCCGCTTCCACGCCCTCACCTTCGACTGTTACGGCACCCTCATTGACTGGGAGACCGGACTGCTCGGTGCCTTGCGGCCCATCTTACGCACCCATGGTTGCAAACTCCGCGACGAGCAGATCCTCGCCCTCTATGCGGAGTTGGAGCCGGCGGCGCAAAATCCTTACCGCCGCTATCGGGATGTTCTCGAAGAAGTGGTACGGGGATTCGGCAAGCGCCTGGGATTCCAGGCTTCTGAGGCCGAAGCCCGCTCACTCCCTGACTCGCTGAAGACCTGGCCGCCGTTTCCGGACACGGTCGCGGCACTGCAAAAGCTGAAGACGCGCTATCGCCTTGCCATCATCTCCAATACCGACGACGAGTTGTTCGCCGGCACCGCGCCTCATCTGCGGGTGAAGTTTGACCAGGTAATTACCGCCGAGCAGGCGCGCGCCTACAAACCGTCGCCGGCTCCCTTTCGCCTGGCTCTGGAGCGGTTGGGATTACCCACAGAGCAGGTCCTGCACGTCGGCCAGAGCGTTTACCACGACGTGGTGCCGGCCAAATCGCTCGGTCTGGCTACCGTACTGGTTCGCCGCCGCGGCTTCGGCGCCACTCGCGCCGCAACCGAGAAACCGGACCTGGAAGTGGCCGATATGGAGAGTTTGGCGGGGACGATCCTGGGCTAAGGGCCGCCAGCTGCCAGCTACTGATTTACCGGAATCTTAATGATCTTCTTCTGGATGGCGTAGGTCACCAGCTGCGCCTTATTGTGGATGTCGAGCTTGCGCATCAGGTTGAACTTGTGCGCCTCCACGGTCTTTACGCTCAGGCCCAGCAGCACGGCGATTTCCTTCACCGAGTTGCCTTCGGCCAGCAGCTTGAGAATTTCCCGCTCCCGCGGGGTCAGGGTGGAGATGCGGGGACGCATCTTGGAATCGCGCACGCGCGCGCGGAAATCTTCCACCAGCTTGCTCAGCACTTGCGAGCTCAGATATTTGCCGCCCTTGTACACGTCGCGCACCGCGCTCACCAACTGGGGCGCGGGCGTATCCTTCAGCACGTACCCGGCGGCGCCCACTTCCAGGCACTGCACCAGGTAGTCCTCGTCCTCGTACATGGTCAGGAACAGCAGCTTGGTTTCGGGGCGGTTCTTGCGAATCTGGCGCGCAGCCTCGAAAGAGGAGAGCCCGGGCATGCCGATATCCATCAGCACAATGTCGGGGCGCAGGTCGCGCGCCCTGTCCACGGCTTCGCCGGCGTCGGCGGCTTCGCCCACCACCTCGAAGTCCGACTCGCCTTCCAGCAGCCGCCGCACTCCCTGGCGGAACAACGTGTGGTCATCGACTAATAAACATCTGATCTTTGCCATTAGTTCACCTTGGCGATTCTCGTAATTGGATGCACGCAGGGCGCGCTCGCCCGGTCGTTCATTAGCTGGCCAGATTGCCCGCAGCCATGGTGCGCCCCGAATAAGCGGCGTCGGCTGTTACCGGCAGCTGAACTACCGCGGCTGCATCCGGAACAGTTACTTCGATGCGGGTACCGCGTCCTTTGCTGGAACGCAGCCGCAGGGCGCCACCCAGGGCCGCGATCCGTTCCCGCATTCCGGCCAGGCCGAAACTGCGTCCCCGGGAGACGCCTTTCTGGGTGAAGCCGATGCCATCGTCTTCCACCAGCAGTTTGATCACGCCCTGCTCGCGCGCCACCTGGAGGGTTACACTCTTGGCCTGCGCGTGCTTGGCCACATTGTGCAGGGCTTCCTGCACCACGCGGTAAATTGCGGTTTCCGCTTCCGGCCCGAAGCGGCCCAGCTCGTCCGGCAAAATCACCCGCGTCTTGACTCCCGTGTTCTTGCTCAAGTCCTTGGCTTCCTTGCGGATAGCGGCCACCAGCCCGAGCTCCTGCAGGACCAGCGGCGAAAGCCGTGCGATCATGCGCCGCAAGCCTTCAATGGTGCGGTCCACCACCGCCAGCGCCTCCTGGATCTTCACTTGCGAACTGCGCGAACGCAGGCTGGATTCCAGCATACCCAGGTATAACCGGGTGACCATCAGGCCCTGACCGGTTTCGTCGTGCAATTCGCGGCTGATGTGCTTGCGTTCTTCCTCTTGCACCCGCAGCAGGTGGGCGGAAAGCTCGGCAATCCGCGATTCACGTTCGCGCAGGGCGTCGGTCATCTGCATGCGGTCAATGGCCAGCGCCGAGCGGTCAGCCATGGCCCGCATCAGCTCCCGTTCCGTCGGCATCCAGCGGTAAGGCACGGCAAAGCCGATTTCGAGCACCCCGATAATCTCTTCCGAGTTCTTCTTCAGCGGCACCGCCCAGACTGATTTGGCATGTCGCAGGAGCATGGGGTTGGCCTCTTCCTGGGGGTCGCCGCTCTCCAGCACCAGCAGGTCGGCCTCGCCGCTGGCCGCAATCCTGCCGGAAAAGCCCTCGCCGGGCCTGACGCTATAGTCTTCCTCGAGTTCGCTGCCAAAACCCACGGTGGCGGCCAGCCGCAAGCCATCACCCTCCGGCTCGCGCAGCAGTATGGTGCCCAGCTGGGCCCCGAACGTGGCGGCCGTAATTTCCAAAATCTTATGCAGAAGGGAGCTGAGATCGGGCGCGGTAAGCTCGGCGTCCAGCACCGAGAGCAGGGCCGAGGAAGCGCCCTTTTGGGTCTCGAAGTAGGCCAGCGAAACGGCTACAAAAGCCGCCGACGAAAACATTTCCAGGGCGGCCACAACCTCGCTCCGCCGCTCCTTAAATGCTTTGGCTACATAGGGCTCGCAGAAAAGCTCGTAAAGTTCCAGGGATCGCGCCACCGCTCCCGCATCCACCTGCAGTTTGGCCAGGCGGGTGCCGAAGTAATTAAGGTTCTCGGCAAAGGTCTGGAACTCGCACTGGCAGAAGATGGCGAACCCGGTACCGAGGTTAAGGCGTTCCAAAGCGGTCATAGCCCGGCCGTCGAACTGGAACTCCTCAAACATCCTTGCCCGCCAGGCGGCCGTAATCTCAGGAAAACAGGGCTTCAAGGCCCTAACTGCTTCCTGAATCAAAGCGCGCGAGCTTTCCTTCAACACCAGGCAGGCGGACAAGTATTCTCCTTAAGGACGGCCAGAAGACGTGCGTTCGAACGGACCGAGTGGCGGCTGATCAGCCAGTTAACTGTAAGTCCCGAGCTTGTAAGACATTTTATAGCTTTTCTGGTTGGGAATCTAGCCCGCCCGGGGAGGATATTTGTTCAAAAGTTACTGAGCGATTCAACCTACTTTCCTTCCGTTTTCTCACTTCCGCGAGGCGGGCCGGGCTAAGCGGTGGAACTAAGTAAAAACGTTAAGGTTGCGCGCATCAGATACAATCCTGATTTCATGCTTCGCTATTCTACCGCGGGAGAGTCGCACGGGGAGGCGTTGATCGCCCTGCTTACCGGCATGCCCGCAGGGCTGCAAATTGAGCAAGCATTTGTTGACCGCGAACTCTGGCGCCGCCAGCAGGGTTATGGCCGCGGCGGGCGCATGAAGATTGAGCGCGACCAGGCGCATATCCTTTCCGGCGTGCGGCACGGAGCCACGATTGGCTCGCCCATCGCCATCCTGTTGGAGAATAAAGATTGGAAGAACTGGCAGGACTCGCTGCCGGTGGGCGAAGGCGATCCTGCCCGGCACAAGGCCGTCAAATCGCCCCGCCCCGGCCACGCCGACCTGGCGGGAGCTCTGAAATACAACTTTCGCGAGGCGCGTTACGTTCTGGAGCGGGCTTCGGCCCGGGAATCAGCAGCCAGGATGGCAATGGGAGCGGTCGCCAAGCTTTTTCTGCGCCAACTCGGCATCGAGGTGCTCAGCCACGTTCTGGCGGTGGGCGCCGCCGCCCTGCCCAACGCCGAAGTTCCCTGGGAGAAGATTCGAGCCCTGGCGGAAAAAGATGAAGTGCTGCTCAACTGCGCCGATGCGGAGGCCGAACAGCGCATGAAGGCCGAAGTGGACCAGGCGCTGCGCACCGGCGACTCGGTGGGCGGAGTTTTCGAGGTGGTGGCCCACCATGTCCCGCCCGGCCTGGGCACCTACGCCAACTGGGATGAGCGCCTGGACGGACTTCTGGCCGGCGCCGTCATGTCGCTGCAGGCGGTGAAAGCGGTGGAGATTGGGGTAGGGGTTTCAGCCGCCGCTTCCCCGGGGTCGCAGGTGCATGATGAAATAGGTTATTCGCGGCAGGCGGGCGCCGGCGCGCCGCCGTTTACCGGCTTTGTGCGCAAGCACAACCATGCCGGCGGCGTGGAAGGCGGCATTTCCAATGGCGAGGATATCCTGGTGCGGGGGTATTTGAAGCCGATCTCCACCTTGCGCCGCCCGCTGGAGTCGGTGGATTTCACTACCCGCGAGCCGGTGTAGGCGGCCTACGAGCGCTCCGGCGTGTGCGGGGTCCCGGCCGCCGGGGTGGCCGCGGAAGCCATGGTGGCGCTCACGCTGGCGCGCTGCGCGCTGGAGAAGTTCGGCGGCGATTCCATAACCGAAACGGTTCGTAATTTTCAGGGCTACTGCCAACAACTGCAGAACTACTGATGATCTACCCCATCGTGAAATATGGCGACCCGGTGCTGGAGAAGCCTGCCGCGCCGGTGGAGTCTTTTGACGACGAACTGCGCAAATTGCTGGCCGACATGTTCGAATCCATGTACGCGGCGCACGGAGTGGGGCTGGCGGCGCCCCAGATCGGCATTTCCAGGCGCATCGCCGTGATTGACGTTACCTTCAAGGAAGACCCCGAAGCCAAGCTGGTGCTGGTGAACCCGCAAATCGTCCATACCGAAGGCAAGCAGAAGGGCAGCGAGGGCTGCCTCAGCATTCCCGATTTCCGCGAGCCTGTGACCCGGCCCCTGCGGGTCACGGTGAAGGCCCAGGACGGCAGCGGAAAGTGGTTCGAGAAGACGGGAGAAGAGATGCTGGCTCGCGCCTTCATGCATGAAACCGACCACCTCAACGGCCGCCTGTACATTCATCACATCAGCGCCCTGAAACGCGACCTGATGAAACGCAAAATCCGCAAGCTGGTGAAGGCGGGAGAGTGGGGGGATTGAAGAAATTGAGCAATTGTGTAATCGGGTAATTGAGTAAGTTGAAATCGGTAAAGGCCTTCTTCAATTTACACAATTACCCGATTACTCACTTACTCAATGAAACTTGTTTTCTGTGGCACGCCGCGATTTGCCGTTCCTACGCTGGAAAAGCTGGTGACTGGCGGGTTGGAGGTGCATCTTGTGGTCACCCAGCCCGATAAGCCGCGCGGCCGCGGGCTGGAACTGGCTCCTTCGCCGGTAAAAAGCCGCGCGCTGGAACTGGGCCTGCCCGTGGTTCAGCCCGACAAAATCAAGAACGACGAGGAATTTCGCGCCCAGCTTGCGGCCCTTGAGCCGCAGGCGATTGTGGTGGTGGGCTACGGGCGCATCATTCCCCCCTGGATGATTGACCTGCCGCCGCTGGGCAACATCAACCTGCATGCGTCGCTATTGCCCAAGTACCGCGGCGCCGCGCCCATCCAGTGGGCCATTGCCATGGGCGAAACGGTCTCCGGAGTGACCACCATGCGCATTGACGCCGGCCTGGATACCGGTGACATCCTGCTGCAAAAGGAAATCCCCGTCGCACCCGGAGACACGGCGGAAACTCTGGCGTCGCGTATGGCCGCGATAGGGTCCGACCTCATGATTGAAACCCTGCGCGGGCTGAGCGCGGGGACCATTCAGCCTCGCCCGCAGGACCACAGCCGGGCAACGCTGGCGCCAATCCTGAAGCGCGAAGACGGGCTGATTGATTTTCAGCGCACGGCGGCGGAAATCACAAACCGGCTGCGCGGGTTCCAGCCCTGGCCGGGAGCGTTCACCACCTTTCGCGGCAAGCAGCTGCAGGTGTGGCAAGCGAAGCCGGCTGCGGCAGCGCTGCCGCCGGGTGAAATCAAAGTCGAAGGCGAGCGCCTGCTGGTGGGTTGCGGCCAAAACACCGCGCTGGAGCTTCTGGAAGTGCAGCCCGAGGGCAAAAAGCGCATGGCCGCGCGCGATTTCGTGCACGGATACCACCCGCGCGCGGGAGAACGATTTCTCACCACAGAACGATTTTTCACCACAAAGGACACGAAGGATCACTAAAGAAAAATCAGATCGTCAAATTGGACAGGTATGTAATTGAAAGCTGAATAGGGCTAGTTGAGCCCGGTTTTACTTGCCACCCTTCTGATTTTCCTTCGTGCCCTTTGTGTCCTCTGTGGTGAAAGACTTTGAATTACCCATTATTCCCCATGCTTTCGCCTTCCCGCACCGCCGCCTTTGACATTCTCCTGCGAGTGGAGCGGCAGGGCGCCTACGCCTCCGAACTGCTGCATTCCAGCCGCTACCAGAAGCTTTCTGCCGGCGACCATGCCCTTTGCACCGAGTTGGTGATGGGCGCGCTGCGCTGGCGCTCGGCTCTGGACGCGGGAGTGGCCCAGGCGTCTTCGCAGCCGGTAGAGAAACTCGATCTCGAAGTCTTGATCGCGTTGCGGCTGGGCGCATACCAATTGGGGTGGCTGGAGCGGGTGCCGGCGCGGGCGGCGATTTACGAAAGTGTGGAGCTGGTGAAAAAGGCGCGCAAGCGCTCCGCCGCCGGCTTGGTAAACGCGCTGCTGCGCAAGCTGGCAGCCGGGGCGGTGGAGCTTCGCCCCAGCCCACTGGGTGATGTGAGCGCCCGCAGCCTGGCGGTGGCCTATGCGCATCCAGAATGGCTGGTCGCACGCTGGGTGGACCAGTTCGGAGAGGAACGCGCGGCACGCATCTGTGCTTATGACCAGCAGGTGCCGGTGACCTCCATCCGCCTGCGCGCTCCCGAATCCGAAGCCGAATTGCGGCAAGCCGGTATTGAGCTATTGCCGGGCGCGTTTCTGGCCGACGCTCGCCGGGTGGGGAAAGGCGACATAGCGCGCAGCGCTGCCTTCCGCGAGGGGCGGGTTGCCATTCAGGATGAAGCCTCGCAGTTGGTGGCGGCGCTGGTGGGACGAGGGCGGAGGTTGCTGGATTGCTGCGCCGCACCGGGAGGCAAAACGGCGATACTGGCCGACCGCAATCCCGCCTCGCAGATCGTTGCCGCCGACCTGCATCCGCAACGCGCCCGGCTGCTGCGGCGGCTGGTGCGGGCGAACAACGTGCAGGTAATCGCCGCCGACGCCGGGCGGTTGCCGGTGGTTGGGGAGTTCGACCGCGCCCTGGCCGACGTGCCCTGTTCCGGCACGGGAACGTTGGCCCGCAACCCGGAAATCAAGTGGCGCCTGAAAGCGGAAGACCTCAACGACCTGCACGCCCGCCAAGTCGCAATTGCGCGCGCCGCGCTGGAACATCTCGCGCCGGGAGGAAGGCTGGTCTATTCCACCTGCTCGCTGGAGCGCGAGGAGAACCAGGCGGTGGTGGAAGAACTGCTCGCCAGCGCACCCGGCATCCAGGTGCTGGATTGCCGACTGGAGTTGCAGGCCATGCGCGAGCGCGGGGAACTTATCTGGCAAGACCTGGATTCGATTACGGACGGGCCCTTCCTGCGCACGCTGCCCGGCGTGCATCCCGGCGATGGATTCTTCGCCGCCATCCTGGAGAAAAGCTTTTAACCACAGAGGACACGAAGGGTCACAAAGAAAAATCGAAGAAAAGACATCCAAGAATGGCTCGCGCGCCAAACCTTTGACATCTTTGGCGTCCCTCGTGTTCTTCGTGCCCTTTGTGGTGTGCTTTAGCGGGCCACCCGCCGCCATCCTGGAAAAAACCGGTTAACCACAGAGGACACGGAGGGTCACAAAGAAAAATCGAAGAAAAGACATCCAAGAATGGCTCGCGCCCCAAACCT
>Ga0134125_10008598_pt1 | contig 11519 bp, 9 predicted proteins | sample KB31751_FD_96464 | JGI IMG/M metagenome (GOLD analysis project Ga0134125, IMG submission 96464) | Terrestrial soil microbial communities with excess Nitrogen fertilizer from Kellogg Biological Station, Michigan, USA - KB3-175-1 | ecosystem: Environmental > Terrestrial > Soil > Unclassified ... | reverse complement strand
GCGTCGGCGGTGGGCTTTCCACGGAGCCCAACATCGGCGTGCGCATCCCGGCCTTCATCCCGCAGGACAAGGCCTACGCCGTCGTCGAAGCCGTCATCCGCATCTTCCGCGACTCCGCCGAGCTGCGCGAGAACCGTACCCGCGCCCGCATCAAGTACCTCTTCATGCGCCACGGCTGGACCGCCGAGACCATGCTGGAGGCAATCGAAGGCCGCCTCGGCTACAAGCTCGATCCCTCACCCGCCGATGAAGACGTGGTTCCGGACGATATCTACCGCGACCATGTCGGCATCACGCCGCAACGCCAGCCGGGTCTCTCCGCCGTCGGCGCAACCATCTCGCGCGGCCGGCTTACCGGCCAACAGCTCGTCCAGCTCGCGGATCTCTCCGAAGAGTTCGGCGATGGCCATCTGCGCGCCACCATCATGCAGAACATCGTCTTCGTCAACGTGCGCAATGAGCGCGCCCGCGAGCTGATTCACAAGCTCGGAGAGATGGACCTGCGCGTCGAGTCCACGCCGTTCTTCCGCGGCGCCATCACCTGCACCGGCACCGAGTTCTGCAAGCTGGCCATCGCCGAGACCAAGGGCTTCGCCAAGTGGCTCGTCAGCGAGATGGAAGACCGTCTGCCCGGCTTCGACCAGCAGATCCGCCTGCACGTCACAGGCTGCACCAACTCCTGCGGCCAGCACTGGATCGCGGACATCGGCCTCGAAGGCAAGAAGATCAAGAAGGACGGCAAGATGGTGGACGCGTTCTACTTCTGTGTCGGCGGGTCTATCGGCAAACACGCGCGCCCCGGCCGCCCTGTCGGCTTCCGCGCCGCCGCCGAAGACTGCCCCGAAGCCGTCGAGAAACTCCTCCGCGCCTACCTCGCCGACCGGCAGCCCGGCGAAGACCTCCGCCAGTACTTTGCCCGCCACGACGACGAGAGCATCCGCGCCCAGCTCGCCGGCACCTGGCTCCCGCCCGTCGAGCGCGACGCCCCACCAGTCGCCGCCGGCCGCTTCGCCCCGGGGGAGTAAGCGCAAATAAGCTAGAGATAAGTGACCGCACCGCCCAATGGAGGGAACCTGCGGTCAAGCGTAGCAATCACGGCGCCGGTGTGTGCCGCAAACGCAGCAAGATATGCATCCGTCCAGGCGTTGGCGCCTCCCGTGATGCGGCTCCCAGCCTGCCTCCATTGCTCAGCAAAGCCCGTTTGTTCTGAAAGGAACATAATGCGATCGTCCATTCGCCACGCGTCATAGACCTGCCACGCCCGTGACGGAGACAAAACATCGCTCCCCATGACATGCAAATTCGTCAGAAGCCGCAGAAAGCCCGGTTCTGTAATGCGGCAGAAAGCAATCGCATCCTTATCAATGCCTCGCAGCCATCGTGCAGCAACATGATGATGAACATGCCGATCGGAACTCAGAGCGATCCAGACATTGACATCAGGCAAGTAAGTCATCGAAGTTGAAGTCTTTCATGTCCAGAGCGCCTGGGTCCTTCGATGGCACGAGCGGCAGGGTCACCCTCACCGACTCAGAGGGTTTGGCCGCCTGGTCTTTAAATTGGCTCTCGAAGGTCCGGAGAAGAAACTCCTCGATCGATACGCCCTGTGTGCGAGCAACCCGCTCCGCATTGCGGTAGACCGTATCGGGCAGCTCGATTGTCGTCCGCATGGCTTTTACCTCTGACCTATGATACTGGAGGAAAGAAAAACATGTCCCTCTTCCCCATCTTCCTCAAGCTCACCGCTCGTCCCTGCACCGTCATTGGCGCGGGTAAGCTCGCTGAGTCGAAGATCGAATCACTGCTGGCCGCTAACGCCCGCGTCAGCGTCATCGCGCCTCAGGCGAATGAACGCATCTCCGCACTTGCCGATGCTGGAGAGGTCACCCTTCATCTGCGCGAGTACAAAAACGGCGACCTCGCCAACCAGTTCCTCGCCGTCGCCGCCACTGACAATCCCGCCGTCAACCGCGCGGTTTTTGCAGAAGCGGAAGCGAATGGCGTCCTCATCAACGCGGTCGACGACCCGCCCTTCTGCGACTTCTACTTCCCTTCCGTTGTGAGACGCGGCGACCTGCAGATCGCCATCTCTACCGCCGGACATTCGCCCGCGCTCGCGCAGCGCCTGCGCCGCGAGATCAACGAGCTCATGCCGCTCGATACCGGCGACTGGCTCATCGAACTCGGCAACCTGCGCCGAGAGGTCCTCGCTGCCGAGCCTCTGAACGACGCACGCAATCAGCTTCTGCACACCCTCGCCTCCCGCGACGTCTGCAGCTACGACGCCTGCCCCTCCCGCACCCTCGCCCGCGAACACGCCGCAACCAACCCTCGCACACCGGCGAGCAAATCGTGAGCGCAAATGAAGCCGCGAAATCCGGAACCGTCTATCTCGCCGGCGCCGGCCCCGGCGATCCCGGCCTGCTGACTCTGCGCACACTACGCCTGCTCCAGACCGCCGACGTGATCCTGCCCGACGACCTCGTCTCCGACGAAATCCTCGCCCTCGCAGCCTCAGCCGCACGGCAACACCCGCCGCAGATCATTTATGTCGGCAAGCGCTGCGGGCAGCCACGCATCACGCAGGCCGGCATTCACGACCTGATGCTCGAGCACGCCAGCGCAGGCCGGTCCGTTTTGCGGCTTAAATCCGGCGACCCGCTTATCTTCGGCCGCGCCGCCGAGGAGATCGCCTTCCTCACCGAGCACAATCTGCCCTTCGAGATCGTCCCTGGCATCACCGCGGCGTTCGCTGTCGCGGCCGAGCTCAAGACGCCGCTCACCGATCGCAGCTCCGCATCGAAACTCATCTTTGCCACCGCGCACCACGCCAAGGACAAGATTGAGCTGACGCCCAAATGGCAGGGCGCTTTCCCACCCGACGCCACGCTCGTCGTCTACATGCCAGGCCGCCGTTTCCGCCAGCTTGCCGACGAGTTGATCGAATCCGGCATCGCTCCCACGACTCCATGCGTCGCCGTTTCGAAGGCCAGCACGCCGGAAGAACACGTCCTTCGCGCCACACTCGCCACCCTCAGCGACGACACCGTCGGCCCTGCGCCCGTGATTCTGCTGATCGGCGACGCCATCCGGCCTGCATAACAAAAAGAAAGGGCGCAGCCGAGCCCCGCCCTGTTCTGTCCAGGCAACCTCAGCTTTACTGCTGTGGTGCCGTGTTTTGCGACGGTGCACTATTTTTGGCCTGCTGCAACCGGTTCTCGCAATTCTGATCCAGGCCATCCTTCACCGAGACATCCGGCGTCACCGATAATCCCGGCCGCAGCACGCGGTCCTGGTCCTCGTGCTCCAGGTCGGTAAAGTCGATGCGCACCGGAATGCGCTGCACCACCTTCACGTAGTTGCCAGTCGCATTCTCCGGCGGAAAGAGCGAGAGCATTGAGCCAGTTGCGCCGCCAATCTGCGTGACCACGCCGGAGAACTTTCGCCCGCCGTACGCATCCACCTTCAACTCCACCTTCTGGCACTGCTTCATCTTGGCGAGCTGCGTTTCCTTGAAGTTCGCGGTCACCCACAGGTCGGTCAGCGGGATGATGGTCATCAGGTCCTGCCCCGCGGAGAGGTTCGCGCCCACCTCGACATTCTTTTTGTTCACGATGCCGTCGGTCGGTGCGATGATCTTGGTATAGCTCAGGTTCAGCTTCATCTGCTGTACGCGCGCTTCGGCCTGCTTCACTGTCGCAGCGGCCGCTGCTGCGCGCGACTGCTCCACACGCAGCTCGCCTGCGCGGTTGCTCACCGATTGCTTCGACTGCGCCTGTGCCTGCGCAAGCTTCTGCTGAGCGCTCGCGACGGCGTTCTGGTTCGCCAGCACGCCCGCCTCGGCCTCCGCTACCTGCGCCTTGGCCGCTGCAGCGGCCGCAACTGCCGCATCGTACTGCTGCTTCGAGATCACGTCCTTCTGCACCAGCGGAGCATATCGGTCAACGTCGTCCTGCGCCTTCTTCGCGTTGGCATTCGCCTGATCCACGCGCGCATTGGAGGCGACGACCTGCTTCTCCGCCTGCTGTACCAGGGCCTGCGTCGCCTGAACATCGGACGCAGATGTTGTCACCGCAGTGTTCACATTCGTGCTGGTGATCGGAATGTTCGTCGATGCCTGCACATACTGAGCCTGCGCCGCGGCAAGGTCTGCCTCGGCCTGGTCGAGCGCCACCTGATAGTCGCTCGGGTCGATCTCGGCGAGCACGTCGCCCTTCTTCACCATCTGGTTGTCGCTCACGTTGACGGCAATCACATGCCCCTGAATGCGAGAGCTGATCTGATAAAGATTGCCGTCCACCTGCGCGTCGTCGGTGTCCTCGGTATAAGTGGAGTGCCAGTAGAACAACCCTGCGGCGATTGCCAGCAGCACGATTACGCCGATCACAATATACCGTCGATTCGACGGCTGCGGCGGGGGCGCCGGCTCGCCTTCAGGCGTCACAATCGTGCGTTCCGGTTCGCCGGGTTTGCCCTGCTCGTTGCTTTGCTCGTCTGCCACGTTACTTCCCTCCGAGATAGTCCTTCCAGTGTGCTTCAGCTACGCCCAGCGCGCGTGCCAGCGAAAGCTTGGCCGCGTTGTGCTGATACAGCGCCGCGATGTATTGCTCGTTGGCCTGCTCGGTCTGCGACTGCGCCTGGCTGACCGGCAGGTTGTCCGCCACGCCGGCCTTGAAACGCTGCTGCGCTTCGCTCAGCGCCTCATTGGCGAGATCCAAATTCGACTTTGCCGCATCCACCAGCTTCTCCGCGGACTGGATATCGAGGATCGAGTCGCGGATATCCGCGTTCACCTGCTGTACCTGATCGGCGAGCTTATCCTTCGCCTGCTGATAGTCCGAATCGGCGACGTCCTCTTCGCCCTTCGTCTTCGCGATCTGCAGGATGGGAACTTCAACTTTGCCGGTGGCCGTGTAGCTGCCGTGCGAATGCCCTGCCGTCTCCCCGATGTCGCCGTAATCACCGGAGACTTTCACTGTCGGAAGTTGGTCCGCCCATGCCGCTGTCTTCTGGTTCCGCGCCGCCTCTACCTGTTCGTTGAGCGACGCAAGGTCTTTCCGGTTCTTCAGCGCGTCCGTGAAGGCCGTCTGCGGATCGAGATTGTCCAGCGCGGAATACGGCTCTTTGTCCGTAAGTCGATACTGCTGGTCCAGGGGCAAACCGATCACGCGCGCCAGAGCCAGCTTGTCCTTTGCCAGCTGGTTAGTCGCCGAGATCAGCGTCTGCTGGGTGTTCTGGTAGTCCACCTGCGCGCGCAGCACATCCAGCCGTGGACTGATCCCCGCATCGTGCGCCGCCGTCGCTTGGTCCAGTGAGATCTTCGCCGTCGCCAGCTCCGCATTCACCGCATCAATCCGCGCTGCGTCCGCAATGCACAGCAGATATCCGTTGCCGACGGTGAGGACTACCATTTCGCGCGCATCTTCCGCGGTCAGCTGCGCGGCGCGGAAATTATGCTTCGCCGCGAGGTAGTTCTCCAACGACGGGATATTTACCAGGTTCTGCGTCAGGTAAGCGCGAAAGTCCACCACCTGGAAGGGTCCTATGATCGGGTTGATTCCCGGAAACTTCAGGCCGAACGCGGCGAGATTCACCTGCTCGACTTCGATGGAGGCATCGCCCGTAATCGTCGGCAGCAGCGGCTGGAGCATCTCCAGCTGCTGTCCCTTGGCACTCTGTTGGGCACTGCTCTGCAGAATGATCCCGAGATTCTGTCGCAACCCTCGTGCGATGGCATCGTCGAGGGAGAGGTCCATCACGGCACCGCTTGCTTTCCCGCTGACGATCGAACCTCTGAATGAATCTGGCGTCGGCGCCGCGGGATTTACTCCGCCGGGCTGCGTAAGCTGCTGCAACCCGCCCTCAACCGTCCTTGCCTGCGCGGGAGTCGTTGCGCCTGGGGAACTGTTGGAGCCGCCACCGCCGCCCGGCCCCTGCGCACGCACCCCCTGGCCGAGCAGCAACAGTACTGCCACGCCAGCTGCCGCAAAAATCCTGCCGGCGTTCGCCGCTGTTCTTCTGTATGCCATTCTCTCTATCGTACCTGTACCCTGAGGGGGGGCTGCAAATCGCTCACGCATCGAGTCTTGTCCAGATTTGGATGCATTGCGGCGCCTTAAAAGTGCAAAAAAGTCGATGAAACCTCGGCGAGGTTCCCGACAGTCTCGCTTTCCATCGGCTTGCCGCACGAGGCTCCCCACGAAGCAGATACACTTCTCCTGCAACCCTCCTGGAGATCCAAATGTTCCTAGGCATTGACGTAGGCACCGGCGGCACGCGCGCCGTGCTGGTGAATTCCGAAGGCCGCGTCCTCTTTTCCGCGTCCGCCGAGCACGCCCCCATCCGCTCCGAACACATCGGCTGGGCCGAGCAGGACCCGGAAGACTGGTGGCGCGCCGCGCGCGAGGCGATTACGGCTGTGCTGGACGCTGCGAAGATCGCGCCGAGCGGGATCAAGTCCGTCGGCCTTACCGGCCAGATGCATGGCTGCGTCATGCTCGACGCCGACGGACGCGTCATCCGCCCCGCGCTGATCTGGTGCGACCAGCGGACGCAACCGGAGTGCGACTGGCTGGAAGCGAAGATCGGCCGGGAACGCCTGATCGAGCTGGTCTCCAATCCCGCGTTGCCCAATTTCACGCTGACCAAGCTGCTATGGGTGCGCGCACATCAGCCGGAGCTCTTCGCGCGCATCGCTCACGTTCTCTGTCCGAAGGATTTCGTCCGGCTGCGCCTTACCGGCGAATACGCCATCGACATGCAGGAGGCCTCCGGCACGCTGCTGCTCGATGTGACGCATCGCCGATGGTCGCAGGAGGTCGCTGAAGCCGCCGGAATACCGATGGCCTGGCTTCCGCGGCTGTTTGAAGGCCCGGAGATCTGCGCGCGCATCAGTGCGGAAGGCGCAGCGGCCACGGGCCTCGCAGCGGGTACTCCGGTCGCGGCGGGCGCTGGCGACCAGGGCGCAGGCGCGGTTGGCATGGGCATCGTCGGACCAGGGTCGGTTTCTGCCACCATCGGCACCAGTGGCGTTGTTTTTGCTTCAACCGCCAAGCCCACCCTGGACCGTCTCGGCCGCCTGCACACCTTCTGCCATGCAGCGCCCGGCCTTTGGCATGTGATGGGCGTGACCAATGGAGCAGGCCTCTCGTTGCGCTGGCTGCGTGATACTTTCGCCGCCGGTGTGCCCTACGACGAACTGACAGCCGAGGCCTGCCGAATTCCTGCGGGATGCGAAGGAATGTTATGGGCGCCTTATCTCTTCGGCGAGCGCACGCCGCATCTCGATCCGGAAGCTCGCGCCGCCTTCACCGGCATCACCGCATCACATACCCGGGCCCACTTTGTCCGCGCCGTGCTCGAAGGTGTCGCGATGAGCCTCCGCGATACGTTCTCACTGTTCAGCGAACTCCAGATTCCCGTCACGCGCATCCGTCTTGGCGGCGGCGGCGCGCGCGGCCAGCTCTGGCGACAGATCCAGGCCGATGTCTATGGCCAATCCGTCGAACTTCTCGCAGCCGATGAGGGCGGCGCATTCGGCGCAGCGCTGCTGGCCGGTGTCGGCCTCGGTCAATGGCCCACCGTCGAAGCCGCATGCGCCGCAACCATTCACGTGGCTGAAACCATCGCGCCCAAAGATGCGGCCCGCATGGAGAAGCATTACGCCCACTACCGCCGCATGTATCCTGCTTTAAAAGAAATTGGGAGAGCGTAACATGGCGGCTCGGGAAATCGGAGTTGGCGTTATTGGATACGGCCTCGGAGGCCGCGTCTTTCATGCCCCGTTTGTGAGCGCCGTGCCGGGGATGAACCTTGTCTCCATCCTGCAGCGCAAGGGCGATGAAGCCGCGAAGGCTTACCCCCGCGTCCGCATCGACCGCTCGCTCGACGATCTCCTTGCCGATAAATCCATCGAGCTCGTCGTCGTCTCCACGCCGAATGAGACGCACTTCACTCTCGCCAGCAAAGCGCTCGAAGCCGGCAAGCACGTCGTCATCGACAAGCCATTCGCGTCTACCAGCGCCGACGCACGCGCCCTCATCGATCTCGCCAAGCAGAAGGGCCTGCTCGTTATTCCATTCCACAACCGCCGCTGGGACGGCGACTTTCTCACCGTCAAAAAGCTGCTCGCTGAAAACGCTGTCGGCCGCCTCGTCACCTTCGAGTCGCACTTCGATCGCTTCCGCCCCACGCCCCGCGAGAACACCTGGAAGGAGGAGGGTAATCCAGCCAACGGCATGCTCTTCGACCTCGGCCCGCATCTGGTCGATCAGGCGCTCTTTCTCTTTGGCGCGCCTGCGGCCCTCACCGGCAGCGTCCGCGCCGATCGCGACCAGACCGCCATCGAGGACGCCTTCGACATCACGCTGCATTATCCCGCTGCAAACGGAAAGGGCCTGCTCGTGCACTGCCGCACCAGCTACGTCGCCTGCATCAACGCGCCGCGGTTTACGTTGCACGGCACCAAGGGCAGCTTCGTAAAATATGGACTGGACCCGCAGGAGCCTGCACTGGTCGGCGGCGCGAAGGTTCCCGTGATTGGATCGCCCGAGGTGTGGCTGGAAGAGAAAGAAACCGCCTGGGGGAAGCTCGCCGTCGCACCCAATCCCTCGGATCCCACCACACTGGTCGAAAAGCAGATCCGCACCGAACCCGGCGACTATCGCAGCTTCTACGCCAATGTGCGCGACGCGATTCTGGGCACAGCGCCGCTGATCGTCACGCCCGAGGCCGGCTACCAGGTCGCTAAACTGCTGGAGATGGCGCGCGAGTCTTCCGCCAACGGCTGCACGCTGAAGGTCGAGTTCTAACCCAGCCGAGTTTAGATCTTGGTATTGATCTCAAGCACCGGGTTGCGCAGGTTCCAGTACGGCTCGATCACCGGAATGTAATCCACCGGCACTTCGGTGATGAAGGTCTTCATCCAATCGGCGCAGTACTTCATTCCACCGCCGAGCGAACGCGACTCTCCCAGCAGGATGAGCGCTTTTTTATCGCCTGCCGCGACCATGTCCTGCGCGTACTCTACCCCTGCCCATTCCCAGGTGTAGCCGACGATCAGAACATCAGCAGACGTGTTCAAAAGGTGGATCGCCTGTTTCTGCGTGGTATTGCCCCAGTTCGCGGCGATGTTCGTGACCGGCATCTGCGGGTCGCCCACAATGCGCATCGTGCGGTCATTCAATTTCGTGCTGAGTTCCTTCGCCAGGCCCAGCAGCGTGGTCTGCGGCACTTTGAAACTCGTGGGACTCGCAGCGTCCTCCACGTAGCCCTCCCACCCCAGTTCCTTCGCCATACCGGTTGCAATGCCGTTCGGCCCCTTCGCCGGCCAGTGGTCATGCAGGCGGAAGCAGACCAGATTGTTCGCGTGGATGAAGTCGCGCTTGGCCTTGAACACCGCTGCGCCTTCCATGCGATCCAGGCTGTCGTTTTCAGACCAGAAGACGGGGTCCAGAGTGACGATCAGGTTCTTCTTCGCCGCGGCGGCGGCCTTTAGGCAATCGAAGGTCGCCATCGCTGTGGTCGCTATTCCAGTTACCGCGGTCAACGGATCGCCGGCAAGAATCTGATCGGCGAGCGGCGGCGTGGACGGCGCGTTCGGCGGCGGCGCGGAATCCGGGACTGGCTGCGGCGGTAATCCCGCGCGCGCACGAATCCGATCGACCAGTTGCAGCGCCGTTACTGGCCCCGTGTGCTGCGGCGGACGGGCAAAGCCGCCCGGCCCCGCACCCGCAGGCCTGCCTGCGCCTGCTCCCTGTATTGCGCCTTGGCCTGTTCCCTGCGGCGGCTGTGCCAATCCCAATTCCTTTTCCATCTCGACCTCGAAACCGCGTCTCGCTAAATTTTTGTATTGATCTCCATCACCGGCCTGTCGATCGTCCAGTACGGCTCGATGATCTCCACAAACTTCACAGGCACTTCGGTCACGAACCCTTTGAGCCATTCCGCGCAGTACTGCATTCCCCACTGCTCGCTCTTCACATGCCCCAGCAGGATCAGCGCCTTCTTCTGCCCCGACGACACCAGGTCCTGCACATATTCGATCAGGTCCCAATCCTGCGCCTCGCCGATCACCAGCACGTCCGCATCGCTGTCCAGAAAACTTACGCCGGGAAAGACGCTCGAATTGCCCCAACTCTCATAGACGCGGCGTATCGGCAGCGCGGGATCGCCGACCACACGCAGCGTATGGTCGCCCAGCTTGCGCTCGAACTCGCGAGCCAGATCCAGCAGCGTCGTCCGCGGCAGCGTGAACATGCGCTGGTTGCTCGCATCCATGTAGCCCGTCCAGCCCATCTGCTGCTGCATGCCGTAGTTGATGCCGTCCACCGGCCGCAGCGCGTGCCAGTGGTCATGGAAGTGAAATGTGACGATATTGTGCGCGCGGATGTACTCCGTCTTCGTCTTATACAGCGGATCGTCAGCCAGTCCAGGCGGAGGGTCCTGGTGCAGCCAGTAGGCCGGCTCATGCGTGATGACGAAGTTCAATCCTGCCTTGGTCGCGTCCTTCAACGCGTCGAAGGTCGCCATCATGGTTGTGGCGATGCCCGTAACCGGTGTGTCCGCCGACCCGACGACGATGCGGTCCACGCCGCCACGCTCGCTCCACGGCCCGCCGACATGCAGCTTCATCCGGTCGAGCACATCCTGCACCGTCAGCGGCGATGCCGCACGCACCGGACGCGCGATTCCCGCAGCTGCGATTCCAAGTGCTGCGGCGCCGCCGGCGATCATCTCACGCCGCGAAATCTCCAAACTACGCATGAGGCACTTCCTTTCCGTCCCGAATAATATCTCTCTTGAAGAGAAACGCGCTACTCGCACGGAGAAGATTTTGCCTGCGGAAGAATTTCAGCGCCAGCCCGACAACACTTCCTCGATCATCCCAACCGCGCTCTCACAGTCCGCCCGACTCACATCCAGATGTGTCACAAAACGGATCACGCGCGGTCCCACGGGCGCCGCCAGCACGCCACGCTCCTTCAACGTCGCGCACAAAGCCGCCGCATCGCCGCCGGTCCGCAACGCGAAGATCGCGATGTTGGTCTCCACCGTCGCCATATCGATCTCCGCGGCCTCATGTCTTGCGACGGCATCCGCCAGCAGCCGCGCATTCGCGTGGTCCTCGCCCAGCCGCGCCGCCATTTCGTCCAAAGCGATCAGCCCGGCGGCGGCCAGCACGCCAGCCTGCCGCATCCCGCCTCCCAGCGCCTTGCGAAAGTTCCGCGCGCGAGCGATTTCCTCCGCGCTGCCCACCAGCATCGACCCGACCGGCGCGCCCAGCCCCTTCGACAGGCAGAACATCACCGTATCGAAGCCATCCGTCAGTTCCCGCACCCCAACACCAAGTGCCGTCGCGGCATTGAAGATACGCGCCCCATCCAAATGCACCTTCAGCCCAATCGCATGCGCGCCTTCGCAGATCTCACGGGCCGTCTCCGGCCGCATCACCGTGCCACCCGCCATATTGTGCGTGTTTTCGATACAGATCAGCGCCGTCTCCGTGTGGAACCGCACTC
>Ga0134125_10008597_pt1 | contig 11520 bp, 11 predicted proteins | sample KB31751_FD_96464 | JGI IMG/M metagenome (GOLD analysis project Ga0134125, IMG submission 96464) | Terrestrial soil microbial communities with excess Nitrogen fertilizer from Kellogg Biological Station, Michigan, USA - KB3-175-1 | ecosystem: Environmental > Terrestrial > Soil > Unclassified ... | reverse complement strand
CGCGGCGGGAAGATAGCTTCTTTGAACGTTCGTCATTGTTGAATCCTTTCTCATCCCCATATTGAGATCTACACCGCCCAAGACGATCATTGCGTCTCTAAGCGAGAGTGCTGCTCTCTAACCGAGAATTCTGCCGTTCCGAACTCTTGCCGGGCCTGAGCTACGCAGATTATGTGGAAGATAAAGAGCAATGGCACGATAAACGTCGGAACGAGGCTTAACGGCAGCACGGTCATCGCTCCCATCCCCGGCCCGGTCCGCGCAATAAGCACAGCGGTTGTGCCGAGGCTCACCGCCATGACAAGATCCAGCATCCCAAGTATCTGCCAGCGAACGAAGCCTTTGCCGGAGCCACGAGCGGCAAACCTTCTTGCCACGAGTGGCGCTGTGGCTCCGGTAGCTAGATCGCCCAGACCCGCCGGAACCGCGAAGATGACCGGTAGGATTCCCAAAGCGCGCAAGACGAGAAATAGGACTCCATTGATCCTCCACGTCTGGGCCATGGTCAGTGAACGCGGATTCAAAGAAAACACGAAGAAACTGAACTCGCCGCCAGCCGTCTGCTTGCGGGATGCGTCCTCGGTGCAAGTATTGCCGGCGCCATTAGCGATCGACGTGGCAGGAAACAGACACTGCTCATTTCCGCAGCCATCTTTGCCCTATCCTCAGCAGCGACGGCTCTTCCCAATAGCCTTATCTGGTTCTCACTGGCCCGCATAGCAGGTGGAATCGCCATCGGCATCGCTTCCATGTTGTCGCCGCTTTATATCGCAGAGATATCTCCGGAGCACATGCGTGGGCGCCTAGTGAGTCTGAATCAACTCGCAATCACCATCGGCATTCTACTTTCCTACGTAATCGGTTGGGCACTATCGTTCACCGGCCCCGCGGCATGGCGCTGGATGTTTGCGTCCATGGCCATTCCCTCGCTACTCTTCTTTTTCGCTCTGTTCGCCGTGCCCGAAAGCCCGCGCTGGCTGGTCAAGATGCACCGCGACACCCAAGCACTTGCTGTCATTGATCGGTCAGGCGAACCCAAATCGCGTCTGGCTGAAATAAGACGCGCGCTGGTTGAAGAAGCAAACGTCAATCTCTTTCATCGGTCGCTACGCCGTCCACTGATCATTGGCGTCGTGCTTGCTGTTTTGCAGCAGATCACAGGAATTAACACGATCCTTTACTACGGCTCCATCATTTTCACGGAACAGCTTGGGGCCGGCAGCGCCTCGGCTGCGCTTTGGGCCAACGTCGTCATCGGAGTCGTCATCCTGCTCTGCACGGTTTTTGCAATATTCACCATCGATAGAGTCGGCAGGAAGCCTTTGCTGATGATTGCATCGGCCGGAATGGGCATGTGCCTGCTCCTCGTGGGCTTTCTGTTCCGTTCGCATGTCCCGTCACCGACCTTGACGCTCTGCCTGATTCTCGGCTACGTCGGCTTCTTTGCGGTCGGCTTGGGCCCCGGAGTATGGGTTTTAATTTCTGAACTCTTTCCCACACACATCCGCGGAAGGGCGATGTCGATTGCAACCATCAGTCTATGGATCGCTTGCCTCGCGATCACGTCTTCCTTCCTTAGTATCGTGAAACTGATCTCGATCACTGGAGCGTTCTGGTTGTATGCCATTCTGTCTTTCTTTACGTTCATTTTCGTGTGGCGCGCTGTGCCCGAAACGAAAGGGCAGACGCTCGAAATGATTGAGCGCCAATGGCTAGTTCGATCATGAGAAGGAAATTAGTAGTATGCGTCAACTGGAAGGCAAAGTTGCGATCGTCACCGGTGGCGGCGGCGGTATTGGCCGCGGGATAGCACTGAGATTCGCCCGGGAAGGCGCCGCAGTAGGAGTGCTCGACAAGAACGCAGCGGGCTGCGATCGAGTCGTGCGCGAGATATTGGAGTCCGGACAGCGCGCAGTCGCGTTGCCGGCTGATGTTAGCCACGCGTCCGGCGTGGAGGAGTCTGTCGTACATGTGCTTAGTACTTTCGGACGTCCGACAATTCTCGCTCACACCGCCGGAGTGATGCCGACTGGAACAATCCTGGAGACGACGGAGGAAGATTGGGACCGTGTTTACGACGTCAACGTGAAAGGAGCGTTTCTCGCCTGCCGGCAGGTTATCCCGCACATGCGATCGGCCGGAACAGGTTCCATTATCCTGATGGCGTCCATTACCGGCATCAATGGACTTCCTGGATTGGCCGCCTACTCCGGCACGAAAGGAGCGTTGATCGCTCTCGCGCGCGCCCTGGCAATCGACCACGCCTCGGAAGGTATTCGCGCGAATTCAATTGCGCCCGGCACAATCGACTCGCCCATGCTGCATGAATTCGTCGCGGCGCAACCCGATCCCGAACGGACACGCCGTGTGTTCGATGCCGTCCAGCCGAGAGGACGAGTGGGAACTATCGAAGAAGTTGTTAATGTCGTCGCCTTTCTCGCTTCCGATCAATCGTCGCTGATCAATGGGGCGAACATCCCCGTGGATGGTGGTATGAGCATCAAAGGCGAGCAGCCGCGATTCTAACGACCGCCAAAGCGCATTCAGATTGCTGCTCTGCGCCAGCCGTCATCAGTGCCAACCATTGCCGGATCGACCTATCAGGGCGTTTGAAGATCACGGTTGATTCTTGTTTCGTATGACTTTGCTATCGCGTTCAGCTTGCTGGGTCTCATCATCCAGAGGATCTGGCCGATGCCCTCCGCAGATGCGTCAATCGTCGCGACCGTAACCACCGCGCCATCGCGCGAGATGAGCACCGATGATTGTCCATTTGTTTGGATAGACGTGAGCGTCACACCGGTCCAGAAGTGTGAGGCGAACGCGGTAATGAACTTCGCGACACGCTCGCGACCGGCAATTGGGGCACGCGCTGCATTCACAACTCCGCCGCCATCGGAATAGGAAACCACATCCGATGCAAAGAGAGTTTCCAGTGCGGCGAGGTCTCCTTTCTGGGCGGCGGCGATGAACGCTTCGAGAAGGCGTCGTTGCTCGGCCGAACTAACGGGCGCGCGACGTCCGTCGGTGATATGCTGGCGAGCCCGGGTGACCAATTGGCGGGTATTTGCTTCTTCGAGTTGCAGGATTTCGGCAATCTGCCGGTAGGGGTAGTCGAACGCCTCGCGGAGAACATACGCAGCTCGCTCCGTAGGCGAGAGTTTCTCGAGCAGTAACAAGACCGCGAACTCCAACGCTTCGCCCCGTTCTGCTCCTAACTGGGGATCGGCGCTGGTATCAACCGGTTCCGGGAGCCACGGCCCGACGTACGTTTCGCGGCGTGAACGCGCGGACTGAGCGAGATTGATCGCCAATCGTGTTGTTGCCGCCGCCGGGAATGCCGGCGGATCCAGGACGGCACTGCGATTGGCGCCCTGCCACCGCAACCAAACATCTTGGACGATATCCTCGGCCTCAGCCGCACTTCCAAGGATGCGGTATGCGATGCCGAATAGACGAGGGCGTACTTTGACGAATTGCGATAGCGCGTCACCTTGTGCTTTGGGCTCCACTGGTCAATTTTACTGTTTTAGTCTTTACCGCCGGGAATTGTTTGGATGAAAGCCAAACAGTCACAGCATGATCGCAAGACACGTCGGGTTCTCCGCTGACGAACGCGGTACGCGGGTTCCGGGCTGATTCCAGAGAGGCGATGTCGCGGCCGAACAGGAGCGCTGTCAACCAGACCGCCAAGACGCGGATTTTGCGTTCCCATGTGGCGATGGCGAGAACGTGGTAGCCGCGGTGCATCACCCAGGCAGGAAATCCGGTGACAGTGGTGCTTTACCTCGTGGCGATCATGGTGGCGCTGAGTTCGCCGCGGATCTCGGACGCGGTGTTCGTGGCCGCTGCCTTGCTTTGGCTGATTCCCGACCGGCGCATTGAAAGGCATCTCGCCAGGTAAGCTGAACCTCACGATTCGATCACGAAGACAAAATTGCTGTCACAAAACGGTGGCGTGTCCGGTCGTAGCGAGTAGCAAGTTTGAAATGCAGAAGTCAAAACAACTAAGGAGACAATCGTGAAAATCGTAGTCATTGGAGGCAGTGGCCTCATCGGATCAAAGCTCGTCACCAAGCTTCGTGAGCACGGCCATGAAGCAGTTGCAGCATCACCAAGTTACGGGGTCAACACGCTCACAGGCGAGGGACTCTCTGACGTACTGAAAGGCGCGTCGGTAGCTGTTGACGTATCGAACTCCCCCTCATGGGAGGACACCGCAGTGATGGAGTTTTTCGAGACATCAACCCGCAATCTTCTCGCCAATGAAGCGGCGGCAGGGGTTGGACATCACGTTGCATTGTCGGTTGTGGGATCTGAGCGTCTGCTGGACAGCGGTTACTTCCGTGCAAAAATCGCTCAGGAGAATTTGATCAAGAGTTCCTCAAGCCCCTACTCAATCGTTCGCGCGACACAGTTCTTCGAATTCATCAAAGGCATCGCCGATTTTTCCACCGACGGGAATACTGTACGCCTGCCCACTGCCCTCATCCAGCCCATGGCGGCCGACGATGTCGCCAGTGCCGTGTGCCGCGTAGCACTGGGCTCACCCCTGAATGGCGCAGTTGAAGTCGGGGGGCCGGAACAGTTTCGTCTGGATGAACTGGTCCGGCGAGCTCTTGCGGCGCGCAACGATCCGCGTGAGGTTATCGTCGACCCGGAGGCGCGCTACTACGGCATTAAGCTGAGCGAGACCATGCTCATTCCCAGCCATGACGCGCGACTCGGAGAGACGCGTTTCGAAACGTGGCTCAGCCAGTCCGCAAATCAAATTCCGACTACTACTCGACAGCCTGAAAAAGAAACGGCGGCGGGCAGTAAGTGATGGTCAGCTAAAACCAATCTGGGCGCTGACCGTTCTCTTCAACAGCACGTTGATGGCGCAGGAGGCAAAGGTCACACCGCTTATGTCGAAGGATCTTTACGGAATTTCCGGGGAATGGAGCGATGATGATCACGGTGGATTATCCGCTAGGGTAATCGGAGTTCAATCGTGAAACCCAACCCTTGCAAGCTGTTGAAAACATGGAGCGAGAGACGAGAATCGAACTCGCAACCAACAGCTTGGAAGATTGTAGCTAAATTGAAAACAAAGGATAAAGGCGTCTACGGCGTTTAAATCCGACCATTAGTTTTCAGATAGTTACACGGTTGCTGCCGATTTTAGCGCACTAACAGCGTAATCGGCGTACAACGATTGCCTGCCCTTTCCTCCTTTCGGACTGCCCTGAATCGGCTGCTCTTTGCAGCTTCGAGGTGGTCATTGTCTCAGTGCGTATCTGCTAAACAACATCATTCTACTCATTCTGGTTTTCAAAGCGCTCGCGAGATATCGAAGCAATCGAATTTCGGGTTTTCCATCTCACGGCAAACCCGGAAGCGCATAGAAATTATTGAACTGGTCCGTACCCGGCGCGAGAGCGCGAACCAGAACCTCGGGTTCGCATCACGCCCATTCGTGTTATGCGGGCTTCCGGTGAAGGCCACCCAAAGGAGCGCTTTTGCATGAACGCCGCAACGGTCAATTCCTGCTCCAAGTAACGGGGCATCCGCAATATGGGGTTCCCTGGGGACAAGATCGGTTGGTGCCCATCTTTCTTGCCACGCTCGCGGTTCGTCAAAAGAGCCAAAGAATTGTATTTCGAAGTGCGGCGGAGATGCTGGACTTGTTTGGCATGCAACAGGGCGGATCGCAATACCGGCGTCTCATTTCTGCCTTCCAACGGGTTTTCGGCGCCACAATATTCTTCGGAACCGACACGCAACGGGAGAAGGCGATGGTGATGCATCGTGGACGGTTCAACTTCATGCGCGAGGCTCGGATTTGGTATTCGCGAAATCCCGATCAAGAAATGCTGCCCGGCGGCTTTGAGAATGAGGTTGTTCTCAGTGATGAGTTCTACCGCGAGATTCTGGGCCATCCGATTCCAGCAGATCTGGAAGCTGCCAAAGCGCTCTCGTGTTCTCCGGCCGCGCTGGATTTATTCATGTGGCTTTCTTACCGTTGCTTTACCGCCCAAGGGAAGGAGCGAGTTTCAATTTTCGGTGATTTCGGTCTCGCAAATCAGTTAGGCAGCGCCGAATACGCTCGCCCACGTAAGTTTCGAGAGCGGCTGGACCAGTGGCTGGACTTGGTCCGGGCGCTGTGGCCTGCCTGCCCGGCCAGAATCAGTTCGGATGGCAACTATATCCTAGTCGCCCCAGCGTTGGCTGTCACAGAGGAGCAGAAATAGATGGCCTCATCTCAATTCGCACCGGATGTCTTTTCTCGCCGCCGGATCTCTCTGGCCGATATCGACGCAGCGGTTTCCGCCCGCCTGGGTCCAACACGAGGACTCGGCAACTCGCAACCCGCTTGCTTCAACCGGCAAGTCGGGATGTACCTGGTAAGACACGTGGGTCGATGGAGCACAACCGTGATTGGGCGCTTCTACAACGGTCGCGATCACTCGACAGTTTGTTACGGCATCCAACGAATCGAGGCGCTTCGCGAAAGCGACCCCGACGTGGATGCTCTGATCACCGACTTAAAACACGAGCTCAACGTTCCCATCGATTCGCCGGCGGAGAAGCCGGATATAAAGCCGCATGGTTCTGTGCGCCTCGGCCATTGCGATCTTCAAACGTTGGCGACCTGATCGCTGAGCGGGTATATGCGCGTATTGAGAAACGAATAATCTCGGATGAAAACGGTCGGGGCGATGGCTGTTGAACTGGCATCATCGACAAAAAACTGGGATGATCCTATTCTTGGGTTTGAGGAATATCCTTTGCGACGGTCAGAGCGGGAATCAGCCGAGGAATTATTCCGGGTAGCTGAGCTCCAGCAGGTCTCCTTACTGCCAAGCAAGCCAGCACCGCCGGTTGTTCAGAATAGTCTCAGCACCATAATGCCAAGGCAGGTAACTCGATTCGCGAATATCGCGGACGGAGAAAATCCTTGACGTCGGTCAAGGCGGAACCGCGCACTGACAACGGCCCCTACGTTCAGGCTTGGCCGCAAGTGTCGAAAACACTTGCGAATGAATTTGAGAATGATCAGCGCTCGAATGCAGGATGCCTTTGCTCGTTTGAACGCAGAGGAAGCCGCCCGCCGCCATCGAACGATTTGTATCGGAATCGGCCAACGCATCTCCCGAGTTATCTATCGAAGCGATTTCGAGAACGCGCCAACTCTCGGCTATAATGTATAGTCTAATGGTCTAGACATATACCGCGTTTGACGCACTATCCTGCCATCTCTTCTTTTGTGACGCCATGATCACTACCGGCCTTCTGCTTGCAGTCTTCTCCGGAATCTGTAACGGTCTCTTTTCAGCGCCAATGCGGCTTGAACGGCGCTGGAAATGGGAAAACATCTGGTTTACGTTCATTTTGATGGCCTGCATAATAATGCCGGCGCTCATGGTGTATCCCGCTATTCCAAATCCAGGACGAATTTTCGCGGCTGCGCCGTCCGGAGCGGTAATTAGCGCGCTGACCTTTGGGTTTGCCTGGGGGTTTGGCGCGATCTGTTTCGGCCTCAGCGTCGACAGACTTGGCGTATCCATTGCCAATAGCCTGATCATCGGATTAAGTTCAGCCTTGGGATCGCTGGTTCCGCTACTCATTTCAGGCGCTTTTCGGCTGGACAGGAAACAGACTGTTCTTCTCATCGGAATCGCGACGTTCCTGTTGGGAGTTTGGCTGTGCGGCCAGGCTGGCCGATTGCGCGATGCCGGCGAGGGGACTGCCCCACGGGGAATGCCCAGTGGCTATCTCTTCGCGCTTTGCTCCGGGATTATGTCCGCTGTGTTTAATATCGGCTACACCTTGGCCCTTCCCATCGCCAGCACGGGCGTGGAGTTGGGGCACTCCCTCTTCGCTTCCACAAACTGCATCTGGCTGCTGATGTTAGGAGCAGGATCGATTCCGAATATCGCCTATTGCCTTTTTTTGATGTTCCGCAATCGGACCACACACCTAATGCGCTCATTCGATACCGGTTGGTCTTGGATGCGCAGCATCGTAATGGGCTTACTTTGGGGAGGCAGCATCTTTCTGTATGGAGCGGCCACTCCGCGCCTGGGCGACATCGGGCCGTCGATCGGCTGGCCATTGAGCCTCGCTGTTGGGCTTCTGGTTGCGAATTTGATGGGAGTGCTGCTTGGCGAATGGCGTGAAGTGAGCCGTCCGGCGGCCAGGAGGATGAATTTCGGCGTGTTGACGCTTCTTATTGCGATCGTGATTTGCGCATTGGCGACAAAGGTGGGCTTGTGAGTATTCCGCCGGTCTGTCGCGCTTTGGAGGGACGGCTCATTGCGTCTTGCCAGGCTCCGGAGAACGATCTATTCCGCAATCCTGAATCCATGGCGCGCTTTGCGCAAGCGGCGCTGGCGGGAGGGGCCGCAGGAATCCGAGCCAACGGCCCGGACGACATCAGAGCCATTCGCAAGGTGACAGATGCGCCCATTATCGGCATTCAGAAAACAATTCACGCCGATGGCCGCGTACTCATCACAGGATCCTTCCAGGAAGCGCACTCGCTGGTGGAGGCAGGGGCCAGTATGGTTGCTCTCGATGCGACGGTTCGTGGCCAGAGTTACGGCGCACTCGAGCGCATTCGCCAAATTCGAGAAGATTTGGGCGTTCCCGTATTGGCGGACATTGCAACCATAGAGGAAGCTCTTGCCGCGGCCGGCGCAGGAGCCGATTTTGTCTTATCGACTCTGAGAGGTTATACCGCCCAAACCAATCATGTCGCCGATTTTGAGCCCAGCTTTGTTCAGTTATTGGCGCAGGCGTCTCCGGCGCCGGTGATCGCCGAAGGACACATCCACTCTCCCGACCAGGCGCGTCAGGCGATCGCCGCCGGAGCTTTTTCCGTAGTAGTTGGGACGGCCATCACACGGCCGCGCGAAATAGCGCGCAGCTTCGCCAAAGCAATAGAGAAGCAATATGCGATGGAACACAGCAACCGGGTCTTTATCGGGATCGACCTAGGCGGAACCAATACCAAGTTTGGACTTGTTTCAAAAAAAGAGGGGCTAGTTTTCAAAACTCACGTTGTGACACCCGCTTCCTCTGGTCGGCAGGCCCTGTTAGATCATTTGAAGCGAGTTGCCCAATCGTCGCTGCAACGCGCCGATGAAATGGGATACTCCGTCGCGGGACTGGGCGTCGCGACGGCGGGCTGGGTGGACTCCGATACAGGCAAGGTGGCTTACGCCACTGAGAATCTTCCCGGCTGGACCGGAACACCCATTGCCGACATCCTGAGAAAGGATATCCGGATTCCCGTCGCCATCGAAAACGACGCAAACGCTTTGGCTGTAGCCGAGAAACATTTCGGCGCCGGACGGCAGTTTCGGGATTTCGTTTGCATCACGCTCGGCACGGGCGTCGGCGGAGGCTGCTATGTCCGCGGGGACTTGAATCGCGGCGCCCATTTTTTTGCAAACGCCGTCGGACATCTGAAGATCGTTCCGAACGGACTCCCCTGCAATTGCGGGCAGCGAGGGTGTCTTGAAGCCTATTGCAACGCCAACGCGCTGCTCCGGTACGCCGGCGACAGCTTCTCCACCGCCGAGGAAGTAATCCGCTCGGCCAACAGCGGAACCATCGCCGCAACGAGTGCTTTGCGGACGTTTGGCGAATATCTTGCCCAAGGATGCTCGCTGTTGCTGCACCTACTGGATCCGGAAGCGCTCATCTTTTCGGGCGGTCTAGCTCAAAATAATCCGTTGCTCTACGAAATTCTGCAAGAACACCTGGCAGTCGCCACCTCAGCATGGGCGGCGCGGCGACTTCAGATTTTGCCATCGCCGCTTGGCTACCACGGCGGCGTATTGGGCGCCGCCGCTGTGGCCATGGAACACATTTATCGAGGATAAAAAAAGCTTGGGACCAATCGTTACTGAGGCGAACGGTTCGCGGCGCCTCCAGCATCCAATTGGTCCCAGGCTCGGGTAAATTTACCCGAGCAGCCTAAAAGGCCATCTTCAAGCCAAATAGAATTACCCTTGCAGAGCTGAAGCTGGTGATTTTCCCAAAAGTGCTCGGCGTCGCCAGCGATGCGCCTGGATTTGCGGGGTTCGCATGATTGAACGCGTTAAACCACTCCGTTCGGAGTTGGGTTGAAAAGCGTTCTCCAAATTTCATGTTTTTCATCAGACCGGCATCAAAGTTCCACATGCCAGGCCCCCAGAGGTTATTTCTGCCGGAATTGCCGAGAGTAAATGGAGCGGGCGCGGCGAATGCCGCAGTATTGAACCATCCATTCACGCTTGGATGATCCACCGAAGGATCTCCGATCACATCGGCCCTTCCGCTCGCCGGGTATCCGACAAGCCGGCTACTGTAAGTGACATTAAATGGAGTGCCCGATGCGATTGTGCCAATACCGGTAAACTGCCACCCTCCAACCAACAAATCTCCCACTTTGCCGATTCGGTTGAAAAAGCGTCTATTTCGCCCAAACGGCATGTCGTATACCCAGTTAGCGACTACCCGCTGGCCCTGGATCCCTTCCACTTTCCCCCAATTCCGCTTCGCGTCGAATGGCCAATCTATCGCGCCAATCGAACCCCAACCCACGTTAGCGCCGGCGCCGTCGGATAAGGCGCTCGTGTATTGATATTCGATCGCGTAGCTCAAGTCTCCGGAACGACGCTGGGATCCGATTTGTAATTGATGCGTAACTGCATTGCCGCGAGGATCTACCCAGCGAATTTCACCCCAGGGTTGAAAGGGCCGGAGACTCTGAGTGTTGCCGGGCCCGAATACACGGGGCGTATTCAGGTCATATTCCTGAGAAGCGTTTGTCGTCCTGTTGCCGACGTAGCTGATGCGAAAGGACGTATTTTTCAGGATTTCCCGCTCCACCGTGAAGTTCCACTGGTAGCTCTTCGGATCGGGATAATCCCTTGGATATCCGAGCACGGAGGGAGCCGACGGGGCGCTGGCGCTCCCGGGAAATGGATTAGCGAATGTGACGGTCGGCGAGGCCCCAGGCGCTGCATTGAAGGTTTCGATGAGCGCGAAAGGCGCGTAGAGCACTTGCCGTAAACCAAGTTGGTTGGATGACTCGTATGCGTAGTAGACGCCTGCTCCCGCGCGAACAACCGTCTTATTGTCGTCGAAAGGCCGGAACGCAAAACCGATTCGGGGCTGCAGGTTTTTCCAGTTCGTATTTCTTGTGTATCTGGTGTTGCCCAGTCCCGCCTGATCGCTCGTAATCACCGGATAGCCGAGTAGACTCTTTACGACTTCCGGAGGATATTGGTCGCTTCCGCTGTAGGTGACGAGCGCGTTTAGCTGTGGATCGTAATTCGCTTGCCGTAACTTTTTCTCCACAAAAGGAGTTTCCGCGTCCCAACGAAGGCCAAGGTTGACCGTCAACCGGCGGCTGACTTGCCAGTCGTCTTGCACAAAACCGCCAAAGCGCTTCTCGTTGAAGTCTCCAAATTGATAGGCGGGGCCACGAGTGCTCGTGTTCGCATAGCCGAGAAGGAAATCGGCAAATGCATCGCCGGTATATCG
>Ga0134125_10008595_pt1 | contig 11522 bp, 12 predicted proteins | sample KB31751_FD_96464 | JGI IMG/M metagenome (GOLD analysis project Ga0134125, IMG submission 96464) | Terrestrial soil microbial communities with excess Nitrogen fertilizer from Kellogg Biological Station, Michigan, USA - KB3-175-1 | ecosystem: Environmental > Terrestrial > Soil > Unclassified ... | reverse complement strand
TTTTCGAATATCTGGCGTCTTGCGGTGGCGCCGGTGTATAACCCCGGCAAATTTGGAGCGTTTTTGTCATGTCCGAGCGTTGGACGCCCGACAGTTGGCGCAAGCGGCCGATCCAGCAGGTGCCGGATTATCCGGACCGGCAGGCGCTTGCCGACGTCGAAAAGCAGCTTTCGACTTTTCCGCCGCTGGTCTTTGCCGGAGAGGCGCGCAGCCTGAAGAGGTCGCTCGCGCGCGCGGCGAGCGGGCAGGCTTTCCTCCTGCAGGGCGGCGACTGCGCCGAAAGCTTTGCCGAGCACGGCGCAAACAACATCCGCGATTTCTTCCGCGTCTTTCTGCAGATGGCGATCGTGCTCACTTATGCGGGGGCGTTGCCGGTCGTGAAGGTCGGACGCATCGCCGGTCAGTTCGCCAAGCCGCGGTCGGCGCCGACCGAGAAGCGCGACGGCAAGGAACTCCCGAGCTACCGCGGCGACATCGTCAACGATATCGCCTTCACCGAAGAAGCGCGGCGTCCCGATCCGACCCGCCAGCTCGACGCTTATCGGCAATCGGCGGCGACGCTTAATCTGCTGCGCGCTTTCGCCAAAGGCGGCTACGCCAGCGTCGAAAACGTCCACCAGTGGATGCTGCAATCGGTTTCCGGCTCGCCGCAGTCGAAGGCTTACAGCGACCTCGCCAACCGCGTCTCGGGCGCGCTCGATTTCATGCGCGCATGCGGTTTGACCTTTGCCGTCGATTCCGCACTCGGCACAACCGATTTCTATACCAGCCACGAGGCGCTGCTGCTTGGCTACGAGCAGGCCATGACCCGCATCGATTCGACGACCGGCGATTGGTACGCGACCTCCGGCCATATGCTCTGGGTCGGCGACCGCACCCGCCAGACCGACCATGCGCACCTCGAATACGCGCGCGGCATCAAAAACCCGATCGGTCTGAAATGTGGGCCCTCGCTCAAGTCCGATGAATTGCTGCGTCTGGCTGACATGCTCAATCCGGAGAATGAGCCCGGCCGTCTGACCTTGATCGGTCGCTTCGGCGCGGAGAAAGTCGGCGATCATCTTCCGGCGCTCGTTCGCGCGATCAAGCGCGAAGGCAGGATCGTGCTGTGGTCGTGCGACCCGATGCACGGCAACACCATAACGTCGGCGAGCGGCTACAAGACGCGGCCCTTCGACCTGATCCTGAAGGAAGTGCGCTCGTTCTTCGAGGTGCACCAGGCCGAGGGCACCTATGCCGGCGGCGTGCATCTGGAAATGACCGGGCAGAACGTCACCGAGTGCACCGGCGGCGTGCGCAAGATTTCGGACGAGGATCTTAACGATCGCTACCACACCGCCTGTGACCCGCGGCTCAATGCGGAGCAGGCGATCGATCTTGCTTTCCTGCTGGCGGAATTGCTGCGGAAAGAGCGATCCGGGCGCGTCCAGCCCATGCCGGCGGTGGCAGGGCTCTAGGGCGCAAGGCGCATAGCCGATATTCGCGCGTGCGCGGCCCGATTGCCGTAGCCGAAGGCACACGATAGATCATGGCCATGAGCGCCGCCCGTCCCACCGACAGACTGGCTATCGCCGTCGCACAGCTCAACCCGACGGTTGGCGACATTGCCGGAAACGCGGAGAAGGTGCGCAAGGCGCGCGCGCAGGCGGCCGCACAGGGCGCCGATTTGGTCGCCTTTCCCGAATTGTTCATCGCCGGCTATCCGCCCGAAGACCTGGTGCTCAAGCCGGCATTCCAGGCGGCCTGCCGCGCGGCGGTCGAAGCCCTTGCCCGCGAAACAGCAGCCGGCGGCCCGGCGCTCCTGCTTGGCACGCCCTGGCTCGACGGCGGCAAACTCTACAATGCCGTGGCGCTGCTCGATGGCGGTTCGATCGCGGCTTTGCGCTACAAGGTCGATTTGCCGAACTACGGCGTGTTCGACGAAAAGCGGGTTTTCGCGCCCGGCCCGATGCCGGGTCCGGTCAATTTCCGCGGCGTGCGCCTGGGACTGCCGATCTGTGAGGATATCTGGGGCGAGGAGGTCGTCGAATGCCTCGCCGAAACCGGCGCCGAGATTCTGCTGGTGCCGAACGGATCGCCCTATTGGCGGCAGAAGGGCGACACGCGGCTCAACATCGCGGTCGCGCGCGTCACCGAGCAAGGCCTGCCGGCGATTTATGTCAATCAGGTCGGCGGCCAGGACGAACTCGTATTTGATGGCGTCTCGTTCGGTCTGCATTCCGACTGCTCGCTCGCCTTCCAGCTTGCGGCGTTTGTCGAAGCGGTGGTGACGATGCGCTGGCAGCGAGAGGGGTCGAGCTGGCGCTGCGAGGGCGCGCCGGTCGTCGCGGCGGTGGAAGCCGATCGAGCCGATTACGCGGCCTGTGTTCTGGGTCTGCGCGACTACGTTAACAAGAACGGATTTCCCGGTGTGGTGCTCGGCCTGTCCGGCGGCATCGATTCCGCGCTCTGCGCCGCCATGGCGGTCGACGCCCTCGGCCCCGCGCGCGTCCGCTGCATCATGATGCCGTATAAGTTCACCGCGCAGACATCGCTCGATGATGCCGCAGCTTGTGCCAAAGCGCTTCGCCTGGACTATCAGGTGTTGCCCATCGCTCAGGCGGTCGAGGGATTGGAAGCTGCGCTCGCGCCCGCCTTCACCGGGCGGTCGCGCGACGTTACCGAGGAAAATTTGCAGGCGCGCGCGCGCGGCACGATTCTGATGGGGCTGTCGAACAAATTCAACGCCATGGTGGTGACCACCGGCAACAAATCGGAAATGTCGGTCGGTTACGCTACGCTCTACGGCGACATGAATGGCGGCTTCAATCCGATCAAGGATATCTACAAAACGGAAGTCTTCCGCCTTTCCCGCCTGCGCAATTCATGGAAGCCGGATGGCGCCCTGGGTCCTGACGGCACGGTGATCCCGGAAAGCATCATCACGCGGCCGCCGACCGCCGAGCTGCGTGAAAACCAGAAAGACGAGGATTCGCTGCCGCCTTATTCGGTGCTCGACCCGATCCTCGAACGGCTTGTGGAACGCGAGGAACCGATCGCGGCGATCGTTGCCGCCGGTTTCGACCCGACGACCGTTGTGCGGATCGAGCGCATGCTCAATATTGCCGAATACAAGCGCCGGCAGGCGGCGCCCGGCGTGAAAGTGACGCTGAAAAATTTCGGCCGCGACCGCCGTTATCCGATCACCAATCGCTTCCGCGATCCCGGCACGCCGCCGCCGGCGCCCGATGCGTCATTGTTGACCGCAAAGCCGGCCAAAAGCGAAGCTTTCGATTTTTAATCGCGGCGGGCGAAAATTCTACCGAACCGGCAGGAACGTCGGTCCGACTGTGCGCACGCTGCGTTTGGCGGGGTCCGGCTCGCCGGGCGCCTGCACCAGCGCCGCCGCCGGATTGGCGCCCGCGGCTTTGGTATCGGGCTTGATCGGCTTACCGTCGGCGCCGACGCGCGGCTGCGACAAGCGTTTGGCGTTCTGATCGGTGACAACGACGTCGCCCGGGGCCAATGTATCGTCGCCGCCGTTGACCTTGAGCGCGTCAGCCCAGCTTTCGCCCGGCCGGCGGCAACTGCACGCGGGACTCATTGCCTTGCGATATTGGAACGCGGCCGGAAGCTCGGTGTAAAGCCGGCCGTTGAGCGAAACCGCTTGCGACACGTCCTCGCCCGGATTGTGATAGGTGTAGAGCGAAACTTCCGCCGCCGGGCACATGCGCTGGCAGGTCAACTCGTCGTCGCGGAAATGATCCTGCGTGGTGGCGAACGAGATCGGAAAATAAAATCCGTCGCAGCTACGCACGCAGATAGTGCGAAACGTGCTTCCCATGGGCCCCGACGGAGCGGATGGGCCGCTATTGTTGCCGAACAGCCGGTCGAAGAAGCCGCCCTGCTGCCCGGCGAGCGCGGCCTGGCGGTATTGTTGGCCGCATCCATTATTGGCCAGCTGGATGAGCAGCGAGCGCCGCGCTTCCGCGCGCTCCGTGGTTCCGCCGTTGAGCCGTTCGAGGTCGACCTGCATGCGCTCGAGCGTCGCGCGCTGCTGATCGATCTGCCGATTGAGCCCGCCGCATTGCGCCGGCGGATTGCTGAAGATGGAAAAGAAGCCGGAGCTCTCGCAGCCGAGCCGGCGGCCTTGCGCCACCAGTCTGTCGACCTCGAACTGCTGGCGATTCAGCGCGTCTTCGGCACGGTGAATTTGATCGGCGCGCGTGGGATCGTCGTTGCCGCGGTCGACATTCGTAAGTTGAGCTTCCAGCTTCTGACAGGCCGGGTTCGCTGGCGTCTGCGCGACAGCGGGGCAGGCGAGAAAGATCGCCGCGGTCGAGACAAATATCAGTGAACTGGTCTTCATAGACAGAACATTATCGCCTTGTGGCCGGTTGTGCGAGCCTCGTCACACGCCGTGTATTCGCGGCCTCCGCGCGCAGATTCCATAGAACGCCGGCGATGATGATCATGGCGCCGAGTAACACGAAAACGTCGAGCTTCTCGCTGTAGAACGCCCAACCGACAACCGCGATCAGCGGGATACGAAGGAAATCGAGTGGAACCACGAGCGTAGCATCGCCCCAACGAAAGGCGTTAGTAAGGCAATAATGCGACGTCAGCCCCGCGATGCCGACGCCCAAAAGAGGAATCAACTGCCGCAGATGTAAGTGCAGAAAAACCGCCGGATTGCTCCCTGCAAGCGACAGCGGGAATTGTATAACCATCATCCAGAAGACGATGCTGAACGTGCTCTCAGTTGCGGTCAGCTTCTTGGTCGCGATTATGGCGATAGCGTAGCCGAAGGCGGCCAATAGTACCAAAATAGCTGCCGGATTGACGCTGGCGACAGCCGGCCGCAGGATCACCAGCACGCCGGCGAGGCCAAGCACGACAACGCCGATGCGGCTTGGCATCATCCGTTCGCGCAGGAGCCAGACCGCGAGTAGCGCGGTCCATGCGGGCACGGTGAATTCGAGCGAAAATACTGTTGCCAGCGGCAGCATCGTCAGCGCCAGCGCCCAGGCGTATTGCGAAACATAGTGCACGACGTTGCGCAGCAGATTGAGCTTCATGCGCTGCGGCCGCGTGTGCGCGCGCAAGTCGGGGCGAACGATCACGAGGATCGCCAGTATCAGCAGGGCAATGCCGCTGCGCACGGCCAGGATTTCAAAAATAGTGAGGCCGCCTTGCGACAATTCGCGAATCGAAACCGCCATCGTCGAAAACGACAGCAGGGCGCCGACCATCCACAGGCAGACGCGGACAAGATTATTGATCGTCACGATGATGGCGCCGCTAAGCAGGGGTTGGGATAGGGCGTAGAGGAAACCATCTAGCAGGCAAGGCTTCCGGCGTCACTCCGCATCCGGCTGGTTTTCGGGTCTTGCTTTGTCGAAGGCGGCGAGCTTCATGCAGGCGGCATCCACTGCGGTAATTTTCGGGAACGCATCGAGCGGCACCTTCAGTCTGCGGGCATTATAGACCTGCGGCACCAGGCAGATATCGGCCAGCGTTACCTGCGCGCCACAGGCATAAGGGCCTGCCCCGAGCATTTCCTCGAGCGCCTTGAAACCCTCCAGCACCCAATGGTGATACCAGGCGTCGATTTCGGGCTGCTCTTGCTTGAGCTCGCGCTTGAGATACCGCAACGCCACTAGATTATTGAGCGGATGGATGTCGCACGCGATCGCCAGCGCGACGCTGCGCGCCTTGGCGCGGGCGAGCGCGTCGGCCGGCAACAGCGGCGGCTTGGGATGGATTTCGTTGAGATATTCGATGATCGCCAGCGATTGGGTCAATATGTCGCTGCCTGGCAGCGTCAGCGCAGGCACTCGCATCTGCGGATTGATGGCGCGGAATTCCGGCTTGAGCTGGTGGCCGCCGTCTTTGGTCAGGTGGATCGGCACCATCTCATAGGGCAGGCCCTTGAGGTTGAGCGCGATGCGCACGCGATAGGCGGCGGACGAACGGTAATAGGTATAAAGTTTCACGGCACGCGCCCCAGGGTTGGCGAGAATGGCGCCGCTATTTTATCGCGTTCCGGGCGCTTTGACGAGTTCCGACGTCAGTTGCACGGCGCGCTCGGTCAAGGATTTCAGCGCGCGGTCGAGCGCAGCGCGGTCGGCGGGCTCGATCGCCGCCTCGAACTGCCGGGCGAAGTCGAGCGCAACGGGGGCCGCTGCGTCATACACCTCGCGGCCGGTCTGCGTCAGCGAAAGAAAGGCCTCGCGCAGATCGGCGCGATTGGCGCGGCGCGCCAAAAGCTTGCGCCGCTCGAGTTGCGCCACCGCGCGCGAGACCTTGGTCTTGTGCATGGCGCTGTGAACTCCGATGGCCTTACCGGTCATCATGCCGAACTGGCCGAGCGTGACCAGCACGCGCCACTCTGGGACGCCAATTTTGTAACGGTCGGCATAGATGCGCGACAGCGCCAGCGACACCAGCGTGGCACAGACGTTGAGACGGTAGGGCAAGAACTCTTCGAGCTTCAGCAGAGCCCCGCCGCCATCGGCAACGTTGTCGTGCCGTCTCCGTTCGACGCTCTGGCTCATCAATGGCTGCCACGTTTCCCGGCGCCGAAAGACTGGCGCGCGGCCTTGTCTGCACGCAGCGCGCGAAGGACGGCTGCGCCGGCGTCTTAAATGTTTGATAGAATTCGCGGCGCGGCGATGTGATGGCCATCACATTCGCGCGTGAATTTGCCCGATTCATCAGCGCGTTGGGCGGCAAAAATCGCCCGGACCGGCCAAAATACGCCGTTTCGGCGTCAATTTATCGCGTGCAGATGATGGCGACGACGGAGCACTTGCTGCCGCGGCAGGCGCCGGAGGCCGCTGCCGGGATCGTTCCTGTGATGTCGTTGCGATCGACTTTGCGGAAAGAATCCGCCTGGGCGTAGTCCTGCGCCTTGCAATAGGCGTTGGCCGCGATCGTCCCGCATTTTTCGCCGGAGACAAGGCAGCGATCGATGCCGTAGCCGTCGGGATCGTTGGCGACGATGAACATGCGCCACTCCGACGCTTCCGCCGCCGCGGCCATGCCGAGGACCAACGCGGTGGCGGCAACGACTAAACGCATGATACAGCCCACAGACTCAAAGCGGACGGCCAGCCCGGCCGTCTTTGACCTTGAGAATGCGAGCAAAACCGTTAATGGCTGCTTAATCCTGCGGGCGCTGCGGCCGTTGCGCTCCGCCGCGGTCTTGACGGCCCGCGCGCAACTCATCATTGTGCCCGGCGATGAACGGCCTTAACAAAATCCACGGCATTTGCCGCGAGATTATTCGCTAGCGCTACCTGCGCTGGTTGCGGCCGTCTTTTCTCCATCGAGATAAAAACGCCCGGGGCCAGCAGGTCCGGGGAGTCTCATGGAGCTTCGGCTCTACGATACGCTGACGCGGCAGAAGCGGGGCTTTACCCCGATCGATCCTTCACGCGTGCGCATGTATGTGTGTGGGCCGACGGTCTATGATTTCGCCCACATCGGCAACGCCCGCCCGGTCATCGTCTTCGACGTGCTGTTCCGCCTGCTGCGGCACATCTACGGCGAGAGCCACGTCACCTACGTGCGCAACATCACCGACGTCGACGACAAGATCAACGCGCGCGCCGCCGAGCGCGGCATTCCTATCCGCGAGTTGACGGAAGAGACCTATAAAAATTTCAAGGAGGACGTCGCCGCGCTCGGCTGCCTGCCGCCGACGTTCGAACCGCGCGCGACCGAATACATTCGGCGCACCGACGGCAAGCGCGACATGATCTCGCTGATCGAACGGCTGATCGAAAACGGCAACGCCTATGTCGCCGAAGGCAACGTGCTGTTCAACGTGCCGTCGATGGCGGATTATGGACAGCTCTCCAAACGTCCGCTCGACGAGATGATCGCTGGCGCCCGCGTCGAGGTCGCGCCGTACAAGAAAGACCCGCAAGACTTCGTCCTGTGGAAGCCGTCAAGCGCCGACGAGCCGGGCTGGGAAAGCCCCTGGGGTCGCGGCCGTCCCGGCTGGCACATCGAGTGCTCGGCCATGTCGGCGGCGCTGCTCGGCGAGACCTTCGACATCCACGGCGGCGGCATCGATCTCGTTTTCCCGCACCACGAGAACGAGATCGCGCAATCGCGCTGCGCCTTCCACACCAACGTGATGGCGAATTACTGGATGCACAACGGCTTCTTGCAGGTCGAAGGCGAGAAGATGTCGAAGTCGCTCGGCAACTTCTTCACCATCCACGATCTGCTCAAGGACTGGCCGGGCGAAGTGCTGCGCTTCCAGATGTTGAAGACGCACTATCGTCAGCCGATCGATTGGACAAGAAAAGGAACCGAGACTGCCGCTATTGCACTCGATGTTTTTCGGAATTTCACGCAGTTTTGCAATGATGATGTTGCGAGGCCTTCGGCGGGTGTATTGGATGCACTGGCGGATGACTTAAATACGCCGCAAGCGATTGCTGAGCTTCACAAGCTTGCTGAAGAGTGCAGAAGGAGTGTCGATCCAAAATCGAAGGCGGCTCACGACCTGCTCGCAAGCTGCAAATTCTTGGGGTTTGATCCGCGCACGATCAGTTACCAAGATATTCTAACGCGACAACGTGGCGGGGTCGACGAAATTCGCGTGAGGTCGCTAATCGAGGATAGAACGGCTGCCCGCGCTAGAAAAGACTGGAAAGAATCCGACCGCATCCGCGACGAGCTCGCTGCCATGGGTGTCGTGCTCAAGGACTCCAAGGACGGCACCACCTGGGAGGTCGCGCGGTGATGGCCCATGCGCATCCCAAACTTGGCTTGCGGCCGTTTCTGCCCACCGACACCGCGCTGCTGCGCGAGATCTTCCGCGACAGCATCGAGGAGTTGACGAGCGACGATTACACCGAGGCGCAGCAGGAGGCCTGGGCGTCTGCCGCCGATGACGAGGCGGCCTTCGGCAAGAAGCTTGCCGGCCAGCTCACCCTGGTCGGCACGATGGAAGGCTCGCCGGTCGGCTTTGCTTCCCTCGAGGGCAAGGACAAGGTGGATATGCTCTACATCCATCCGGCGGCGAACGGGCTCGGCATCGCCGCCATGCTCATCGATGCGCTGGAAAAGCTCGCCGGGTCCCGTGGCGCGGAAAAGCTTACGGTCGATGCGAGCGACACGGCACGCGGATTCTTCGAGAAGCACGGCTACGTCGCGCAGCAGCGCAACACCGTGACCGTTGGCGAGGAATGGCTCGCCAACACGACCTTGAGCAAGCAACTGGCCAAACGGGAGGCGTCATGACCAAGCCCGACACGCCGTTTCCACGCCATTGGCTTTATTACATCGTGCTCAAATATGCCGTGCTCGCCGCCGCCATCGCGATCGCGATTTATGTCGGCTACCGATTCATCTGAGGACGCGATGGCCAAGGAGCGTCTCTATCTTTTCGACACCACGCTGCGCGACGGCGCGCAGACGAACGGCGTCGACTTCACGCTTGCCGACAAGCAGGCGATCGCCGAAATGCTGGACGGCCTCGGCATCGACTATGTCGAGGGCGGCTATCCCGGAGCCAATCCGACCGACACCGAGTTTTTTGCCACCGACCGCAAGCTGAAAAGCAAATTCACCGCCTTTGGCATGACGCGGCGGCCGGGCCGCTCGGCCTCGAACGATCCGGGGTTGGCCGCGTTGCTCGAGGCGAAGGCAGGCGCGATCTGCTTCGTCGCCAAGGCCTGGGATTACCATGTGCGTGTGGCCTTGGAGACGACGGAAGCGGAAAACATCGCTTCGATCCGCGACAGCGTGCGCGCAGCCAAGCAGAAGGGCCGGGAAGTGTTGCTCGACTGCGAGCATTTCTTCGACGGCTACAAGGCGAACCCGAGCTACGCTCTCGCCTGTGCCAAAGCGGCCTACGACGAAGGCGCGCGCTGGGTGGTGCTGTGCGATACCAATGGCGGCACGCTGCCGCACGAGGTGGAAGAGATCGTTGGCGCGGTGGTGAAAATCATTCCCGGCGGCCATATCGGCATCCACGCGCATAACGACACCGAGCAGGCGGTCGCCAATTCCTTTGCCGCGGTGCGCGCCGGCGCGCGGCAGATACAAGGCACGCTCAACGGCCTCGGTGAGCGTTGCGGCAACGCCAATCTTGTCTCCATCATCCCGACGCTGAAGCTCAAGCCCGAATTCGCCAGCCGTTTCGACATCGGCGTTTCCGATGCGCAGCTTAAGAAACTGGCGTCGGCCTCACACGCGCTCGACGAGCGGTTGAACCGTTCCGCCAACCGCCACGCGCCTTATGTCGGCGACAGCGCCTTTGCCACCAAGGCCGGGATTCACGCCTCTGCCATCGCCAAAGAGCCCGCGACCTACGAACACATCGCGCCGGAAAGCGTAGGCAACAAGCGCAAGGTGCTGGTTTCGGAGCAGGCCGGCCGTTCCAACGTGCTGACCGAGCTCGAGCGCATTGGCATTAAGGTCGCCAGGGACGATCCGCGCATCGGCCGGCTGCTGGAAATCGTCAAGGAGCGCGAGGCCATCGGTTATGCCTATGAAGCGGCCGATGCCTCATTCGAGCTGCTGGCGCGGCGCACGCTCGGCACGGTGCCGAATTATTTCGACGTCACGCAGTTCGATATCAACGTCGAGCAGCGCAACAATGCCAAGGGCGAAAAGGTCACTGTCACCATGGCAGTGGTGAAGGTCAGGATCGGCGACGATCATCTGATCTCGGCGGCCGAAGGGAACGGGCCTGTGAACGCGCTCGATCTGGCGCTGCGCAAGGACCTCGGCAAGTACCAGAAATATATCGATGGCCTGTCGCTCACCGACTACCGGGTGCGCATCCTCAACGGCGGCACCGAGGCGGTAACGCGTGTGCTGATCGAAAGCGAGGACGATAGCGGCGACCGCTGGACCACCATCGGCGTGTCGCCTAACATCATCGACGCTTCGTTCCAGGCGCTGATGGATTCAATCGTCTACAAGCTGGTGAAGTCGGGCGCGCCGGCGTGAGACCCGTCACCCTTCGAGGGCCGGATGACGGCCGCAGTCCGAGGTGCAGACATGATCGACCACATCTCCATCGCCGTGCGCGATCTTGCGGTCGCCGCGCGCTTTTATGAGCCGGTGCTTGCCGCGCTCGGCATGACGAAGCTGCGCGAATGGCCGGATGCGGCGATCGGCTTCGGCAAGGATTATCCGGAATTCTGGCTCAACAAACGCAGCCACATGGCGAAGGTCGCCGAGGACAGCGGCACGCATATTTGCCTGCGCGCCCGCGAGCGATCGGCTGTCGAGGCCTTCTATGCTGCGGCGCTTGCCGGCGGTGGCGCTTCCGACGGCGCGCCCGGTTTTCGTAAGCACTACAGTGAGAGCTATTACGCCGCCTTCATCCGCGATCCGGACGGGAACCGCATCGAGGCGGTTACGTTCATACCGCCAAAGTAATTCATCCGCTCGTCGCCCCCCGACCTGAATTCCCGCTTGCGCGGAAATGATCGGGATATGGACGACCTCAGAGCTTGCCGGCAGCTTCGGGTGTCAGCGCCTTGGCGGAGTCGGGCACCGCTTCGGCGGCT
>Ga0134125_10008594_pt1 | contig 11524 bp, 8 predicted proteins | sample KB31751_FD_96464 | JGI IMG/M metagenome (GOLD analysis project Ga0134125, IMG submission 96464) | Terrestrial soil microbial communities with excess Nitrogen fertilizer from Kellogg Biological Station, Michigan, USA - KB3-175-1 | ecosystem: Environmental > Terrestrial > Soil > Unclassified ... | reverse complement strand
TGGTGAAGGAACTGGAAGAACGCGGTATCGGCCGTCCGTCAACGTACTCCGCAATTCTGAGCACAATTCAGGAGCGGCAGTACGTGACGAAACTGGGTGGAAAATTTGCGCCTACCGAAATCGGATTAGTAGTAACCGATCTGTTGGTTGAAAACTTCCGCGACATTTTCGATGTGCAATACACGGCGCGCCTGGAAGAAGAACTCGACGAGATCGAAGAAGGTAAAGAAGGTTGGACCGACGCGCTCGCCGACTTTTACAAGAAGTTCGAGAAGGACCTCAAATACGCCTCCAAGCACATGGAGAACGTTAAGCGTATGGAGAAGCCGACCGACGAGAAGTGCGAGCGTTGCGGCTCTCCGCTGGTGATCAAGTGGGGCAAGCACGGATCGTTCTATGCCTGCTCTTCGTATGACAAGGAAGATCCGAACAGCTGCACGTTTACTAAAGAAAATCCGATCAACCTGCCTGACCTCGATACGGCAGACGTGCAGGGAACTACGCAGGAAGAATATTGCGAGAACTGCGGCCGGACGATGGTGCTGAAGCGTGGGCGCTTCGGGCAGTTCATGGCTTGCACGGGTTATCCGGATTGCAAGACCACGCGCCGACTGGATCAGGGCAAACGGGTTCCCGATATTACGCTGGAAGAACTTTGCCCGAAGTGCCAGAGGAACATGGTGATCCGGCATGGACGATATGGCGAGTTCACCTCGTGCAGCGGATATCCTGAATGCAAATATGTGAAGCAGAATTTTGTCGGCGTGAAATGCCCATTGTGCACAGATGGCGAGCTGGTTGAGAAGCGGGCTCGCAAGGGGAATACGTTTTATGGGTGCAGTAATTATCCCAAGTGCAAGTTCACTTCGGCTCATAAACCGATTGCGGAGAAGTGCCCTAGTTGCGGCAATGCATTTCTGGTCGAGAAATATTTGAAGTCTGGGCCGGTCATTGCTTGTCCGAATAAAGAGTGCGAGTACGAGCGGCCAAATGAGAATCCGACGGCGCAGCCGACGGGCGCTTCTGATCCCGCTGAGGCCTGAATTGAACGGGCGATGGCGCCCGTGCCTCCGTAATCTCTTTATTGTTTAATTGAACGGGCGAGACGCCCGTTCCCCCACCATCAATATCAATACCTGTAATCGACGAGAAAGGAAATATGCCGAAAAAAGCTACTGCCGAAGATGCCCGAATTATGATGCAGCTTTACGATCTGCGCCGCGAAGCCGAAATGCGCAAGGCGCGGACATGGTACGCAGGATGGTGGCCGCGTAGCTCTGACGATGTTCTTCAGGTGCTCAACGCCTTCGGATCGCCTGAAAATGCATGGTTCCGGCAGGTGAACGGTTATTGGGACATGGCTGCGTCGTTTGTTCTGCGTGGCGCGGTAAATGAAGACCCTTTCTGGGACAGCAGTGGCGAGATGTGGTTTGTCCTTTCGAAGCTGCAGCCGTTCCTTAAGGAGGTTCGTCAGAAAGCAAACGTTCCTCAGGCATTTACGCGAGTGGAGAAAGTGGCCTCGCGTAGCAAAGACGGGCGGGAGCGCCTGCAGATGATGCTTAAGAGGGCGGAAGCGAGACGGGCCGCGGCGGCGAAGGCGTAATGGCGAAGGGGCACGCTCCACACGGGCATTTACGAGATGTATTCGCGGATGTAGGGGTCTTCCGTCTCTCGCAGAGTTTTCAGATCGCCATCAAAGATGATGTGGCCATCGCGCAGGATCAAAAATCCCATTGGAACTGCGGCTCGGGTATGCGGTGGGAGAGGTTTCATTTTGTTCTCAGCGCGATCGAAATAGTGCGTGCCCAGGGTGAACGCATCTTGCAGTCGGTGAGTCACCAGCAGGGAACTCGTCTTATAAACATCGCGCTGTTTCACGATCAGCTCGATTATGGTGTTCGAGGTAACTGGATCTAATCCTCCGGTCGGAGAATCGTAGAGAAGCACCTCTGGATGAGTGATGATGGTGCGTGCGATTCCTACACGCCGCCGCATGCCGCCCGAAAGTTCTGAGGGGTACATGTCCACCGTGTGCTCGAGTTCGACAAAGCTCAGCGCCTCGCGCACTCGCTCCTCGATCTCTTGCTCCGGAATATTGCCTTCTTCAAGCAAACGGTAGGCGACGTTTTCGCGCACCGTAAGGGAGTCAAACAACGCGCTCTCCTGAAATACAATTCCGACTTTGCGCCGCAATTCGAAGAGTTGATCCTCCTTCATGCTGACAATATCTTCGCCGAGCACGGTGATCCTGCCGGCATCTGGCTTTAGTAAGCCGAGCGCAAGCTTGAGAATTGTGCTCTTCCCCGATCCAGCCACGCCGAAAATTGCTTTAGTGTCGCCATGGGCCAGCCGGAACGATATCCCATCGAGCACGACTTTGGTGTCAAATGCCAACTTAACATCTTCGAAGACGACCGCATCGGCATGCGGCGGGTTATTTGCGGGCGACTGGTTTTCGATCGGGAGTGTGGGCGTGGACATTGCTGACTTCAGGTTCCGAGGGTAATCATCAACAAGCGAGTGATGAACACGTCTACTGCGATGATGAGAATCATGGCGGCGACCACAGCTTCAGTCGTCGCGCGGCCTACACCTTGCGTGCCGCCTTTGGTGTTCAAGCCGTAGTAGCAACCGATGGTGGCGATGATGAAGCCGAACACGACGGGTTTCGTTAACCCGGTAAACACGTCGGAGAATTCGAGCGTCTGCCAGGTGCTGTTCCAATACTGATGTGTATCCAACCGCAAGACCGCTTTGACCACGAATGCGCCGCCAATCAGCCCGAGCAAGTCCCCGAGTATGGTAAGAAAAAAAAGCATGGCGATTGTGGAGACCACTCTTGGCGTCACCAACTTTTTCAAGGGATCAGTACCGAGCGCGCGCATGGCATCGATTTGCTCGGTCACAACCATAGAGCCGAGTTCGCTGGCCATGCCGGAAGCGTTGCGTCCTGCTACTACCAAGCCTGCGAGCACCGGACCCAACTCTCGGACGATTCCGACAGACACCAGTTGCCCGATGACGGTCATCGCGCCAAAACGATCGAGCGTGGAAGCGCTATTGAGCGCCAAGGCGGCGCCGGTGAAGAAGCAGGCGGCAAGTACAATCGGCAGCGAACCGAACCCGATGAGGTCGGCTTGCTGGATCATGTCTGCTATGTAGAGTGGCCGTTTGAAAAGATTGCCCAGAGAACGGGCCGCCAGGACGGCGTAATCCTGTACCGACGTGACCTTCTCTTTGGCGTACTGCGTGGGCGAGATCAGTTCCATGCGCCTGAAGGGAACTATAGCAGAGGAGCGGCAGCTTTCAGGAGTTAACGGTTAGTTTCCAGGTTAATGTTTGAGCTAAGTTCTACTCTCTTGTTTTTTTCTTGATCTCAATGTTCAAACGTTTGATTTTTTGATTCAGGGTGGACAGCGGGATGTGAAAACGTTCGGCAGCTTCAGTCTGGTTCCAGGCGCACTTCTCAAGCATATCGTTGATGATGTGCCGCTCGCATTCTTCCATTACGTCGAATAAAGATGCATCTCCGCGATTTTCGAGCATCGGGATGGACGCGCTCCGTCCGGTGAGTTGATCTGGCAGAAGGTCGGGCCCGATCTCAGGCCCAGATGAAAGCACTACTGCCCGCTCGATCACATTCTCCAATTCACGGACGTTTCCCGGCCACGCGTAATTCAGCAACTGGCGCAGGGTTTCAGCGCTGAGTTGCCGCATCGAACGCTGGTTCTCATCCGAATACCTGCGCAGGAAGAACTCTGCCAGCAATGGAATATCTTCTTTGCGCTGGCGCAGTGGGGGAAGATCAATGCTGATGACGTTCAGGCGGTAGAAAAGATCTTCGCGGAATTTGCCTTCGCGCACCATCTGGCGAAGATCGACGTTTGTCGCAGCCACAATGCGAACATCGACTTGAATCTCATGCACTCCGCCCAGATGCATGAACTTGCGGTCCTGTAAAACTCGCAGGATCTTCGCCTGCGTGTCGATACTCATGGTGCCGATTTCATCGAGGAAAAGGGTGCCCCGGTCGGCAATTTCAAAAAGCCCGCGTTTCGAAGATATGGCGCTGGTGAACGCGCCTTTGACGTGCCCGAACAAAGTCGATTCGAGGAGATCGGGCGGCATTGATCCGGTGTTCACGGGAACGAACGGCCGGTCCCGGCGCGGTGAATTCAGGTGCAGTGCTTTCGCGATCAGCTCTTTTCCGGTGCCACTTTCGCCTTGCAGCAACACTGTGGAGCGGCTGGGCGCCACTTGGGCGACCAGGTCGAAAATTTTGAGCATGACTTCGCTCTTGCCGACGATATTTTCGAAGTTGTAACGCTGCTTTAGAGCGCGCTTAAGCTGAATGTTTTCTTCTTCAGCACGGCGACGTGCGACTACGGAGCGGACGTCGGCGAGAAGTTTTTCGTTGTCCCACGGCTTCTGAAGAAAGTTGGCGGCGCCTGATTGCATGGCACGGACGGCATCTTCTACCGTGCCGTAGGCAGTAATCATGATTACCGCAATTTGCGGATCAAGGCTTCGGATCTCGGGCAGCAGTTCGAGTCCGTTGCGATCGGGCAATGCTAAATCGAGAAGCACAAGATCGAACGGGCGATCTCCAAGTTTCGATATTCCCTGGGCGCCATTGGCCGCGGTTTCTACTTCATAACCCTCGAATTCGAGCAAGGTTTGCAGTGATTCGCGAATTTCCGCTTCGTCGTCAATGATCAGAACACAGCCCTGCGCCTGGGTTGGGCTGTCAGTGGTACGGCCGGAGATGACGGCGGCTTCAGACATTTACCGCCTTCCTTATCATCGGGAAATCGATATAAAAAGTGGTGCCTTGCTCGGGAGAACTTTCGACGCGAATCTTGCCTGCATGCTCCTGAATAATTCCGTAGGTGACCGAGAGTCCAAGCCCGGTGCCGCGCTTCTGGCCCTCTGTGACGGCGCTCTTGGTGGTGAAAAACGGATCGTAGATGCGGTGAATATGCTCCTGAGCGATTCCCGATCCGCTGTCAGAAACCGAGACACTGACGCCATCGCCGTTGGAAGTCGTAATCTTGAGCGTGCCACCATCCGGCATCGCGTCTTTAGCGTTCAGGAAAAGATTCAGGAATACCTGTTGCAGTCGCCCGGCATTGCCCTGGATGGGAGGAAGATGGGCTGCGAGCTCATCCTGCACGCGAATCCTGCCAGTTTTGAACTGGTGCTCTAGCAGGCTCAGGGTGTCGAAGATAACCCGGTTCACGTCGACTTCGGCGAATTCTGCGCCGCTGGTTCGCGAGAAGTTCAGCAGATTATTGACGATCTCAGATGCGCGGAATGTCTGGCGCGTAATCTTTTCGAGCAGCGTGCTTTTCTGCGGATCGCCCTGGACTTGCTTTGAAAGCATCTGCGCGTATGAGGAGATCACGGCTAGCGGCGTATTGACTTCATGCGCCACTCCGGCTGCCAGCAAACCGATTGAAGAAAGCTTGTCAGACTGCGAGAGCTGGTGTTCGAGTTCCACGCGTTCGGTGATGTCGTCCATGATGATCAAGCGGCCGGCCACGTTGAATTTCTTAGTGACCAGCGGCGCGATGGCAACGTTCACGGTGCGAATTTCGCCGGTTGGAACCGGCATGCGGAATTTGTAAAGGTTGTGGATACCGGGGCTTTGGCGGACACGCGAAAATTCCGCGATAAATTCAGGCGGGAATACTTCGCTGAGAGAACGGGTGAGCGCTTGCCGCCGGGGCAAGGCATACATCACTTCCATCTGCGAATTCCACGATTCGATGCGGTCCTGGAGATCGACTGCCAGCACGCCGACGTTGATCGATTCAACGATGTTCTCGTTGAAATCCTTGAGGCGCTCGTACTGCGTGACCTTTTGTTCAAGCGACGCATACAGGCGGCTGTTTTGAATGGCGATTGCGAGATAGCCGGCGACTGTCTCAAGGAGTTCCACGTCTTCGCTGGAAAGAAAATCGCCGGTCACGGTTTTGCCAAGGCCCAGAACTGCAACCGTCGCTTTCTGAGCGCGGCAAGGAATGTAGTAGTTCAGTTCCAGGCGGGAGATGGTTTCACGCGCGCTCGCAGTTTCACGCGGAACGTGGTGAGTGTTTTCGAAAAAAACATGGCCTTCAGTGATTTCCGGCCGGTCGATGCCCAGGAAATTGAGATCGAGTCCGGATGTCTGTTGAATGCCGAACGACTTGCCCAAAATAAACTGCCCAGCCCTCTCGCCCGAGGACAGGAAGATTGCCATGCGATCGACGAGCAGAGTACGGGAAAGTCTGTCCACCACTGCCGTGAGCATTTTGTCGAGATCGGTTTCAGCGCTAAGCTCGCGCCCGAACTCGACCAGCGTTTGTCGATAATCGTAGCGAGTGCGATAGAAAACACGATCCATGCGCTCTTGAATCCATTTGCGCAATGGATCAGCCAACAGGGCGGTCACGACAATAGCCACCACCAAGCCGGTCGTACCCGCGCTGGGCAGCCGGGTTTGTACTAGCTTCCCAACCAGCGCGATGGCGGTGAAATACGCGCCTGCAATGGCCATGGCCGCGAGCGTGTACGCCATGCCGCGCTTGAAGATTAGGTCAACGTCCATCAGCTTGTAGCGGAAAATCGCGTAACCGAATGTCAGCGGGAGAAGGCCCAACGTCACCACCGATAACTTCATCGGTGCGAACCCTATGCCGGGGAACACGTAAGGCAACACATACAGCAACGTGAAAGGCGAAATGGCCAGAATCGTACCCCGCATGAGCCATTTCAATTGCTGGCGGAGAATCGGTCTTCGGGCGCCGGCGTAGCTGTGCACCAACACCGCGGCTGAGGCAATGAAGTAAATAGCAAGGTATGCCATCCATGCACGGTCCAGGCGCCACAGCAGGGTTTCACTGGCATGCGAAGTCGCTACCGCGAGCACGTGATAGCTGAGCAGTAGCAGTCCGGGTAGGTAGATTGAAGTCGCCACCCAGCGATATTTTTTTAAGATCCACGACCGCTCAGGGAAGGTGAGCACAAAGTGCAGCAACAGTGCCGGTTGCAGCATATTGGCCAGAATGTTTCCCCAATAGATGGTGCGATCGAACGAATTCAACTTGCCGGTAAAGTGGAATGAGCAGAACGCGAACGAAACCAGGCAAAAAACGTAGAAATGTGTCGAGCCGGGGGCGGTCCAGCGACGGAATAAAACATAAAGCCCAATGCCCAGGTAAATCAGGCCGATCAGCCGGAGCCAGTTGTTGAAGGTATGTTCCTGAGCGGAAAGAATCGGGGCCGCATCAAATGTCGACGTGCCTCTTTGCAGGGAATATCTGATTTTGAAATACGCCCCGACCGCGTACATCCTCTGAACCACATTGTCCACACCCGAGACCGGGTAGCCGTTCACGGTTAGTAGGCGATCTCCAGCGGCAATACCTGCTCGCGCTGCCGGACCTTCAGGTTCAACCCGGTCGGCGAATACGCCGCCATTGCGCTCAACCCAGGAAACGCCATCATAAGGAGCAACGAACTGGCCTTCCTTCTGGAAATTAATCCACGCCAGCGTGATGGCCGCCGCGGTGAACAGGGCGAGGAAGCCAGCGGTAAAGCGTATTTGGAAATCCCGGTTCATTGGCGATGGTTGGACGGTGGATAGGGCCGTCCTAAAAGAGTGATGCACGTTCCCTGCCACCGGTGTACTCGGTATTGACGGGCTAAGTGGCATAAAGCTAAGCGCTTTCAGAATTATAGAGGCGCAAAGACGCTTAGGTTATGCTTTTTGGAACCTTGTATCCTGTATTTTGTAAGTGGCTACGGCCTTGAAAGTTATGGGCATCCTGCTTTCGACCGACCGACAGGTCGGTATTTACCCTCTTATTAAGACCCGACCGTTACAACCGGGGCGCGATTGAAAGTGCATATTTCGAGACATGTCCATAGCGCGGGCGAATTCGTCAGGATCATTACCCCGTAGGGTTGTTGAAAGCTCAGTCCTAGCGGACGGTTTGCTGATCCGGTTCTGGCGCGCCGGCGCAGGGCCAGCCCTGGTGCTGGTTCATGGCTTGCTTGGATATTCGTTCAGCTGGCGAGGGGTGATTCCGGCTCTGGCGCATGAAAACGAGGTTTTTGCCCTGGACATGCCGGGTGCAGGGTTTTCGGAGTGCCGAGCTGGTTTGGACTTCCGCCTGGCAGGCGCAGCGCGGCGGCTGCTGGCGTTCCTGGATGCAGCGGGGATCGATTCCTGTGATCTGGTGGGAAGCTCCTATGGCGGATCGACTGCCGTAATGCTGGCCGGATTGGCGCCATCTCGAATTCGCAGCCTGATGCTGGTCTCGCCAGCTAATCCCTGGTCCAAGATAGGCAAGAAACGCCTCGAATTATTGCGAAATCGAGCGGTTGCTCGTGTATTCCCAACTTTGGCGCGAGCGGCGCGCCCTATGCACAAGTATCTCGTCCGCCGGATGTGGGGCGATCCGGGACTCGTCACCAAAGAAACCCTGGATGGATACACTCGGCCGTTGGTGCGCCGTGGCGTGTTTGAACACGCGGGCAAAATTGTTCAGAGCTGGGACGCTGATATGACACAACTTGAATCGACTCTGCCGAAGATCGCCGGAATTCCAACCTTGCTGGTTTGGGGCGGCAAAGACCGGGTGGTGGATCTCCGATCAGCTGAAATCATGGCGCAGCGATTGCCAGGCTCTCGGGTTGCGATTATCAAGGGTGCAGGTCACTTACCCTATGAAGAGAGTCCTGAAGAATTCAGTCGAATTGTGCGCCAGTTTCTTGCAGATGCTCGTTACAAGAATACCGGCAGCCCTGCGCGGTCGGTAACCTGACAGGGCTGAATTTCAATGCTAGGCTCGAAACGGACCATCGCGGTGACAGCAACTACACAATCCGCTTTCCTTACTAAGGTGGCGAGCAGCTTTCGTACCGAGAACTCCGGTGCCTGGCTTCGATTCCTAATTGCCGCAATAGGGTTAACCATCGCCTTTGCCGCTGCAATTTTTTCAACCGCTGCACGCGACGCCGGGAACTTGATTGCCACGGTGGCTCTGGCGTCTTTAGCTTTGCTGACAGCGGTAGGGGTTGGATTGGGAACGGTGCCGTATCTGGCTCGACGAGTGGGGGCCAGGCGGGTCCGCGATGCCCTAGATTTCGAAGTGACCCGCGCCGGCATGCTGTATGTTTTGGTGGTTCTACTCATAGGAATAGCAGCGCTCAATACGGGCAATAACCTGCTTTACATCATCGTCGCCACAATGTTGGCAGCCATTGCGGTTTCGGGAATTGCATCGGCTTTTTCTCTGGACAGTCTGGACCTTGAGGTCAAAATTCCCGATCACATTTTTGCCGGGACCGAAGTTCCAGCGACCGTGTGTGTTCGCAGCACGCGGCGGTGGTTTCCATCGCTGTCGATTTCGGCAGTGCCGGTCGAAAAGAAAGTTAAAAATAAACGTTGGCAGTGGGTGGCGACAACATTTCCGGTACCGCCGTGGCGCGCGCCGGGGCAGCAATGGCTCCAGCTTCCTGACCGCAAGTTACGACGCGTGGCGATTGGGAATCCCTCTGGCGTATTTCACGAATCAGCCTATTTTCCGCTAGTCCCGCCTGGCGCTGGACTTGAAGCTTCTGTGAAGTTGAATTTTCGCCGTCGAGGGTGCTATCAGGAGCGATTCAGCCTTTCTACGCGGTTTCCATTTGCGTTCCTGGTCAAGACCAGGCGCGCGGCCTTGTCGCGCGAAGTGCTGGTCTATCCCGAATTATGTAGTTCGCAAGAGGCTATCGAACTTCTGCCGGTATTGACCGGGCAGTTTGAGGCGAGACTGAGAGGAATCGGATCCGACCTGTATCGGATTCGTGAATATTTGCCCGAAGATCCAGCGCGGCAGGTTGACTGGAAGGCGACGGCGAAATCGGGATCGCTCAAGGTCAGAGAGTTTTCTCGTGAGGATGAGCGCCGTTTACGGGTGGTGTTCGACAACCCGCAACCCGGTGTGCTCCAGAGCGCGAACTACGAACGGATGGTCTCGCTCAGCGCCTCACTTATATGGCGACTGGCGGAAGATGGTGTCCTCATCTCATTCGTTTCGCAGGATTATGAGTGTTTTGGAGAGATCCATGGAATTCTTCGATATTTAGCGACCACTGCCCCGGAAAGCTCTCCATCAGTGCTCGAGACGCTTTCGGCGTCTACAGATTACAGCGTTGTGTTCACTGTTCAGAAGCGAGGAACTATTCCCGCGGCGGCTTGGGCAAGCTCCTACTTCGTGTTTATCGAATAAGGAAATCGCCCTCATTCGTCCAAAATTTCAACCCAAACCATGGCTGCTCGAACGTGCTGGTAGTAACCAATACTTTGGTTACTTCAGTTCGTAGGTACCTGATTACAAACCTGCTAATGTTCCACCCATAGTGCATTAAGAGGTTCAGGCCGCAAACTGAATCGATTATGTCCAGCCCTCAACTACAGACCGCGTTGTGGGTCTTACAGCCGATTATCATGGCTGTGCTGGCCACGGTAATATACCGCCGCCGGCAGCAGAAGGAATTTCCGGTATTCTTCGCCTTCGCGATCGTTCAGATGGCGTCATTTGTGATCGAGTACCCGGTATTCAAAATGGCCTCCGATCGGACTTACTTTTGCACGTTTTGGGCGTTTACGGCATTGGAACTCGCCATCCAGTTCAAGATTATCCACGAGGTCTTCATTGACGTTTTTCGTCCCTATCATGCTCTCAAGGACCTGGGAACTGCATTGTTTAAATGGGCCGCCGTGGTAATGGTTCTGGTTTCCGGAGTTTTTATTACAACCACGAGCACTTGGGTCGATCCGGTGGGGCGCAATGTCTTGATTCTGCAGCGTTGCGTAGAAGTTATCCAATGCGGGATGGTGTTGTTTTTGTTAGCCTTCTGCAAACCGCTGGGCATCTCATGGCGTCGCCAAAGCTTCGGCATTGCGCTGGGCTTCGGTCTTTCCGCCGGATCCGACCTGATCTGTTACGGGTTATTTTTCGGTGGTCACATTCTCAACGACGCCCTCAACATAACCACCATGATTTGCTGCAACCTCGGTGGCATAATCTGGATTCTTTATTCAACCTTTAATCGGCGTGAATTTGCTGCAACTGTATTGGTGCCGCAGCGTTGGGACAGCGCTCTAATGGACCTCCAACAAACCCATAACGAACCTGAATCCCTGATCCCCATGTTCGAGCATATGGTGGATCGTGCATTCTCAAAAACCCAAGACGAGCATGCATGAGTTTGTAAACTGAATGCTCGCCCGGGCAGGGATCTTAGGACGTCCTCTGACGGAGCACGTCTATCACAGTCGCTTTGCCGACCGAAAGACTAGAAATCAGGGTAGTGTCTCAGTTTGAAAACTGAGACACTACCGAAATCAGCGTCTACTTGACACCACCCTTATAATCCTGCTACTAGGGTTTCCGCTCCCAGGGGACCCGCATGTAGGAGAAAGATATGACACGTGCGTTCAGGACTTTAGTCCTGGTGGTAGGCTTTGCTTGCACATGTCTGGCAGCGGCAG
>Ga0134125_10008592_pt1 | contig 11524 bp, 8 predicted proteins | sample KB31751_FD_96464 | JGI IMG/M metagenome (GOLD analysis project Ga0134125, IMG submission 96464) | Terrestrial soil microbial communities with excess Nitrogen fertilizer from Kellogg Biological Station, Michigan, USA - KB3-175-1 | ecosystem: Environmental > Terrestrial > Soil > Unclassified ... | reverse complement strand
GCCATAGAAACCGGGCACCGGATTGATCACGTCGACCGAGTCGGCCGGGAAAGTGTCAGGGTTGCCTTCCTGGCCGAACTGGATCTCGTTGCGGCTTGCCGACAACTGCGCTGCGAAGCGGTTCTCCATGCCGAAGAAGGCGCTGTTCCAGGCCAAGTCGGTACTGTTGCCGATGACCTGCTGCTTGTGCGTTACGAAGAATCGATCGCGATCGATCATGGAGGTGCCGGGATTGAAAGCGTAGGTCTCGCTGTCATACCAGTGGCGCTTAGCGCCATATTCATAGGCCTGGTTCTTGATCGTGATGTCGGGCGTGACCTTCAATTCGAAGCCGCCGCGCAGCCACAGCTCATGCGCGCCAACCCTGTTGTCGGCAACGTTGTAGTTGGTCCTGGTGGTCCGCGAGTCCACCGTTACGGGAGAAAGGAGGTCGCCGGTGAAGGTGTTGACCGCCGATCCCGCCACGACGCCGTGGGTGGAGAACGGGCCGGAGAATGCCGTCGTCGTCAGCGGCGTGCCCCAATAGGCGTGGCCGTCGTCACGTTTGTAGTCGATCGCGGCGAACACCTTGAAGGCGTCGTTGACGCGGTAATTGAGCTGACCCGAGACGTTGTTCAGGTTCTGGTAGTCGCCGTCGATGAAGCTGGCGATTTTCGAAGAGCTCACGTCGAAGCGATAGTCGAGCCCTTGCACCTTTGTGCCGCCGCCCGAGCCGAAATGCGTGCGGTAGGTGCCGAGCGTATCGATCGACGTATCCAATTCGTTCTTGATCGGGCCGGTCGTCGGCTGCCTGCTGACGAAATTGACGGCACCACCGATCGCAGCCAGGCCCGACATGACGGACGATGGGCCCTTCAGGAACTCGACCTGATCGAGACTGGCCGTCTCCATGATGCGCGACGTGATGTCTCCAGGGCCGATCCAGATGCCATTGTAGAGCACAGTCACTTCGTTGCCCTTGAAGCCGCGCATGGAAAAAATCCCTGGCGCCCCACCCAAATCGGCTGCGAGCACGCCGACCGCGCCGATCGCGGTCTCGGTGGTGGTGCGGTAGCCTTGCTCGCGCATCTGCTGCTGGGTAACGATATCCACGGACGCCGGCATCTCATGCACGGTGAGGCCGAGCCGGCTGGCGCTGCCCGCGACCAGGTTGCCGTTGAGCGGCGCGGGTATGACCATCGTGCTGCTGCCCGGCGGTGACGGCACCGCTTCCGTCGCGGCGGCCGGTTGCGTCGTCGCCAGCGGCTTCGGCGCCGTCTGCCGTGCCGCACGCTTGGCCCGCTTCGGCAACGCTTGCGACTCGTTGCCGGCGCGCGTCGCTTTGCCGCGCGTGTTCGCAGGAGCGACGACCACCGGATTAAGGGGTTGCTGGTTTTGCGCGGACGCCGGCGCATCGGCAAAGGCGAAAAAGAATCCGAGCGGCAATGCGGCGCCGAAAAGCCAGCGCTGCCGCGAGGAGAACAGGTGGAAGGAACGCGCGCGGACGCGCGACGACGCAAAAGCTTCGGAGATTTTTGAGATCGACACAGGTGTGACCAACGGCGAACAATAAAGCCGTCGCGTACGTTGGCCGCGATAATCTGCCCTTCGCCCTGCACGGCAGACCACATCGACACTCACAACGCTTCGGAGCACCCCGCCCGACGCGTTCGCACGCAACCACGATTGGTAGCAGGTCTCCTGGCTCGCGGGTCACGGCCGTTGACCACCTTCCCAGGATCCGAGAATCCCAGTGGCATTAAATGGTCGCCGGCTCGCCGCTTACAGTTGCGGGGGCAGCTGCGGCATTGTCTTCTTGTTCGCGCTTGATCTCCGCGCAAACGCTTCGCGTTTGTCGCGAGGGAAAACCGCTACGCAGTTTTCCGGATCAGGCGCCGAAGACTCACCGCATTCCCTTGATTAGCCCTTGCGGGCACTACCATTTTCGAAGATGGCACCCGGCTTTCGCGCGAGTCAACGCGAGTCGGAGAGCCGCGATTCAAATGCAGGTGCCGGTGAGGCAAGCGGGCAACACCTCCATGGTGTCGATAGGTGTTCGGTCTCCTTCGCGTGATGAACCGCCCGAGGTGATCTCCATCACATAAGCCTGTCGCAAGCCGGCCTAGTGTCCGGGTCGAGCCAACCGGCCAAGCGAAACGGGTCAAGTGAAACCGGTCCAGTGAACAAGGGGAGATTTCACATGAACAAATTTGTTTTGGTTGCAGCGACGGGCGTTGCAGCGATTGTCCTGGCCTCCGCAAGCGCGCAGGCCGCCGACTCCCGCAGCCTTTCGACCACCTCGAGCGAACCCACGATCAGCAATCCGCAGAAGCCCGGCGCGCTGCGGGCCGAAACCGACATCACGGCAACGCCGGCTGCCATCCCGGCACCGCCGCCTGCGCCTTCTCCCGATACTCCGCGCTACGCGCCGCCGCCTGCAGAGCCGAAGGCGATCGAAGCACCGAAGCCGGTCGATACCACGCGCAATACCGAGCCGGTCACGACTGCCCCGCCGTCGCGCTACAGCACACGTCCTGCGGCGGTCGAGACGACGCCTCCGCCAACGGCCACGCCTTATCGGCAGCCGCCTCGGCAAACGAATTACCGGCGAAGCCAGATGCGCCAGGCGAGCTATGGCCGGCCGCATTACCGGGGCCATCGCTGGAACACGGGGCGGATCGTCGCCGCCCTGCATCGCTACGGAATCTACTGGTAAGCTGTTTTAGTTAAGCCGTCTTTTTTAGTTAAGCCTTGGCGCTACTGCCCCGTCCCCGCACAAGCGCCAACGGCCAGGCAGTCCAGCATCGCTCCCATGATGCTGGACTGCTTTCTTTTCTGAGCCGTTTTGGATTGCAATTCCGTGTAGCTGCGTAGCCCGGGTGAGCGAAGCGACACCCGGGGAACCAGTCCCGCGTGTCGCTGCGCTCACGCGGGCTACGACTACAACGTTCGATCCTTACTTCGAGACCGTCTGCACGATGCTCGACACCGGCCGCGTGCTCGCATTGGTGCCGGGCAGTTTCAGGTCCTTCGCCAGCGCCGCGTCATATTCGGGCAGCGTCGCGAGCTCAGTCTTGGCCTTGATCTGCACGACCTTGTAGCCGCCTTCCTTCAGGCGGCGCAGCAGCGTCGGCAGCGCGTCGGCCGTGTGCTTCTGGAAATCGTGCATCAGGATGATGCCCTTGCCGAGCTTGTCGAGCTTGGTCATGACCGTGGTCACGACTTTGTCGGGGCTGGAGCTTTTGCGGAAATCGAAGGAATCGACGTCGGTCGAGAACATCGCGACATTGCGCGAGCCGAGCCAGGCCATCGCGGCCGGATTATGCTGCAACTCGGGGAAGCGAAAGAACGGCGCCGGGTTGGGGCCACCGAGCGCCCATTTCACCGCGCTGATGCCCTTCTCGATCTCGTCCTTGTCCATCTGCTCGGTCATCTTCTTACCGTTCAGATTGACGTGCGACCAGGTGTGCGTGCCCACCGTGTGACCGGCGGCATAAACCTGCCGGAGAATTTCGGGGTGGAACGTCGCGTGCTTGCCGATCGCGAAGAACAGACCCTTGGTGCATTCGTCGTCCAGCGCCTTCAGCACCGCGGGCGTGTTGCCCGGCCACGGGCCGTCGTCGAAGGTCAGCACGACCTCCTTCGGCTCGAGGAAATCGAGCTGCTTGAAATGCTCGAAGCCGAAACCGGGGCCGCCTGACGTGTCGATCTCGACCACGCGGCCGACACCGAGCGCGTCGGGATTGCTGCAGACCGGCTTTTGCGCGGCGGGCACGGGCGGTGGCGCGATCGTCGCGGGCTTGCCCAGCGCGGCCGTGATCTGGACATCATCCCTGGCAGCGAGGTTTGCGGCTGCCGGCGGCAGCGGCTCGGCCGGTCTTGCTGCCATGGTTTTCGGGGGAGCCGCATCGGCGCGCGGCGCGGAGGTCCAATACCAAATTCCGGCGATGGCAACCGCCGCAACAAGACTGGCCAGCATCAGGCCCAACGCATTACGCATCGCTGCTCTTTCCACAAACGCAACCGTATCGGACGCGCCCTTCGCGCCCGACCATTAATGCGAAGGAATTGTTAACGCCCCACCAACACGGAGCCGTTCCGCGAAGGATTCCCGCTGGATATCCGCCAAAGTGACCAATGTCACAGAGGGCCTCCGCGAAGTGAGGGTCATCACAGTCGACGGCGCTGGATCGGCGCATGTTGGGGTCATCGAAACAACAGGCCCGCCTAGCGGTGCCAATGGGAGCCGAACATGACCAACTCTTTCACCAGCAAGCTGCGCCAGGCCGGTTTGATTCTGGCCATCGCCTTCACCGTCTCGGCGGTGTCCACCAGCCAGAGCTTCGCCTTCAGCTCCGAAGCGCAGGCGCAGTGCACCGGCGACGCGTTCAAGCTCTGCAGCTCCGAAATCCCGAACATCCCGAAGATCACCGCTTGCATGATCAAGCACAAGGCCGAGCTGAGCTCGGGCTGCCGCTCGGTGATGGACAAGGAACTCGCGGCCAAGTCCAGGAAAGTCGCCACCAACGACTGACCTCCCCCGTCCCTGGACCACTGGAGCGACGCAGGCGCCGACCCGCCTGCGTCGTTTCGTTTCAAGCGTCGCTCGTCCAAATAAATCAATTGCAGCAAGGCTGACCGCCTCATGGTTTGGCATGATCTTTTCCGGAAAACTGCTTCACACTTTTCCGGATCATGCCTAAAACGCAGCTTTCCGTGGCCCGCCGGGAGGCGTTACCAGATGACCCGATTTGTTTTTGTGATTCCGTTCGTGTTGCTGGCCTCAAACGCCTATGCGCAGCAGGGCCATGACGCCTGCGCGCGCGACGTTTCGCGTTTCTGCCGCGCCCAGATGAATGACGGCGATCAGGTCGTGCTGGCCTGCCTGAAGCAGCACCGCGCGCGTCTCTCCAAGGCCTGCGACAAGGTGCTGACCGACCACGGGCAGTAGAACTCGCTGTCATTCCGGGGCGCGCGTCCGCGCGAACCCGGAATCTCGAGATTCCGGGTCTGGTCCGGAGCCTGTCATCGGGCCGCGCTACGCGCGGACCCGTTGGGACCATCCCGGAATGACCGTGGGATCAATTGCGCACAGCTACTCGCGCTACGACCGCCTGTGGATGGAGCAACTCCCGCCGCTTCGATTCCTCGAATCCATGCATCCCCGTCTGCCATTGCAAGGCGACGATGGCGCCCTTGGTCGGCTGCAGCAATCCGAGCGAGGCGAGCAGCGTGATCGGCAGCCAGATCGCGAGTTGGAGCCAGACCGGCGGATCATAGGCGATGGCCACCGCGAGCAGCGTCGGCACCACCACGTGCCCGACCACGACGATGACGAGATACGCCGGAAAATCGTCGGCGCGCTGCGCCGTGAAATCCTCACTGCAGACGTCGCAGTGATCGGCGACCTTCAGGAAGCGGCGAAACAGATGACCGCGTCCGCAATTCGGGCACTTCATCGCAAAACCGCGTCCGAGCGCCGTGTGGAGCGAAACTGGTTGGGTCATGTCGGCCGTCCTTGACTATGGGGTCGTCCATACAATATGTAACCATACCCATACAATCAAAGACAAAGCGGCGAATTGCATGGATTGGGTCCCTACACTTTCGGAATGGCAAGGCCCGATGTTCCTGCGCGTCGTCGACGCGCTGGCCGCCGACATTGCGAGCGGCCGGCTGGTCCGCGGGCAGCGGCTGCCGACCCATCGGGCGCTGGCGTCGGCGCTCGATCTCGACCTCACCACGGTGACGCGCGCATATGGCGAGGCGCGGCGGCGCGGACTTTTGGAAGCGCGGGTCGGGCAGGGCACGTTCGTGTCGGAGACGACGGCGCGCGCAGCGCATGATCTCCCCGCGCCGGTCAGTATCGATCTTTCGATGAACCTGCCGCCGCAACCGGTCGAGGCCAATCTCGACCTGCGCATCGCGCAGGGGCTTGCGCATATCCGCTCCGCCGCCGGCTTCAGCGCGTTCCTCAGCTATTCGCGGCCGGGCGGCAATGCGGATGAACGCGAGGTTGCGGCGTCCTGGCTGCGTCCCCGCGTGCCGCAGGCTGCACCCGAGCGTATCGTGATCTTCCCGGGATCGCAGGCGATCATCTTCAACGCGTTGCTGGCGCTGACTTCACCCGGCGACGTGGTGGTGACGGAAGCGCTGACCTTTCCCGGTGTGCGGGCGGCCGCGGCGCGGCTGAATGTCCGCCTCGTCGGCGCTGCGATGGACGGCGAGGGCGCGCGTCCCGACGCGCTCGACGAGGCCATCCGCAAGCACAAGCCGAAGGCGGTTTATCTCGTACCGACGCAGCAAAATCCGACCACGGCGACCATGGGGCCAGGCCGGCGCAAGGCGATTGCCGACATCATCCGCAAGCGCGGCGGCACGCTGATCGAGGACGACGTCTATGGCCCGCTCGAGCCGCAGGTCTCGCCGATCGCCACGCTCATCCCCGAGCAAACTTACTTCGCGGCCAGCATCGCCAAATGCATCGCGCCCGCGTTGCGCGTGGCCTATCTGCTCGCGCCCGATCTTTCCGTGGAGCAGAAGATGCGTGGCGGATTACAGGCGACGATGCAGATGCCGCCGTCGCTGATGGTGGCGCTGCTGACGCACTGGCTGCGTTCCGGCGTCGCCAATGACATCATCAAGGCGATCCGCAACGAGGCCGCTGCACGCCAGCAGCTCGCAACGCGCTTTCTGAAGGGGATCGCGTTCGCCGCGCGCCCCGCCAGCCATCATCTCTGGATGCCGCTGCCGAAAAATCTGGATGGCGCCGACCTGCTGGCGCATCTGAAGCGCAACGGTTTGGCGGTGGTCGGCGAAGAGGCGTTCGCCGTGAACGACGCCGCGCCGCGCGGCTTGCGTGTTTCCCTCGGCGCCGCCCGCAACCGCGCCGAGCTCGGCCAGGCGCTGCAGGTGCTGTCGCAGGCGGTGAACGCGCCGGTGGAGACGATGCAGATCGTGTGAATTTGTTGTCGTCATTCCGGGATGGTCCCAACGGGTCCGCGCGTAGCGCGGCCCGATGACAGGCTCCGGACCAGACCCGGAATCTCGAGATTCCGGGCTCGATGCTGCGCATCGCCCCGGAATGACGGGACTACGTCGTGCTCCCCGCGGCCGTCGCAACGACCGGCAGCACCTCGTTGGCGGCGCGGTCGGGAGTATCTTCCTTCCAGCGCACCGAGCCGAACGGCCGCTCCAGCATGCGACGGATGCGCACCGGGTCCGGGCCCATATGGAAGGCCATCGCCTGCTGGTGCAGCGCGCGCTCCGTCTGGGTCGAGCGGTTGCGCTGGCGCAGATAATCGAGCCAGGTCGGGCAATGGTAGCGCTCGGTCCATAATTCGGGATCGGCGATGTCGCGGGCGATCGACCAGCCATAGGCGCCGTTGCGCTGGCGGGAGAGCTGCACGTCCTGCATCACGTTGTGGAACGAACGCGCGTCGTCCTGCGTGACGCGGTATTCGATCTCGACTACCAGCGGCCCGCTGCGCGCGGTGAGCTGGAGCTGCACCTCGGGATCGGCGAGCACCTCGGCATCCTCGTTGCGGGCGCCGACCCGCGGCATCGGCATGATCAGGCCAAGCAGCGGCGAAGCCAGCATCAGCGCGGCGGAGACCAGCAGCGCGGTTTCCACCCCATAAGCATCGGTCATGCGGCCCCAGCCCCAGCTTCCGACCGCGATGCCGCCCGAGATCGAGGCCTGGAAGGCGGCAAGCGAGCGGCCCGCGACCCAGCGCGGCGCGGAGAGCTGCACGCCGATATTGAACAGCGCGACCGCGAGCATCCAGACCGACCCGGCGACGACCAGCGCCGCGGCGGTCAGCACCGGCTCGCGGCTGACCGCGACCGCGGCGATGGCGCCCGCCATCGAGATCGCACAGGCGCGGATGGCGGACTCGCCGCTGAGGCGTTTCCTGATCTCGCCGATATTGAGGGCGCCGATCACCGCGCCCATGCCGAAGGCGCCGAGGATGATGCCGTAGGTCTGGGCGCCGCCGTGCAGGAGGTCGCGCGCCACCAGCGGCATCAGCGCCGAGAGCGAGCCGCCGATCAGGCCGGTCACGAAGGTGCGCGTCAGCACGATCTTGATCGGCGGTGAATTGGTGATGTAGCGCGCGCCGGAGACCATGGCGCGGTTGAGTTTTTCGCGCGGCAGGCGCGACGGCTCGTGCACGCGATTCCACAGGAACAGCACGACCAGCAGCGGCAGATAGAGCAGCGCATTGAGCGCAAAGGCGGCCACCGCGCCGAGGGCTGCGACCACGACGCCGCCGATCGCGGGGCCAAAGCTGCGGGCGATGTTGTAGCTGATGCCGTTCAGCGCGACGGCTGCAGGCAGCGTCTCGCCCGGCACCTGCTCGCTGACCGAGGACTGCCAGGCCGGCCCGAACAGCGCCATGCCGCTGCCGACGACGAAGCACAGCACCAGCAGCAGGTTGGGCGCCAGCCAGCCGAGCCAGGTCAGCACCGTCAGCGTTGTCGCGCCGGTGAGCGCGATCGCGAGCGAGATCATCGCCACGATGCGGCGGTCATGCATGTCGGCGATGGCGCCGGCCGGCATCGAGATCAGCATGATCGGCAGCATCAGTGCGGTCTGCACCAGCGCGACCTTGTCCGCGGACGAGGCCATCTGGGTCATCGCCCAGGCCGCGCCGACACCCTGGATCAGGATGCCGAGGTTGGAGAGCAGGCTCGCCAGCCAGATGCGCCGGAACACCGTGTGGCGGAGCGGCGCGGTGATACCGTCGGCGGAAAGGGGCGGGCGGTTCTGCGCTTCGGTCATATCCGGGTCCGTTGGGCCTGCAAGGCTGATTCCCGCAGGTGCAAGTGATGCCTGCGAAAGTTGTACTCTGTCCAGAGGGTTGACAGGCATTTGGCGACGGGGCAGGGCAGCCAGGGTGTCGAAAACTTTGGGGGATCAGGAGATGGGCTTTTCGCGGCGGACGATCCTGAGGGGCGCCGGTGCGCTACCCTTGCTGGCAAGCCAATTCGGAACGGCAGCGTTCGCCCAGACGGCGACCGCGCCGGCCCCACCGGGCGCGAACGACATCCCGCCGATCCTGTTCGTACATGGCAATGGCGACCACGCCGCGCTCTGGATCACGACGTTATGGCGGATGGAATCGAACGGCGTTACCCGCGATCGCATGTTCGCGATCAATTTCACCGATCCGCTGGCGCGCAACGACGACGCGGCGGCGCAAGCCGACCGCTCCTCGAGCGAAGACCAGCGCCGTGAGTTGGGCGAAGCGATTGCCGCGCTGAAGAAGCGGACGGGCGCGGCTCGCGTCGCGCTGGTCGGTAATTCGCGCGGTGGCAACTCGATCAGGAGCTACATCAAGAACGGCGGCAGCGGCGATGTCAGCCATGCCGTGCTCTGTGGCGTTCCCAACCATGGCGTGTTTGCCTGGGACGACAATCCCGGCAGCGAGTTCAACGGCCGCGGGCCGTTCCTGCGCGGCCTGAACGAAGGCGAGAGCGAGGTGACGGCGGGCACGGCGTTCCTCACGCTGCGCAGCGACGGCCTCGACAAATATGCGCAGGCCGACGGCCGTTTCGTCGGCAAGCCGGGTGTGCCGACCAACGTCACCACCGAAGGCCCCGCGCTGAAGGGCGCGACCAACCTCGTGCTCGGACCGGTCGATCACCGCGAGACCGCCTACTCGCCGCGCGCTTTCCGCGAAATCTTCAAATTCATCGCCGGCCGTGAACCCCAGCGAATGACGATCGTGCCGGAAGCACACGTGAAATTGAGCGGGCTCGTCACGGGCACGCCGGGCGGCGTGCAGACCAACCGTCCGGTCGCAGGCGCTGGCGTCGAAGTATTTCGCGTTGCGCCCGATAGCGGCGAGCGCATCGGCGCCGCCATTCACAGCTCGCAGACCGGTGATGACGGACGTTGGGGGTCCGTGCAGGTCGATCCGTCCTGGCCGCTCGAAATCGTCCTGGTGTCGAAGGATCAGCCGACCACGCATTTCTACCGCTCGCCGTTTCCGCGCTCGTCCGACCTCGTGCATCTGCGCGCCGCGCGACCGCTTGGGCGCGCCGATGCGGGAGCGGGCGCCATCGTGATATTGTCGCGGCCGCGCGGCTATTTCGGCCTGCCGCGCGACGTGGTGCTGCTCGACGGTAAGGAGCCGGCCGACGTGAAAACGGGTGTGCCGACGGATTCCGTGACCACGCTGAGGCTGCCGGCCAGCGAAATCGGCCGTAACATCATCGGCCTGTTCAACGAAGAACGGATTGTGGCGCGGGCCTGGCCTGCCGCCGAAAACAGGATTGCGGTCGCGGAATTGACTTACTAGCTAATTCATCTGTGACGTAGTGATGTAGCGAGGCCGTTTGCATGAGCATTGCGGAAGCCTACGACGTCCCCGTCGCGCACGGGCCGCTGGTGCCGCCGGCCCCGCCGCGGGCGCCCGAAAGCATGGGCGCGCTGGAACGGATGCGCGTGATGCGCGACAGCGCGATCGCCACCTGGGGCCAGGCCGCCTATGAAGAGGACGTGCTGCAAGGCCGCTTCTTCGGCCGTTCCAGCTTCATCCTCAACACGCCCGACGCGATCAAGCATGTGCTGGTCGACAATTACGAGAATTATACCCGCACGCCGACCGGCTTCCGCGTGCTGCGGCCGATGCTTGGCCAGGGGCTTCTGATCGCGGAAGGCCGCGCCTGGAAGCACCAGCGCCGCACGCTGGCGCCGGCTTTCACGCCGCGCGCGGTATCGACGCTGGTTCCGCACATGATCGCGGTGACCGACGAGACCATCGCCGCACTGAAAGGCAAGATGAACGCGCCTGTCGACCTGCGCGAAGCGATGCAGCACATGACGCTGGAGATCGCCGGCCGCACCATGTTCTCGTTCGGGATGGAGCGTCACGGCGCGGCCTTGCGCGATTTCGTCATGGAGTATGGCGACAAGCTCGCGCGGCCGCATCTGCTCGATCTTGCGTTGCCGCTATGGTGGAAGACGCCGCAGGATTTCCGCCGTGCGCGCTTCCGCAAGCGATGGACCGCCTTTGTCGCGATGCTGATGGCCGAGCGCCGCGCCGCCGGCAAGCAGGAAGGCGCGCCGCCGCACGACCTGTTCGAGTTGATGGAGGCGGCGCGCGATCCGGAGACCGGCAAGGCGTTCACCGACGAGCAACTCGGCGACGAGGTCGCAACCATGATCCTCGCCGGCCACGAGACCACCGCGACCGCGCTGTTCTGGTCGCTGTATCTGCTGGCGCTCGACCCCGCGACCCAGGACGAAGTCGCCGCCGAGGTGAAGGGTGCTGAGGGCTCGTTCGAGCCCGAGCGGCTGAAAATCACCCGCGCGGTCATCGACGAGACCATGCGGCTTTATCCGCCCGCCTTCCTGATCGCGCGCGCGGCCTATGCGGCCGACACGGTGGCCGGATTGCCGGTCAAGGCCAACGACGTGATCCTGATCGCGCCCTGGCTGCTGCATCGGCACGAAAAGCTCTGGCGCGATCCCAACGCCTTCATCCCGCAACGCTTCATGGCGCCAAACCCGCCGCCCGATCGCTTTGCCTATCTGCCG